>RCUS01001304.1_pt1 | contig 13337 bp, 16 predicted proteins | sample 2166221 | NCBI WGS metagenome assembly RCUS01 (sample SAMN09932758, study PRJNA488358) | compost metagenome | isolation source: compost soil in cyclohexanecarboxylic | place: Germany: Experimental Botanical Garden | reverse complement strand
TCCGTGCGTACTTGCGGGGCGATCCTCCACCGCCGCTGGCAAAGACAACCGCGTTGTCCGGCAGGGCTCCTGCACCGTAGAGCTCGACCGTTTCCGCGACAACATCGTTGCGCCCGGGATGACGCTGCAACCACTCCAGCGCCAACACCTCCGCCATGCTGGCACCGCCGAACCGCCACGACTGCTCGAGCACGCCGACATGGCGTTTTCCGCAGGAATCCACACCGACGATGACATCGTAGTTTCGACGGGATGCCAGAACACCGTAGGTGCCGCGCACCAGGCTGTCATAGGCAGTCGCCACCGCCACCGGCTCACCGCAGTGCTCCTTGATAAGCGTGGAAAATGACCCCCGGAAAACCGTCAGCGTGGAGCCGCCGTAAACCTCGTTGCCCTGGCCATCCATGACGTTGCGTTGCGTTCCCTGGTATGCGATGGCGTATCCGGGAAGGCTCGAACTTCCGATGCTGTAGGTCTTTGACTGCACCAGGTCCCGCTCCAACACCAGACCATCGCCCCATGGGACTTCGTCGGCTGCATCCAGCCATCGGTCCAGCTCATGCACGTCGCGAATCCTGGCTTGGCCATTGCCTCCACGCATGAACGGGCACTTGACCCGCACCGTGCCTTCCTGGAGCAGATACCTTCCCGCCGACCAGGCGTCATCGCGCGTGAACACCGAGTAGCCCGGCAGTGTCAGCATTTCGATTCCCGCGATGTGCTTCCACCCGGATGGACGTTCCGATCCACTTCGCCATAGCGGGTGGCTGACCAGCTTCGTGGCAACGAATTCATGCGGGGCGATGCCTCCCCACAGCTGGGACTCGTCGGAAATCCTCAGCGCATTCGCTTCCCTGAAGGAAAGTGTGGACATCGGAATGCAGTAGCTCCCCACATTGGCTCCCGGCGAAGCATCAGCCTCGTCGTACGCCATCCCCAGCAGCACAGCCAAGCGCCCAGCAGCGAAACGCAATGTGGCCACTTCATGGGGCATGCACTGATCCACCGCATCGAATACGAGCGAAAGTTTGTGCACGCGTTCTTCTCCGGATCGGGTTTTCCTGTCAGTACGCGCGGTCATCATCCCGGGAACGATCATCAGGACCGCCGTCGTTCCTTGGCATTGCGCATGTGCACCCGCACTGCCCTGCACTTGCCACGCCAACATCACGAAAAATGCGCTTTCTTCGTGGTGTCAGGCTTTTTCCGCCTGCGTTCATTTCAAGCTTCGTGTGGCGCATCGGGCTGACTCGCCCGGATGCAGGCAAGTGCCTCGATGACATCGCGCACCTGGTCATTGAAATAGTCACGATCGGCGGCAGACACGCGCGACGAGATCGCTTCCACTTCACGATCAACCATCTTGGCGATGTCGCCCGCGAGCGCTGTCCTGGCATCGGGCTTCAGACGCTGTGCGATGTCCTGAAGCCACTGATCGAGTTCTTCGCGCGTCATCGTGTTCATGCGTCAATCCTAGAACGAGCAGGTGTTACCCGCCGGTGACGTGCCCAAGCAACGCACACACCCTTCCATCGCGCGTAATGATTGCGGGAGCCACGTGCTGAACGCGCTCACCAGCTGAACGCGCTTCACCGCCGATCATTGAACCGGGAACGTCGGCAGCGGGATACTTTTCCCATCTGCATGTTGGAGTCCATGGCCATGCTCACCACCGAGAATTTCATCATCACCAATGTTGTCGGCAAGTACAGCGTCGGCAGCGGCCTCTCCCCGCGGCCCGTTCAATGGATCGGGGTGGAAGCGATGGATGTGGAGTGCATCCATTGCCGCTATCCATGGGTATCTCTCCAGATCGGAGAAGGCCATTTCAATGAGACTGTGAGTGGCGTGACCGTGATCACCTGCCCCGCCTGCGGGATGACTGAATCGGTGTCCAACAGGTCGCTCAAGCGCGAATGCGAGGATTAGACACAACCGGCTAGGTGGCTGCCTTGGCACTTGAATAGGGAAGCCTCACCGCCCCGACGTTCGTCAATGCGGGTTCCATCGCATTCAACGTCATCTCGTCTCCGGAAACCACGACCAGGATATTTCCGGCCTGGATCTCCCCTTCAAACTTCTGGCGGATGGGGTCTGGCACCGTTGCTCCCATGAGTGCAGACGCCAGGCTGCCCACCAGCGCGCCAGCCACGCCTGCAACCGCCACGCCGGCGAAGGTGATTCCCAATGAAGGGACTACGGAGGCAAGCAGCCCGACCAGGATTCCTGTTGCTGCGCCATAACCCGCGCCGCGGACAGCAGCAGGTATCAGATCGGTGTCTGCCTCCTTCCTGCGATCAGGAACGGCGTCCAACTCGATGTCAGAGCGGGCTACGAGCAGGATGTCGTCTTCCTTCACCCCTGCCGAGCGGGCAGATTGCATCGCAAGCCTGGCGACCTGGATGCTGGGAGTGCTGAATACGCGTCGCATTTTCATGGCAGCTCCTGCGGTGGTGAGCAATCGCTTTCATGCCGTGCAAAGGAAGCGCTGCAGCCTGCCGATGGTGGATTGACTGCCGGTCGACGGCACGAGCCTTCATCCACTCATGCCGTTCACGGCCGGCAGAGATGCCCTGCCCTGACTGGCCGCTGACGGTTACCTGATGGGTTCGCGCAGACGCCTTTGCCGTTCTCCTTCTCCATCGCCGGAGGGATCGCCTTCTGGATGGTCTGGCGGGAAATCCGGATTCGGCCGATCAGGATTGGTCGGATCACGCATGGGGTCAGGCGTGTCGGGTTCTTTGGGTGCGTTTGGGTCAGTCGGAATCGGCGTGCTCATGCGTGGAATTCCTTGTTGTCCCGCACTGGCTGGAGAACAAGACAATGCAGAACATCCGGTTAAACATGCGTCGCTTCCGGTATCAGGACAACAACAAAAATGAACCCGGTCACCGCTTCCATCTGATCCGGGGGAGCCGACGCATGCAACGAAGAAAGCCGCAATCACATTCCGGCGGCGCAGCGGGAAAGTGCGTCAGCCATGCGGCCCGCCCATCACTGGCAGGACCACGCCGCTGATGTAGCTGGCGGTCACCGGTGAGGCCAGAAAGACATAGGCCGGTGAAATTTCTTCCGGCTGCGCGGGTCGCTTCATGTCGCTGTCGCGACCAAACTCCGCCACGTCCTCGGCGGCCTTGTCCGCAGGATTCAACGGCGTCCACACCGGCCCCGGTGCCACGCAGTTCACCCGGATCCCGCGTGGAAGCAGTTGCGCAGCCAATGCCTTGGTGAATGCGTGGATGGCGCCCTTTGTCGTGGAATAGTCGATCAATGCCGCGCTGCCGAAAAAGCCGGTCTCCGAACCGGTATTGATGATGCTCGCGCCCTTGCCCAGATGGGGAAGCACTGCCCTGGCCATGTGGATGTATCCACCGATGTTGGTCTGCAGGGTTTCCTGGAGATGTTCATCGCCCAGATCCTCAAGCCGCTGGCAGTGCAGCTGGAACGCGGCGTTGTTGACCAGGATGTCCACCCCGCCAAACACCTCGACGACCCGTTCGACTGCTTTCCTGCAGAACTCCGGGTCGCGCACATCTCCACTGATGGCAAGACTTCGTGTTCCTTCTTCTTCCACCTTGGCGCAGGTCAGCCTCGCGTCTTCGTGCTCGCTCAGGTACAGCACCGCGACATCGGCGCCCTCACGGGCGAACAGTACGGCCACTGCCCGCCCGATGCCGGAATCACCACCGGTGATGATCGCGCGCGCTCCCTGCAGCTTGCCGCTGCCAAAGTAGTCCGGCGCAAGGTACCGGGGGGCAAGCTCGAGCTCAGCTTCCTTGCCGGGCTTGCGCAGGTGCTGAGCCGGCATCTGCGTGGGCTGTGGACGTACGCCCGCCTGGACACTGCCGGATCTGCCTGGCTTACCAACTGCAGCGTCTACCCGCTCCGCTTCGACCTGCAGCTGTCTCTGGCGCGCTGCAGCCTTCTCTCCGGCACTCGGGGTTACGACCAGTTTTGAAGCCTTTCCCGGCGCCTTGCCTGGCACTTTCTTCGAGGGACTCATGTTGGCCTCACCAAGGGTTCAGTGGTTGTGGCTTCTGCAATGCTCACAGCAGTAGATCTTCCCGTCGCCTTCCACGCCATGACCGATCACGGCGCAGTCGCAATGCGCACAACGCGGTGCCATCGCGTGGATGGCGCACTCAAATGAGTCGAATGTTTTCTTTGCACTTCCCTGGGTGATGGTGAAGCTTCTGTCGTAATCGTTTCCACAAACGTCGCAGGTGGCCATTGCATGCTCCTGGAATTGCCGGTGTTGAGGAAACTCTGCCTGCCCCCATCGACGCTGCCGATGAATATAAGTGGACACCATGTGTAGGCGTCCGTTGCCTGGGCACTCACCCGCCTAGCCATTCCGTGCGTGTCCGGCACGCAGGATACGCAGCGCGGCAGCTTCCCATTGACGCGTTCCGCGCAACGTCCTGAACGGCTCCAGCGCACCCCTGCGCCATGCGTCGAACACACAGGGATCGATGTACGCGCGACGGCATACCGCGGGAGTGTTCCCCAGTGCGGCGGCAACCGTCTCAACCACCCGCTTTTCCGATGCGGCGACGGAGCGCTGGCTTGCCCCTTCCGGGATGCCCGCATGACTGAGTTCGATCAGGGCATGCAGGGTGCCTCCCCAGGTGCGGAAGTCCTTGGCGCTGAATTCGCCTCCCATCGCCTCCCGCAGATAGCGGTTGATGTCTTCCGAACTGACCGGGCAGACATTTCCCTTTCCATCCCGGTACTGGAACAGCATCTGCCCTGGCAGATCCCTGCAGCGCCGTACCAGGCGCGCAAGCCGTGGATCATTCACCGCATAGCAGAGCACCTTGCCGGACTTCCCCATGAAGCTGAGCTCCAGCTCTCCATCGCCGCCCTGGCCAACATGACGGTTGCGCAACGTGGTCAATCCGTAGGAGTGATTGCTCCGTGCATACGATCCGTTGCCGACCCGCGCCAAGGTTCGCCCCATCACGGCCGCCACCAGCGCCAACACCTTGTCGCGCGGCATGCCGGGCAACGATAGGTCTCTGCGCACCCTTCGTCGCAGTGCGGGCAGTGCTTTCCCGAATTCCACGATATGGGCGAACTTGTCGTCGCTGCGCCCACTTACCCAGTCAGCATGGTATCGATACTGCTTGCGCCCCTTCACGTCACGCCCGGTCGCCTGCAGATGGCCTTCGGCCAGGGCGCATATCCAGACGTCCGTGTAAGCGGGAGGGATCGCCAGCTTGCGGATCCTGCACAACTGCTGGCTGTCGCGGACCGCCTTCCCGCTGCTGTCGATATAGCGAAAGCCCTTCCCGGAACGCACGCGCCTGATTCCCGGCATGCAATCGCTGACGTAGCGCAGGCCTCGGCGATTCATCGGCCTCCCTCCCCTTCGACCGACGGTGACAACAGCGGCGTACATGCCGCTGTTGTCCTGACGTCACCTTCAGCGCGTCGCACTTCCCGTGACGCGCAGATTGCTGGAATCAACCTGCTTGACGCCTTGGATTCCCCGCGCCACGGCAACTGCGCGATCTTTCTCTGCGGCAGTGTTCACCGTGCCGCTCAGCATCACCACGCCGTTGACGGTCTCAACCTTGATCTCCATCCCCGGGACATTGCCCGTGGCCAGCAGATCGGCCTTTACCTTGGTGGTGATCCAGGTGTCGCTGCCCGGTTGACTGGAGTCTGCACGGGTTTCCTCATGCTCTCTTGGCGGATTCTCCGCGTTGGCCACGATTGCGGTCGTACATAGCGGCAAAACCACCAGCATTGCCATACGGCTCAACATTGCTCGGTTCATTGGCTGTCTCCTGCAACGGAGCGATAGAAGCTCCACGGTCAGCATTGTCCCGACCCGGTTAATGACGTGCATCTGCCCCGCCGTGCGCGCTCATGCTCCGACGACAATGATGTATGCAGATTCAGAGCGACGAGTCCGCGGCGATTGACGATGCAATGACGCCGGCTGGGGATACTGGATCATCGCCACCCTGCGGAGGCCGCATGAACGGGGAAAAGGACAAGCCGGACAGCACCGCGCTGCTCATCATCGACATGATGAATCTGTTTGACTTCAAGGGAGGAGCCGCTCTCGGAAAATCCGCATTGGCCAGCCTGCCTGCCATCGCCCGGTTACGGCGTCGCTTCCAACGGGCTGGCGCACCGGTCATCTACATCAACGACAACTTTGCGCACTGGCAAGGGGGATTTCATGAGCTGGTGGCGCAGTGCCGATCCGCCGGCGGGCCGTCATCGGAGATCGCGACGGCACTGGCACCGCGCGAAGGCCATTTCTACGTGCTCAAGCCAAAGCACTCGGCCTTTCTGTGCACGCCCCTAAGTGTGCTGCTGGCCAAACTGGGCGTGCGCCGCCTGGTGCTCACCGGCATTGCGGCGGACTCGTGCATCGTCGCTACCGCACTGGATGCCACGATGCGCGAGTTTGAACTCTGGGTGCCGAATGACGCGGTCGGTGCGATCAGCAAGGAACGAAAGGCCAACAGCCTGGCCCTGATCCGCTCCTCTCTGGGCGCAGGCACACAGGGAACCGGCGTGGTGAGAACACTCTTTCCAAGGCCGGCTTGACACGCCGATGCCCGCCTATTCCTGCCGCGACCAACGCGAGAGATCCTGCTTGATCGTGTTGATGTCCTGCCAGGGATCGCTGCGACGTCGCTTGAGCTTTGCCGGCACCTCACGAAGCACGAACGCATCTGCCGAGTGCACCCGTGCCAATGCGCTCCATGCCAGTGGCATTGCCACGGGGGCACCGGGGCGCGCGCGCAACGAATAGGACGCCACAGCCGTGGCGCCGCGACCGTTACGCAGATAGTCCACGAAGATGCGCTTGTTCCGCAGCCGCTTGCTGGCCGTCGCCAGGAAACGATGCGGCTGCGATTGCGCCAGTGCATCGGCAAAGCCGTGGGCAAAATCCCTGGTCAGCTCCCAGTCGCATCCGGGATTGAGTGGAACGACAACGTGCAGCCCCTTGCCGCCGGAGACCCTGAGAAAGGACTCAAGCTCCAGCTGCTCCAGCAGCTTCCGGATGTCGCGTGCGGCCTGCTTGACCTCACTGAACGGCACGCCCGCACCGGGATCCAGATCAAACACAACCCGGTCGGCACGCTCCGGGGCCCGTGCCTGTGCACCCCAGGGATGGAACTCCAATGTGTTGAACTGCACCAGCTCCATCAATCCCGCCACACCCTCCACGACCAGATAGTCGGCATGGATTCCGGAATCCTCCTCCAGCTTCACCGAGGACACGCGCTCCAGGCCAGCAGTGAGATGTTTCTGGAAGAAGCAGGCTTTACCGATGCCTGATGGGCAGCGCACCGCCGACAGCGGCCTGCCCGCGATCTCGGGCAACAGCAGATCGGCCACGGCAAGGTAGTAGTCCCACACCTCCTGTTTGGTGGCCCGGATATCCGGAAAAATCACTTTGGAAGGGCTGGAGAGCGCCGGTAGTGCCTCCGCCTCCGCCTGCTTTCTTTTCCCTGATGCGGACTTCATGGTCGATGCACCTTTGATTGCCTGCGTGACCCCGGCAGCACCGTTCCGATCGCCGTTGCGCAGATCAGCGACCGACTTGTCCGGTCGCAATGCCTTGAGCGAAGGTTGCCGCAGCAGTTGTTGACGCCCCATGCCGCGGTAGAACACTTCGACGACGAATCGTGGCGGAAACCATGTTGCGGCCCGCAGTTCCGGATCGCTGACGGCAATATGTACGGAAGGCTGTTTCTTTCCGCCCCGGCGAAGCTTCTCGCTGATCTCACGCAACAGCGCGTCATTGAACCCGGTGCCGACGCGCCCTGCGTATTTCCAGCCATGGCCGGCGTCCGGCCGTGCCAGCAACAACGAACCGAAGCCGGTCCGGCTCCCCCGGGGTGCGGTGTAACCCACGACGGCGAACTCATCGCTGGCCATCTGCTTGGTCTTGCGCCAGTCATCGCTGCGGCCGTGCTGGTAGGGCCGGTCGCCACGCTTGGAAATGATGCCCTCGAAGCCATGTTCGCCCGCAAGCCGGTAGGCGTCTTCGCCATCGCCCGGCACATGCGCACTGAAGGACAAGTGCCCGTCGACGCCTTCAAGCAGTTCACGCAGCAAGGCCTTGCGTTCAAGCAACGGCGCGCGGGTGACATTCACCCCATCGAGGTTGAGCACATCAAACAACACATAGCTCAAACGCTCCTGCCGTTCGCCGGACAAGGTGGCCTGCAGCAGGTTGAAGTCGTCCTTGGTGCCACCGCCTGCAATCAATTCGCCATCCAATGCGGCCGAGGTCAAACCAAGCGCCTCCACCGCCTCGCGGATTTCCGGAAGCTTGTCGGTCCACTCCAGCGCATTGCGCGACCACAGCCGCGCCTTCCCTTCCGTTACCGTGGCCAGGATGCGGTAGCCGTCCCATTTGATTTCATGCAGCCATTGCTCGCCCACTGGCGGCGTCTCGCCAAGCCTGGCCAACTGGGGTGGGAACGCGGATATGGGCGCTGCCTGCCTGATCGCGCCCGGAAGCGCCAGCGCTTTGGTCGCCCACGCCCGTCTGGCACGGCGGACGCTGGCCACGGCGGTACGTTTACGGGCCACCTTTTTTCCTGCACCAGCACGTTTGAGGTCCGCTGCCGGCGGCGGCGCCACACCGCCCAACAGATCATCAGCCTCCAGTGCTCCCGCATAGGCGTCCTTGTCCTTGAACAACAGCCACTGTGGCTGCCTTGCAGCCTTGCCGGAACGCACCAGATGCCAGCCACCCTTGAGCTTGTCGCCGAACAGCTCAAAGCGCAGATGCCCTTCGGCGAGCTGCAGCTCGGCATCGCCTTCGGTGGACCACACTCCCGAGTCGAACTGCGCCACGTGCCCGCCACCGTACTGGTCCTTGGGAATCTCGCCTTCGAAACCGGCGTAATCCAGCGGATGGTCTTCCACCTCCACCGCCATGCGCTTCACCGCAGGATCGTAACTGGGCCCCTTGGGTACGGCCCAACTGCGCAGCACGCCGCCAACCTGCAGCCGGAAGTCATAGTGACGACGGCTGGCGTGGTGCAGCTGCACCACAAAAATGGCACGACGACCTTTGTCGCCGCGCGCACCGCCCTTGGGCTCGCGGGTACTGTCGAAGCGACGTTTGCGCTGGTACTGCTGCAGGCTCATGTCAGCGCCTCCCGGGCATGCGAAGGCGACAGGCTGTTGCGTCTCAACCAGACCCGCAGTTCAGGCGATACCACATCATCCAACGACAGTGACAACACGCTGCAGGCATCCAATGCATCGCGCAGTGCCGACAGAAAAGGGTGCGTCCACGCGGCAGGCCAGGTTTCGACGGCTCCCAGCTGGGAAACGAGGCTGCGTTCCAATCCATCCAACTGGTCGCGCCAGGGCGACAGCTGCTCTCTTACCCAGTTCGACAGCGGCGCATGTACCCGGAACCCCTGTGCCGCCAGGTCGGCACGCGCATGCTGCAACTGCGCCGCAGCGCCGCGAAACCATTCTGTATGACCACCCGCCTGCACCGGCACCAGCAGTGGCGCTGGCGCCGCATGACTGCGCAGCACCCGCTTCCAATGGGTTTCCCATGCACGTGCTTCGCGTACCGATTCGGCTTCCACCAGCCAGCCTTGATCCAGGTCGAAGAAGTCGTAGTACCGGGGCGAGAACGCCTGCAGGCGGACCATCGGGTCGCAGGCAATGCCAAGCTTGGTGAAATCCTCATCGATACGCGGGAACGCATAAAGGAAGGTGCGTCCACGCGGCCCGGTTCCTGCGCCGTCCAAGGGTACGATCCGTCGGCTCATATCAGTACATCACCATCAGGATGTCCGACGCGCAGCCTTCCTGGGGGCCTTCTTCGCTGCTTTGGAAGCCGACTTCCTGGCGGTCTTCTTTGCCGGCGCCTTCTTTGCCGCAGGGGTGCGACGCTTGCTCTCAAGGCTCTTCTGCAGCAATGCCATGAAGTCCACCACATTGGTGGCTGCATCTTCTTCGTGCTCATCGGCACTGCTGGGCGCGATGCGCGTGGTCGCTCCCTTGGCCTTGATGCGCTTCTTGATGATGGCCTCCAGGCGGGCGCGGAACTCGTCGTGGTACGCCTCCGGCGTCCAATGGGCGGCCATGGAGGTGATGAGGTCCTTCGCCATCTCCATTTCCCTCGGGGCGATCCGGTAGTCGCCGGTCTTGCCGGTGGGCAACTTGTACTCATCCGGCTCCACCAGTTCCTGCGGGTAGCGGAGCATCATCAACACCAGCGCATCATCTTCCGGCACCACGGCGCACAGATACTCGCGGGTGCGGATCACCACGCGCGCTATGCCCACCTTCCCGGTGCTCTTCAATGTTTCGCGCAGCAATACATAACCCTTCTCGGCCTTCTTTCCAGGCACCAGGATGTAGGGCTTCTCGTAGAAGCGCATGCCGATTTCATCACGGTTGACGAAGGCCTCCACATCCACCGACTCATGCGTCTGCGGCGCGGCGGAGGCGATGTCCTCCTTCTCCACCACTACATAGCTGCCCTTGTCGTACTCGAAGGCCTTGACGATATCTTTCCATGGCACTTCCTCGCCGGTGTCGGCGTTGACCCGTTCAAACCGGATGGGCTTCCTGTCGCGGGAGTCCAGCATGCGGAAGCTGAGGTCCACCCGGCGTTCGCCGGACATCAGTGAGACCGGAATGTTCAACAGACCAAAGGACAACGTTCCGGTCCAGATAGGGCGTGCCATGACGGACCCATGCAGATGGGGAGAGTGGTCTGCAACGCTGGACACCTGCACCTAAAGTGGACGTGAAGACACGTGCAGAGCTTCATCTCCTGCCTGCGGTTGCACAACCCCTGATCCGGTGCTGGCCGCCCCCTGCGTGGAGCACTTCTTCACGAAAGCTCACATGCCGCCCGTGCTGCCACGGCGACAATCCCCCGCACCGCAGAGCAGAGCCAATGCCATGAACAGGGATCGGAAAGACCCACCGGAACCAAACGAGAAGCGTGACCATCCAGAGACACCGATGGAAGAGAAGAAGCGCAAAGAGCACGAAAGCGACAACCACGATGAAGCACTGGAAGAGACCTTTCCGGCCAGCGACCCGGTTTCGCCCTTCGTCCCGGCAAAGGCACCGGATTGAACCTTCCTGCGGGATGGATATCCAGGCCTCGCCGGCCCGAGGTCGCTGCCAGGCACAGGCCGGGCCTCAGCTCCTGACCTTTCCATCCGCCAGATGCACTACCTGCTGGCCGAATACATCGACATCCTGCGGGTCGTGCGTGATCAGCAGCAGCGGAATATCCGAGGCATCCAGCACCGCTTCCAGTTCCTGCCGCAGGTGCTGGCGCAGGTCGTGATCCAGCGCAGCGAATGGTTCATCCAGCAGCAGCACCTGCGGGCCCGGCGCCAGTGCGCGTGCCAGTGCGGTGCGTTGGCGTTGACCGCCGGATATCTGGTGCGGGTACATCTGCGCAAGATGATCGATGCGCAACGCATGCAGCCAATGTTCGACCTGCCCGTGGTGGGCACTGCGGCGCGGATTGAGCCAGCCGGTGTGCAGGCCGAAGGCGACGTTCTGCCGCACGGTGAGATGCGGGAACAACGCGTAGTCCTGGAAGACGTAGCCCACCTTGCGTTGTTGTGGCGGCTGGTTGATGCCGCCGGCCGCGTCGAACAACACCTGGTCGTGCAGGCGGACATGCCCGCTGTCCGGCTTCAACAGGCCGGCGATGGTACGCAGGGTCAGGCTCTTGCCAGCGCCCGAGGGGCCGAACAACACCACGTTGCGCTGCGTGCAGCGCAAGGCTACCTGCAGTTGGAAATGCTGACCGGCTGCCTGCAGATGACGCGTGACATCAAGCTCAAGCCACATCGCGCGCACCTCCCCCCCTGCGGCCTACCAGCCGTGCGGCAATCAACAGCACGCTGATGCATACCACCGAGGACAGCACCACCAAGGCATTCGCACGACCATCGTTGCCGGCCTGCACGGCTTCATAGATGGCGATGGAAAGCGTCTGCGTGCGCCCGGGAATGCTGCCGGCGACCATGATGGTGGCGCCGAATTCGCCCATCGCACGGGCAAAGGCCAGCAGCAACCCGGCCAGAATGCCGCGCCAAGCCAAGGGCAAGGTCACGCGGAAGAACAACGCCAGCTCCGACACCCCAAGCGTACGTGCAGCCTGCTCCAGCTGTGCATCCACATCTTCAAACGCGGCGCGTGCCGGCTTGAATACCAACGGCAGCGAGGCGATGGCGGCAGCGATCACCGCCGCCTGCCAGGTGAAGACCAGGTTGATGCCGAATGCGCTCTGCAACCACGCACCCAGCGGACCGTTGCGGCCGATCACCACCAGCAGGTAATAACCAAGGACGGTGGGCGGCAACACCATCGGCAGGGTGAGCAGCGTGTCCAGCAGTTCACGCCCAGGGAAGCGTTTGCGCGCCAGCAACGCGCCCAATCCCACGCCCACGAACAGGTTGATCACGGTGGCCCAGCCGGCCACTTTCAGCGACAACCACAGGGCGCTCCAGTCCAGGTCCATCAATCAGGGGCTGCCGAAGCCATACCGCTGCAGGATGGCCTGCCCCTGCGGTGAACGCACGAACGCGATGAAACGCCGTGCCTGCGCGGCATTGCTGCTGCCCTTTATCTGCGCCAATGGATAGGTGATGCCACCGGCGACGGGGACCTGGAAGGCGCGCTGCACGCGACCGGGCATGGCCTGCGCATCGGTGGCGTAGACGAAGCCGGCATCCACTTCGCCGCGCGCGACATAGTCCAGCGATTGGCGCACGTTCTGGGTGCTGATGGTCTTGGCCTGTATGGCCGGCCAGATGCCTGCCTGCTGCAGCGCGCTGCGGGCATAGCGGCCAACGGGCACGCTGTCCGGGTTGCCGATGGCCACGCGCTCGATGCCCGGTGCCGCCAACGCGGCCAGCGACGTGGGCCGCTGCCTGGCCTGCGGTGGTATCACCACCCACAAGGTGTTCTGTGCAAATACCTGGCGGCTGCCAACTTCCAGCAGCCCCTGCGCTGCGGCTTGGTCCATCGTGGCCTGGTCGGCCGATGCGAACACATCCACTGGCGCGCCGCGCGCGATCTGCTGCAGCAACACGCCGGAGGCGGCGAAATTCAGATCAACCCTGGTGCCCGGATGGGCCTTCTCATAGGCGGCGGCGATGTCGCGGAAGCCCTCGGTCAGACTGGACGCGGCAGAAACGGTCAGATCGGCCGCATGGGATGCGCTGGCAGCAAACATCAGCAGCAGTGCATGAAGCATTTTCATGAGGGAGATCCGCTGGGTCAGGGGGAAGCATCATCACTGGCTGCCATTTGTGCCAGACGTTCGGGCTGCAGCAAAATGATTTCCCGTTGTT
>RCUS01001301.1_pt1 | contig 13343 bp, 10 predicted proteins | sample 2166221 | NCBI WGS metagenome assembly RCUS01 (sample SAMN09932758, study PRJNA488358) | compost metagenome | isolation source: compost soil in cyclohexanecarboxylic | place: Germany: Experimental Botanical Garden | reverse complement strand
AATAAAACTTAGTATATAAATTTTCTAAATAATTCATTAGCTGTTCTTTATCTTTAACAATAAAATCTTTTACTAAATTTTCATCTTGAATGATAGCTTCACTTATTTCACTAACTGTTTTTAATAATATAGTATTATTTTTCTTAGGTACTATTATTACAACAACAACTTTTAAATTTGGAAAATCTCCTACTTCTTTTTTCGGTCTTATTAATCCAAATTTTACTCCTTGGAATGAATCTAAGGTACAATGTAACAAACTTATCCCAAGTTCCTCTATAAATGTTGATCCTAATTTTTCTCTATATAATAATCCTTCTTTTATAAGAGCCTTTTCATTATTATCTTTTGAAAACAATATTGATGTTTTTTCTATTAATTCTTCTTTTGTGGTTATTTCATTATCTTCATAAACTTCAAAGCTATCTAATAAGGATTTTATTGCGTTTCCATAACTTGTTAGAGTTAATATATCCTCATACTTCTGCTCTTTATTTACTGTTGCTCCTTTTTCATTTCCAGAAATCCTATACCTATTTACTGGCATATTCAAAAACTTATTTATCTTCTCTTTGTCTTTATCAGTTAACATAGGACTTACAATAATACTTGGAAATTTAACATCTAAGTTTATTGTGGATATAATTAAATCTATATCTTTTTCCATTAACATTTTATCATTTATAGTAAATGCAGAAACAGTATCAACTATATCAATATTAGGAAAAAGTATTAAAAGTTTTGCTGATAATAGTCTAGATGTTCCTATACCACTTCCACATGCTACTATTATTCTTGGTTTTGCTAGATTATTTTTTATTCTTTCTATAGCTGCTGCTATATGCATAGCTATATAGGCAATTTCTGATTCTGGTATAGTTCCTTTTCCTATATTCTTTAATACCATACAACATCTTTTGCTGACATTATATATATCTTTATAGTCTTCTTTTATTCTGTCTAACAGCGGATTTCTTATAACCAAATTCATTTTTAGCCTGCTTACAGCTGGTCCTAAATGATTCACTAAATCCTGTTCTAGCTTTTTATCCTTTGTTAGGGGATAGGAAGTTTCAATTTCTGCTGTTTTTATTATCTCCATAGCTAATTTAGATAAATGAAATTGAGTAATATTTTTATAGTCTTCCTTTGAAGTTACCATATCTAGTTTTGCACCTTTAAGATGCATTGTTATATAACCTATTTCTCCATCTGGTATACTAACATTAAAAGCTTCGGAAAGCTTTTTAGATAACTTTCTAGCTATATCAAATTCTGGTAAGTTTCTAAGTTCATTTAGAGCTTCTTCATTAAAATCAATTTTCTCTTCATTTTTTATTCTCTGTATTGCTAGAGATAAATGTACTATAAGCGCTATATATGCACTATCTGCTAGATGTAATTCTTCTTCACCCTCTAATTGAGAAACGTATTTCTCTATAGTTTTAATAGTGTCTTTTTCTATAAGACTTAGCAGTCTATTTTTTATATCTAATTCCAACTTATTTTTATCTTTTTTATCTAAAGATATCTTCTCTTTAATTATGTTTATAATTTGTTCTTCATCTACAAATTCATAAACCATAGAAGTTATTGCCTGCCTTGTCTTGTCTTCTTCTCCTTCTATATATATCCCGAGTCCTGGTTTACGTACTAATTTTAAATCTCTTTCTTTTATCCAACCTTCTAGCTTATCTAAATCATTACTTAAAGTTCCTTCTGATACATTTAATACAGAAGTAAAATAATAAAGCTTGATAGGCTCCTTTGATAAAAGCAACTCACATAATATAAATAATCCTCTTTGTTTAGGTGAGTAATCCTCTATTAAGAATTGATTATTTACTAATTCTAAAAGCCTTTTTTTCCCTTCCTGAGTTTCTTTTAATATTAACCCAACTCCAGGTTTTCTAACAAAATTAAATCCATTTGCTTTTAAAAATTTCTCTATATAAGGTATAGTTCTTAAAACGGTTCTTGAGCTTACATCTATTTTCTCTGCTATAGCGTTTATTGTTATTGGATTATCTTTATCAGATTCAATTATGGACATAATTATATCTTTTTCTCTTAAAGTAATGCCCATTATTCCATAAACACCTCTCTCTTAAATTCATACGACGAATCTAGTTTTCTTCGTAAATTCAGCCTTTTATACTATATATTTTAGTTTTTACAGCTTATTTATTCAACCTAAACTTAATCTATCCTAGTCATAATGTATTAGTGACAAAACTAAAAATCCTTTTGTAATAAGTGACATAATTAAATAAGTCCATAAAAAAACTAACTATATTACAATTAAATTGAACAATAGTTAGTTTTTTTATAAAGCACACTATATATACTTAAAATACTAATTTTATTTTTATATTGAGTTTTTCAAAGCTCCATCATTAATGTTAAAAAGCCTAGATGAAACTCTAATAAATTCTTGTAAATTGCAGTTACCAGCTCTTTCCCCTATTCCATTCATAGTGCAATCTACAAATCTTGCTCCGCTTTTAGCTGCTTCAATTGAGTTTGCAAGTGCCATTCCAAAATCATTATGTGCATGCATTTCTATATCTATAGGTACATTTTCTAATATATTAGTAATGGCTGTTCTTGTAGTAGATGGTATAAGTATTCCTACAGTGTCTGCATATCTTATTCTATTTACTCCTAAGTCTTTTAATATTTTAGCCATGTGTATTATAAAATTTATATCTGCTCTTGATGCATCTTCAAATCCTACTGTTACTTCATAATCCTTGTCTTTAACGAAATTAACACATTCTCTCATCTTATTTACAACCCATTTTCTATCTTTTTTAAGTTTAGAGTAAATCTGTATATCTGATACTGGTATACTTATATGAATAATATCTGGATTACAATCTATAGAATCTATCAAATCTTGTTTATTCAACCTATTCCATACAGATATCAATGAATTTTTCTTCTGCTCCATGATTTTATATATGCATCTTTTTTCTATTTCACCCATAGCAGGTATTCCTGCCTCTATTTGATATATTTTATTATTATCCATGATCTTTGCTATAGCTATTTTCTTCTTTAATGAAAATGCTATATCAGGACTTTGCTCTCCGTCTCTTAAGGTTGTATCTACTATAAATATATTATTATTCATGAAATACCTCCTAAATCATTTTATACTATTATATATATCTGATACCTCTTTATCATTTAAGCCTCTTCCTTTTCTTGTGCTTAATTCTCTAATTTTATCTAACATTGTTCCTAATCTATCTTCTTCAATCGGAAGTCCCAATTCTCTCAACTTCTTTTTTATTGCCATTTTTCCTGAATGTTTTCCTATTACTAACCTTCTTTTTATTCCAACTTTGGTTGGGTCAAAAGGTTCGTATATTTCTGGATTTTTAAATATTCCATCTGCATGTATTCCAGATTCAAATTCAAATATATTTTTACCTATGATAGGTTTATTACTTGGTGTCGCATTCCCTGTTATTTTTTCAATTAAGCTTGCCATTTTAGGAAGTACTGATAAATCTTCATCATTTTGTTGATTTAGTATGAAGTTTTTAGAAGCTAGAAGTTCCTCTAATGCACAATATCCACCTATACCTCCAAAACTTGTTGTCACACTTTTTCCCATCATTTTTATCCATTCTATAGCTATTGCAGTAGAACATCCATAATTGTTTTTTGGATTTAAATTTATATTTTCTCCCCATATTTCTTTTAAATTATAAAATACTTTTTTATAGTCATATAATATTAAATCATCCAATCCAGTTATTCGTATAAAATTATTAGCATTTAACCCTAATTTAAAATTAGAGAAAATTTCTATATCTTTAACCGTATTTATATTTATTTCTATCATAAAGTTAACTTTTTCTAAGATATATGAGGGGATATTATTGAGGTTAAAAATTATAAAATTTACATTGTCATACTGGTTCACTTCTAATCTATTTTCAACATTTAATATATATTCTACCCCTTGGGGCAAGGGTAGTAAAATATCTAAAATCCTTGGGGTAACCTCAATATAGTCCCCTCCTATTAATTTAAGATAATTGCATAATTCTCTAAGCTCATTTTTAAATTTTTTAAGCTTGTCGCCATAAATCTCATAAAGTGCAACAAAAGTTTTATCTATAATCGTTATTTTTTTATTTTCCATGCATATTCCCCCTTAGTTGCACTTAAAGTTTATACTATATAAGTAATCTTTCTACTTTTTCTCCACCTTCTATGTGACTATCCATAATTTCTTCTACATCGTCAGGTGTTACAGATCCATACCAGGTTCCTTCTGGATATACCACAACTATAGGACCCTTATCACAGATTGAAAAACAACCTGTGTTAGTTATCATAACTTCTCCTGATAAATCTCTATCGTCAACTTCTTCTATAAATCTTTGAAGTATATTTACAGAATCCTTTGAATGGCAAAACCCCTTTTGAGTTCCATTGATTCTACAACTTGCACACACAAATATATGATGTTTTGGGCTTATCATATTATTTCTTCCTCCTTAATATAAACTAGTTTATTATCCTCTTTATTTTTTATAATTTCTTCAGCCGCAACCTTTATGGCCTTTTCTATTCTTTCATAGGTAACAAAAACCTTTATTCCCTTATCCTTTAATCTATTGGCTGGTGCATCACCAATTCTCAATGTTAAAACTCCTGAACAATCCTCAATTGATCTAAGTATTTTTGATATTTTATCATCTCTCTCGTCGCACTCTTCTGATCCTTGGCAGTATTTTTCTACTGATCTTCTTTCAACTAAAGAAACAATCCCTTCTTTGTAGTCATATATATAAAATTCGGTAACATGTCCAAAATGCTTATCTACTAACATTCCACTTTTTGATGCTACTGCAAATCTTAATGCTGATTCTTCCTCTTTTACTCCATCTTTTGATGAAAAATTCCTAAATTTAATGGATTCATCATTTTCCAATGTTCCTATAGCATCTGCTCTACATTGTTTGCAATGATACATTTGCTCTATATGCTCTCCACATGTCTTTCTTAAATCCATTAGCTCTTTATTACTAACTAAAGGCATATCTTGAAATACGCTTCCCTTAACTGGTATAAGCTGCATTATATTTGTAATAGTTGCTCCATATTCTTTTACTGTTTTTACAACTTCCTCTATATGTTCATCATTGATCCCCTTAAGCATTACGATATTAATCTTGCAGACTATCCCTTTGCTTGTTAAGAATCTAAGCCCTTGCAACTGATTATTTAGAAGAATGGATGCTCCCTCTTCCCCAATATACTTAGTTCCAAAATAGTCAACAAATTTATATACCTTTGCTCCTATTTTAGGATCTACAGCATTCATAGTTATAGTCACATGACTAACTCCTAGTTCAACTAGATCATTTGCATAAAAGGGTAACATTAAACCATTAGTTGATAAGCAGAATGTAACATCTTTATCAAATTCTTTTATTAACTTAAGAGTTTTTTTAGTTTCTTCAAAGTTTGCTAAGGAGTCTCCTGGCCCTGCTATTCCAACAACAGTTAAGTTAGGCATTTTTTCTTTTACAAATTTATATTTTTCAAATGCTTGTTGTGCTGATAATACTTCTGTTGTTACTCCTGGGCGGCTTTCGTTTGGACAATCATATTTTCTTAAACAATAGTTGCAACTAATGTTACACTTAGGTGCTATAGGCAGATGTATCCTTGCATATTTATGAGCCGATCCACAGCTAAAACAAGGGTGAGTTTTAGTTTTTTCATCAATTGATTTAGGTTCTATTGTTACATTTGATACTTCTTCCACTTTCTTTCCCTCCTCTTTATAGAATTGAGTATAAATACTTTTTCTATATTTTCCTTCTTTAACTTCTAATATTTTATTTGTTACTTCATCAATCAGGTTTAAAGAACCAACATATCCTATACTCAATATTCTTTGACCACCTATCCTATCATGTATAGGGAAAGAAGCTCTTATTAAAGGAATCCCTTGCTTCTCTTCTATTCTTCTTCCATCGGAACTTCCAATCATAAGATTTGCTCCAAGATCAAGTGCATATTTTTCTATATCTTTAAAATCCGTATTATCTAGTATTTTATATTCATCTATAAACAATCTCTCAGCCACTTCATTTAATTCATCTTCTATTAATATCTTCATTTCTTTACAAGAGGTTCCTGTAGCAAGTAATACTGGCATAGCACCATTTTCAACACACAGCCTTGCTGTAGAGTAAACAAAATCCGGTTCTCCATATATAACTACCCTAGCCTCGGCATTATATTTATGAGAATCTATCATAGCATCAATATATCTTCCTCTTTGAGCTTTATATCTCTCTGGTACTGGTTTATCAGTTATTTCACTTAATAGTTTTAAAAACTCATCTGTATCTCTTAACCCTCTAGGCACATTGCATCTATAGTTTTTTATGCCAAATTTATCTTCAAGATATTTTCCAGCTGAATAATCATCTTTAACAAAGCTGCTTATTTCAATTGTTGCTCTAGCTCCCCCCATTTTTGATATATCTTTTATATCTGTTCCTGCTACTGATAGCCTGTTGTATTTCTCAGTTCTTGGCGAATCTAGATTCTCAGATATATCTGGAAGTAATATATAGTCAATATCAAAGCTATCCAAAATCTCTTTTAATTCCCTTACATCTGCTGGACTTATATATCCTGTAACTACATTTATTTTGTTATTTTTCTCTTCTTCCATTTCTGTATTTTCCACTATACATCTTAATGCTTTTAGATATCCCTCGTATTGGCTTCCACCATAACCTGGAGATGGAACTGGTATTAATTTCACTTTTTCATCTGGGTGTTTTTCGTGAAATATTTTTGATAGACGGGAAACATCTTCACCTATAGTTTCAGCTAAACAAGTTGTGGCTACCGCTATTACCTCAGGATTATATAACTTAATTAGGTTCTCTAGCCCTTTCATTAAGTTTTTTTCTCCACCATAAACTGTTCCTTGCTCTGTTAATGAAGATGAAGCTATATCTATAGGTTCATTATAATGTGTTGCCATGTGCCTTCTAATATATGTACTGCATCCTTGGGACCCATGTAGGATTGTCATTGCTCCTTTTATTCCATAAAAAGCACTTACTACTCCCATAGGCATACACATATTACAAGGATTAACTGTCAAGTTTACGTATTGTTCTCCCATACTATCACACCCCTACTTTTGTATATTTCCAAACTGGACTATTTATTGTTAAGTTTATTTCTTTAGCAAAATTAACAGCTCCTTCAAATCCTGCTAAAGGATGTTTTCTCTCATGATTATGATCACAAAAAGCTATACCAAGCTTATATGCTAGAGGTCTTTCTTTAACACCACCAACTAAAACATCTGCTCCCTTTTCATTCATAAACTTTTCAAGTTCATAAGGGTTTGCATCATCTAATATAACTGTTCCTGGTTTTACCAAGTTACCTATAACTTCATAATCATCTTTTTTCCCAGTTTGCGTTCCAACCACTACAGTTTCCATACCCAATTCTTCAAACTGCTTTATTAATGATATTGCTTTAAATCCCCCACCAACGTATATTGCTGCTTTTTTCCCCTCAAGGTTTTTTCTATACTTCTCTAGTACATTTCCTAAATTAGCTCTCTCTTTTTCTACAAATGCTAGCGTTCTTTTTATTATTTCTTTATCTCCCAAAGCATTAGCTACATTTATAAGAGAAATCATTGTATCTTCTATTCCCATGAAACTTACCTTTATAAATGGTACTCCCATTTCTTTTTCCATTCTTTTTGCAAGATATGTCATGGAACCTGCACATTGAACTATATTTAAACTAGCGCCATCTGCTTTTTGAAGCTCCTCACACTTTGCATCACCTGTTATTTGTGAAACAACATTTATCCCCAAATTATTAAGATAGTTTTTAATTATCCACATTTCACCTGATAAATTAAAGTCTCCTAATATATTTACTCCTTTAATCTTAGGGGACTTAGTTCTTCCTATTAAATTCATAAGAGCATTGCATGCTGTCTTATATCCCATGGATTTATGTCCTGCAAATCCTGGAGACATTACTGGTATAACTGGAATTCCATATTTCTGTTCAGCTTGTTTACATACTGCTTCAACATCATCTCCTATAACTCCAACTATACAAGTTGCATAAACAAATATTGTTTTAGGTGAATGATTTTTCATGATTCCTTCTATTGCACCAGCTAATTTTTTCTCTCCTCCAAAGATTACATCCTTTTCTTTTAAATCTGTTGAAAAACTATTACGATATAGTTCTTCTCCACTAGATAAACTTCCTCTTATATCCCATGTATAACTAGCACATCCTATAGGTCCGTGAACTATATGGAAAGCATCCGTTATGGGATTAAGTACAACTCTAGCACCACAATATACACATGATCTTTGGCTAACAGATCCAGATACACTTTCACTATCACACTTCATAGAGTTACCATGATCGCCTTCTTTACAAAAAATAAAATCTTTTCTTTCATCTAAAATTTCTGCTACTGGTTTTGCTTCCATAATAAATCACCTTCCTTATAAAGTAAAAAAGGACTTCCAAGGGAAGATTTCCTCCCTTGAAAATCCTTTTTAAAAAATAAATTACATTACCATTTCAAAATCTTCATCTTCACAATCTCTATCTATTCTATCCATTAATGCAGTAAGAATTAATTCTAGAACTCTCATAGCTCCTCTATATCCTACTATTGGCATATATGAATGAACATATCTATCAATAATTGGGAACCCTGCTCTTACGAATGGAATATCCTCAGCTCTTGCTATGTATTTTCCATGAGTTCCACCTATTAATAAATCTACACCTTCATTTTTAATCCATTGATGTAATTCAAAAAGATCGCTAGCAGCTTTTGCTACACATCCTTCTACTCCAAACTCTTCAAATAGAGCTTTAGCAGCCTTTTCAAAAGCTATTCCTGGAGTACCTGTGATAACGTATTTAGGAATCATTCCTAATTCTAATACAAACTTAGTTAGTCCAAGTACAGTATCAGGATCTCCATATATAGCAACTTTTTTACCATATACATATTGATGTGAATCAACTACTGTATCAACTAGTTGTCCTCTTTCGTCTTCTAATTCTTCTGAAACTTCTCCTTTAGAGAACTTAGATAATTCCATTATAAAATCATCTGTAGCTCCAATTCCTATTGGTAAAAGTAATGTTTTATATGGTACATTACATTTCTTCTCTAAATCTGTAGCTCCTAACTCAGAAGCAAAACTTCCTAGAGCAAGTGTTAATTCACTGTCTCCCATTGCCTTTATATCTTCTATCTTAGTACCGCCTTTAGGATACATTTCATATGTTCCAGTCATAGGAGCATCTAAAACTCCACTTGTATCTGGAAGCATTGTGAAGTCTATTCCAAAGTCTTTCATAAGACGTTTCATTTCTCTCATATCTCCTGGATTTGTGAAACCAGGAATTACATTTAATTTTCCATTGGAAGTTCCAGTTGAGGTTGCAAGATATTTGATAAATCCTGAAACCATATTAGAAAATCCTGTTACATGTGATCCTACATAACTTGGTGTATTGGTATGAACCATGTATTTTCCTTCTGGAATATTAATTGAAGTTATAATTGAGTTTAAGTCATCACCTATTGTCTCTGATAGACAAGTAGTATGAACTGCAATTATTTCTGGATCATATATTTCAAATAAATTTTTAGCAGCAGTTCTAAGATTGCTTCCTCCACCAAATACTGATGATCCTTCAGTAAATGATGATGTTGAAGCTATAGCTGGTTCCTTAAAATGTCTTGTTAAGTACATTCTATGGAATGAACAACATCCTTGAGATCCATGGCTGTGTGGCATGCATTTATGAACACCTAATGCTGCGTACATTGCGCCAACTGGCTGACAAGTTTTAGCTGGATTTATTTTTAGGGCTTTTCTCTCTTTTACTTCTTTTGGTGTTAAATCTAACATTATACCACACCTCCTAATGTTCCTTCTAATATAGGTTCCTTTTTCCAAGGAGCTACTGTATAGTTCCAAGCTGGAGTATATATTCCCATAGTAACGTCCCTTGCAAAGTTTACAGCTCCTTTAAATCCTGCATATGGTCCACTATAGTCATATGAGTGTAATTGTCTTGATAAAACTCCACCTTTTTGAGCTACAAATTTATCCTTTATTCCTGAGAAGAATATGTCTGGCTTTAATAACTTTAAGAACTCTTCTGTTTCATAATGATTTAAATCATCAACAACTATTGCTCCCTTATCCATGCTTTTTTCCATACCACCGTAGTAGTTTAATGCTATTTCATCTTTTAATTGAGCATATCTTTCTTCTGGAATAACTAATCTGAATTTTTCTGGATCTTTTTCTAATTTTAATTCTTCTATATTTTTAGAATCTGCATCAACTTTCATAAATGGCACTACTTCGCTTCCTTCGTAGTCATCTCTATGAGCAAATTCATAACCTGCTAATAAAGTCTTCATACCTAAACTTTCTAATAGGTTTTGATAATGGTGAGATCTAGATCCTCCAACAAATAATGCTGCTGTTTTTCCAGTTAATTTATTTTTGTATAATTCCATGTATTCTTCGATATCTTGAAGTTCTTCTGCAATTATTTCTTCTGTTCTTTCTATAAGATCTTCATCTCCAAAATACTTAGCAATTGATCTTAATGATTCTATAGTACCATCAACACCTACAAAATTAACTTTTAGCCAGTCAGTACCATATTTAGTTTTCATCATTTCACCAATATAATTTATTGATCTATGACATTGGATTATATTTAAATCTGCTGTGTGTGCACTTTTAAGTTCTTCGTAACTTCCATCACCAGTCATTACTGATACAATATCATAACCGATTTTCTTTAATACTCTGCTGATTTCCCAACCATCTCCACCGATATTATATTCACCTAATAAGTTTATTGAGAATTTTTTAGGTACATAACTTCCTGTTCCTATAACATTTTTCATAAGACCATTGTTAGCTATGTGGTGACCTGCTGATTGAGATACCCCTTTATATCCTTCACAAGAAAATGCTAGAACTTTGATTCCATATAATGCTTCAGCCTCTTTTGCTACTGCATGAATATCATCTCCAATTAATCCAACTGGACAAGTAGAACAAATCATTATTGATTTTGGGCTAAATAACTCAACTACTTCTTTGATAGCTTGTTTAAGTTTCTTTTCTCCACCAAATACTATATCGCCTTCTTGCATATCTGTAGAGAAACAATATTCTAAAAAGTTTTGTGTGTTTTCATCACTTTTTCCTTTATGCCTTCTTGTTCCCCATGTATAGAAACCACAACCTATTGGACCATGTGTAATTACTGCAACATCTTTTAAAGGTCCAAGTACAACCCCTTTACAACCTGCATAACAACATCCTCTGTTTGTCATTATTCCTGGTATTGTTCTTACATTCGAAGTTAACTCTGGTGCTTCTTCAGATATTTCTCCTATATGAGCTTTTCTATTTTTAAATACTTTGGCACTATAACCATCCAAAACTTTATCTATAGTACTCATTAAATTCACCTCCAAATTTACTTTTATATAACTATTTCTCCAGACTTATTGTCTCTTACTCTATATACTTCATTAACTGGTAAAACAAATATTTTTCCATCTCCCGGATTTCCTGTGGAGTTAACCTTTATAATTATATCTATAATTTTTTTTACATCTTCATCTTTAACTACTAATGTGAATAATCTTTTAGGTATAAGTCTTCCAAGCTCTGATATATTTTCAGCTACAGGTGAGGCAGGTATGTTTTCATCAAGAACTAAATCTTCAATTAAAGCCATATTTAATGATTTTTTCCCTCTCCCTAAAACTTTTCTACAAGTAAATGAGGGGAATCCAGCCTCTGCGAGAGATTCTTTTGTTATATTTACTTTATTCGAACGAATAATTCCTATTATTTCTTTCATTTATAGCACCTCAACTTTTATAAGACTTCTTTTCCACTACTTATGGTATACGCCGTTTCTACTGGAGACACAAATATTTTTCCATCACCAAAAGCTCCTTTTATTCCAGTTCTTGCAGTTCTCATTATTATTCTTATAACATCATCTTTATCTTCTTCATTTTTTACTACTACTAGGATCATTTCTTTTGGTAATTCATCATAATATATATCTCCAACCTTAATTCCTTTTTGCTTTCCACGTCCAAATACATCCATTTTAGTCACTTCTGGAAATCCAGCTGATAAAAGTTCTGATAGTACTGTTCCTACTTTTTCAGGTCTTATAATAGCACGAACCATTAACATAACAATTCTCTCCTCTTATTCACATATGTTCTTTATTATTTTCTTATAGATCCATTAATCCATATTGCATTAATATTTCTTCTAATCTATCTTGGCTCATTGGTTTTGGAATTACAAACATATCGTTATTATCAACTTTACTTGCTAATGTTCTATATTCATCTGCTTGTTCACAAGTTGAATCAAATTCTATTACTGTTTGTTTGTTTATTTCAGCTTTTGTTACCATTGGACTTCTAGGTACAAAGTGAATTAATTGACTTCCTAATTCTTTAGCAAAGTTATCTAATAATTCATATTCATTTGCAACTTTTCTTGAGTTACAGATGATTCCACCTAATCTAACTCCACCAGTGTTTGCATATTTTTGGATACCTTTTGCTATATTGTTAGCTGCATATAATGCCATCATTTCTCCTGATGCTACTATATATATTTCTTGTGCTTTTCCTTCACGTATTGGCATTGCAAATCCACCACATACAACGTCACCTAATACATCATAGAAAACATAATCTAAATCTGATTCGTAAGCACCTAATTGCTCTAGCATATTAATTGAAGTTATTATACCTCTTCCTGCACATCCAACTCCTGGTTCTGGACCGCCTGATTCAACACATTTTATACCTCTAAATCCTGGCTTTAAGATTGAATCTAAATCTACGTCATCTCCTTCTTCTCTTAATGTATCAAGAACACTTTTTTGTGCTAATCCTCCTAGTAATAATCTTGTTGAGTCAGCCTTAGGATCACATCCTACTACCATTATCTTCTTGTCCATTGTAGCAAGCCCTGATGTTAAGTTTTGTGTTGTTGTAGATTTACCTATTCCACCTTTTCCATAAATAGCTACTTGTCTCATTTTTATACTCCTCCTTCAAACTGAATATTTATTATAAACTTATCTAAAACTGAGTTTTAGATAAGATTTATACTTAATTTTAGATAATAAAAAAAGAAGTCCATAATTTAGATAATTCATAAATAACCTAAATTTCTAGACTTCTTTGCCCGCTTAGTTAACAG
>RCUS01001299.1_pt1 | contig 13352 bp, 14 predicted proteins | sample 2166221 | NCBI WGS metagenome assembly RCUS01 (sample SAMN09932758, study PRJNA488358) | compost metagenome | isolation source: compost soil in cyclohexanecarboxylic | place: Germany: Experimental Botanical Garden | reverse complement strand
GCCAGAACCCAGCCAGCTCCGAAGCCGTCGCCAAGGCCCTGCTCGCGCAGTTGGCTTGAATCATCGCAATCCCGCACCAAGCCGCCGTTGCAGCCCGGGCAAGCGAAACGCACCCGGGAAGCGCGGTCGGCAAACACACAACACCGCCACGCATTCCAGCAATCCATCGCATCGACCACACCCACGCTCCCCCAAGGAACCGGTAATGAAAATCTTCTACAAGACCCGCGCCACTTCCACCGGCGGCCGCGCCGGCCGCACCGCACTGGACGACGGCAGCCTCGCGCTCGACCTCGCACTGCCCGGCTCCGGCAAGGCCGGTGCCAACCCCGAGCAGCTGTTCGCGTTGGGCTATGCCGCGTGCTTCGACAACGCCTTGCCGGTGGCTGCCAAGAAGCTGCAACTGCAGCCCAGCGGCACCGCAACGTCGGTTGAAGTGGGCATCGGACAGACCGCGGAAGGCGGCTATGCGTTGGACATCGATCTGCATGTCGAAGTGAAGGGCCTGGACCAGGCCGACGCCCAGCGCCTCGTCGAAGCGGCGCACCAGATCTGCCCGTACTCCAACGCCACGCGCGGCAACATCGACGTGCGCCTGCACGCCACCGCCGTCTGATTCCCACCGGAGATCACCATGCGAAGCGTCATCCACACCACCTTTGGTGAACCGGCCGACGTGCTGGCATCGGGCGACAGCCCGGTGCCGCAGCCCGGCGCGGGCGAAGTGCGGATCAAGACGATCCTCGCGCCCATCCACAACCACGACCTGTGGACCGTCCGCGGCAAGTACGGCTACAAGCCCACGCTGCCGGCCATCGGCGGCAGTGAAGCGGTGGGCACGGTCGATGCCGTGGGCGAGGGCGTGGAAGGCATCGCCGTCGGCCAACGCGTGATGGCTGCCTCGGTGCACGGCACCTGGGCGGAGTACTTCATCGCGCCGGCACGCATGGTCATTCCCGTGCCGGATGCCATCGCCGACGAAGCAGCAGCGCAGTTGATCGCCATGCCGCTCAGCGCGCTGATGCTGCTGGAATTCCTGCAGGCCGAACCCGGCCAATGGATCGTGCAGAACACCGCCAACGGCGCGGTCGGCAAGACCCTGGCGATGCTCGCCGCCGCACGCGGCGTGCATGTGCTCGGTCTGGTGCGCCGCGATGCGGGCGTCGATGAACTCAAGGCGCTTGGCATCGACAACGTGCTGTCCACCGAGCAGGCCGACTGGAAACAGCGCGCCCAGGCATTGCTCGGCGACACGCTCGCACACGCCGCCGTCGATTCCATCGGCGGCCAGGCAAGCGCGGACCTGCTGTCACTGCTCGGCGAGAACGGCACGCTGGTGTCGTTCGGCAGCATGGCCGGCGAGCCGATGCTGATCCCGTCCGGCGACGTCATCTTCAAGCAGGCCACGGTCAAGGGTTTCTGGGGCAGCAAGGTCAGCCAGCAGATGTCGGTGGAGAACAAGCGCCGGCTGGTCGGCGAACTGCTGACGCGCGTGATGAGCGGCGAACTGGCCCTGCCGGTCGAAGCGGTTTATGACCTTGCCGATGCAGCGGAAGCGGCGAAGGCGAGTTTGCAGCCGGGCCGAAAGGGCAAGGTGTTGTTGAAGCCTTGATTCCTTCGTCAGCGGGTCTGGATCAAAACCCGCTCAACGACTGTGAAGTGTTCAATTGAAAAGGCCGGCAGAGATGCCGGCCTTTTTGTTGCCAAAGAGTAGCGGACCGTTCGGTGACAAGTGTTCATTGACGTTGTTCTGTCCATTGCTTCTATCGTGATTGATGAAGGCGGCTACTTCAGAATCAGCTAAGAAAAACCCCATAACCGCACGGTTGGATCGAAACGCGTCAACTCCCCTGTCACGTTCGCGGCAATCGACGCATCCGCTCGCCTACCATTGGCCGCTCCACGGTAGTCAGTGTTGGGTTTGTTGAATGGCGAAGTTATGGAGCGTGCTTGGTGACAGAACCACAGGTGGCGGTTCAATAATCACTGGCGCGCCGCAAACCGACATCAACGGCGTAAAGGTTGCTCGTCTCAATGACAAGGCAACATGCCCTCGCCACAAGGGCATATTTCCAATTGTTTCTGGATGTGACGCCACGTGCATCATCGACGGCCAGCCCGTTGCATTGGATGGGGCGCGGCTGGCCTGCGGCTGTTCAGTGATCGCAGGCTCGCAGAACCTGGTCTTCGTTGATCACGGCTCTCCTGCGGATATCCATGCACCAAGCATGTTGCCGAACTCGTCGACGGCCGCATCAATTTCAGCGCCGCCTTCGGGCGTGCAGAGCGCTCGCTACGACGAGGCATTCGTTCTTCGCTCTGGATTCTCCGGTCTGCCTTTGTCAAACAAGAACTACCGGATCATCCGCCAAAGCGGAACAGTCGAACCGGGAAGAACTGACGACGATGGCAGGACGCATGTAGTCAGTGCCGACAGCCTTGAGATTCTCAGGGTCGAGATCGAGGAGGAAATGCCGGCATGAGCTCCGTGTATCGGCCCGTGGCAGAGTCGGAAACGAGCCCGGTTGCGCAGACCCAACGTCACAGCGTCGTACTGGAGCCTTACGTCGATACTCGCGGTTGGATTCAGAACGCAAGCTTTCACCTCAAGCGAGTTGCGGCACTTGAGAAGGGAGCAATCGATGGACCGAAGGCTGTGGTCCTGCATCGGACGCAGTCATCCACGATTGAATCGCCATTGAAGTCGTTCGAGAGTGGAGTCGGAACGCATTTCATCATTGACAAGGACGGTACGGTTCACCAGTGTGCAAGCCTGCTGATGAGAACTGCCCACGTCGGAAGAATTCGATCCAGATGTCATGAGTCCAACAGCTGCCCGGTCGAGGAAGCGAGGATGATCAAGAGCTGGGGATGGGCGCCAGCATGGATTCATGACCACGAGAAATCCAAGACGTATCCACACAGATACCCGATGAATGAGGACAGTGTGGGTATCGAGACAGTCGCAAGCTTTGACGGAACCTCATGGGAACGACCAACTCCCGCTCAGGAAAAATCGATCAAGGCTCTTATCCAGCTGCTGCAACGCCTCTATGGTCTGACCGACTCGGATGTCCATGAGCATGACAATATTTCCTATAAAACAGCTGGCGAAGGTGGTGGCCTGTATTCCCCATCTTCTGCTTATGGGCTGCCTCCTCTCGTGCAACCGCGTTTCCCCTTCCCGACATGAGCAGGGCGCCGTGGGCATCCGTGTTTCTGCGGCGACCTATGCGGGGAAAACGGGGGATATGCTCGAATCACAATGTTCTGCGTGGTCATTGACCCCAGGTCAGGTGCAGGAACTATTTGCACTAAGCGAGAGCTATCAAGAATCGCCCTATAGCCAGTTCTATCAACTTCCCTGTTCCATTTCCGGAGAAGCGACGCTTGAAGGGCGGCTTTGGCACTTCGTGATCAATGGAGGAGGCATCGTCACATTGTCCAATGGTGGTGAGGCCAAGTACCTGGGTTGCCGCGACAAGCGATGCGAGCCTTACATCCTGTTACTCACGGATGATATGGAAGGCGGTTGATATTGGCCGCCGTGCCTGATCCAAGCGGGCGACTGCCTCAGCGTCCTTGTCCATCGGGCCGAGGGCCCGGGTGCTGCACTTGTTGACAGCGCGGCGGAGCAGAGTCGGGGCCTGAGTCGTGATGGGAAATCAACCAGCTGGACGCTGTCCCCACCCGCTGATGCTGTATGTCGGTCATTTCGCCCGCCTGATCGAAACCTTGATAGAAGAAGCAACCAGACTCCCCATCTGGTTGCTTTTTTGTTTCCCCACTCAACCCTGCTTGAACAACTTCCGCTTTCCCGTCAGCACTTTCTCTTTCGGGGTGAGCTTTGCGACGCCGGGTATCAGGAAATCGGTCGGGTTGTGGCCGAAGCGGACTTTGGAGGCGAGCCAGAGGGGCATCTTTCCGCGGCCGGTCCAGGTGTTCCAGCGGTTTTCCGGGTCGCGGTATTTCGGCTTGACCTTGGGGCCTTTGCGGCGGCGGGTGGCCTTGGTCTTGGGTTGCGCCTGATCTGCGTCCAGGCCGAAGACTTCATCGATCGTGTAGCCGGCGCGCTTGGCGTCGGCGATCAGCTTGCGCCTGACTTTCTCGGCCGGGGGACGGCTGGTGAGAGCTTTATGCCGTTCCTGGGCGATGCGGATGAGAGTGTTGAGCTCTCGGAGATTCAGAGGGGTAAGGTCAATGCTCATGGCATTAGCCTCAGTTCCGAGGCGGCGGGTGTCAAGCTCAGGAGCAGGGGTTTGGACGTTCCGGGGCAATAAGGTGCGCCGGGGCAGGGAGAAACCCGGCTGCGCCCGGCACGCATCGGCCGATTACCTGCTGCGCGTGGCCATATCTCCCTGCCCGGGATTCCCCCGGATGATCGGCAGCACCATCGCGGTTTTGGCTTTGGCTTTGGATTTGTCGCCGGAGCGCGGCGCCGCAACGCTCCGGGTGTCATCGGCATTCTCATTGGCGGCCGCTGGATGTCTCACGCGGCCAGGTATGCCTCCGTCGAAGTCACCGTGGCATAACCGAACACGAAGGCCGCCATCATTGCCGCGTGCACCTGCGCAGCCGGGACGGTGACACCGTTGAATTCCAGATCCAGCGTGGCGCAGGCATCGTGCAGCACGGTGACGGTGTAGCCCATGTCGGCGGCGGCGCGCACGCCTGCATCCACGCACATGTGGCTCATCGCGCCGATGATGACGACCTCCTTGATGCCGCGGGATTCCAGCTGCTGCTTGAGGTCGGTGTCGCGGAACGCATTGACGAAGTTCTTGACGATCACCGGCTCGTCGTTGACGGGTGCGACGGCGGCCTGGATTGCCACAGCATCGGTACCCGGCACGAAGATCGGTGCTTCGGGGCTGGCCGATTCATGGCGGACATGCAGCACGGGAATGCCCTTGGTGCGTGCATCGGCGATGACCATGACCGCATTGGCGACGGCGGCTTCGATGCCGGTCAGCGGCAGCTTGCCGGTGGGCAGATACTCGTTCTGCAGGTCGATGACGATGACGGCGCGATGGCTCATGAGGGACTCCCGGTGTGAAGGAAAGAAAACGTGGGAGAATTTTCCGCCACGGGCCTCGGGCAGCTAAGGGGCGCAACCGACATTCTCGAGGGCTGTACCGACAGATGCGCAACGACGGCCGGATTGAGATAGGCATCCTGTTGTACCCGGGCGCACAACTGGCGGCGGTGCTCGGGCTTACCGATCTGCTGACGTTGGCAGGCTCGCTGGCTGCCCGTCGCGCGCAGGCCGGGACACCCACACTGCATGTCGCGCACTGGCACATCGCAGCGCCCGGCCAGCCACTGACGCCGAGCGACGCATCGCATCCACATGCGGCAGATGCGCTGGACGTCCTCGTCCTGCCGCCCAGCCTGGAAGCGCCCATTTCCGCCGAGGCCGCCGCGCCTTACGTGGATTGGTTGCGGTCACTGCACGACGGCGGCACCACTCTGGCGTCGGTATGCGCGGGAGCCTACCTGCTGGGTGAAACCGGGCGTGCGGCCGGGCGCACCATCACCACCAACTGGGCGTTCAACGACAGCTTCGCCACGCGCTTTCCCGAGATACAGCTGGATACCGACCAGCTCGTCATCGATGACGGGGACATCCTCACTGCGGGCGGCGCGATGGCCTGGATCGACCTGGGCCTGCGGCTGGTGGAACGGTATCTGGGTGCGGCGGTGATGCTGGATACCGCACGCACGTTGCTGGTGGATCCACTGGGCCGCCAGCAGCGTTACTACAGCAGCTTCGCGCCACGCGTCTCGCATGGTGATGCGGCGGTGTTGAACGTGCAGAACTGGCTGCACGACACCCACGCCAGGGAAACCGCCTTGCCCGACCTCGCGCGCCGGGCCGGCATGGAAGAGCGCACCTTCCTGCGGCGCTTCCAGAAAGCTACGGGCATGACCGCCACCGAATACTGCCAGCGCGTGCGTGTAGCCCGCGCCCGCGAACTGCTCCAGTCCACCCGCTTGCCACTGGAGCGCATTGCCTGGGACGTGGGCTACAGCGACCCGGGTTCGTTCCGCAAGGTGTTCAGCCGCATCGTCGGGCTGACGCCGGGTGAGTATCGGCGGCGGTTCAATGCGGGTTGAGGATAGGCGGAGCGCTGGCTCATGGCGGCGAGGTCTACCTGAAGCCCCCGGCGTTTCATTTACCCTCCCGGCTGGATGCGGTGCAGAAGCAGATTGCGCCAGGTAGGTGTCGAACCACGGAAGTCGACCGCTTCGCCATCGCTGGTGAAGAACAGGCCGGGTTCTGTTTCGACGACCAGGCGGGTGCCGTCGAGATACAACCAGCCAGCGCGTCGTTCTATTTCGACAACCATGGCCGGCTTGCCCCATTGGTCGATGCGGTAGCGGCCAAGCCAGCGATCCCATTGCGGCTTTTCAGGGCCTGCCGGCATTGCCGGACTGTCGTTGTGATCGAGACTTTCTTCGCCTGACGCGCATTCGAGATGTGCCGGGAGGTCTGCCACCGGTGCGTGGTAGCGATAGGTGACGACTTCACCCTCGGCATCAACCGTGAACATCACGTCGGTGTCCACCAGCTCGAACGGCACATCGGTGCCGGTGTCCTTTCGGTGAAGGCGCAGCTGGCCGTCGTCGGTTCTGCGGATATCTACGTGCACATTGCGGCCTATCCAGCTCCCTGCAAACGCATGTGCGCGATCAGGATTTGGTCGAATCGGCGCCATGGCTGATGCCGGGAGCCGCGGGGCGCGCGGCCCAAAGCGCGCGGCAAGCAAGTGATCGGTCAGCGCATCACCAAAGCCATAGCCTGCCGACGTCGCGCGGTTGAACATCGCGGCGAAGCCCAACTCTGCCTCCGGGCAATACGTGAACACGCAGCCGAAGCCGAAGCCGCCGCCGCGATGATGCAGCAGGCGTACGGGAGTGGACCCGTAGCGTCGCTCGGTGCGCATCACTCCAAGTCCGTAGTCGCCCCCAAGCCCGAACCCATGCATCTCGTTCCACAGCTCCGGCGCCAACAGCGGCTGACGTTTGCCGCGTCCCCGGGCGAGCATGAAAGACAGGTATTTCGCCATGTCGCGGGCGCTGGTCCACACGCCACCGGACGCCACGAGCGGTGTCACGGACGGCACTTCCGCAAAGCCGTCCTGGCTGCCGACGGCGCGGTTGGAACGTGCCATGTACACCGCGGGGTCGGCCGTGCTGTCGTGCATGTCCAGTGGAGTGAACAGTTTTCTCTGCAGCCATTGGGCATAGCCGGTACCCGTGGACTGTTCGAGGATATGACCTGCGAGGTCAAAGCCCAGGTTCGAATAGCGATAGCGCTCACCCACCGGGAAGCGCAGCCAGGTCGCTGCGATGCTGCGTACGTGCGCTTCAAAACCCGGTGAAGCGGCTTCGTAGTTGTTGCCAACCGGCGCCTCGTGGGTGAAACCCGCCCGGTTGGCGAGCAACAGCCGCAGCGTAATTCGTTTCTCCGGCGCGGCTTCAAAGCGGCTGCGTACCGTGAAGTCCGGCAGGTAACGGGTGATCGGTGCATCCAGATCAAGCAGCCCATCCTGCACAGACAGCAGCACGGCGACGGTAGTGAAGCTCTTGGTGGTGGATTGGATGCTGAACAGCGTGCTGTCATTGACTGCATGCGCTTCTGCTTCGGACGTATGGCCGAAGCCTTCAACCCATTGCGGCTCACCGTTCTGGACAAAGCACACAGCGGCTGCGCCAATCCTGCTCCCGCGCATGGCGGCACGGATCGAATCGCGCTCGGCTGCGATCATCGGCGTCAGCTTCGGGCTTTGTGCGGCCCCAAGGGCGCTGCTGGCCGGGACGAGACCGGCTGCCGCGAAGGCCGCGGTGTGGGCCAGGAAGGAGCGGCGATTGAGCGTATGAGCCATGGGTGCACCTGCTCTGTGTAGGAGGAATGATCGTTGCACTCCGGAAACGCTCGCGCATACGTCGTTCGGCACGGCGCGAGCCGACATCGATGCCTGCCGGGTTCAGCACCATGACCGGGGAGTGCCAACGGCTCCGTTCCTGCCGAATGTGAAGGTCGTCGGACGCATAGTGTTAGGATGGCCCGCAGGCTTGGCCTGTTTCGCGCGCGTTGCGCAGCTGCCTTGATAGTTGCCCACTCCGCTTCCTTTCATGCGTCAACCGCCCTGATACACGGGTGGTCGCTCGACGGGAGTGCGCTATGCCCGGTTATTCGACACGCAACGAGAAGGTCACCATCGGTGGCCAGCTTTACCTGCTGCGCATCCTCAGCGACAAGCAACAGTTCAGCGATCCGGATGGCCGTGGGGCCCGCCTTGGGATTTCTTCGGCGCAATGGAGCCTGTTCGGGCAACTGTGGCCATCAGGCCGCCTGCTTGCCCAGGCCATGTGCCGCTTTGACATCGAAGGCAAACGCATACTCGAGCTGGGCTGCGGCATAGGGCTGGCCAGCCTCGTGCTGCTGCAGCGCGGCGGTGACGTGATCGCTTCCGACATACATCCGCTGGCCGAACCGTTCCTGGCCTACAACGCCGCACTGAACGCGTTGCCGGCAGTGCATTACCGTCATATGCGCTGGGATCGCGAGCTGCCTTCGCTGGGCATGTTCGACCTGATCATCGCCAGTGACGTTCTCTACGAGCAAGGCCACGCCGCGTTGATGGCCGATGTCATACGGCGCCATGCGAAGCCGAAGACCGAAGTGGTGATCACCGATCCCGGTCGCGGCAACAGCGCACGTTTCAGCCGATTGCTGGGCCTGCAGGGTTTCGACTTCAAATCGACCCGGTGCCGGATGAATGATGAAGACGTGGAGCCCTTTCGCGGCCAGTTGCTGCACTACTCGCGCGACGCGCCGGCGGTGGCGGAATGAACCGCATGGAGCGCGAGAAAATCGCCAGGATCACGTGCGCCACCTGCGATGCACTTTGCTGCCAGTTGACCGTGGTGCTTGGGGAAAGGGACGCGGTACCGGCGCACCTGACAACCCGACTGCCGAGCGGCCTGCACGTCATGGCCAAGGACGAGGACGGCTGGTGCGTGGCCCTGGACGGCCAGCAGATGAACTGCCGCATCTACGACAGCAGGCCGATCGTCTGCAGATCCTTCGTCATGGGCGGCCCCTATTGCAGGGCCGAGCGCGACGAACACGCACGGCAGGGCGATCGCACCATCGCGCTGCAACTTACCTGAGGAAAAAATCATGGCGATACCACCGCGCAAGACAGGCCTGGCCGCTGCCGGGAAGGCACCTTCCACCTCCGGCTCCCATGTCCAGCAACGCAACTTGAGCCGCGAGCGCATGGCGGCAGATATGGCGGCTTTCAGCAGCGCCGGTGGAAAAATCGAGGTGCTTGGCAACACGCCGTTCCGCACCAAGCCGAGCCCGGAAAAGCCGGCTGCGGCCGGCACCAAGGCATCGGCCTCCAACGAAGACCAGGCCGCCAAAGCCCGCTCACACAAACGCCAGTGACGGACGTGATCCGGCGGGTTTCTTCGCCGACGATCTGATATCCGGGTTGGATGGAAAGCCACATCCGGAGGAAGGCTTCCTCCGGATGGGTGTGGCCCATGCGAACGGCTCACGACGCAGGCGTGCCCGACAGCGGCAAACGCCACCGGCGTCAGCGCTTGAGTTGCGCCTTGCTGGTGATGAACACCGGCGGTGGCACATCCAGGGCTTCATCGGTGACTTTCCGGCCGGCGATGAAGTTGGCGATGTTGTCGGCGATGGCGGTGTTGCCGATCCACATTTCGTTGTCATGGCTGGCGCCGCGCACCAGCAGTTGCTGGCCCTTGCTGAAGCCGGGCAGCAGTGCCTGAGCGTTGGCCTGCGGGGTGCGCCCGTCGAGCGTGCCGCTGATGAAGAGCGTGGGCACGTCACTGCGCAGCGGCCCACGGAAGGCTTCACCCAGGTCGAGCAGGCCGAGGCCGTCGGAAAGCTCGGGGAACGGGAAATTCAGCGCGTCGCCGAACATGCTTTCGCGTGACTGCGCTGCGACCAGGGAACGGCGTTGCGGGCTTATCCCGGACGCCACATCCATCGCCAACGGCATGGCGCGGAAGCCGCCGATATCCTCTCGGATCATCAACGCAACACCCCCCAGCAGGCCATAGTCGCCAGCCTCGGCTTCGCGCAGCGCCAGCGGCAACATCTGCTGGAAGCCGCGTCGACCGAGCATGGTCGCGATCGCGAACTGCGCGTCGTACTCGCCGATGGTTACCTTCCTGCCATTGTGCATGGGGCTGCTGGCCTGCTGCGGCTGCCGGCGCAGTGCTTCCAGAACGCGTCGGGCCGAATCCTGCAGATCATCGAACCCCTCTTTCCTGGCGACGACTGCGAGGTCGGCCAACAGGGCATCGGCGGCCAGCGGCAACTTGATGGTGTCGTCCGGCCCTTCGCTGCCCATCAACACCACACGCTCCAGGCTGGAACCATGCCGTCGAACCGTGGCCAGCGCCAGGTGCGTGCCGTAGCTCATGCCCCACAGGCTGATGCGCGGCAGCTTCATCGCGCGGCGCAGATACTCGATGTCATCGGCACTTTCAGCGGTGGTGTAGGCGGCCAGATCGACGCCAGCCTTTTGCCATTCGGCGATGCAGCTGGCGGCGGTTGCACGCAGTGCCACCAGCGCGGTGTCGCGTTGCAGCGGTTGGGTGTCGTCGAATGCATGCGCGTGCGAGCACTCTGGCGGCATCTGTGAGAAATCGGTGCCGCGCTGGTCGAGCAGCAGCACGTCGGTCTCGCGACGGACGCGTTCGAACACCGGCCAGCGCGGCCCGAGCGCCGTGCCGAAACTGGAACCGCCCGGGCCACCGGCCAGGTACACCACCGGCGCCGCGCGGCCATCGCCACCGGTGGCCGGCAGGCGCACCACGCGCAGGCGGATGCGCGGTCCATCCGGTTCGCTGTGCCGGCGCGGCACTTCCAGGAAGGCCTCTTCGGTCGCGATCGTGCCGTTGCCCTTGGTTTCCATGGCATACGGCGAGAACACCAGCGGTGCCGGCGCATCGCTGGCCAGCGCCGGTACTGCGCAGGCTAGTACCAGACACATCACGGCGAGCTTGCCGGCCAGCGGAAAGCGCCGCGTCACGTGTGCGATGGATGCATTGTCGCGCAGCCGTGATGCAGTTGAAGCCGCCGACAGGGAATGCGGGTTGAAAACGGGAAGTGATTTGTTGGACATGGCGGACTCCGATTGGGAGGGATGCGGATGTGGTTCAAGCAACCCCGGCGACCGGGAGGGGCGCGGGGCAGCGTTGCCACGGAGGCCAGCATCGCGTCCTGCACGATGATTCCGTTGCGCCCGTCTGCCGAACGTCTCCAAACGGCCGTCCAGTGTCTCCGCGCAGCCGATACGATAGGCACATGCCGATCCTGCGAACCTTGACCGTACTGGCCGTGCTGCTCGCCGCCGTCGCTGCGTGGCTGGCCGTTTCGACGCCGGACATGACGGCGGTGCAGCTGCTGAGCGGTGAAATGGCGACTGCGAAGATGGCCGCGAATGGTGACCTGCCGCAAAGCCCGCCCAGCGACGCGGACTGGCGTCCGCTCGATCAGGGCGTTCTCGCCGATTGGGCCGGTCCTTACTGGCTGCGCTTCCGCTCAACCCTGCCTGCACCGCAGGACGATGCCGGCCGTGCGCTGCGGCTGTCGTTGCGCGGCGCCAGCCGGTTGCATTGGAACGGGCAGCCATTGGCAGACAACGGCATCGTCGGTCGCAGTGCCGAAGAGGAGCGGCCCGGCCGCATCGATATCGTCCGCGTGCTGCCGCCATCGTCCGGTACGGCGACAGATGAACTGCTCGTGCTCGCCTCCAGTCAGCGGCAAGGGTTCCGCCTGCACAGTGCGGATGTTGTCGCCTTGGTGGCACCGGCGGAACTGCTTTATGGCCAGGTCATCCGGCCGTGGCTGATCGCGGCCTTTGCCACCGGGGCACTCGCGGCGGCGTGCCTGTACTTCCTCGCCGTGCAGCGTGGGCGCTCACGCATGCCCGGTGCACGGTTGTTGCTGGCGCTGTGCGCGGTTGGCCTGGCACTGCCCGTGGTCGAAGCGTGGCGCTCGCTGCTCGGCTATCCCTATCCATGGCATGGCCCACGCCTGCTCCTGCTGCTGGGTCTGCACCTGTCGGCGGCGGCGCTGCTGCCTGCCTACCTTGCGCGCCGTTTTGGCGTCGCGGTGCCGGCTGGGATGCGTGTGGCGTTCCTGCTGGCGCTGATGGCCACCGCGATCTTCATGCCCGGCTTCGATACGCGTTCGGCGGCGGCGCTGCTGTTGAGCCTGCTCGCATCGGCAGCGTTGCTGCTGGTGGCGCGTGACGCGCAGGAAGAACGTTGGCCGATCCTGGCGCTGGTACTTGCCGGCGTGCTGGCGCTGGTGGTGGCACGCGGAGCCTTCCTCGATGGCCCGTATTTCCTGCTGCTGGCGGTGCTGATGGGTTTCCTGTTGCTGCGCCACGCGGCACAGCTGCGTGCGCTGGACCAGCACAACGCCCGCTTGCGCGAAGAGCGCGCGCAGCTCTCGCTGCAACTGCTGCAACGAGGCATCCAGCCGCATTGGCTTATGAACACGCTGACCTGCCTGCAGGAGCTGATTGAACAGGCACCGCTGCGTGCCAGTCGTCTGGTGGAATCGTTGGCCGAGCAGTTCGACCGTCTGCGCGACAGCAGCAGCCGTCAGAGCGTTCCGCTGGAGGACGAACTGGCGCTGTGTCGCAGTCATCTCGACATCGTCGGCGTGGCACTGGATCAGCCCATGACGCTTGAAGTCGATGCCGACGACCTGCGCCTGTCGCTGCCGCCCGGCATCCTGCATGCGCAGGTCGAGAATGCGCTCACCCACGCCGGTGCCGTTGCCTGCGCGCAACGTCCATTCCGGCTGCGCGTGCATCGGCAGGAGGAGCGCTGGATTCTGGAATTGCGCAGTGCCCGCGGTTCCGCACCGCATCGCGGGCGGGGCACCGGCACGCGCTATATCGAAGCAAGTCTGGCGGCGGCGTTTCCCGATGCCTGGCTTTTTGTTCAAGGCAGTGACGGCGCCGATTGGTGCGGCAGGATCGAGCTCACATGCGCATCCTGATTGTTGAAGACGAACCGTTGGTGCGCCAGCGCCTGTTGCGGCTGTGCGTGGAACTGGTCGGCGCGCGTGCGCGCTTCGATGCGGTTGCAGACCTGGATTCTGCCGGTGATCGGCTTGAGCGCAGTGTCTACGACGGCCTGCTGCTGGATCTGAATCTCGGTGGCGAGGACGGATTCGAGCTGCTGCGTCGCGCAGTGGCGGGGCGCTATCACTGTGTCGTGGTTTCGGCGCATCGCGAGCGTGCATTGCAGGCGTTCGAGCATGGCGTGCTGGACTTCGTTCCCAA
>RCUS01001297.1_pt1 | contig 13371 bp, 13 predicted proteins | sample 2166221 | NCBI WGS metagenome assembly RCUS01 (sample SAMN09932758, study PRJNA488358) | compost metagenome | isolation source: compost soil in cyclohexanecarboxylic | place: Germany: Experimental Botanical Garden | reverse complement strand
TGGGCAGCGTGAGCATGCTGCTGGTCAGCAGCTACCACTGGTACAAGGGCTACGCCCCGGCCCGGGTATTCAGCCTGGCCATGGTCATCTACAACCTGGGCGGCCTGGTGTTGCTGCCCGCCCTGCTGGGCCTGACCCGGACCTCGACCCCCTGGCTGCTGTGCGTGCTCATGGGCCTGACCGTGGCCAGCGGGCTGTTGCTCAACCTGGCGGTCAGCGAACGCCTGCGCCGCATCAGCGAAGAGCGCTTCAGCGCCAGCCGCGCGCTGGCCGCCAGCGATGCAGAGATCAACGCCAAGGCCGAGTTCCTGGCCAAGATCAGCCACGAGATCCGCACGCCCATGAACGGCGTGCTGGGCATGACCGAACTGCTGCTGGGCACGCCGTTGTCGATCAAACAGCGTGACTACGTGCAGACCATCCACAGCGCCGGTAACGAGCTGCTCACGCTGATCAACGAAATTCTCGACATTTCCAAGCTCGAGTCTCGTCAGATCGAGCTGGACGACGTGCAGTTCGACCTCAATGCCCTGATCGAGGATTGCCTGAACATCTTCCGCGCCAAGGCCGAGCAGCAGAACATCGAACTGATCAGCTTCACCCAGCCGCAGGTGCCGCGCGTCATCAGTGGCGACCCCACGCGTTTGCGCCAGGCCCTGTCGAGTCTGCTGGAGAATGCGCTGAAAAATACCGATCACGGGGAAATCCTGCTGGTCGTGGCACTGGACCAACGCGGCGAAGTGCCGCGTCTGCGCATCGCTGTGCAGGACAGCGGCGAAGCGCTGCCGGCCGCCGAGCGCGAAGCACTGCTGCAGGCCGAGCTGCACAGCCACCATTTTCTCTCCAGCAACAAGCTCGGCGGCCACCTCGGCCTGGTCATCGCCAAGCAGTTGATCGGCCTGATGCAGGGCGAGTTCGGCATCAAGAGCAGCAGCAACATGGGCAATACCCTGTGGCTGACCCTGCCGCTCGACCCATCCCGCCTGGAACAGCCGCCGGCCGACCTCGATGGCCCGCTGCGCGACGCCCGAGTACTGGTGGTGGACGACAACGACACCTGCCGCAAGGTGCTGGTCCAGCAGTGCAGCGCCTGGGGCATGAACGTCAGCGCCGTGCCTTCCGGCAAGGAAGCCCTGGCCCTGCTGCGCACCAAGGCGCACCTGCGTGACTACTTCGACGCGGTGCTGCTCGACCAGAACATGCCCGGCATGACCGGCATGCAGCTGGCCGCCAAGATCAAGGAAGACCCGAGCCTGAACCACGACATCCTGGTGGTGATGCTCACCGGCATCAGCAATGCGCCGAGCAAGGTCATTGCCCGCAATGCCGGGGTCAAACGCATTCTGGCCAAGCCGGTGGCCGGGTACACGCTGAAGACCACCCTGGCCGAAGAGCTGGCCCAGCGTGGCCGCGAGCAAGCCATACCGGCGCAACTCCCTGGCACCCCAGCGGTACTGGACCTGCCCAGCGACTTCCGGGTCCTGGTTGCCGAAGACAACAGTATCTCGACCAAGGTCATTCGCGGCATGCTGGGCAAGCTCAACCTCGAACCGGACACCGCCAGCAACGGCCAGGAAGCCCTGCAAGCAATGAAGGCCCAGCACTACGACCTGGTGCTGATGGATTGCGAAATGCCGATACTCGACGGTTTTTCCGCGACTCAGCAACTGCGCGCCTGGGAAACCGCCAACCAGCGTCCGCGCACCCCCGTGGTGGCGTTGACCGCGCACATTCTGGCCGAGCACAAGGAGCGCGCCAGGATCGCCGGCATGGACGGGCACATGGCCAAGCCGGTGGAACTGTCGCAACTGCGCGAACTCATTCAGTACTGGGCAAATCACCGCGCGGCCAAGGCTGATTCACTGCACACCTCTTGAGCGCCTGCGCCTACACTTCCTGACACCCCTTTCGCCATGGATTCCCGCCCATGCTCCATGAGTTGTTCAGCGTCTACCTGAAAATGCTCGTGCTCTACAGCCCGTTCTTCGTGCTGTCGTGCTTCATCAGCCTGACGCGTGGGCACTCCAGCAAGGAGCGAAAACAGCTGGCCTGGCGGGTCGCGTTTGCGGCGCTGATCGCCAGCATCCTGCTCTATCTGTTCGGGCGGGCAATCTTCGGTGTGTTCGGCATCACCCCCGACGCGTTCCGCATCGGCGCGGGCAGCGTGCTGTTCATCTCGGCGTTGGGGATGGCGCAAGGAAAGCCCGTGGTACAGGCCGACAATGTGCAGCAGGACGTGACCATCGTTCCGCTGACCATTCCGCTGACCGTCGGCCCCGGCACCATCGGTGCGCTGCTGGTGATGGGCGTGAGCCAACCACAGTGGGACGACAAGTTGCTGGCCATCGTCGGTATCGCCCTGGCCAGCTTTACTGTCGGCCTGGTGCTCTACCTCTCACACCGGATCGAGCGCATCCTCGGCGACCAGGGCTTGCAGATCGTCAGCCGCCTGATGGGGCTGTTCGTCTGTGCCCTGGCGGCGCAGATCATCTTTACCGGGATCAAGGGGTATCTACTGTCCTAGTGCTTCGAAGGGCAACTACAGCGGGACCTCGAAGATGTCCCTTTCGGACGCTTTCTGCAGGCTGCGCATGACTTTGCTGCGGTGTTCGCTGGCAAACACATGCGTGTTGAAGCGCACCAATTGTGTCCTGACCTGGCTATTCTTGCGCTCATTGAACAGGAAGGTGGAATCGGCCATCGACAGGTCACCCGTCTCGAAGTACACCACCATGTCCACCAAACCATCGCCAGCATAGGCGCACGGAATCAACTGAAAACCATTCTGCTCTTTGCTGTAGGACGTCAGATGAAGCAATGCCGGCGGACAGCGGCGCATCGCCTCGAAAGTCTGGCGCATGCTGCTGGCCTGCTGTTCTCCGCCCGTTGCCTCGATCGCATGTAATGCTTTATCGACAATTCGACCTCGCTCCGGTGTAGGCCAGTGTGCTTGTTCTGGCGTCAGGCCATCCGCTCCGAGGTATTGCAATTGCCGGCGATAGTAGGCGAACAGGTCAATATTGCGTGCTTCTTCACTGGCGTAGGAAGGCGCTGCCGAAGACTCCTCCTTATACAGTTCGAAAGTCACGCGACGAGCGAATCGCACGGCCAGACGCACCGCATTGCGCTGCTCGAGGGTAACGCCTGGCTGAAACGAAACCAGGCTGCCACCCAACACCGAAGCTTCACTCTTTTCCATTGCGACCTCCGTTGGGCAGCACACCCAAGTTCTTGATCAATTCCTCGACAGGGTGCTTCTGCGCTATTTCCTTGTGAACAGCGTCGCGCATCACCTCATAGCTTTCTTCATCCATCTCTCCCTGCCACGTGCTGAAGTAGTCATTGCCCGGAAGTTTATCTGCAAGGGGCTCGGCAACCGGCCGCAACGCAGGCGCAGGACTGGGCTGGTGTTCAATGCGAAGTCCGCAGAGCAGCAATTGACGGCCTGGCCGTAAGGCCCCCACGTGATAAACGGCATAACGGCCTGCAAGGTCCTGGAAGTCATGGACGACAAGGTCCAAGGCTTGCTGCATCACGCCATCAACAAGTGCCTCCGAGAGCTCAGGGCATTGCGCTCGCAGTTGATCCGCGAGCCACTGGAGGGGGAGTTGACCTGCCAACTCTCCTTTCAGCAGATATCTGCCTGCTCGATGGATCGGGGCCCACGCGCGCGCCACCAAGGCTTCGCGGAATGTATCGTTCCAAGCGGGGTAGTTGGAAAGACGCGTGTCAGAGGTCTTGTCGCTGCGTAGCTGCGCATAGAGAACACTGTCGAACACATCCTGGCGTTGCTGGGGGGTTGTGCGGTCATCGACCAACATGGCCGTTGCACCGACGAGCCATAGCGAGTAAGTCTGCCTGTCCAAAAGTCGGCCTCCTTCTTCAGGCGCGAAGAAAAAGGCGGGGAGCCTGTCGGTCCCCGCCGCGGTCATCAGATCGGGTGGTCTTTCATGTCCTGCTCGCTGTGATTGCGTAACTCTTCTTTGATCTGCTCACGGATCAAGTCGTACATGTCAGCGTCATGGACCAGATAGGCCGAGCCGGCATAGTGATCCTCAGCGGAGCTCTTCCAATCGAATACCACGGTGTCAAGGTCGTTGGTGCTCGGGCTGGCGCTGTGCGCGGTCAACATCATGACCACCTCGCCCGACGAAGTTTCAGTACAGGCGCCCAGTCCCACTGTGCCAGAGGGTTTTTTCTTGACGTTGCGCTTGTATATTTCCTGAGCCTCGGTGATGTTGCCCAGGCCCGTCAGCGCATCGCCGATGAGCTTCTCCACCGCGTCGGCGATGGGGCCGCCGATCAGCGCCTGGGCAGCGGCCTTGCTCACCTTGAATGCAACATCCTGCAGCGTGAATGATTGCGAAGAAATGTGTTCACGTTCGAAGCTGCGCTTGCCAATGGTCCAGTGGTAGGTGCTCATGGCATTGAGGAACTCGCCGAACCACTGCTCGGTCTGGCCCTCGGAGCTGAAGTTTTTCGAAGCCCGCAGCGAAGCGTAGCGAAAGCTTTGCTTGGCATCGCGACGCGCCTGAAGGCTCATGCCGATACCGAATGCCATCAAGGATTGTTCGATAACGGAAATGCTGTTGCTGTCTGCTTTCTGGGTTTCATCGGTCATGGGAGATTCCTTGGTAGAGGTCTGCGCACGCGTATCGTCCACAGACCTGCACCCTACCCACCGCCCACGAGCGCGGGCGCGCCGAAACCCTTCCTGAGCGGTTCAGTCTTCCAGGTGATACCAGCGCGGTGTGTACACCCACTCACGCCCATCTGCCCGATCGAAACGGCAGGTTGTCGACGATCCCACCAGCACCATCGTGCGCATATCGACCATTTCCGGCAGCAGTTCGCCGAGCGAAACGACCTTCAGTGTCTGCCCAGGCCTACCGATATCGCGGCCAAGTACAACAGGCGTATGCACATCCCGATGCTGGGCGACGATCTCCAACGCTCTCCCCAGTTGCCAAGGGCGCGAACGAGAAATCGGATTGTAGAAGGCCAGCACCAGGTCGGCCTGCGCGGCCAGGTCGAGACGTTTTTCGATGATCGACCAGGGCTTGAGGTTGTCCGACAGCGACATCACGCAGAAGTCGTGGCCCAGCGGCGCCCCGGCTTGTGCAGCGGTCGCCAGCGATGCCGACACGCCCGGCAGAATCTCAAGGTCGACACGGTGCCAGGCAGGATCAGTCGACGCGTGCAGCGCTTCGAGCACCGCAGCCGCCATGGCGAACACTCCCGGGTCTCCCGACGAAACCACCACGACCGAGCGGCCCTGCGCAGCCAGCTCGAAAGCATGGCAAGCACGCTGCATTTCTTCGCGATTGTCGGTGCAATGCAGCACCTGATCATCACGGAATGGGCCGGCCATGCGCACGTAGGTTTCATAACCCAGCACATCCTCGGCACGGGCCAGCTCTGCCTTGACCGCCGGGACCATCAACTCGGCTGCCCCAGGCCCAAGCCCGATGACGGCCAGACGGCCACGACGACGGCCAACCTGAGTGACGTCGACAGGTGCCGCAGCAACGGCAATGACCAGGCCCGGCTGCTCGATCAGCCGCGCGCCAGGCAATGCGGCGCCCACCATGTCGGCGAGGCTGCTGTCCATGGCAGCAAAACGCAGCGCTACACCCAGTTGCTGGGCGGCTTCTTGCACCGACGGTTCGGCCATGGCCTGTTCAGGCACCAGCATGCAGGCCAGCGACTGTTCGGCGATACCCGCCTGATGCAAGGCGCTGCGCACCTGTTCAACCAGCGTCGCGCCGCCAGCCGCCAGCGCCACCACCACCGAGCGGCTGTGGATCAGCAATTCGTCACGGCTGGCCGGGCGAGTGTCGCAACCGACATGAATCGTACGCTGAGCAGACTCGCTGGCCGGCAGTTGGGCGAGTGCCAGCCACGGCGCATCACCTTCGATACGCACGGTCTCGCCCGCCAACAGGTCGGAAACGAAACGCTTGCCCTGTTCAAGGTCCGCCAAGGCATAACCCTCAGGCGGGTTGAGCAGGCAGGTACCGAAGCGCAGTTCGCCACTGGTGGTGATGGCCGCCGGCACATTCAGCGCTTCGCCGATTTCCCGCGCCATGCGGTTGACGCCGCTCAGGCCGCCGAGCAGCGGCACCACTGCACTGCCATCCTCGGCAACGACCAACACCGGTGGCTCCGCGCCTTTTTCATTGAGCAGGCTGGCCAGGGTACGGATGACGATGCCTGCTGCGCACAGGCCGATGATCGGAGTTTCCTGCAGATACAGTGCCCGCAGGGTATCGCCGAAGGCCTCGTAATACTGGTCGGCACCTTCGACCCGGCCGCGCAGGCCATGGATCGTGGCGCCTGGATAGCGCCGCTGAATGCGCTGTGCGGTGGCCAGGCTGCCAGTGCCGAGGATGACGATTGCCGGTGCCGTGTGCATGCTCATCCCTGCCATTTTTCACCCGGTACGATGATCAACGAAAAGTACGGCGACGACTGCGGGTCGACTTCATCCATCGGCACGATCTTCTGGTTGGCCATGGTCGCCCGCTCGACGTACAGCGCGCGCCCGTCCAGGCCCAGTTCGCCCAGCACGGCGCGGACCTTGGGGAAGTTGCGGCCGAGTTTCATGATCACCGCCGCATCGGCATCGGCAAGGCGTCGCTTGAGCTCTTCGGCGGGCAGCACGCCCGAGAGCACCGACAGGCTCTGGTTGCGGTACACCAACGGCGCGCCAAGCACCGAAGCACCACCAAGCATCGAGCAGACGCCCGGAATCACTTCGGCTTCATAGCGCTGCGCGAGGCGGTCGTGCAGGTACATGTAGGAGCCGTAGAAGAACGGATCGCCCTCACAGATCACCGCCACATCGCGACCGGCGTCCAGGTGCTCGGCGACCTGCACGGCGGCTTCATCGTAGAAGTCGCTGATGACCTGTTCATAGGACAACGGCGCCGGGAGCGCTTCGGTGGTCACCGGATAGACCAGCGGCAGCAGGGTCTGCTCTGCCTGCAAGTGCGCCTCGATGATGCCGAACGCGTTGCCGCGTTTGCCCTTGGCCACGAAGTAGCCGACCACCGGGGCCTCGCGCAGCAGGCGCAGGGCTTTGACGGTGATCAGTTCAGGGTCGCCGGGGCCCACGCCCAGGCCGAGCAGTCGTCCGCGTGGCGTCATCATTCCACCTCCGTGGCCAAGGCGTTGACGGCGGCGGCCGCCATCGCGCTACCGCCCAGGCGGCCCTGCATGATCACGAACGGCACGCCACGGCTGTCGGCGGCGAGCATCGCCTTGGATTCGGCGGCACCGACGAACCCGACCGGGAAACCGAGGATCAACGCCGGCTTCGGCGCACCGGCGTCGAGCATTTCCAGCAGGTAGAACAAAGCGGTCGGCGCGTTGCCGATCACCACCACGCTGCCTTCCAGGTGCGGGCGCCAGAGCTCCAGGGCGACGGCCGAGCGGGTGTTGCCTGCGTCCTTGGCCAGGTCGGGTACGCTGGGGTCGCGCAGGGTGCAGATCACCGGGTTGTTGGCCGGCAGGCGCGCGCGGGTGATGCCTTCGGCCACCATGTGCGCATCGCAGAGGATCGGCGCACCGTTGGCCAGGGCCTGGCGACCGGCGCGGCCAGCACCCTCGGAGAACTGCAGGCCGTCGATGGCTTCGACCATGCCGCAGGCATGAATCACCCGTACGGCGAGCTTTTCCAGGTCTGCGGGAATCCGCTCGAGTCGGGCTTCCTCTCGGATGATCCGGAAGGAATTGCGATAGATCTCCTGACCATCGCGGATGTAGTCAATCATCAAGGTGCTCCGTCGGCAGGTCGAGCATGGCGCCTGCTTCGTTCAAGGTGAGGTCGGCGGCGCGCAGGGCTCCAAAGCCCGGAAGGCGCGCGTCGCGCAAATACAAGTCGTAGCGGCCCGCAGAGCGGGCCAGCAGGGTTGCCGGGGCAACATGGGCCACGGCGCAGGATCGCGGGCAGCCCGACAGATGAACGCTGCCGGGGGCGCCCGGTTTCAGCAGGGATGCCAGCGCGACGGCGTCAGCCTTGGTTTCGCCATGGGCCTTGGCACAACCGCTGGCGCCGGTGCACGCAGTGACGCGTGCCAACGGCTCGTGGCTGTGACAGAGCAGGCCCTGGGCGGACAACGCGCGCTGGGCTTGTTCGATACACTGAGGATCGATGGACGTGATGACCAGGCTCTGCCAGGGACTCAACCGCAGGCTGCCGTCGCCTGCCTGCCGGGCAACCTGGGCAACGGCGCGCAGCATGCCGGGCGTCAACCGCCCCAGCGGTGGCGCAACGCCCAGTGCCAGCCCCTGCTGTTGCGGCAGCACGCCTAGCCACGAGCTCTCGGTTGGCTGACGTCGCCAACCGAGGACGAGGGCATCACGCCGGATATCCAGGCCAAGGCCGTGGATGAAGCCCTCGACCGGGCAGCGCTCAAGCAGTTGGCGCATGCGCGACTGCTCTGCGGTGGCCAGGTCGAGGAAGCGCTCCAGGACCGCGCGCACCAACGCCAGGCCCTGCTCCACCGGCACCGCACCGAGCACCTGGCCATCGGCCGGGCAACCTGCCAGGCCGAACGCCAGCCAGCTGCGTTGCTCCAGTTGCAGCGCCGCAAGCCACAGGTCGTGGGGGTGTTCGAGCATTGCCAGGCCTTCGCCAGCGTCCAGTTGCACGGCGAACTTGGCCGACAACTGATGGAAACGCGGCGTGCCTTCGAGCATGTCGAGGATCTGCTGGGCCAACGGCCGGGCATCCAGCAGCATCGTCGGGTCGTGCCCGGCCAGTGGGCTGAGCATGAGGTTGCGCACATCGTCGCCGGCGGCATCGCGAGGGCCCAGACCGGCTGCCAGCAGGCTGTCGATCAGGGCGCGGTGATCGCTGCCGATGCCACGAAGCTGCAGGTTGCCGCGGTTGGTGGCCTCGATCACGCCGCTGGCGAAACGCTCGGCGGCCGTGGCGACTGCCTCGGCTTGTTCGGCCAGCAGCAGACCACCCGGCAGCTTGATCCGGCAGATCCCGCCGTCAAGGGCGCTGACGATGCGCCACAACCCCGGGCAGGCCGAGGGACGAGGCGAAACTTCGGGGGCGTTGGCCTGCTTCAAAGGGGTATCCGGCAATCCTGAAAATGCGCTTGAGTGTAGAAGGCGCGGTATTATGCCTGCTTTGTCCGGCGGCATGAAAAACCGGTGGTCGAAGGTATTGTTTATCAGGGGTCACTGCGCGCCCCCAGCATGGCGGATAGAAACAGATGGCACCCTGGCTGACAGTTGTAGGTATCGGCGAAGACGGTTTCAGTGGCCTGGGCAAACAAGCCCGGCGTGCCCTGCTGGGTGCTTCGCGGATCTTTGGCAGCCCACGCCAGCTGGCGCTGCTGCCGCGCTGCGTGGTCGGCGCGCGCCAGGGCTGGCCAAGCCCCTTCTCGCTGGCACCGGTGCTGGCCCTGCGCGGCGAGCGAGTCTGCGTCCTGGCCAGCGGCGACCCGATGTTCTATGGCGTCGGCGCCAGCCTGGCGCGGCAACTGCCGGCCCAGGAAATGCAGGTGCTGTCGATGCCCTCTTCTTGTGCCCTCGCAGCCGCCCGCCTCGGCTGGCCACTGCAAGAGGTTCAGGTGCTGTCGGTGGTCGCCCGCCCGCTGGCGGCGATCAACGCCCACCTGCACAGTGGGGTGCGGCTGCTGGTGCTGAGCAACGATGGCCAGAGCCCGGCGGGCATTGCTGCCCTGCTCCGCGAGCGCGGCTTCGGACCTAGCCGCCTGCAGGTGCTTGAACACCTCGGTGGGGCGGCTGAACAGATACGCTCAGGCTGCGCCGATGACTGGCCCCACGCCGAGGTCGCCGACCTCAATGTGCTGGCCATCGAATGCCTGGCCACGCCTGACACGCCCCGGCTGCCACGCGTCGCCGGGTTGCCCGACAGCGCGTTCCGGCATGACGGGCAGCTGACCAAGCGTGATGTCCGCGCCATCACCCTGGCTCGTCTGGCACCGTGCCCAGGTGAGCTGCTGTGGGATGTCGGCGCCGGTTGCGGCTCGATCGGCATCGAATGGATGCGCGCGCACCCCGCCTGCCGTGCGTTGGCCATCGAAGCCGACGAAGGACGCCAGGGTTTCATCGAACACAACCGTGACGCATTGGGCGTTCCCGGCCTGCAACTGATTCGCGGCAAGGCTCCGCAGGCCCTGACCGGCCTCGAACGCCCCGATGCGATTTTCATCGGCGGCGGCGTCACCCGTGAAGGCGTGCTGCCGCTGTGCTGGGAGCAACTGCGCCCCGGCGGGCGCCTGGTGGCCAATGCGGTGACCCTGCAAAGCGAGCTGGCCCTGGCCCATTTCCGCGAACAGCATGGCGGTGAACTGACCCGTATCCATGTTGCCCAGGCCCAGCCCCTGGGTGCTTTCGATACCTGGCGCCAGGCCCTGCCGATCACTCTGCTGGACGTGGTGAAGCCCCTCGATGCGTGAAGAAACCCGCGAGCAACCCGCCCCCCTGCGCAGCGGCCTGACCACCGGCAGCTGCGCCACCGCGACCAGCCTCGCAGCGGCGCGCCTGCTGCTCACCGGCTTGAGCGAGGACGCTGTGAGCATCACCCTGCCCAAGGGCAAGGTGGTGCAGATGCGCCTGGAGTTCTGTCGCCGCGCTGGCGAGGGTGCCGAGGCCGGCACCCTCAAGGATGCTGGCGATGACCCGGATGTCACCCACGGCGCCCTGCTCTACACCCAGGTGCGGCTGCTGGCAGAGCCCGGCATTCGTTTTGTCGCGGGCAAGGGTGTGGGCACTGTGACCCGACCGGGGCTGGTACTGGCCGTGGGCGAGCCGGCGATCAACCCGGTGCCGCGGCGAATGATCAGCGAACATCTGCAGCGGCTGGCCGATGACTGCGCCTACCCCGGCGGTTTCGAAGTCACGGTCAATGTGCGCGATGGCGATCAACTGGCGCTCAAGACCATGAACCCACGCCTGGGTATCCTCGGTGGGCTGTCGATTCTCGGCACCAGCGGCATCGTCCGGCCGTTTTCCTGCTCGGCCTACATCGCCTCGATCCACCAGGGCATCGATGTGGCCCACAGCAATGGCTACCGCCACATCGCCGCGTGTACCGGCAATGCCAGCGAGGACACCATGCGACGGGTCTACGGGCTGCCTGAGATCGCCCTGATCGAAATGGGCGACTTCGTTGGCGCCGTGCTCAAGCACCTGCGCAAGGTGCCGGTGCCGCGCCTGAGCCTGTGTGGCGGCTTCGGCAAGATCAGCAAGCTGGCTGCCGGGCACATGGACCTGCACAGCCGCCATTCGAGCATCGACCTGCCGCAACTGGCCAGCTGGGCTGCCGATGTCGGCGCGGATGCGGACCTGCAAGCCGCAATCATCGCCGCCAACACCAGCCAGCAGGCCCTGGCCATGGCACATGCCGCCGGCATCGCCCTGGGCGACGCGGTCTGCGCCCACGCCCTGGCCTTCGCTCGCAGCGTGGTGCCAGCGCAGGTGCAGGTGGAGGTGTTCGCCATCGACCGCCAGGGTGGCATCGTCGGCCAGGCGGGTGTGCAATGACCGCGCGGATCCTGCTGCTGGGCGGCGTCACCGAAGCCTTGGCCATTGCCCGCCAGCTCGGCCCCGAGCATGTCTACAGCCTGGCCGGCATCGGCCGAGTGCCGCACGACCTCGCTTGCCAGGTACGGGTCGGCGGGTTTGGCGGTGCCGAGGGCCTGGCCCGCTACCTGCGTGAAGCGGGTATTACCCTGCTGATCGACGCGACCCACCCGTATGCCGCGCAGATCAGCCGCAACGCCGCCATCGCTTCGCGCTTGGCAGGCATCCCCTGTTGGGCGCTGCGCCGCCCCGCCTGGCAGGCGCAGCGGGGCGATGATTGGCGCGAGGTGGACGACTGGGCAGGCCTGATTGAAGCGCTCGAACCGTTCCACCGACCTTTGTTCACCCTGGGCCGGGAACCGCTGCAGCATCTGCATGAGATTCCCGCCGAGCAGTTCTGGACCCTGCGCGCGCTGGAAGCGTGCCCGGGCAACGAACGCTGCGAGGTGATCGGCGCACGCGGGCCGTTCCACCTCGAGGATGAACGGGCGCTGTTCGAACGGCGCAAGGTCGATGTGCTGGTCAGCAAGAACAGCGGCAGTGTGGCGACCGAGCCGAAGCTTGAAGTGGCGCGCGAGCGTGGGGTGCCGGTGTTGATCCTGAAACGCCCAGCGTTGCCGCCTGTGACGCTGGAGTTCAGTCATGTGAGCCTGTTGCTTGCCAGGCTGGGGCTTTGATCGCCTGCCTGGATCAATCGGTCAAGGCCAGCTCCCCGGGATAGAGCCGTTGAGCCCCAACTGCGGCACTTCACCGCACCCCGCGATTTTTACCTATACTGCGCCTTACAATAGCCATCACGATTCCTGACCGGATCTCTCCATGCCCCCACGTCGGCACATCGCCTGGATAGCCTGCCTTGCAGTGCTGTTCAACCTGCTGGCCATGCCGCTGTCTTCTGCTGCGCCCAAGGGCCCGGCCGAGCAGCTGCTGTGGGGGGCTTTCTGTTCCAGCATGGCCAACAAGGCCAAGGTCGATGTCCAGGCCCTGGCCAAGATCGACCTGGGCCCGCAAAGCGACGACAGCGCCAGCATGATGAACTGCTGGTGCAGTTCGGGTGCCGCACCGCTGCTGGCCCTGCCAGGCTATGCGCCGCAACTGCACAACCCGCCGACACTGCTCGCCGGACACTCGCCGAGCCTCGCTACCTATTGGTTAACGCCGCGCCAGCTCTGGCCTGCGCTCAATCCCCGTGCCTCTCCGCTGGTCTGAGTTCATCACGCTGTCTGCCTGAACCTGAACCGATCGGAGATTCACCATGCTCAAGCACGCTCTCGTCATGGCCGCCCTGCTGCTGCCCGGCGCCTTCGCCAATGCCCATGAATACACCGTGGGCGACCTGCACATCGCGCACCCCTGGTCGCTGCAACTGCCACCGAACGCGCCCAACGTCGCCGCGTATTTCGTCGTGCACAACAACGGCAAGGCCGACGACCGCCTGCTCAGTGTCGACAGCCCCATCAGCGACGACGCGCAGTTGCATGAGCACGCCATGACCGCCTCCGGCGCCATGAAGATGCAGCAGGTCGCCAGCGTGGTGGTGCCCGCCGGAAAACAGGTGGCCTTCGCCCCCAGCGCCTACCACGTGATGTTGATGCAACCCAAGGACCGCAGCCTGCTCACCGACGGCAAGCGCTTCCCGTTGACCTTGCACTTCGAGAAAGCCGGGGACATCACCGTCGAGGTCGCGGTGCAGAAGCTACCGCCGACGGATCAGCCAGACACACAGCAACACGCGCACTGACCGCCCCCTGACAGGCACTCGCCATGAGCCTGCCGCGCAACAGCATCAGCCGTACCACCCGC
>RCUS01001296.1_pt1 | contig 13372 bp, 9 predicted proteins | sample 2166221 | NCBI WGS metagenome assembly RCUS01 (sample SAMN09932758, study PRJNA488358) | compost metagenome | isolation source: compost soil in cyclohexanecarboxylic | place: Germany: Experimental Botanical Garden | reverse complement strand
TATGGATATTGAACGCCATTTTGGATCTCCTAAGGTGTCGGTTATCCCCTTGGCCCGAACTCGGTAAGTGCGGGCCAAGGTAATAGGTTAGTAGTCGATCGGATCGCGGATGATCGGGCAGGTCATGCAGTGGCCGCCGCCGCGCCCGCGTCCGAGTTCGCCGGCGCTGATGGTGATGACTTCCACCCCGGCCTTGCGCAGCAAAGTGTTGGTGTAGGTATTGCGGTCGTAGCCGATGACCACCCCCGGTTCCACGGCGACCACGTTATTGCCGTCGTCCCATTGCTCGCGCTCGGCGGCGAAGCTGTTGCCGCCGGTTTCGACGACGCGCAGGGCCTTGAGGTTGAGGGCCTGGGCCACGGTGTCGAGGAAGTTGGTTTCCTCGCGGCGGATGTCGATGCCGCCCGGTTTGCTTTCGTCGGGGCGCAGGGTGAAGGCGACGATCTGGTTCACCACTTCCGGGAAGATCGTCACCACGTCGCGGTCGCAGAAGCTGAACACGGTGTCCAGGTGCATCGCCGCGCGGGATTTCGGCAGGCCGGCGACGATCACTTTCTCCACGGCTTTGTTTTTGAACAGGTTCACCGCCAGTTGGGCAATGGCCTGGCGCGACGAGCGTTCGCCCATGCCGATCAACACCACGCCGTTGCCGATCGGCATCACGTCACCGCCCTCAAGGGTGGAGTTGCCGTGGTCCTTGTCCGGGTCGCCGTACCAGATCTGGAAATCAGCGTTGGTGAACTCGGGGTGGAATTTGTAAATGGCGGTGGCGAGCAAGGTTTCCTGACGGCGTGCCGGCCAGTACATCGGGTTGAGCGTTACGCCACCGTAGATCCAGCAGGTGGTGTCGCGGGTGAATTGAGTGTTGGGCAGCGGCGGCAGGATGAAGCTGGTTTTGCCGAGAAAGTCGCGGAACATCTCGATTGACTTGCCACCGAAACTGCTCGGTAAATCGTCGCCGGAAACGCCGCCGATCAGGTACTCGGCGATATGCCGTGGTTCCAGGCTGCGCAACCACGAACTTGTTTCGTTGATCAGACCGAGGCCGACTGAGTCAGCAGTGATTTTGCGCTCCAGAATCCAGTCGAGCGCTTCGGGGATGGCGACGATGTCGGTCAGCAGGTTGTGCATTTCCAGCACATCGACGTTGCGCTCACGCATTTTGGTGACGAAGTCGAAATGGTCGCGCTTGGCCTGGGCCACCCACAGCACATCGTCGAAAAGCAATTCGTCGCAGTTGTTCGGGGTCAGCCTCTGATGGGCCAGGCCGGGGGAGCAAACCATGACTTTGCGCAGTTTGCCGGCTTCGGAGTGGACGCCGTACTTAACTTTTTCCGTGGTCATTTCAGTGATCCTCCAGATGACACAACAATCGAATTACAGGGTCAGGAAGCCGTCATAGAGACCGTAGGCCGCCACCAGCGCGCCCACGACCACCGCAGCGAAAATCAGCTTCTCGACGTTGGTGAAGACCGGTTTATTGATTTCCATCTTGGCCTTGGCGAACAAGATGGCGCCGGGGGCATAGAGCAGGGCCGAGAGCAGCAGATACTTGGTACCGCCGGCATACAGCAGCCAGATCGCGTAGATCAGGGCGATGGCGCCGATGATCAGATCCTTCTGCCGCTCGCCCGGCGCGCCTTCGTAGCTTTCGCCGCGCACTGCCAGCAGAAAGGCGTAGGCCGCCGACCACAGGTATGGCACCAGGATCATCGAGGTGGCGAGGTAGATCAGCGACAGATAGGTGCTGGCCGAAAACAGCGTGATGACCAGGAAAATCTGCACCATCGCGTTGGTCAGCCAGAGCGCATTGACCGGCACCTGATTGGCGTTTTCCTTGCGCAGGAAGGCCGGCATGGTGTGGTCCTTGGCGGCGGCGAACATGATCTCCGCGCACAGCAACACCCACGACAACAGCGCGCCGAGCAGTGAGATGACCAGGCCGACACTGATCAGCACCGCCCCCCACTGACCCACCACATGCTCCAGCACGGCGGCCATCGACGGGTTTTGCAGCTTGGCCAGTTCCGGTTGGGTCAGGATGCCCAGCGACAGTACGTTCACCAGCACCAGAATGAGCAGCACGGTGACAAAGCCGATCACCGTGGCTTTACCCACATCACTGCGTTTTTCCGCACGGGCCGAGAAAATGCTCGCGCCTTCGATGCCGATGAACACCCACACGGTGACCAGCATCATGTTGCGCACCTGGTTCATCACGCTGCCCAGGTCCGGGTTTTTCAGGCCCCAGATGTCGGCGGTGAAGATGTCCAGTTTGAAGGCGAACACGGCAATCAAGATGAACAGCACCAGCGGCACAATCTTCGCCACGGTGGTCACCAGGTTGATGAACGCGGCTTCCTTGATGCCGCGCAGCACCAGCAGGTGAACGGCCCAAAGCAGCACCGATGCACCAATCACCGCCGCCACCGTGTTGCCTTCACCGAAAATCGGGAAGAAGTAACCCAGGGTGCTGAACAGCAGCACGAAATAGCCGACGTTGCCCAGCCACGCGCTGATCCAGTAACCCCAGGCCGAAGAAAAACCCATGTAATCGCCGAAACCGGCCTTGGCGTAGGCGTAGACACCACCATCCAGGTCGGGCTTGCGGTTGGCGAGGGTCTGGAAGACAAAAGCGAGGGTGAGCATACCGACGGCGGTGATGGCCCAGCCAATCAGAATGGCGCCGACGTCAGCACTGGCGGCCATGTTCTGCGGCAAAGAAAAAATCCCTCCACCGATCATTGAACCGACAACCAGGGCAACCAGCGCACCCAGTCGAAGTTTTCCGGGAGCTTCAGACATTGCATGACTCCATTGCAGGTGAAGAGGGTTCACAGCGTAGTTCTGTTTACAACTCAATCAGCTGACTTGGATCAGTGCATGCACACATTCAAAAAAACGGTTTCCGGGCTGTTTGCAGGCACCAGTCGACTTCCTGAAAGGCCCGTCCTAGAGGCTTTCTGTTTTGATCTTGGAACACATCGTATTGCTTGGACTTATGACGCTAGTTCGTTTTCTTTGAGACGCAAATTTTCAGGGTGAATTTTCAGTAAGCAATTGTTGTATGAATCTTCATCTATAAAGCTATTGAGTATATGGAGGGCGGAAATTATCGAGCGTTAATAAAAAGACATAAATTGGCGTTATCTAATAAACGTAATTACGCTTTAGCCATTTAGTTAATCGGTAATAACAATCGGTGTTTGCCAAGCCATTGGAGGCGCAACAATGTCGCAAGCCCCGCACAAGCTTCGCCTGAGCGCGCTGATCGCCCTGGTCGTGGGTTCGATGATTGGCGGCGGGATCTTTTCCTTGCCGCAGAACATGGCGGCCAAGGCCGATGCCGGTGCGATTTTGATCGGCTGGGCGATCACGGCCGTGGGGATGCTGACCCTGGCTTTCGTGTTCCAGACCCTGGCCAATCGCAAACCGGAACTCGACTCGGGGGTGTACGCCTACGCCAAGGCCGGTTTCGGCGATTACATGGGGTTTTCCTCGGCGTGGGGTTACTGGATCAGCGCCTGGTTGGGCAACGTCGGCTACTTCGTGCTGCTGTTCAGCACCCTTGGCTTTTTCTTTCCGGTGTTTGGCGAGGGCAATACACCGATCGCCATCGCCTGCGCGTCGGTGCTGCTGTGGACGGTGCATTTCGTGGTGATGCGCGGGATCAAGGAGGCGGCGTTCATCAATCTGCTGACCACCGTGGCCAAGGTGGTACCGCTGATCATGTTCATCGTGATCGCTGCGGTGGCGTTCCAGGCCGACGTGTTTACCCGTGACATCTGGGGGCGCAGCAACCCGAGTTTCGGCAGCGTGATGGACCAGGTGCGCAACATGATGCTGGTCACGGTGTTCGTGTTCATCGGCATCGAGGGCGCCAGTGTCTATTCGGCGCGGGCGGAGAAACGTTCGGACGTCGGCCGGGCCACGGTCATCGGTTTTCTCGGGGTGCTGGCGCTGCTGGTGCTGGTCAACGTGCTGTCGCTGGGGATCATGAGCCAACCGGAACTGGCCACTTTGCAGAACCCGTCGCTGGCGTCGGTGCTGGAGCATATCGTCGGTCCGTGGGGCGCGCTGCTGATCAGTGTCGGCCTGGCGATTTCACTGTTGGGCGCCTTGCTCTCGTGGGCGTTGCTGTGTGCCGAAATCCTCTTTGCCACGGCCAAGGACAAAACCATGCCGGCGTTCCTGACCAAGGAGAATGCCAACCATGTGCCGATCAACGCGTTGTGGATGACCAACGTGATGATTCAGCTTTTCCTGCTGATCATCCTGTTCGCCGCCAGCACCTATACCAGCCTGATTTACCTCGCGTCGTCGATGATCCTCGTGCCGTATCTGTGGTCGGCGGCTTATGCGGTGTTGTTGAGTGGGCGCGGTGAAACCTATGAACACGCGTCCGCAGAACGGACCAAGGATCTGCTGATCGGTGGCGTCGCCCTGAGTTATGCGGTGTGGTTGTTGTACGCCGGCGGCTTGAAGTATCTGCTGCTTTCGGCGCTGCTCTATGCGCCGGGCGTGATCCTGTTCGCCAAGGCCCGGCATGAACAGGGCAAACCTGTCTTCACCGCCATCGAAAAGGGCATCTTTACCTGCGTCCTCAGTGGTGCCGGGTTGGCGGCTTACGGGCTGTACAGCGGGTTGCTCAGGCTATGAGGTTATTGCTGGGTTTCGAACCGCCCTATGACTGGCCGGCGATGCTGGGTTTTTTGTCGGCACGGGCGATTGTGGGACTGGAAACCGTGGCTGACGGCGTTTACTCGCGCAGCATTGGCCTGAACGGCGCTCACGGCACCCTGTCGATCCAGCCTGCGACAGCGGACTCACTGGAATTGACACTCGATTTTCCTGATCCGACGGCCGTGCCCGAGATCATCGCACGGGTACGGCGGATGTTTGATCTGGATGCCGAACTGGCCACGATTCATCGTCATCTGGCGGTTGATCCATTGCTTGCTCGCTTGATCGAAGAGCGTCCGGGGCTGCGCGTGCCGGGGACATGGGACGGTCTGGAGTTGGCGATTCGTGCGGTGTTGGGGCAGCAGATTACCGTCGGTGCGGCGATCAGACTGGCGGGCAAACTGTTGGCGCAATATGGCGCTCCTTTGGCTTCGCCACGGGATGGTTTGACCCATGTATTCCCTGAGGCCGCGTTTTTGGCGGTGGCGGATCTGGCCACGCTGGGGATGCCGAAAAGCCGTGGTCGAACCCTGTCTGGCGTGGCTCAAGCGCTACTGGATGATCCGTTGTTGTTTGAGCCCGGGCGTGAGGGCGGCGTGGCGCGATTGCTCGCGTTGCACGGGATTGGCGACTGGACGGCGCAGTACATTGCCCTGCGGCAACTGCGGGATATGGATGGGTTTCCGAACGGGGATGTGGGGTTGATCAACGCGCTGGCGGCGCTGGAAGCTGGGCCGGTGACGGCGAAGCAGTTGCTGGCGCGGGCTGAAGCGTGGCGGCCGCATCGTGGGTATGCGGCGCAGTTGCTTTGGACTTCTTTGAGTCGGGTGGATTGAGGCCTGATCCAGTTCCTGTGCTGTCTGTAATGGGGCCTTCGCGAGCAAGCCCGCTCCCACATTTGATCGAGGGCGTCCGGAAGGACTCGGTCCCCTGTGGGAGCGGGCTTGCCCGCGAAGGCGATCTGAAGTTCAACACCACTGTGGACGATGCGAACCCAACTCCGAGGCTGCCAGCGTCCACTGCACCGGCGTCCCGGTGATCCTTAGCGGTACGTGCAAGCGATGCGCAGGCCCCCACGGTGTTTGCTCAACCAGCATACCCTGATCGCGGTCATCCTCAACCCGCAACAACTCTTCGCTACCGCGACCATGCTCGATCAACAACTTCGCCGTACGCGCCAACGACAATCGTGCCGATCCACCCTGGCCGCTGCTCAAGCGTTCTGTCAGCAACCTGATCGCACTGGCCGCCATCAAGTATCCGGTGGCGTGATCGAGCGCTTGCACCGGCAACGGCGTCGGTTTGTCCGCGTGCTTCCACTGCATGCCGGCGTCCGCAATACCGCTGCTCATCTGCACCAGGCTGTCGAAGCCACGACGGTTTTGCCATGGGCCGTTCCAGCCGTAGGCATTGAGGCAAACGTCGATCAGACCGGGGGCCAGTTTTTGTCGTTCAGTGACTCCGTAACCCAAGCGCTCCAACGCATCGGCGCGGTAACCGTGAAGCACGATGTCGGCGTCCTTGAGCAGGCTGTCGAACAATGCGCGGTCGTCCTTTTCGTGCAGGTCCAGGCGAGCGCAGCGTTTGCCCAGGGTCATTTCCGGCACCACGCCCGGTTCGTTCCAGGTGGGCGGGTCGATGCGTAAAACGTCGGCGCCAAGACCGGCGAGAAAACGGCTGGCGACGGGGCCGGCGAGCACGCGGGTCAAATCCAGCACCTTGATCCCGGCCAGCGGTTGCGCGACCGAACCTTGCCACAGCGTGCCGTTATGGCTGCCGTGATGACCGAATTGAATCGGCGGCTCGGCATTGACTGCCCGACCTTGCGGATGTGCCTGCCATTGTTCCCAGGTGCGCATTTCGGCGGCACAACCACCGGCATCGACCACGGCTTGCTCCAGATCGGTCTTGGCCCATTGCGCGACTTTGCTGGCCATCGCGGCACGGTCGGCGCAGGCGCCCAGCACGGATTCAGCGGCGGCACGGTGATGAGGGGCGTTGGTGTGCAGGCGTATCCAGCCATCCTTGGCGGCGTAGTCGCCGGCGACCGGGTCCCACAGCGGCGGCACGTTCCAGCCTACCGGGCGGATTGAACTGGAGAACCAGAACGAGGCCAGGCGTCGGTCGACTTCAAGGGTGGGCAAGCGCCCTGTTTGTTGAAGAAGGAGTTCGCTGACCGCCTGACCGGCGGCGGCAATGCTGGCGCACGCAAGGTCCGTAACGGCAAACGCCGAGGGCAGGGCGCCAGTGGCGGTGAACGGGATTGGCGTGTGCGGCAAGCCGAGTGCGGCTTGAATGGACGTGAGTAAATCAGTCATCGAAGGCCCTCCGGAACGAGAAGGCAGCATAGATCATAAGATCAAAAGATCGCAGCCTGCGGCAGCTCCTACACCGTTCTATGTAGGAGCTGCCGAAGGCTGCGATCTTTTAAAAGCTACACGCGGAACTGGTCCATCAGTTTCATTTGCTGGGTCGTCAGGCTGTTGAGCTGGCTGCTGATCTGCGCCGATTCAGTGGCCTGCCCCGTCAGGGTTTCCGTGACAGTACGAATCGCCGAGACGTTGCGGTTGACCTCTTCGGCTACGGCGCTTTGCTGTTCGGCGGCGCTGGCGATTTGCAGGTTCATGTCGCTGATCACCGTGACCGCGTCGCTGATTTTGCTCAAGGCCTGGACCGCTTGCTGGATCTGCCCGGCGTTGCTGTGGGCCTGGGTCTGACTCGAATGCATGGTCGCGACCACACCGCGAGTGCCGCTCTGGATGCGTTCGATGACCAGGCGAATTTCTTCCACCGAATCCTGAGTGCGTTTGGCCAGGTTGCGCACTTCATCGGCCACCACCGCAAAGCCCCGACCGCTTTCACCGGCACGGGCGGCTTCGATCGCTGCGTTGAGCGCCAGCAGGTTGGTTTGTTCGGCGATGCTGCGGATCACTTCCAGCACCGAACCGATCTGCTCGCTGTTCACCGCGAGCGCCTCAACTTCAGTCACAGCCTTGCTGACTTCGTCGGCCAGTTGATTGATGTCGCGGGTGCTGCGCTCAATGATCTGCATGCCATCGCGGGCCGACTGATCGGCGCCTTTGGCGGCATTTGCCGCGTTCGATGCGCTGTTGGCGACATCGTGGGCGGTGGCGCTCATTTCGTTGGACGCCGTGGCGACCTGGTCGATTTCGCGGAACTGCACCTGCATGCCTTCACTGGTCTGGCGGGCGATTTCCGAAGACTGGTCGGCCGTGCCACGGGCATCGGTGATGCTTTGCTTGATCTGCGCGATGGTCGGTTGCAGCTTGTCGAGGAAACGGTTGAACCAGCTGACCAGTTCGCCCAATTCGTCTTTCTTGCTGTAGTGCAGGCGTTGGGTCAGGTCGCCGTCGCCGCTGGCAATCGCCTTGAGCATTTGCGCCACGCTGTCGATCGGCCGGGTCACGCCCGAGGCAGTGAGCCACATCAGCAACAGGCCAACCACGCCGGCAATCACCGCCACCAACAGGGCTTTGATCGTGCCGCTTTGCTGGGCGTCGTCGAGGACGGTTTGCAGCTTGACCGAGTCGGCCAGCAACACTTGCTTGGGCAGGTCGATCACCACGGCCCAGGCCTTGGCATCGGCAATCGGGCTGACCGGGTACACCGCGCGGATCAGGTCGCCTTGCTGGAGAATCTTCGGCGCGCCACTAGCGAGCAACTGCAGGATGTCCTTGCCATCGCCGCCCAGGGTGTCGCCGATGTTCTTGCCGACTTTGCCGGCGTCGACACTGTAGGCGGCCAGCACGCCAGTGCCGGAAACGATGAGCATGTGCCCGGCACTGTTGAACAGGTCGCGCTGGGAGTCGACCGCCGCCGCTTGCAGGGCGTCGAGGGCGATGTCGATGCCGACCACGCCGATGGACTTGCCATCTACCAGCAGCGGTACGGAAATGGTGGTCATCAACATTTCCTTGTTGCCGACGGTATCGGCATACGGGTCGAGCAGGCAGATGCGCTTGCTGTCCCGAGGGCAGGTGTACCAGACGTTGTACGGCGTGCCGCTGAGGTTCAGGGTGGTTTTGGTCATGTCTTCTTCGACCATGATCGTGTTCAGCGACTCACCCCCGGCGCGGCTCCAGTACGTGGCGAAACGGCCGATCTCGTTGGACTGGCGGGCGGCGTCATTGACGAATTCGCTGTCCTTGCCGTCCAGCCCATTGGGTTCGAACGCCAGCCAAATGCCCAGCACTTTGCTGTTGCGCTCGAAGGCGGTTTTCAGGCTCTGGTTCAACTCTTCTCGCAAGACGCCGGGCTCGAGGGAGCGTTTGGCGGCCAGGTTGCGCATGTCCTGGATCTGGTCCGCGAGGGCGGTCACCACCGTCAGGGTTTCACCGAACGTCTTCTGCACCCGCACCGCCTGCTCGGCGGCCTTGGCCTGCAGCAGGTCCTGCACACTGGCGGTGAGCATTCTGCTGCTGGAATCGCTGACCAGATCATCGTTCTGATTGGTCTGGTAGATGTTCATGCCCACTATCAAGGCGACTACGCCCAGCAGGCACAGACCGGACAGCAGGACGATTTTCAGGCGGATGGACAGTGAGTCGAACATAGGGCGAACTCGCGAAGGAATGAATGGTTGGCTGTGAGCCTTTGCGGCTCGACTCGCCAAATCCATTTAGCGCCATTCAATGCACATCGGCGTGAGGGTGAAATTGCATGAGGGGCATGCCGACGAACGGTCATGGTTGAACGTTTGCGCGGGAAAATGTGCCGAAAAGCGGAGTAAAAACGGGGAAAATCACGGAGCGGATTACGGGTGTTGCGCCAATGATTCCGGTCGCGACCAGATCCACAGATTGCCCAATCCCATCCCGACAATCGCCAGATAAATCGGCCAGCCATGGTCGAGCATCACCAGCATGAGGCCGGCACATAACAGCATGCTGACAGTCGCGCTGATTTTTGCCCGGCGCGCGATGATTTTGCCATTGCGCCAGTTGCTGAGGATGGGGCCGAACAGCCGATGGTTTTCCAGCCAGGCACTCAAGCGTGGCGAACTTTTGGTCGCGGCCCAGGCAGCGAGCAGGACAAATTCGGTGGTCGGCAGGCCGGGAATGACAATGGCGATCAGGCCGATACCGAGGCTGCTGTAGGCCAGCAGGCCGAAGAGAAGGCGGGCGAGTTTTGAGGAGGCGGGCATGGGCTCAGGGAATGGCTTTGAGACTTGATCGGGATCTCGCGAATTGGCACGGTCCCTGTGGGAGCGGGCTTGCCCGCGATAGCGGTGTATCAGTCGACATCAATGTTGTCTGGGCTACCGTCATCGCGGGCAAGCCCGCTCCCACAGGGATTGCATTCAATCAGGCGACTTCCGGGGTAGTGACGTAAGCCTGTTCCAACAACACCGTAAACCGGTTGAACGCATCGATCGCGCCTTTATCCAGCTCGGCTTCTTCCTCTGCGCTGAGTTCCAGCTCATCGAGGGTCCTGACGAAGTTTTTCCAGCCTTGCGCACGACCACCGGCCGGTTCGCCGAGGTGACGGGCACCGAAGGTTTCGCTCAGGCCCAGGCCTACGGCACGTTTGATCAGGAACGCGGCGCCGAGCTTGGAACCCTCGGAGACGAAGAGCCAGCCCAGTGCTTCGGCCTTGCTCGGGTTGTTTACCGCACCGGCGACCGGTGCCGGTAGTTCGGTGTCCAGGTCCGCCAGGTCAGCCTTGGCCGCTTCGGCACGGCAGCGAGCGGGCAGGTCCGGGACGATGGCGGTCAGTTCGGCATCGTTGTACAGCGCCACCAGTTCCGACTGGAACAGGTACTGCGCCACGACGAAGCGGGCGAAGTTGGCCTGGGTTTCAAACGGCGCGTGGGCTTTGACCAGCGCATCGAGTTTGGTGTGGGGCTCGTTGGTGACCTGGTTCAACCGTTGTGAACGCAGGCTTGGGCGTTGTGCGGTGTCCTGAGTAGTCATGACTATTCCTTGGGGGAAAAAGAGGCGCTTGGTAACGAGACGAATAAGCACGGGCCTGACAGTAAAAAAACCTCACTGCGCGGCGATGGAAAACCGCGCGGTGAGGTGAGTCAGGTCAGATATCCCAGATCAGGTTGACCGCGAAGTTGCGACCCGGTTGAGTCAGGCGATCAAGGTTGGCCGGTTGCGTCACCGAGGCTTCGCCGACGCTGTCGTAACCGCGCACGTCATCCCACAGCCAGTATTTCTTGTCGGTCAGGTTGTAGACGCCGCCGCTGACGGTCACGTCGTCGGTGACCTTGTAATACGCGCTCATATCCAGCACACCGAAGCCCGGGGTCTTGAACTGGCTGCTGACGCCGTCCGGCGACTTGAAGTTGCTGTCGTCGACGCGATCCTTGCGCTTGACCAAAGTCCAGCTGAGCAAACCGCCGTAGTTGTCCTGGTCGTAACCGAGGCCGAACACGCCGGTCAGCGGGTTGACGCTGTTGATCGGCTCGCCATTGTCGTTGTTGCGACCGTAGGCGTAAGCCACCGAGCCCTGGGTGTAGAGACCCTGTGGCGCGCCAAAGGCGTCGAGGTTCAGGCGGCCCTTGATCTCCGCACCCTTGATGGTGGCGTGCTTGATGTTGGCGCTCTGGAAGGTCGGTTCGTCATAGCCAGGGGTAACGGCGTCTTCGTTGATGAAGTCGCGGTACTTGTTGTAGAACACCGCTACATCGAACGAGCCCTGCTCGAAGTTGCCGCGCAGACCGGTCTCGTAGCCTTGGCTTTTTTCCGGTTCCAGGTCCGGATTCGGTTCCACACGGTAGCCCGCAGCGGTGTTATCGAAACGCCCGTACAGCGCCTTCGCGGTCGGGGTGCGGAAACCTTCGGCGTACTGGCCGTACCAGGTGTAATTGTCGTTGAAGGCGTAGGTCAGGCCGAACTTGGGCGAGACTTTGTGCCAGGTCTTGTTTTCGTCGCTGACGGTGCCACGACCGTCGGCGGACACGGTGTTGAGGAATTCCTGGGTGATGTCCGGTTTGAGTTCGGTGTAGTCGTAGCGCAGGCCCGGCACGAAGGTCCAGTTGTTCCAGCTGATCTGATCCTGGGCAAACACGCTGTAGGTGTTGATGGTTGGGTCCGGGAAGTCGCTGGACTTTCTCAGCACATCGGCAGCGCTGGTGGCGCCGATGGCGGTGCAGCCGCGACCGATTGCCAGGCACGTACCGTTGCCGCTGCGCGAGCCAGTGACTTTCTGCTGCTTGAGGGTGGTGCCGTAAGTCAGCAAGTGTTCGGTGTCGGCGATGCTGAAGCTTTTATCCAGTTGTGCGTCGAACACCCACTGCTTTTCTTCGTAGAGCGTGTCGCGGGTGCGCAGCACCTTGCGGGTGATCGGGAAGTAGACCTCGTCGGTGCTCTGGTCGGTCTTGGCGATCTGGTGGTTCAGGCTCCACTTGACGTTGTCCACCAACAGGCTGTCGAGGGCGAAGCTGTGTTCCAGGCCGAAGCGTTCACGGGTAATGGTGTCGTTACCGGTACGCGACTGGTACATGCCGCCGGGCAGGACACTGTTGGGAATGGTCGGTGCGCCTGCAAAGTAAGGACCGCCGTAGGCGCTTTTCTGATCGGTGTCGCGATCGTCCTTGTACTTCTCGTAGGTCAGGCCCAGGCGTGCGTCGTCTTTGTAGTTCCAGCCGACCTTGGCCAGCACGCTGGTGGTGCGTACGTCTTCCGGGTTGGCGGCGGTGCGCGTCAGGCCGGTGCTGTTGTTGCTGCCGTAGGATTCGGTTTCATGACCATCGCGCTGGCTGTAGTGCAACAGGCCGTCGAACTGATCGGCGCGACCGGCCACAGTGGCGGACTTGAGCCAGCTCTCGTCAGCCGAGCTGTAACCGGTCTTCAGCCGCGCGCCGACGTCCTGGCCAGGCTTGATGATGTCGTCCGGGTCGAGGGTGAAGTAGCTGACCGCGCCGCCGATGGCGTTGCTGCCATACAGCACCGACGCCGGACCACGGAGGATTTCGACGCGTTTGATGATTTCCGGGTCGACGTAGTTGCGCTGGGTCTTGGCGTAAGGGCCGTTGAAGAAACCGTTGGGGATTTCCACGCCATCGATCTGCGTCAGGACCCGGTTACCGTCGATGCCGCGGATGTTGTAGCCGCTGATCCCGCCGCGAGTACCGGCCCCGCCCACCGAAACGCCTGGCTCGTAGCGCACCAGGTCCTTGATGGTGTTGACGTTGTTGCGGTCCAGTTCATCGCGTGTGTGGACGGTGACGGTGCTGGGCACGCTGTTCACGTCCTGCTCGTTACGCGTGGCACTGATGGTCACCTGTTGCAGGTTCAGGGTGCCGGCGGTGGTGCGGCGTTCGAGCACGATGTTGTTGTTGTTGCCCAGTTTGCGGTAGCTCAGGTTGGTCCCCACCAACAGGCGATCAAGGGCTTTTTCCGGCGGCAGCGATCCGCGCACGCCCGGCGACGCCACGCCTTCAGCCAGCTCTGCCGGCAAGCCCACTTGCCAGCCAGTCACGGCGGTAAAGGCGTTGAGCGCCGAGACCAGCGGTTGCGGCGAGATGGCGAACGAGTAGTCGCCCATATTGCGGCTAGGCTGCTCGGCGCTGGCGGCCATGACTGGCGCAGTGCCGGCCATCAGGATGGCGGCGGTCAGCAGCGACAGCACGCGGGACGGTGAAGAGGACTGGCGGGTAAGGCGAGAGGACATCGATAGCGCTCCGTGTCGCACGAATCTTTATAGGTGCTGATTGGCATGG
>RCUS01001293.1_pt1 | contig 13419 bp, 13 predicted proteins | sample 2166221 | NCBI WGS metagenome assembly RCUS01 (sample SAMN09932758, study PRJNA488358) | compost metagenome | isolation source: compost soil in cyclohexanecarboxylic | place: Germany: Experimental Botanical Garden | reverse complement strand
AAGGTAAAGAATATTTTTATTATAGACTTAGTAAAAGTGAATATATTATGGGGGCAAAAGATGAGAAAATATAGTTTATATCAAGTTGACTCATTTACTAAAGAAAAGCTTTCTGGAAATCCTGCAGGTGTTATAACTAATGCAGATGGATTAAAAGATGATGAGATGCAAAAAATTGCTAGAGAGCTAAATAATTCAGAAACTGCATTTATATTTTCAAAAAATAACGATGATTATGATGTACATGTACGTTTTTTTACTCCTAAAAATGAAGTTCCAATCTGTGGACATGCAACTATTGCAGCTCACTATGTAAGAGCAGTTGAAAATAATTTAGATAGCATGAGAATATACCACAAAACTGGAGCTGGAATTTTACCTGTTGATATAATAAGGGAAGATGAAGATTATAGAATTGTCATGACTCAAGGAGAGATTGAATTTGGCTATATTATTGAAGATAAAAACAAAGAAAGTCTTCTAGAAGCCTTACATATAAAAGCGGATGATTTACTTGAAGATTATAAAATCCAAATAGTATCTACTGGACACTCTAAAGTCATGATTGGGATTAAAGATAAAGTTGTTTTAAATAACTTAAATCCAGACTATTCTGAGCTATCTAGGTTAAGTAGTATTATAAATTGCAATGGATATTATGTTTTCACAGTTGATTCAGAGGACAGTGATATTTTAGTTCATGGAAGAATGTTTGCACCTAGTATAGGAATTAATGAAGATCCCGTCACAGGTAATGCAAATGGGCCTTTAGGTGCATATTTAGTCCATCATAACCTTATTAAACACGATAACTCTTCCTTCAAATTAAAGCAAAGCAAGGAGAAGCTATGAAAAGACCAGGTATTATAGAGGTTGAGGTAGGTATAGAAGATGAGGAACCTAAAGAAGTAAAAATATCTGGAAATGCTGTAATAGTATTAAATCAGAACTTATATTAAATGATTAAAGTATAATTTAATCTAGAGAAATCACCTATGATAATAGTTATAGGTGATTTCTCATTTCTACCCTCCAAACAAATTTTCGCATTCTTATTGATAAAATACTCCATAAATGCTAAAGTATTATGTAGGTTTTTAAAGGTTGAGGTGAGAATATGTACGAATATATTAGAGGTTTACATAAAGGGATAAATAAGGATTATATAGTAGTTGAGAATAACGGAATTGGATATAAGATTTTCACATCTGGTTCTACTTTAGCTAAACTTCCAAAGCTTGATGAAGAAGTAACTATCTATATTCAACAGATAGTTAGGGAAGACTTTATAGGTTTATATGGATTTTTGTCTAGAGAAGAACTTGATATGTTTAATATACTTTTAACTATTAATGGAGTTGGAGCTAAGGCTGCTTTATCGCTTTTATCTATAAGCACAGTTGATAATCTTAAGTATGCTATAATGATAGGCGATGAAAAACATGTAGTAAGAGCACCTGGAATAGGTAAAAAGACTGCTCAGAGAATTATATTAGAGCTTAAGGATAAGTTTAAAGCAGATGAGCTTTTAGATAATAAAGATGCTTCAATTGATATTGATATGAATAATATTTACGCAAACAATATTAATGAAGCTTTAAGTGCTTTAATGGCACTAGGATATACTGAGAAAGAAGCTCAGAAGGCTCTTTCTAATGCTGATGTTGATAAATCAGTTGAAGAGATAATAAAAGAGTGTTTAAAAATGCTTATGAGATAGGGGTGGGGAAATGGATGATAGAATGACTACAGGCGAAGAAATTCTAGAAGATTCCCAAGGTGAATTAAGTTTAAGACCTCAGAAAATCAGCGAGTATATAGGACAACAGAAGGTAAAGGAAAAACTTAATATTTTTATAAAAGCAACTAAAAAAAGAAGAGAAGCTTTAGACCATGTACTTTTATATGGTCCTCCAGGTTTAGGAAAGACAACTTTGGCCAATATTATAGCTAAGGAGATGGGTGGAGATTTAAAGGTTACTTCTGGACCTGCAATAGAAAGAGCAGGAGATTTAGCTGCTATTTTGACTTCTTTAAATGAATTTGATGTTTTGTTTATTGATGAAATACATAGACTGAACAGAAGTGTTGAGGAAATACTTTATCCTGCTATGGAAGACTATGCCTTAGATATCATTATAGGAAAAGGTGCATCTGCAAAGTCTATAAGACTTGAGTTACCTAAGTTTACTTTAATAGGTGCAACAACTAGAGTTGGTATGCTTACTGCTCCTTTAAGAGATAGGTTTGGAATTCTTTCATCTATGGAGTATTACACAAATGAAGAACTTAGAGAAATCATAGTAAGAAGTGCAGATATCTTAGGTTGCAGTATTACTCCTGAAGGTGCTTATGAAGTTGCAAGAAGATCAAGAGGAACTCCAAGAATAGCTAACAGACTTCTAAAGAGAGTTAGAGATTATTCAGAAGTTAAAGAACATGACTTTATAGACATTAAAGATGCAAAAGAATCTTTAGAACTTCTAGAAGTTGATGAAGAAGGTTTCGATAGAGTTGACAATAAGATACTTGAAGCAATTATAGATAACTTCAACGGAGGGCCAGTTGGTATAGAAACTCTTTCTTATTTTGTTGGAGAAGAACTTGGTACCATAGAAGATGTTTATGAACCTTATCTTCTTCAAAGAGGGTTCATTATAAGAACTCCTAGAGGAAGAATGGCAACTAAGAAGGCTTATACACATTTGGGAAGAATTAAGATTGAAAATAAGGATGAAAGTCAAACTACATTATTTGATTAGAGAAGGTGCTAGATATGAAAGTTGAAGATTTTTACTTTGATTTGCCAGAGGAACTTATAGCTCAACATCCCTTAGAGGATAGAACAAGTTCAAGACTTATGGTATTAGATAGAGAAACAGGTGAAGTTTCTCATAAACATTTTTATGATGTAATAGAGTATTTTAATGAAGGAGATACCTTGGTTTTAAATAACACAAGAGTATTGCCTGCAAGACTTATTGGAGAAAAAGAAGGTACAGGTGGAAGGATAGAGTTTCTACTTCTTAAAAAAGTTGGAGAAGATTTATGGGAATGTCTATCTAAACCAGGTAAAAAAGCTAAACCTAAAGCTAGATTTACTTTTGGAAGCGGTAAACTTACAGCAGAAGTTAAAGAAGTTTTAGATAATGGGAATAGAATAGTTAAGTTTTATTATGAAGGACTTTTTGAAAATGTATTAGATGATTTAGGAGAGATGCCTCTTCCTCCATATATACATGAAGCTTTAGATGATAAAGAAAGATATCAAACTGTATATTCAAAAGAGAAAGGTTCTGCAGCAGCTCCAACAGCTGGACTTCATTTTACAGAAGAGCTTTTAGAGAAAATAAAAGCTAAGGGTGTAAATGTAGTTTATCTAACTTTACACGTAGGTCTTGGAACTTTTAGGCCAGTTAAAGTTGAAAATATAGAAGAACATGATATGCATTCAGAGTTTTATGTATTATCAGAAGAAACTGCCAACATAATAAACGAAACTAAAAAGAGAGGAAACAAAGTTATTTCAGTTGGAACAACTTCAACAAGAACTTTAGAAACTGTAGGAGATGAGAATGGAGAAGTTAAAGAAGCTTCAGGTTGGACTAACATATTCATCTACCCAGGTTATAAGTTTAAAGTAGTTGACAACTTGATAACTAACTTCCACTTACCTGAATCAACTTTGATCATGTTAGTTTCAACTTTAGCTGGGCAGGACAATGTAATGAAAGCATATAAAACAGCTGTAGAAGAGAAATATAGATTTTTCTCCTTTGGAGATGCTATGTTTATTAAATAGTTTAGTGTTGATGGTTGAGAGTTGACAATGAGCTAAGAACTTCATTAAACTTATTCAGTTAACTTTGCAAAGTCAGCAAGATATCATTAAAGTTTGACAAAGATTGTTAAAGATTATTAAAGTCTGCAAAAGTCTATCAAAGATTGCTAAACTTAGTTAAAGTTGAAGAAACTAGTTTATAAGAGTAATTAAACAAATGATTAGACTGAAGCTGGGAACCGCTTCTGCCAGAGAAAGGTGCACACTTCTATCCTGTAGAAGATTGCGCACCTCTATCCTGTAGAAATGTCGCAGACATTTCATTAGATTCATTTAGTTAATATATAATTATTAGTAAGGAGAAAATGTCGTGTCAAAGAAATACACTCTATTAAAGAAAAACGGAAAAGCAAGAAGAGGAAGATTTGAAACTCCTCATGGAACTATAGAAACTCCAGTTTTTATGAATGTTGGGACTTTAGCTGCTATAAAAGGCGGAGTTTCATCTATGGATTTAAAGGAAATAGGTTGTCAAGTTGAGTTATCTAATACATATCACTTACACTTAAGACCAAGTGATAAAGTTGTTAGTAACTTAGGTGGACTTCACAAGTTTATGAACTGGGATAGACCTATACTTACAGACTCAGGTGGATTCCAAGTGTTTTCACTTTCAGCTATGAGAAAGATAAAAGAAGAGGGAGTTTACTTTAACTCTCACATAGATGGAAAGAAAATCTTTATGGGACCAGAAGAAAGTATGCAGATTCAAAGTAACTTAGCTTCAACTATAGCTATGGCTTTTGATGAATGTGTATCTAATCCATCAACTAGAGAGTATGTAGAAAAGTCTGTAGCTAGAACTACAAGATGGCTTGAAAGATGTAAAGTTGAAATGGATAGATTAAACTCACTACCTGATACTATAAACAAAGAGCAAATGCTTTTTGGTATAAATCAAGGTGGAGTTTATGATGATATAAGAGAAGAACATGCTAAAACTATAGCAAAGATGGACTTAGATGGATATGCCATTGGAGGGTTAGCTGTTGGAGAAACTCATGAAGAAATGTATAGAGTAATAGATGCAGTAGTTCCTCATCTTCCAGAAGATAAACCTATATACTTAATGGGAGTAGGTCTTCCAAGTAATATATTAGAAGCAGTTGAAAGAGGAGTAGATTTCTTTGACTGCGTACTTCCTGCTAGAAACGGAAGACATGGTCATGTATTTACAAAGAGTGGAAAGATAAACTTAATGAATGCTAAGTTTGAGTTAGATTCAGCTCCTATAGATGAAGGCTGTGAATGCCCAACTTGTAAGAACTACACTAGAGCATACATAAGACATTTATTTAAAGCAAAAGAAATGTTAGCTATGAGACTTTGTGTATTACATAACCTGTATTTCTACAATAAACTTATGGAAGATATAAGAAAAGCTATAGATGGAGACTATTTTGATGAGTTTAAGAGAGAAAAACTTGAAGCTTGGGGTGGAAGAGCTTAAGAAAGGGTAAAAATATGAGTGGTGGTCAATTACAAATATTGATATTAGTAGGTATTCTTGTAGTATTTTATGGAGTATTGATTATTCCTGAGAAGAAAAGAAAAAAAACTTACAACAACATGCTGTCAGAACTAAAAGTTAACGACAAAATAATTACTAGAAGTGGGTTAATAGGAAAAATAGTGATTATAGAAAAGGATAATGTAGTAATAGAGGTTGAGCCTGATAATGTTAGACTTACATTTAGTAAACAAGGAATATCATCTTTATTAACAGAAGAGAGTAATATGTAATAACTTCACCCCTTATGTTCATATAATTATAGTGAATGTAAGGGGGTGTTTAATTTTGGGAGTTGATTTAATCAAAAATTCAGGGAAAGGGGTATTTGTCTCATTTATATCAACCATAGTTATGATGTTGATATTAGCTATGATAATGAGCTTTATGGATCTTTCAACCAAAGCACTATATGTAGGATATGTTGTTGTAACTTGTATAAGTATAGTGTTTGGTTCCATTTATTCAGCAAAAAGAAATGGTTCTAAAGGATGGTTAGTAGGATTATTAGTAGGAATTCTATATTATATTCTTATCGGAATCATATCTTCAATAGCAACTGGATCTATGGCACTTGGATTATTTGACTTTTACAGATTCATATTTGCAGTAGCTATAGGGCTGCTTTCAGGAATGCTTGGAATAAATCTATAGAAAAGTTAAGTGCGTTTAAAAACTATTAACAATATAGTATGGTTCGAAAACCCAATTGAAGAATAAACTTCTTTATCTTAAGAAAAAACTATGCTATAATCTTAATGGAATTGTATCAGAATGGAGGAGTATGACGTGAAGCATATTAAAACTATTAATAAGTCAAGCCTAAAAAATAGTCTTTGTAAGCCAGGCTGTAAGGAATGTGCAAACTCATGCCAATCAGCATGTAAAACATCTTGTACAGTTGCTAACTTAGCATGTGAAAACTAATTTAAGTGTAGGTATGAGAAAGTGGCAGTAACTTATGTTACTGCCACAATTGTAGTTAGGAGGAAAAAAATGAGTTTAATTCATAAGTTTAAACTTGAAGATAATTATTATGTTATAGATGTTAATTCAGGAAGTATTCATTTAGTTGACAAGCTTATATTTGATTTACTAATAGATAATGATAGATTAGCACCAGTTAATGAAGTGGTTGAAAGATATAAGGGAGTGTACTCTGAGGTGGAAATCAATGAAGCCTATGAGGATTTAGTTGAATTAGTTAATGAAGAGGCTTTATATTCAAAAGATTACTATGAAGAGATTGCCCAAAATGATGAAGATAGGGACTATATAAAAGCGCTTTGCTTAAATGTAGTACATGACTGTAACCTTAAATGCAAATACTGTTTTGCAGAAGAAGGTGAATACAAAGGTTGTAGAAAACCTATGAGTGCAGAAACAGGTAAAAGAGCTATAGACTTTGTTATAGAGAAGTCTGGTCCAAGAAAAAATATAGAAGTAGACCTTTTTGGTGGAGAACCTTTAATGGTTTTTGATACAATAAAAGAGATAGTAGATTATGCTAGAGAACAAGAAAAGATACACAAGAAAAACATAAGATTTACCATGACTACTAATGCAACTCTTTTAAATGATGAAATAATGGAATATATGGATAAAAATATGGGAAACATAATATTATCCATAGATGGTAGAAAGTCTGTTAATGATGCAGTAAGAATTAGAAGAGATGGTTCAGGAAGTTATGACAGAATATTACCTAAAATCAAATCAATGGTTGATAAAAGAGATAAATCTAAACAGTATTATGTTAGAGGAACTTTCACTAGAAACAACACAGATTTTTATGAAGATGTTATGTCTTTAGTTAATGAAGGTTTTAGAGAAATCTCTGTTGAACCAGTGGTTTTACCAGAGGATAACGAACTAGCACTAAGAAAAGAAGATCTTCCAAAGATTTTTGAACAATACGATTCTTTATATAATGAAATGCTTAGAAGACATAAAGAAGGAGATTCCTTCAAGTTCTATCACTTTAACATTGATTTAAATGGTGGACCTTGTGTTTATAAGAGAATATCAGGTTGTGGAGCTGGTTTTGAATATGTAGCTATAACTCCAGATGGTGAAATATATCCATGTCATCAGTTTGTTGGTAACAAGGAATTCTTGCTTGGAAACATAAATGATGGGGAGATAGATAGTGACTTATCTAAAACATTTAAAAAAGCTCACATATACAATAAACCAAAATGTAAAGACTGCTGGGCTAGATTCTACTGTAGTGGAGGTTGCCAAGCAAATAACTTTAACTTTAATAATGATATCCATGTTCCTTATGAAGTAGGATGTGAAATGCAGAAAAAGAGAATTGAATGTGCAATAGGACTAAAAGCACAAACTATGGTAGATTAAATAGGATACTCTCCTATTAAAAAATAAATAACCAAGGGGGATAAAAATGAGAACAAAAGGAAAAGGCAAAAGCACTATATTGTTTTTATTAATCTGTGGGTTTATATTCCTTTTCAGTTATCTAGCGGTATTCGGGGCTGAGATAGCTGGATATGAATACATAAAACTTGACAAATCTATAACTAAAGGACTTGACCTTCAAGGTGGGATTTCTGTTCAAATGGAAATTTCAGGTGATGATGTATCTAAAGAGAATTTAGAAAAAACAAAAGAGCTATTATCTTTAAGAGTTAATAAGGTTGGAGTTTCAGAAACAGTAGTAAGTACTGAAGGTGATAATAGGGTAAGAATTGAGATTCCAGGTAAATATGACTCAAAAGAAATAGTTGATAGTTTAAATAAAACTGGAGAACTAAAGTTTGTGGCTCCAGATGAAGCAAAAACTGTAATATTAACTGGTAGTGATATTAAAAAAGCTACTTCATACATGAGTTCACAGGATAACCAACCTGTTGTTGGATTAGAATTAACAGAGGATGGAACTAAGAAATTTGCAGATGCTACTGCAAAGTATTTAGGACAACAAATATCAATATATATGGATGATGAAGTACTAACTTCACCAAAAGTTAATAGCGTAATTAATAACGGAGAAGCTACTATTACAGGAAATAGAAGTTTAGAGGAAACTAAAAGTTTAGCAGGAATAATAAATGCTGGGGCGCTTCCAGTACCTGTTAAAGTTGCATCTGTTCAAACAGTAGGAGCTCAATTAGGTGCAAGTGCACTTCCAAATGTTATTAAAGCAGGATTTATAGGAATAGCATTAGTATTTTTATTAATGATACTTTATTATAGAATTCCTGGATTATTATCATGTATTGCATTAACCCTTTATGTTACATTAGTTTTAACAATATTTGCATCTATAAAAGCTGCATTAACTCTACCAGGTATAGCAGGTTTCCTTTTAACTGTAGGTATGGCAGTAGATGCAAATGTACTTATATTTGAGAGAATTAGAGAGGAACTTAAAAAGGGTAAATCACCATTAAGTTCTATAAAAGAAGGTTTTGACCATGCAATGTCTTCTATAGTTGACTCAAATATAACAACTATAATTGCAGCTTTAGTATTATATTTCTTTGGTACAGGAGCGGTAAAAGGCTTTGCTACTACCCTTTTAATAGGTATAGTTATATCAATGTTTACAGCTATAGTTGTAACTAGGACATTAATGAATCTTGCGGCTAAAATGGGACTATTAAGCAAACCATGGTGCTTCAGGGTTAAAAGGGGGTAATGGCATGCTAAAGATAATAGAAAAAACTAAGATATGGTTTAGTATTTCACTTTTAGTTATTGTTTTAGGAATTGGATTTATGGTATATCGAGGTGGTTTAAACTTTGGTATCGACTTTATAGGTGGAAGTAAGGTTATTATTCAAATGCCTGATGATTTTACAAAAAGTGAAGTTGATGAAATAATTAAAAAATATGCAGAAGATGCTGTAACTAATACAGTTAATGATACACAATTAGAAGTTAAAGCTAAAGATTTTGATTCAACTAAAGTTTCTGAAATGATGAATGAGCTTAAAGAGAAATATAAGTTAGAAGATGATGCTTTAGTATCTCAAGATGAAATAGGAGCTTCTGTTAGCAGTGAATTAACTAAAAACTCTCTTATTTCATTATCTATAGCAGTAATTGCTATGCTTATATATGTTGCTGTAAGATTTGAATTTAAGTTCGGAGTATCTGCTATAATAGCTTTACTTCATGATATTTTAATTACGGTAGCTATATATGCTATATTTAATGTTCCTGTTAATACCCCTTTTATAGTAGCAATACTTACTATAGTAGGATATTCAATAAATGATACTATAGTTATATTTGATAGAATAAGAGAAAATATTAATAAGATGCGTAGAAGTTCATCGGCAGAAGTTGCAAATATAAGTGTTACACAAACTATGTCTAGATCAATAAATACAACATTAACTACATTATTTACTATAATAGCAGTTAACGTATTTGTACCATCAGTAAGAGAATTCACATTCCCATTAATTATAGGAATTGCATGTGGAGCATATTCATCTATATTTATAGCGAGTCCAGTGTGGGTAATGCTAAAAAATAGAAAATAATAAGCTTAAAAATACTTATTTTACAAAAACCTCCAGTATTTTTTACTGGAGGTTAACTATTTCTATGAAAAGTATTTGTAAAATAGGTTAAATTCATTTATAATATAGATGTTTTCTATCAGGTGAAGCTTAATTTTGGTGGATTATAATCCATGGAATTATGGTTAAACTTAACCATAAGCTTAGTGCTATAATAGACAAACTAATCAAATGAAAATAATTCAAATATTAGATAAAATGTTATATTAATAGCATCTAGCCTTAGATAAATATGGAGGAGTTTAGAGATGAGCAAACAATGGGAGCAGATTTATCGCCCGAATTATATATCAGGATATAATCCCTTTATAATAAAAAATATGAATAAAGCCATAGAGAAACTAGTAGACGCTATAAACTCTAGGAAAAAGATTGTAGTTTATGGACGATGTGATGTAGATGGTATTTGTGCTTTATCTTCTCTAATTCTCATACTTAAATATTTAAATGGTGATGTAGAATATTGTATCGAGGAAACCTCGAATTCTGAGCATATTATAAAAGAAGAGGATATAAAAAATAGAATACACTTTTTAGGAGCAGATTTACTGATTACTGTTGGATGTACCTTTAAGAGTACAAAGGAGTTAGAACTCTGTGAATCTTTGAATATAGAAACAATTGTATTAGAAAACATAAAACCTAAGAAAGTATATAACACAATTTACATAAATCCAAATCAAATAGGATGTTCATACAGATATAAAAATTTATCAATTTCTGCTTTAACCTTTAAACTTATGCAGGCTATAGCAATATACTATAATATGAAAAGTATAAACAGGTACTTAGATCTGATTTTCTTAGGCAGCGTTTATAACGCAAGTGAAGAAACTGGTGAGAATAAGGTTTTTTTAAAGGAAGGACTTACATATTTAAAGCAAACAGATAACTATGGATTAAGCTCAATTCTTGAGTATTTAAATATAGAAGCCATAGAAAAACATAACATAGATAGTATTTTAGAATTACTTAAGCCTAAAAGCAGCTCAGTTAGCAAAATGGATACTGCAAAAATAGTAGTTGAGCTTTTAACAACTTCTGATAAAGATAGGGCTGAGCAGATTGTTAAATATCTTAATTTTGAGAAAAAAAAATTATCTACAATTAATTAGGGGGATTCATAAAATGGATTTAAAAGAAAAAGTAAGAATAATAGAGGACTTTCCTAAAGCAGGTATAAGCTTTAAAGATATAAGTACTTTAATTGGAGATGGGGAAGCGTTTAGATATTCTATCGACCAAATGGTAAGTTATTTAAAAGATAAAAATGTAGATTTAATAGTTGGACCAGAAGCAAGAGGATTTATATTTGGAGTTCCTGTAGCTTATGCTTTAGGAGTAGGTTTTGTACCAGTTAGAAAACCTGGTAAACTTCCTTATAAAACAACAAAGATAGAATATGCTTTAGAGTATGGTACTGATGCATTAGAGATTCATGAAGATGCTATTAAACCTGGACAAAGAGTGGCTATAGTTGACGATCTTTTAGCTACAGGTGGAACTATAGAAGCGGTTACTAAACTTGTTGAAAAAGTTGGTGGAGAAGTTGTTTCTCTAAACTTTGTTATTGAATTAGAAGAGTTAAAAGGCAGAGATAAATTAGTAGGTCATGATATAATGACTTTGCTTAAGTATGATATTTAAATTTCTTGAAAAACAATATCTGTTGATATATAATATAAGTTAAATATGGCTGGTATAAATACCAGCCTTTGCATTTAATTATATTATTTTAGGGGAGAGTAATCCATATGCTTGATAACTTAATGAAAAAAATCAATATAAATTGCAATAACATAGATTGTTCTCTAGTAGAGAAAGCATATAATTTGGCTAATGAGGCGCATTCAAGTCAAAAAAGAGAGTCTGGAGAACCGTACATAATTCATCCATTAGATGTTGCAGGCATTTTAGCTGAACTTGGTATGGATACGAATACTATTGTAGCTGGATTACTTCATGATGTAATTGAGGACACCGAATATAGTCATGCTGATCTAGAAAGGCTTTTTAATAAAGAAGTTGCAGACTTAGTTGAAGGGGTAACTAAGCTTGGACAGATAAAATATAAGTCTAAAGAAGAACAGCAGGCTGATAATGTAAGAAAAATGCTTTTAGCAATGGCTAAGGATATTAGAGTTATCATAATAAAGCTTGCAGATAGGCTTCATAACATGAGAACTTTAAAATACATGAGCGAGGAAAAGCAAAAACAAAAGGCGAAAGAAACTTTAGATATATATGCACCTTTAGCTCATAGATTAGGTATATCAAAGATTAAATGGGAGCTAGAAGATTTAGCTTTTAGATATATGCATCAACAAGAATATTATGATCTTGTTCATCAGATAGCAGAAAAAAGAAAAGAAAGAGAAGCTTTTATTGATGATATAATTCAAGAAATGAAGGATAAGCTATCTCAATCTGGAATTGAATCGGATATAGAAGGAAGACCAAAACATTTTTATAGTATCTATAAAAAGATGGTTAACAAAAATAAAAGCATAGAGCAGATCTTTGATTTAACTGCCATTAGAATTTTAGTTAATTCAGTTAAAGACTGTTATGCTTCTTTAGGGATAGTACACACTATATACAAACCTATTCCAGGTAGATTTAAAGACTATATAGCTATGCCTAAACCTAATATGTATCAATCACTACATACAACAGTTATAGGACCACAAGGAAAAACCTTTGAGATTCAGATTAGAACCTTTGAAATGCATAAAACAGCTGAGTATGGTATAGCAGCTCACTGGAAGTATAAAGAAGGGGATAACTCTAAGGGAGAAACTTTTGAACAAAAGTTAACTTGGCTTAGAGATATGCTTGAATGGGGTAAAGAGACCTCAGATGCAGAAGAATTCATAGAAGGTTTTAAGATAGATTTGTTTTCCGATGAGATATTTGTTTTTACTCCTAAAGGAGTTGTAATAAACCTTCCATCAGAATCTACGCCTATTGATTTTGCTTATAAGATACATACTGATGTTGGAAATAGATGTGTAGGTGCTAAAGTTAATGGAAAGATGGTTCCACTTGATTATAACTTAAAAACTGGTCAGATTGTAGAGATTATGACTAGTGCTACAGCTAAAGGACCTAATATAGATTGGGTAAGTATTGTTAAGAGTAATCAAGCAAAAAGCAAGATAAAACAATGGTTTAAAAGAGCTCAAAGAGATGAGCATATATATAAAGGAAAAGAGTTAATTGAAAAAGAAGCTAAAAGACAGGCTGTAACTTTTTCTGAACTCACTAAAGGAGAGTTATACGAAAAGTTCTTAAAGAGATATAATCTCCACAATCAAGAAGACATATATGCAGCAGTAGGAACTGGAGTAGTATCAGCTTCTATGGTTTTAGGAAGACTTAAAGAAGAAGTAGCTCCAGATGATAAACAGGTTTTAGAAAATATTAATAAAACCATTGAAGAAAATGCTGCTAAAGCACAAAAAATGAAAAATATTAATAAGTCTTATGGAATAACCGTTAAAGGCTTAAGT
>RCUS01001292.1_pt1 | contig 13430 bp, 12 predicted proteins | sample 2166221 | NCBI WGS metagenome assembly RCUS01 (sample SAMN09932758, study PRJNA488358) | compost metagenome | isolation source: compost soil in cyclohexanecarboxylic | place: Germany: Experimental Botanical Garden | reverse complement strand
CGCGTTGCACAAACACAGTCTTCTGTTACTTTAACGCAGACTGCGAAAAAAATCAGCTTTTTTATTGACCCCCATTCCCCATGATATACCGACTACTACTATTCATAGATGCAGTATGTGGCGCTTATCCGCTCTTCGTGCCTTCGCCACTCACAGTATACGAAGCTCCCGGCTGATCGGGGTCAGCACTTCGCAGCCGGTTTCCGTAATCAGGATATTCTCTTCAACGGTGAACATGCCCACACCCTCTTCGTAGATCGTAGGCTCAATTGCGAAGACCATGCCCGGCTTCAGCACCACCTCGGAGCCCAGTTCCACCGCCGGCATCTCATGAATGCTCATTCCGACCGAATGCCCGATCCAGCCACGGTAAATGTCATAATAGTCGCCATAGCCCTGTTCATCGACGAAGCTGTCGACCAGGCTGCACACTTCACCGCATTTCATGCCCGGCTTCATATGCTCTAGCCCCTTCTCACAGGCGGCCAGAGCAATATTGTACAGCTCCTGCTGCCTCGGAGTCGGCCCACCGATGACAGCCTCGCGGATAATATCGGAGAAGTATCCCCGGTAGCCAGGCCCTCCGTCGATCAGAATGATCTCGCCCTCCCGTATCGGCCGGTCGCCAGGCGGACAGTTGCTCTGCGCATAACGCTCCACACCGGCCCGGATTCCCATCGGGAACACCTCGTCCGCACCATAAGCGATCATCGCCTGTGAAATCACCCGGTACAGCTCCAACTCCGTCATACCGGACCGGATCGCCTGAAAAGCCGCTTCATAGGCCTGGATATTGATCTTGCACGCCATTCGCACACGCTCAATTTCAAGCGCGGACTTAATTACACGGACCTCCCAGATTGCCGGCCCCGCATCGACGATAGTTGCATCACTCAAACGTCCCATCAGCTTGTTGTAATCCGACATATGCAGATGAAGCCGGAAGCCCACACCCATCTCCATCCCGATTCTGCCTTTGTCCACGCCTTTGCGGACCAAAACGTCATGGATGGCCTCCGGCAAATCGGCAAGAGCGCCGTTTCGTCCCAGCTTGTCCCATACCACGACATCCTCTACCCACGATGTAGCTCTCAGCGCGTCGCGGTTGGTGTATCCCGTGATCATGGTTACATCGCCATCTTTGGTAATAATGACACAAGCCGGTTTGGAAATGCCGCTGCCCCATACGATAAGCTGATAACCAGTGAAATACCGTGTATTCTCTTTATTGGTCAAAATAACGGCGTCCCATTCATTCTCCCGTATCGCTGCCAACAGTTTCTTCAGACGGTTCTCATATTCTTCAAGCGGAAACTCCAGCATGTTGGATTCTCTCATTTCTGACGCCTCGCTTTCTTTAGTACAGATGGCATGCAACGAAGTGCCCGCCTCCGATATCCTGCAACTGCGGTTCTTCCTGTCTGCACCGCTCGGTCGCATATTTGCAGCGGGTATGGAAGCGGCAGCCCTCCGGCGGGTTGGCGGGACTTGGAATATCTCCTTCCAATACATTTTGCAGTGTAGCTGCTCCCGGGTCCGGTTCGGGAATTACGCTTAGCAGAGCTTGCGTATAGGGGTGGGAGGGCTGGCCGAACAGCGCTTTTTTATCGGCAATCTCGACAATTCTGCCAATATACATGACCGCAATTCGATCGCATATGTGATGGACGACGCTTAAGTCGTGAGAGATGAACAGGTAGGTTAACTTAAACTCCTCCTGAAGTTCCTGCATCAGATTGACGATTTGAGCCTGTACGGATACATCCAGCGCTGAAACCGGTTCGTCGCAGACCACAAGTGATGGCTGGAGGGCGAGCGCACGCGCGATGCCGATCCGCTGTCTTTGCCCGCCGCTGAATTCATGCGGATACCGGTTCATATGCTGCTTGCCCAAGCCAACAGCCTCCAGAATTTGAATTATTCTATCCTCTTTCTCTTGTCCGGACGCAATCTTGTGGATATCCATAACCTCGCCAATCGTCTTGGCAATAGTAAAGCGCGGGTCCAGCGAGGAGTAAGGATCTTGAAAGATGATCTGCATTTCGCGCCGCAGCGACTGCATTTTTTTCTTCGGATAGTCCAGAATGTTCTCTCCTCTATAGATCACCTGCCCCTCCGTAGGCTCCATCAGCCGCAGCACCATTCTTCCGGTTGTGGATTTGCCGCAGCCGCTCTCTCCCACCAGGCCAAATGTCTCCCCTTCATGGATCGTGAAGCCAATTCCGTCAACCGCTTTGACTGCTCCAACCGTTTTGGATAAGACACCATGCTTAATTGGAAAATGTTTCTTCAGATTCTCGACCTTCAGCAGTTCCGGTCTCATAGCCAGCCTCCTCCCCGTACTTCCAGCATCTGACTTGTGTTCCATCGGCCATCGGGATAAGTTCAGGCTCCTTCTCCAGGCAGATGGGCATTGCGTATTTACATCTCGGGTGGAACCGGCATCCGGCGGGAAAATGCTGTGGACTCGGTACAGTTCCCGGTATCGCCGATAGTCTCTCCACAGGCTTGTTGATCCTCGGGATGGATTCGAGCAGTCCTTCTGTATACGGATGCTTGGGATCGCTGAATATCGTTACGGTATCTGTATATTCCATCACCTTGCCGGCGTACATAACCATGATTTTGTCGGCCATCCCGGCGACTACGCCAAGATTATGCGTAATCAGAATAATCGAGGTGTGGTATCTCGCTTGCAGCTCCCGCATCAGGCTCAGAATTTGGGCCTGGATTGTAACATCCAGCGCGGTGGTCGGTTCGTCGGCGATCAGCAGTTTGGGATTACAGGCCAGCGCCATGGCGATCATCACCCGCTGCCTCATGCCGCCGCTCAGTTGATGAGGATACTCGTTCATCCGTTTCTCAGGCATGGAGATGCCTACCATCCGCAGCATTTCAGTGCTCTTCTCCCTGGCTTCTTTCCTGGGCAGGGCCTGGTGATACCGGTACACCTCCATCAATTGTCTGCCGATGGTAAACACCGGATTCAGGGAAGTCATCGGCTCCTGAAAGATCATGGAGATTTCATTCCCTCTGACCTTGCGGTATTTGGAATCGTTGAGACCGACAAGATTTGTTCCGTTAAAATGAATCTCACCGTCCACAATTTTACCCGGCGGAGAGGGCACCAGCCCCATAATTGACAGCGACATCATGCTTTTTCCCGAACCGGATTCACCGACGATCCCCAGCGTCTCACCCTTAAGCAATTGAAGATCCACCCCGTCGACGGCCCGGACTGTTGCTTCGTCCGTGAAGAAATGGGTCTTTAGGTTTTTGATGTTCAATATGTTCTCGTTCATGTCTCTCACCCGCTGTTCCTGTCAATTTTTGAGTTTGGGGTCCAGGGCGTCGCGCAGTCCATCCCCGACCAGACTGAAGCTGAGCACGACCAATGTAATGGCAACTCCGGGCGCAATTGCAGCCATCGGCGCGCTTCGCATTAATTCTCTGGCCTTGCTCAGCATGGCTCCCCATTCCGGATCGGGAGGCTGAACACCCAGACCGATGAAGGACAGCCCCGAGGCGGTCAAGATTGCGGTGCCCAGCATGAGCGTGGACTGTACAATGATGGGCGACAATGAATTGGGAATGATGTGACTCAGAATAATTCTCAAGTCGGAAGCACCCGACGCTCTGCAGGCTTCGATATAATCCATCTTTTTCAACGAAATCACTGAGGATCTGATTATCCGGGAAAAGTCCGGGACCGAGAAGATCGCAACCGCGATCATTGTGTTAACGAGTCCGTTCCCCAGCACGGCAACAATGACAATCGCCAGCAAAATACCGGGAAAAGCAAGCAGAATATCGACAAAACGCATGATGACTGACTCGGTTCTTCCGCCGTAGTAGCCTGCGGTCACCCCCAGAATCAGCCCCACGGCAAGCGACAGGCTCACGCTGATTACGCTGATCATCAGGGAAATCCTGGCTCCATAGATCAGCCGCGACAAGGTATCCCTTCCCAGGTTATCCGTACCGAGCAAATGGTCCTTACTTGGACCCTGATAGTTGTTGGCCAAATCCTGCTCCAGCGGATCATACGGCGCCAGGAACGGACCGATGATGGCTGTAAGAAAAAAGAGAATAATGATGACTCCCCCGACGATGGAAACCTTTCTTTTCATAAACCTTCTCAGCACCTGCCGGTCCATGCACTCACCCCTCTGTAATCGCGATTCTCGGGTCAATAATGCGATAGACGATATCTACCAGCATATTGATCAGAACGAAGATAATAGCCAAGACCAGTACAGTGCCTTGTACGGCAGGGTAATCACGGTTCAGTACGGAATCCACCATAAACCGGCCGACACCGGGAACGGCAAATACGCTTTCGACCAGTACCGTACCGGCAAGCAATCCGCCAAAACGCAAGCCGACAACAGTCACGACAGGAATCAAGCCATTCTTCAAGGCATGCATGTATATGATAATCCGGTTAGGCAGACCTTTGGCTCTTGCCGTCCGGATATAATCCTGTCTCAGCACATCCAGCATGCCGGATCTGGTCATTCGTGCGATCAAGCCCATGGACTGGGCTCCCAGTGTAATAATGGGCAGCACATAATGAATGGGCGTGGTGATCCCGATGGTCGGCAGCCATCCCAAATAGACGGAAAAGACCATCATGAGCAGCAGCCCTAAAAAATAGGAAGGGGTTGAGACCGATGCCAGCGATACGATCATGATCAGATTATCACCCAGCTTGTTCTGCTTAACAGCCGCGATAATTCCGCACAGCATGCCGAATACCGTAGCAAATAAGGTTGCGCCAACCGCTATAGTCAGGGTAATCGGAAGCCTGTTCGCGATTTCTTCCGAGACCGGCAGCCCGGTCCGGATGGATGTGCCCAAGTCGCCGGTAATGGCATGCCCTAAGAAGATGCCGAACTGCTTCAGCAGCGGTTCGTTCAGCCCCAGTTCCTCCCTCGCCTGCTCAATAACTTCTTTCGGTGCGTCAATCCCGACCATCATTCTTGCAGGGTCTCCCGGAATTAGATGAAGCATGCTGAATACCAGTATAGAGACGCCGATAACGACCGGGATAACCTGGGAAATCCTTTTTAGCATAAAACCCAACATACCTGCTACCTCCGTTCCCCCTTGTCGATGCCGGACCAATAGGCCGGACAATAAATAGGGAGCACCTGCCGACCGGTTCAGGCCAGCAAGTGCGCTCTATTTGCCGAACGTTTATTTTTCCACATACGCCTTTTCAAACGTAATCAAGCTGAGGGGACTGACTGTGACATCCTTCACGCCCGTTTTTTGCCCGATCATCACATATCCGTCATACAGCCAGAAGGCTACCGGATCTTCGATGTACACAATTTCCTGAGCTCGCTTGTAGAGCGCTTTTCGCTTCTCCGGGTCGATCTCTTTCATCGCTTGCAGCATCACTTCATCAAATTCCTTGTTCGAATAGAACCCGTAGTTCTGTTCATTGGTAGGAGCTGTCGAGTAGATCGTCCGCATGCCTTTGTCCGCTTCAAGTGTCGACGGCGCAGCACCCATAATGAAGATTTCCTGATTGAATTCATCCGGAGTAAGACCGCTCCATTCCTGGACAATTTCACTCCATTCCTTCACGACGATCGAAGCTTCGATTCCCACTTTTTTCAATTGGGCAGACAGCGCTTCGGCCAGCTCTACGCCTTGGATGTAGCGTTCCGTCGTCGTGATGGTCGTCTTGAACCCGTTCGGATATCCCGCTTCGGCCAGCAATTTCTTGGCTTTGTCCGGATCGTAAGGGATGACGCCAAGGTCGGTATAGCCCCAGGTCACTTTCGCCAAAGAGCTGGTTGACAGCTCTCCAAGACCCGGCACTACATTATCCAATATCTCTTGCCGGTTGATCGCGTAAGAGACAGCTTGTCTGACCCGCGCATCATCAAATGGCTTCTTGGCGAGATTGAAACGGAACTGCCGCTGATTGTTGCTTGGCGCTTTGACAATCTCAATGCCATCGGTTGACTCCAGCCGTTTCAGTTCATTTGCCGGAATCTGCTGGATCACATCCACTTCACCGGTTTCCAGCGCCATTACACGGGAGGCCGCTTCAGGAATCGGCTTGTAGACGATGGTCTTCGTCACGCCTTTTTCACCGTAATAATCTTCATTACGTTCGAGAACGATCTGCTGATCCTTCTTCCATTCCAAAATCTTGTAAGGGCCTGATCCAATCGTGGCTTCCGCCGATTTCCCAAGCTCCTTGCCATACGTATCGATGGCCTTCGGATTCAGAATACTTGCCGATGTGCTGGCCAGAACGTTCGCGAAAGCTCCGAAAGGTTCCTGGGTCGTCAAGCTGACGGTGTAGTCATCAATCACTTTGGTTTCGGTGATCATTGAGAACGATGCGTATTGGGCAAGGGCGTTGTCCTTGTTGGTGAGCCGGTCAAAGCTCTTCTTCACGGCAGCTGCATTCAATTCTTCACCGTCATGGAATTTGACCCCTTGCTTCAATTTGAAGGTCCATGTCTTCCCATCCTCGGAAGTTTCCCAGGACTCGGCCAAATCCCCTACCACCTCGGACTTGTCGAATTTCAGCAATCCGCTGTAGATCATCCGGATCACCTGCTCGGAGGTGTTGTCGTTCATATGCTGCGGGTCCAGAATTTGCGCATCGGTGTTGGGCGCGAAGATCAGCTTGTCCTTATGGCCGCTCGAAGTAGAAGCATTGTCTGCGGAGGCGTCATTTCCATTTCCATTTCCTGATGAATTAGAGCAACCGACAATCGCCAGAATGAGACACATGGACAGGATAAATACAACTTTCCTCACATTAACCCCTCCTGATTTCTATCATTTAGAAAAGATGATGAACAAAATGGCGATTCTCAGCGGCTGTCCTATTTCCACACCTGCTTGATCACTCTTGCGAAATTGCCTCCCAGGAACTTCTCGATGTCTGACTCGCCGTACCCTCTTTTCTCCAGACCCCGCACCACATTATCGATATCCTTGACACCGTCGAATCCCTTAGCATGAGCTAGCACATAATCGGTTCCCACCCGGGCATAGTAATCGCCGGCTACTTCGGGATACATCGTAGCTTGAACTATCGTCCCCGACTCATCCGATTTACCGTCCGGTGTACAGTCACCGCCAAAGCCGACATGGTCGATCCCGACCAGCTTGATCACATACTCGACATGGTCGAGATAGTCTTCGAGCGCCGGCTGTTCATCCGCCTTTCTCGTCCAGCAGATGGGCGCCCACGGCGTCAGCCCCATGACTCCTCCATTCTCGGCGAGCAGTTTGATTTCCTCGTCACTCTTGTTGCGTGGATTGTTGCTGATCTGCTTCACATTCGCATGTGAGAATACAATTGGCTGAGAGCTTGCCTTGATGGCGTCGATCACTGTTTCCTTGCTGCAGTGCGAGACATCGACCAGCATGCCAAGCCGGTTCATCTCCGCAATTACCCGTCTGCCGAAATCCGTAAGCCCGCGATCCCTGGATTCCGTACAGCCTGTACCAATATAGTTCGCTTTGTTATAGGTCAGCTGCACAACCCTTACGCCGAGTTCATAGAACACACGCAGATTGTTCAAGGAGTCTCCGATCGGGTACGGTTCCTGAAAGGTCAGAATCACGGATTTCTTGCCTGCTTTCGAAGCTTGGACGAGATCTTCATAAGTGCGCGCCACGCTTAATCGATGTTCCTTTTTGTCAGCCAGATCATAAATTTTACCGATGGAGCGGACGGTCTCCGCAAAACCGTTGAATGAAGAAAGAGTGAGAAAAAAGGCATTCAATCTCGATTGCAGCACGTCCTCAGAGCATCCTTCAAAATCACCTTCACTGTAGATGCATCCGTCGATAGTCAGCGTACTCAAGGTCGATTCCCTCCGTTTATCTGGATTTAGCCATATGGTGACGAGTATCAAATTCGATTACTCCCGCTTTCATAACAAAGGACACTTCTTTCAGAATCGAAAAATCCTCCAGCGGATTGCCTTCAACCGCAATCAGGTCGGCATATTTACCGGCTTCCAAAGTTCCGAGCCTGTCGGCCATCCCGCACAGATCAGCTCCGTTCTTCGTACCGGCGAGCAGCGCCTCCATCGGCGTATAGCCTGCCTTCGTGAGGTACTCCATTTCCTTGTACAGCTCTCCGTGAATTTCATCCGTCCCGACTGCAATCTTGAGGCCGGTTCCTTTGGTGCTCGCGATGGTGCGGAACATGATCTCAGTGTCATCCTTCAGCTTCTCTTTCATGAACGCCGGTACATCCGGCTGATCGCGTATAGCGAGAATCACGCCTGCGGTGACTACCAGATATGTACCGTGCTCCACCATCAGCTGGATCTCATCCTCTGTCAAATAAATGCCATGCTCGATCGAGTCGATGCCCGCTTTAACCGCAACGGTCGTTCCGGGACCGCCATGACAGTGACCTGCAACTTTGCGCCCTCTCCGGTGCGCCTCTTCGATGACCGCCTTTATTTCATCTTCGGCGAACTCCGCCGCCAGCACATCGGAGCCGAGAGTGGATAGTCCGCCCGATACCATGATTTTGATAAGATCCGCGCCGTTCTTGATTTCCTCCCGGACAGCAGCGCGCAGTTCATCCGGTCCGTCCGCTTCAAGGCCGAGAAAATGGGCGTGGCCGCCGGTACGCACGATGTTGCGTCCAGCCACCACCAGTCGCGGTCCCTGGACCAGACCTTCCTGAATGGCCCGTTTCATCATAGGACCTGTTCTGTCTTTCTCGCCGACACTTCGCATCGTCGTAATCCCCGCGCGCAAAATGTCCTTCGCATTCTTGACGCACCGGATCGAAATGTACTCGATAGGCTCCCTGCACTGCGCTTCCTCATCTCCCAGATCGACCCCCAAATGATCATGGCAGTCGATCAGCCCAGGCAACACCGTCAGATGGGAGAGATCAATCACATTCTCTACTTCCGGTCCCAGCGTCTCCGCCGGTTTCACCCACTCGATCATCCCGTCATTAATAGAGATCGCTCTGTTGCGCAGAGGCTCATCTCCGTTTCCGTCAATTAAGAGGCCGCAAACGACGATTGTTGACACCATCCACACCACCCCCATTTCATATAATTGGAAGTTTTAATCACATAACATGTTATTATATATACCTTTAAGTATACTGAACACGTCATGTTTATGGTGATAAGTGTACAGAATGGTTTTTAATATTTCAAATATTAAATAAATTGGTTATGATATATGACATATATCAATCACGAGCTTTGGAGGGAGAGGTTAATGTGGAACTACGGCATTTACGTTATTTTGTCGCTGTCGCTGAAGAGCTGAACTTTGGCCGGGCCGCAGCCCGAGTGAATATTTCACAACCGCCTCTCAGCCAGCAAATTCAGCAACTGGAGCTGGAGCTTGGAATTCAGCTATTTATGCGCACGAATCGGAAGGTTGAATTAACCCAGGCAGGAGTTGTGTTTCTTGAAAATGCCTATAAGGTGCTGAGTCAGGTAGAGAATGCCTGCGAGCAAGCTCGCAAAGCTTATCTTGGGGAGCAGGGCCAGCTCATTATTGGAGTTACCGGTTCCGCGCTCTATGATCTCATCCCGCTGTTGCAATCCTTCAAAACCCGCTATCCGCAGGTCGAAGTAGTCATGCATGAAATGAGCACTCCAATGCAGCTTAAGGCGCTCTCGGCAGGCAGTATCCAAATCGGCTTCGCCTGTACTCCCATCAAGGATGACGATGTTGTTGTTCACCCGTTCCGCAAGCAAAATTTCATCGTTGTTCTTCCGACCAATCACCCGATGGCGGAAGCCGACTCCCCCATTGACATACGCGCCTTGGCTAACGACACTTTCATTATGATTCCAAGAGAGGTCGGCTCGGTCTATTACGATACCATAATCGGAATCTTTCATAAGGCTGGCATCAGCCCTCCTACTACCCTCTCGGCCCATATCTCAGTAGCCGTGTCTGCGTTCGTATCAGCGGGCCTGGGACTGGCTCTCGTTCCCCAATCCTTGAAGCAATTGACCGTGAACGGGGTGATCTACAAAGAAATTAGCGACACCAGCACCGTAATTGAAACTGCGGTTATTCACCGTAAAGCCGACTATTCGCATGTTGTCGCTTCCTTCGTTCACTTCGTCGATGAGTTCAACATGTCTGACTGAACTTGAGACTATGACATTGCCGATTCATCGGGGACAGCAGAAGAGATTTTAGGCCTGTAAAAAGAAAAAAGACACCGGTTGAGGTGTCTTGAGGAGTTTCTGAAATAGGAACTGCTGAATACCCGAAATCAAATAATTTCACAATCATTTGCCGAACCGGCTTCAGTCAAAGCCTCTGTGCCAATCACCGTAGGGAGTCAGATTCATCGGCACTCACTCGGAATTCACAGATGCTTCCTTCAGTAACGGCGCATACATCATCAGCGCGGTATTGTCCGCAACGGGTTCATCCGAGATTTCGCTGCCGTCCAGAGAAAGCTTTCTGCGGCGGATGCTGTTCCGTCTGACATAACCGCCCCAAGGCTCCAGCCTGATGGAATGGCTGCTCTCGTATACTTCATATCGGTTCAATACAGGCGAGGAGGAACGCCACTCCCCATACAGATAAGTGTCGTCAAGCCAAAGACATAGCTGGTATTCATTCTCTGTATCATTGCGGATCTGCAGGTCCAGATAGTTATAAGAACAGGTCGCCCCGCTTCCGAACGGCTGTGTCCGCTGTTCATCGGGGAACACGTCATAGCTGTGCCGGTGACGCTCGGTAACGGTTAGCGGAGTGTGCAGTGTCATCCAGTATATTAAATTCGACAGCTGGCACAGCCCCCCGCCCACCCCGGACCGAAAGCCGCCGTAATAGAGAACCATACCGTCCAAATAGCCTTTTCGCCGCGTCGGTTTCCCGATTCTCCGCCAATAAGAGAGCGTCTCTCCCGGCTTCACCGTCAAACCGTTTAGCCTGGGGATCGCGAGACTCAAATTTCGGATTTTATTATATTGAAGCTGCATATCAACTTTGCGCAGCTTTCTAAGCAATGGAGTATGATGCGAGGCGGCCAGATAAGGCAGCTGCTCCTTCATGAAGGCTGCCGCAATAGACTTGTCTTGCAGCAGCCATCTCATATACCTTCTGCCAATGAAATACTGACGTCCGGCGAACAAGCGCAGGCGTGAGCGTTTCCTGGGACGCAGACTTTGCTGAGTTCCCTTCACCTAGAGTACCACTTCATCGGCCGGACTGAGACTGACAAACCGTCCGCCGAGCACTCGGTTATGATGGCGGACTATCTCTTCACCGCTTAATGTATCGCTGTCAAAGGTGCTGTGCGCATCTTGTACAAGCACGGAACGGTATCCCAGGCTGTAAGCGCGGCGGCAGGTCGTATCCAGACAAAATTCGGACTGCATCCCGACGATAATCAAATCGGTAATCCCTCTGCTCTCAAGCTCAGCATGAAGTCCCGTCCTGTGAAAAGCATCCCAAGTGGGCTTCTCGATTATCGTCTCTCCTGGCAGCGGTTTGATTCTGGCGCTGATCTCCCAGGTCGGCACACCCCTCGAATATTCCCCCTCGTCTTCGGTGTGCTGAATGTAAATGACAGGAACTCCCGCATGTCGCGCGCGTTCAACCAAACCCTGAATCCGGTTCATCACGCCCTTTTCATCATAGAGCTTCATATCAGGTTCAGAGAACATCCCTTCCTGAACGTCGATCACGATTAGTGCTTTTTTCGATTCTGCCATAATATCGCCTCCGTATCCTATTTATTCCACCAAACGTTTCCATTATGATGAGTATACCAAACTAGCGAACTGTATGAATATACGAACAAGGAGGAGATTCAAGTTGAGAGAAATATTGGTGCTTGGAGGAACCCGGTTCTTCGGCAAAAAGCTGGTCAGCCGGCTGATTGGGCAGCCGGATAACCGTGTGACCCTGTTGACGCGGGGGAATGCGCCTGACGATTTCGGTGACAAGGTAAGACGGCTGCGGGCGAACCGGTCCGATCCGCAGCAATTGGAGGATGTGCTCGGCAATTCATCCTGGGATGTTGTGTACGACAATATTTGCTACTCGCCGAACGATGCGTTGGCCGCGCAAAACCTGTTCAAAGATCGAACCGCAAAATACATACTTACTTCCAGCATGTCCGTTTATGATCCAAGTCCTGAAGCGTTGACCGAAGCGGTATTCGATCCATACCGTTACCCGATACGCCGCGGCGACAGAGATGATTTCACCTATCAGGAAGGCAAACGGCTCGCCGAAGCAGTTCTGCTGCAGCAGAGCGGTTTCCCGGTCTCGGCTGTCCGGTTCCCGATCGTGCTTGGAACGGACGATTATACTAGACGCCTTCATTTTCATATCGAACATATCCGAAATGGTGTTCCGATCGGCGTACCGAATCTGGACGCCCGCATTTCTTTTATCACGTCGGACGAAGCGGCGGATTTCCTGGATGGGCTAGGACGGAGCAAATTGACTGGTCCGGTCAACGCTTGCTCGGACGGCACCGTGTCAATCGGTGAAGTAATTGCCATGCTCGAACGCGAGATTGGAATTAAAGCGGATGTGCGAAGCGAAACTCCAGAGGAGGATGCATCGCCGTTTGGGATTGAGGGGTCCTGGTATATGGATACGACGTACGCTCAGACAGCAGGGTTTGCTTTTCTCGAGCTGCCTGAATACCTCCCCTCCCTTATCGCCTCGATCGATTCTGAATTCCGCAAATAAAACAAGAACCGCGCACGCGTTACCCGGTAACGACGCTTGCGCGGTTCTTGTTTGACATTTGGATATTCAATATTCGTCCGTGTTGTGCAGCGGTGTTCAAGCCGCATGATCGCGAAGATAATACCGCATAATCCGTATAAGCTCCCGGAACTGCACGGGCTTGCTGATGAAATCTGAAGCCCCGGCGGCCAGACAACGCTGGCGCTCTTCTTTCATAGTCTTGGCGGATACTGCGATTATCGGCAGTTCGTGAAGCTGCATCTCGTCACGAAGTATGGACAACGTATCATATCCATCCAGAACCGGCATCATGATATCGAGCAGGATCAAATCGATTGCAGAAGTACTTCTCACCTTCTCCAGACATTCGAAGCCACTCTGGGCGGTCAGCACCCTCATGCCATATCCTTCGAGCCTCTGCGAGAGAGCATACAGATTCCTCTGATCATCATCCACGATGAGGACTGTCGCACCCGCAAAAAGCGTGCTGCCGTCAGAATTCTCCTCGTACCCTGCGTCTTGATCCCAGTCACTTCTGTCCTCTCTCTCCCCATCTGCAGATCCCTCTTCACCAGACTCACTGCGACTATCTGCTGCCGCCGGCCATTCTTCAGGGTCCCAGGGCTCTTCATGCAGCGGTAGATACAGCGTGAATATACTGCCACCATCCGTTCTGCCTTCCAATGACAGATGACCACGGAGCAGCCGGGCGAGCTGAAGTGAAATGG
>RCUS01001287.1_pt1 | contig 13506 bp, 13 predicted proteins | sample 2166221 | NCBI WGS metagenome assembly RCUS01 (sample SAMN09932758, study PRJNA488358) | compost metagenome | isolation source: compost soil in cyclohexanecarboxylic | place: Germany: Experimental Botanical Garden | reverse complement strand
CGCCGCGCCGACGCCGATGCACGTGGCTGGAAACCGCGTGCACCGCGCCCGCGCAAGGTCACCAGCGCGCTGAAGGCGTACGCCCTGCTTGCCACCAGCGCCGACAAGGGCGCCGTGCGCAACACCGCCCTGCTCGGCGATTGAAGACGGGTAGTGCCGGCCGCTGACCGGCAAAGGCAGGGCGCCGCGTTTGCCGGCCAGCGGCCGGCACTACCCACCTCCGGAGCGCATCATGTGCAGCCCCGCACATGGACGTCACGATGCGCTTCTCCCGCAGTCTGATAGCACTGGCACTCACCGTTGCATCCACGCCAGCATGGGCCGACGAATGCCACTTCGACAATCGTGCCGAACTGCTGGCGATGTCGCCTGAAGCATTCGACCACGGCCCCGGCGAGGGTTGGGACGTGCTGGTCCGGCGCGCCGGCTGCCAGTTGGAACTGGCTGACCTGTTCGCCGCATACCGGCGCCAGGCCAAGGCAAGCGGCCACCCACAGCTGGCCTGGCACGAGGCGCAACTGCGTGCCTACGAGGGGCAACGCGATCCCGCCAGCGCGCTGATGCGGTTGACGTACAAGCCTGCCGGCGCCGACCCGGAGGGGTGGAACCTCTACGTGGATGCGACCATCGCCTTTCTGGATGACGACCTGCCGGCACTACGACGTGCTCGCGCGCGCTTGGCCGCCCTGCCGCTGCCACCCGGTACCACGCTCAGAGAAGGGATGGTCGAGGTGCGTAACGCACAGGGCCTGCAGCACGTTGCATGGCCACCGCGGCTGAAGACGGTGGATGACCTGATCCGCTGCATGTACCAGCCCTACGCACTGGCGTCCGAGTCATGCCCGCAATCGCAATACTGAAACGCGGAACCAGCCGGCACCTCAGCCGATGGTGCGCTTGAACGGCGGCAGCGCGTCGATGATGCGCTTGCCGTAACGGCGGGTCAGCAGCCGCGAGTCGAGGATGATCACCCGGCCGGTGTCGGTGGAGGTGCGGATCAGGCGGCCCGCGAACTGGGTGAGCGTGCGCAGCGCATGCGGAATCGCAATCAGGTTGAACGCGTTGAGCCCGCGCGCTTCCACCCACTCGCTGAGGGTGGCGGTCTGCGGATCGGTCGGCACCGCGAACGGCACCTGGGTGATCACCACCGTGGTGCAGGCCTCACCCGGAAGATCCAGGCCTTCGCCGAACGAGTTGAGCCCGAACAGCACCGAACCCTCGCCGGCAGCCACGCGGCGCAGGTGTTCGTCGATCATGCGCGTCTTCGACATCTCGCCCTGCACCAGCACCTGCTTGCGCTTGGCGGCCGGCATCAGGCCCGCCACCTTTTCCATCTTCCAGCGCGAGGTGAACAGCACCATCGAGCCCTTCGTCCAGTCCAGTTCCTTGCCGATGTAGCGCGCCACTTCACGCGGATGGCCTTCGCGGTCATCGGGCGTGACCGGGAACGGCGGCACGATCAGCTCGGCCTGGTTTGGCAGGTCGAACGGGGAGGACAGTGAGACCATCTCGGCGGTTTCGGGGATGCCGTTGTCGATCGCCAGCGCCTGGAAATCGCCGCCGCCGGTCAGCGTCGCCGAGGTCAGCACCACCGAATCCACTTCATCCCACAACAGCTTGCGCAGCACGTGCGCGGCCGACACCGGCGAGCCATGCAGCACCAGGTCGCCGTCGCGGGTGGCGGTCACCCAGCGCGCCATCGGCGGCGCGCCTTCCTTGTCTTCGCGGCGCCAGACCTGCCACAGGTTGTACTGCTGCTCGATCATCTCCAGGGCCATGCCCAGGTTGCGCTGCAGGCGCTCGCGCGCCGGATCGTCCGGCTTGCCCTTGGCGACCTGCGCGGTGGCCGCGTGCGCCCAGTTGTAGAGGCTGCGGGTATCGTCGGCCAGCGCCTCGATCGGTTCGCGCCAGGCCTCGGGCAGGCGCCCGTTGGCAGCGCGCCACATCGGTTCCTCATCGGCCGGCGCCGGCATCCACACCGCCTCGACATGGTCGCGGAATGCACGCAGGCCCTTCGCCACATTGCTGGCCGCGTCGATGGCCTCGTTCGGCAGCAGGTTGCCAAGGCGGTCCTTGTCGACCGCGCGATAGGCGCCGGCAATCAGGATCTGCAGGCGGCCGGTGCGCTTGGCCATTTCATCCAACGCCAGGCTGGCCGCGCCCTGATCGATGGCCACATTGCCAACGTGGTGGCCTTCGTCGAGCACCAGCAGCATGTCCGACGGCGCGGCGATCATCGGCTGGCCGTTGTCGCTGTCACCAATGGACAGCGCCGACAGCAGCAGCGCGTGGTTGGTGACCACGATCTGCGCATCACGCACGGTGTTGCGCGAACGCAGCACCGCGCACTGCGCCGAGTACGCACAGCGCCGCCCCGCACAGCCCGAGGCCGGCGTGGTGATGCGCCCGCGCAGGCCGGGGCTGATGGTTTCCGGTGCGTTGTCGATGTCGCCGTCCCAGCTGCCGTTGCTGAAGGCCACGGTGAGGCGCTTGGCGATGTCCATCTCGATCGGCGCCAGCGGGCGGTCGAACAACGGCTGCTCGTCCTCGAACATGCCGTTCTGCGCGCCCTCGCCGTGCGCCTCGGCGGCGTTGCGCGTGCACAGGTAGCGGGTGCGGCCCTTGGCCAGTGCAACGGTCGCTTCCAGGCCGGTGGCCTTGAGGAAGTTCGGAATATCGCGCTCGACCAGCTGCGACTGCAGCGCCACGGTGCCGGTGCTGATCACCAGCTTCTTCTTGCTGGCCAGGGCAATCGGCACGCCCGCGGTCAGATAGCCCAGGCTCTTGCCAACGCCGGTCGGCGCCTCGACCACGCCCACGCCACCGCTGGTGGACAGCGCACGCGACACCACGCCGATCATCTGGCTCTGCGAGCGGCGGGTGGAGAAGCCGGGGGTATTGGCCTGCAGCGTCGTGTACGCCTTGCGGATCGCGTCCTTCAAGGTGTCATCGAGCTTGCGTGGGGCGGCGACGGTTTCGGTCACGCCAGAACTACCGTAGCGGGGTCAGGCCGGCCATTGTCGCATGGCCGGCCACGGGCTCCGATGCGCGGGCGCTGAACAGGGTCAGCAGCGTCGCGCCATGGCTGGATGAGCGCCCCACAACGCCTCCAACGCGGCCAGGGCCGCCATCGGGGTCAGGGCGTCGCAGCGCGCAGCCGCAGCAGCCGTACCAATGCCCAGACCAGCAGTACCGTGCCGACGGCATCGAGCATCGCCAGGCCGAAATGGACCACACCCAGCACGGTGCTCAGCTGCGAGATCGCACTGAAGTCACCCTTGCTGACCATCCACATCGGCACCAGGTTGGCCAGCAGGCTGCCCATGCTGGACGCCAGCAACAGCAGCAGGCCGGTCAGCGCACCGGTGCGTGCCGGATCGCGCGGCGCGCCCATCACCCAGACCAGGCCGACGCACAGGGCGATCAGCACCGGCAGGCGCACGCCGACCATGGTCAGCAGGGAGACCATCAGAGCCTGGCTGTCCATCGATCAGTCCTGCCCAGCGAAGGCACCGGCACCGGCGCGCAGCTGCTGGTAGACCGCGTCGGTCTGCGGGCGTACGGCATGCCACTGCAGGAAGCTCTCGGCCGCCTGCTCGACCAGCATGCCCAGGCCATCGACCGTGTTGCGGCACTGCGCGGCGCGCGCCCAGGCCAGGAACGCGATGGCGGCCTCGCCGTAGTTCAGGTCGACCGCCGTGGTCATCGAATTGACCAGCGACAGCGGCAGCTTGAACTCGGCGTCGCGATCGCGCCCGGCCGAGGTGGCGTTGAGGATCAGCTCGAAATCACCGAGGTCGCGCAGATCGTCCCAGTAGCGGCTGAGCGCGCGGCCCGGCTCGCCCATGGCATCGATCAGTTCGTCGGCGCGTTCCGGCGTGCGGTTGACCACCACCAGTTCGGTGATGCCGGCATCCAGCAGCGCCGGCGCAACGCTGCGCGCCGATCCACCGGCGCCCAGCAGCAGCACGCGGCGGCCGCGCAGGTCCAGGCCGTGGCGGTCGGTGAGGTCGCGCACCAGGCCGATGCCATCGGTGGTGTCACCGTGCCAGCGGTCGCCCTTGCGCAGCAGGGTGTTGACCGAGCCGGCGCGGCGCGCGCGTGCGGTCAGCGTGGTGCACACGGAGAATGCCGCTTCTTTGTGCGGTGAGGTGACGTTGGCACCGACACCGCCGTCGGAGGCGAACGCCTCCAGCCCGGCCAGGAATGCGTCCGGGGCGAGATCGATGCTGCGGTAGTCGAGGGAGATGCCTTCCTGGCGACCGAACGCAGCATGGATCTGCGGCGACTTCGAGTGGGCGACGGGGTGTCCGAAGACGGCGTAACGATCGGTCATGGAATCCTCAAGCTGGCTAGACTGGTGCTCTTTCGTGCATGGACCTGGATGATGCGTATCGCCCCGACCCTGCTGGTGCTCGCCGCCAGTCTACTCTCTGCCCCGGTGGCGATGGCGTTGAACGAGTACGGCATCGAGGGCATGGGCGTGGTCTCCACCCGCGCCGATGAGGGCCGGGCCACGATCAGCGCCGATGGCCAGCGCATCGTCTTCGCCCGCCGTGGCGACGCCGGCTGGGGGCTGTGGCAGGCGCGCGTGGTCGACGGCCGCTGGCAGCAGGCGCAGGCCTTGCCGCTGGCGGTGTCCGGCGAGGTGCGCGATCCGTATTTCAGCCGCGACGGCCGCTGGCTGCTGTTCGCCGCAGGTCGTGAGGGCCGGCTGGCGCTGTACCGGGCGGCGATTGCCGCCGATGGCAGCGTGGGCGCCCCGCAGCCGTTGGCCGGCGATGGCGGTCGCCATGAGGAGCGCGGCCCGGCCTTGAGCGCGGACGGGCGGCGGCTGCTGTTTGCCCGTCAGCAGGGCCGTGGTGCCGGCTGGGACCTGTTCGTGGCCACGCTGGACGCGCAGGGCGCGCGCGGGCCGGCGACAGCGTTGCAGGCATTGAACAGCGCTGCCGATGAAACCGATGGCGACTGGCTGGGCAGCGCGGGCGCGGTGGCCTTCAGCCGTGGCAGCGGTGACACCGCGCAGGTCTGGACCAGCGGTTGTGCATGGACGGGCGCTGCGCTGCAGCCGATCGGACTGTCGTTCAACCAGGCCAGCGGCTGGACCGGCGCGCCGGTGGTCGACAACGCCAAGCCGGGCGAAATGATGGTGGCCAGCAGCACGGCGAAGTCGCCACGCGCCGGTGGCGTGGACGTGTACCGGCTGGCAGTGCCGAAGGTGGTGGCAGTGGCGGAGTGCGTGCGGTAGATCCACGCCATGCGTGGATGATGGTTGGGTGGAGGCCGACCGCCCCCTCCGGTAGGTGCCGACCTTGGTCGGCACAGAAACAAAACCGCCAACCAAGGTTGGCGACTACCAGTAGATCCACGCCATGCGTGGATGATGCCTTCCGACAGGTGCCGACCTTGGTCGGCACACCGGAGCGCCAACCAAGGTTGGCGACTACCAGAACATCAACTCAGCGCGACAGCACCTTCGCGCGCTGCTGTTCGTATTCCACTTCGCTGAGCTGGCCATTGTCCTTGCGCCGGTTCAACGCGGCCAGTTCGGCCTGCACGCTCTCCGGCAGGGCCTGCTCGCGGGCAACCTGGGCGGCAGCGGAAAGCTGCTCGGGCGGGCGCCTGGCGGCGCGCCAGGCAGCAACGAACACGCCGACGATGATGGCCCCGAACACCAGCGTACCGGTGCCCCAGATCAACCATTGCATCCAACCCATTTCAGGTCCCATCGCGTGCTCCTCCGTCCGTCGTGGGCGCTATTGTCAGCGCTCGCGCAGCCAACGCGCCACCTGCGGCGCGAAATAGGTCAGCACGCCATCGGCGCCGGCGCGCTTGAAGCCCAGCAGCGACTCCAGCACGCAGGCGCGCTCGTCCAGCCAGCCGTTGGCGAACGCCGCCTTCATCATCGCGTACTCGCCGCTGACCTGGTAGGCGAAGGTCGGCACGCCGAAGGTTTCCTTCACCCGCCGCACCAGGTCCAGGTACGGCATGCCCGGCTTGACCATCACCATGTCCGCGCCCTCCTCCAGGTCCAGCGCGATCTCGCGCATCGCCTCGTCACCGTTGGCCGGGTCCATCTGGTAGGTCTTCTTGTCGGCCTTGCCGAGGCTGGCGGCGCTGCCCACCGCGTCACGGAACGGGCCGTAGAACGCCGAGGCGTACTTGGCCGAGTAGGCCATGATGCGCACGTTGAGATGGTGGTCGGCATCCAGCGCACGGCGGATCGCACCGATACGGCCATCCATCATGTCCGAGGGCGAAATGATGTCCGCGCCCGCCTCGGCGTGCGACAGCGACTGCTTGACCAGTGCTTCGACGGTGATGTCGTTGAGCACGTAGCCCTTGTCATCGATGATGCCGTCCTGGCCGTGCGTGGTGTACGGATCCAGGGCAACGTCGGTCATCACCCCCAGCTCCGGGAAACGCGACTTCAGCGCGCGGATCGCACGCTGCGCCAGGCCGTCCTCGGCCCAGGCCGCGGATGCGTCCAACGACTTCTGCGAGGCGTCCAGCACCGGGAACAGATCGATCACCGGGATGCCGAGTTCCAGCGCTTCCTCGGCCACCTTCAGCAGTTCTTCGATCGACAGCCGCTCCACGCCCGGCATCGACGGCACCGCGACGCGGCCAGCCGGTTCGTGCACGAACACCGGATAGATCAGGTCGTCGGTGGTCAGCGTGTTCTCGCGCATCAGGCGGCGCGAGAATTCGTCATGGCGCATGCGCCGCGGGCGGTAATGGGGATGAGGCATGGCAGGCTCCGGGGAGTGGCTATTGCAACAGGTAGCCCTGCGGCAGCAGGGGTGCGGGCAACGGGCGTTCGCCGAGGGCGTCGAGCTGGTCGATCTCGATGGTGCGCACCAGCGCGTCCAACGGCAGGTCGTTCGGCTCCAGGCCGAACGGGTCTTCCATTTCTTCACCCAGCTGGTCCAGGCCGAAGAAGGCATAGGCCAGCACCGCCGACAGCACCGGCGTGGCCCAGCCCAGCGAACTGGCCAGGCCGAACGGCAGCAGCACGCAGAACATCCACGCGCAGCGGTGCAGCAGCAGGGTGTAGGCGAACGGCAGCGGGGTGGTGAGGATGCGCTCGCAGCCGGCCTGGATCGAGGACATCGCGTGCAGGCGCTCTTCCAGCTGGACGTAGAGGATCGAATCGAGCGTGCCTTCGCGACGGGCCTGGGCCAATTCGGCGGCGATCATCGCCAGCAGCGCATCGGGCACGTTCTCGCGCTGGGCGAGCTGCCCGCGCTGTTCCTCGTCCAGCCATGGCACCGCGGCCAGCGCCACGTCGCGGGCACGCAGGCGCGCGGCCAGTGCGTAGGCGAAGGCGGTGGTCAGGTAGCTGATGCGCTGGCGGCGTGGCGCATCGTCGGCCAGCAGCACCTGTACCTGCCGCGCCAGCGAACGCGATTCGAACACCAGCTGGCCCCACAGCTTGCGGCCCTCCCACCAGCGGTCGTAGCAGGCGCTGTTGCGGAAGCTGAGGAAGATCGACAGGACCAGGCCGAGCAGGGTGAACGGGGTGACCGAGACACGCTCGATGCCGACCGGCGGCGCCAGTTCCACCACCGCGGCGACCGCGATGGAGAGGGTGAGGATGGCCAGTACCTTCGGCGCGATCGCCGGGACGATGGAGCCACGCAGGATGTACAGCAGTTGCCAGCCGTGGGGACGGGAACGAATGATCATGGGAGCAGCCGCGCTGCGCGCGGTTCAACAGGCACGCGGGGGGCTCGCGCAGCCGCCCATTCTACTCCCTGCCCGGCCAGCGGCCGTGTCCCTGCGACGCCCTGTCGCACCGGCCGGACCGGCTCAGATCACGCCGCCGCCCAGCCCCAGGCGCAGGATGCCGACCACCACCACGATGCCGTTCAGGATCAGCCCGGTCCAGGCCCGGCCGCGCTTGCTGGGGTGGGTGAACAGGATGCCGAGCGCGGCGATGATCGCGCCGACCGCAGCAAACGGGATCAGGAACCAGTTGCCCCAGCCCAGCAGCGGTATCAACGCCAGGATCATCCACAACAGGGCCAGTACGCCCCACAACAGACTGATCACACCCATAGCGCGCTCCCGTGGTTGTTCTTGCTCCAACCATAGCCGTTCCCGGCAGCGCCGCCTACCGCCGTTGCCGTCAACCTCACCGGCGCCGTGCTAGCGTGCGGCCATGGGTCGAGCACCGATGTTGGCGCCGATTCAGAGTGCCCGGCTGATGATCCGAACCAGTCCTACAGGGGTATACGCCATGAACATCCGTTGGGTCGCCTTGGCGGCCATGCTGCTGACCGTTGCCGGTTGCGCCAGCACCTCCAAGGTCATGCTGGGCCGCGCCCGTGCGCCGATCGATCCGGCCCAGGTGCAGATCTATTCGACGCCGCCCGCCGGTTCGCAGGAAATCGCCCAGCTGGAGTCGTCGTCGGCGGTAGGCTTTGGCACGCAGGGCCAGACCGATGCCGCCGTGGCTCGCCTGAAGCGCGAAGCGGCTGCGCTCGGTGCCAACGGCGTGATCCTGATGGGCGTGGGCAGCAGTGGCTCACCGGTCGGCATGTCGGTGGGTGCCGGCAGTTTCGGTTCGCACGTAGGCGGTGGCGTCGGCATCGGCATACCGACCACGCAGAAACGCGCGGCCGGCGTGGCGATCTGGGTGCCGAATCCGGCGCCGCCGGCACGCCTGCCGACGCAGACGATCACCCCGCAACCGCAGCGGTGACCTGCACGGGTCACGCGGGTAGCGCCGGGCCATGCCCGGCGTCTCTTCCCTTCCGCTGCGCTCGCCGGGCGTGGCCCGGCGCTACCGGTACTTCGGCACGAACACCTGGTTCACCGCTTCGGCCAGCTGGTCCGGCGGCAACAGGCCCTGGTCGAGCAGGAAGTTGTTGAACGCCAGGCGGTCGAACTTCGCGCCCAGTGCCAGCTCGGTCTGCATGCGCAGTTCGAGGATGCGGGTGTAGCCGTAGAAATAGCTGCCCGCCTGGCCCGGCATGCGCACCATGTAGCGGTCCAGTTCCTGGGTGGCCATCGCCTTGGACAGACCCACCTGCTCGATCAGCACGCGCTCGCCGTTGGCACGGTCGGTCAGGCCGAGATTGAGCATCGGGTCCAGCATCGCGCGGGCGGCACGCAACAGGCGGAACTGCAGCGCGATCATCTGCCCGTCCAGCGGCTCGTACGGCACCATCTCCGCTTCGGCGTACAGCGCCCAGCCTTCCACGTTCACCGAATTGAACGCGAACATCGTGCGCGCCAGCGACACGCCACGCTCGACCATCGCGGTGAACTGCAGTTCGTGGCCCGGGCGGCCTTCATGCGCGCTCAGTGTCCACGCCGCCGAACCGAAGTTGAAGTCGTCGTACTGCGCGCCCGCACCGGCGGCCGGGTTGCCCAGCGGCAGCACGAAGGTGCCCTGCTGCCCGGTGTTGTTGACCAGCGGCGCAGGCAGGAAATGCGGTGCCGGGCTGGCAGCGCTTTCGGCGGCCGAGCCCAGGCGCATCTGCATCGCACGCTGCGGCACATCGACAATGCGATGTTCGCGGATCAGCGGATCGATGGCATCGATCACCTTGCGGTAATGGCCTTCAAGCTGGTCATCGGCGATCTTCTCGCCCTTCAGCGCGCGGATCACCGCCACCGGGTCGCTGGGGTCACTGACCTTCAGGCCCTTTTCTTTCGCCACCAGCGGCGCCAGCTGGCGCATCGCCGAGCGCGTTTCCATGAACTCCAGCTGCGCACGCTGCATCAGCAGCTTCGGGTCGATATCAATACCGACCTGCTTGAGCTGATACGCGTACAGCGGGGCCGGCAGGCGCGCATCGGCACGTGCCTTCGGCAGCACCTCCTTGCGGGTCCATGCGGCGTATTCCTTCATCTGTGCGGCAAGCGCTTTCATCGCCTCGTCGGCACCAGCGACCTGGTACTTCTTCAGCAGCGACTCGATACCGGTGATGTAGGTCTCGACGTTGTCGAGCGACTGCTGCACTTCGATCTTCGTCGGCTGCAGCAGCGTGCTGTCCTTCAGGCGCTCTTCGTAGCGCTGGCGGGCCAGCGTGGTGAACGCGGTGCCACCCGACTGCAGGCCCGCGTATGCCTTGAGGCGATCGACCGCCTTGGCCCGGCGCTCGGCCGGCACCTGGTCGGACAGCAGCAGGTTGAGGCCACTGAACACGCTCTGCGGCGCATCGCGCCACGGCAGCAGGTACTTCTGGTTGAGCTCGCTGCCTTCGATGTTCTGGTTGGCGGCGGCGATCATGATCTCCAGATCCTGGCGGACGTTGGGATCCTTCTCGCTGGCCAGCTTGGCCTTCAGCTCGTCGCGGGCCTTGGCCATCGCGGCGCGGTAGCGCTGGTCGTTGTCCGGGCCGAGGTCGGCGACCTTGTCGTCGTAGCCGGGCACGCCGAAGAAGCCGGTTTCCTCGGGCTGGAACGGGCCCTGGGCATCCAGCAGGATCTGCGCCAGCGCGTTGCTGCGCGCGACCCAGGCCGGGCTGGCCGGCGTAGAGGCCTTGGCGGCCGGTGCGGCCAGGGCCGGTGGGGCCGACAGCAGCGGCGCGGCGGTCAGGGCCAGGGCGATGGCAAGCGCGATCGGCTTCATGGAGCACTCCAGGACAGGGTTGCCCGCACCCTACGCGCTCATGGCGGTGGCGACAATCGCCCGGAGGTCACGGCCTCTACAGCGCGGCCGTCAGCGCACACTCTCCGCGCGCGCGGCATTCCTGCAGTTCGCATTCGCCAGCCGCTTCGGCATCATCCAGCGCGCTCAGGTCGAAGGTCTGCTTGTCTTCGGCCAGCACGTACATCACCGGGTAATCCCACACGTCGTCGCTGCGGGTGCCCTTCACGAACAGGCGGCCATGCGCATGCGGTCCTTCCAGCGCCACGGTCAGGCCGACATCGCGCTCGCCGTTGATGGCGGTCTGCATGCTGCCCAGCGGCAGCGTGCCGGCCTGCAGCGGTTCGCCGAACACCTGCACCAGTTCGACGCTGCAGCCGGCCCGTCGCATCGCCTCGCGCATCGGCGCACTGTCGTGCGCGGCCTCGGTCCAGCGCAGCACGCTCCAGGCGATGGCGCCGCCCAGTGCGGCCAGGAACAGCAGCACCGCCAACGGCATCGCCCAACGCCAATGCCGGCACCACCAGCCGGAAGCCAGGTTGGAGGGAGCAGGAATCGGCGGCGGCAGGGTCATGGGCGGGCTCCTTCCCGGATGATGATCAAGGCTTCAGGCAACGTCCCAGGAAGGCTTCGGCGACGCGGTAGCGATGCAGTGCGTCGGCGCCGGACAGGCCGTGCTTGGCACCCGGATAGGTCATCAGTTCAAACGGCTGGCCACGCTTCTGCAGCGCGCTCATCAGGCTGGTGGAATTGGTGAACAGCACGTTGTCATCGGCCATGCCGTGGATCAGCAGCAGCGGCGAACGCAGGCCCTCGATGTGGGTCAGCACGCGTGCTTCGCGGTAGCCGGCATCGTTGCGCGCCGGCAGGTCCATGTAGCGCTCGGTGTAGTGGCTGTCGTACAGGCCCCAATCGGTAACCGGCGCGCCGGCCACACCGCAGGCGTAGCTGTCCGACGCCTTGGCCAGCAGCATCAGGGTCATGTAGCCGCCGTTGGACCAGCCCTGCACGCCGATGCGCGCCGGGTCCACCCACGGCTGCTGCTTCAACCACGCCACGCCACGCAGCTGGTCGGCCACTTCCACCGTGCCCTGCTTGCCATACAGCGCGCCACCGAAGTCACGGCCACGGCGCGGGGTGCCGCGGTTGTCCAGCGAGAACACCACGTAGCCCTGCTGGGCCAGGTACTGGTTGAACAGGTGGTCGCCACGGCCGGGCCAGCTGTCGGTGACGGTCTGGCTGGCCGGGCCGCCATACACGTACACCGCCACCGGGTAGCGCTTGGCCGGATCGAAGCCGGCCGGCTTGATCACGCTGTAGTTCAGCGGCGTCCTGCCGTCGGCAGCGGTGAGCGTGCCGAATTCGACCGGGCGCTGCGCCTCGCGGTAGCGCGCGTACGGATGCTTGGGATCGGCCAGATCGTTCTCGACCAGGGTGGCGATCTTCTCGCCATTGGCGCGGAACAGTTCGATCTGCGGCGGCGTGCTGCTGTTGGACCAGCTGTCCACGTACACGCTGGCGTTGCGCGCGAAGCTGGCGCTGTGCATGCCCGGCGCCTTCGACAGGCGCTGCGGCTGGCCACCCTGCAGCGGGACGGCGTAGATCTGGCTTTCGCGCGCCGATTCGATGCCGGCGCGGAAGTACGCCAGGCCGGCCTTTTCATCGACCGCCAGCAGTTCATCGACCGACCAGTTGCCGTGGGTCAGCGCAGTGGCCTTGCCCTTGCTGTCGATACGGTACAGATGCTGGAAACCGGTGCGCTCGGACGACCACAGGATGCTGCCGTCGTCGAGGAAACGCAGGCTGTTGTGCAGCGGCACCCAGGTCGGGCTGGTTTCGTGGGCCAGCACATGCTGCTGGTTCGAGGCCAGGGTGACTTCCACCAGGTCCAGCTTCTTCTGGTCGCGCGACTGGCGCTGGAAACTCAGGTGCTGCGGATCGCGCCAGTCAACGCGGGCCAGGTAGATGTCCTGCTCCTTGCCGAGGTCAATCCACTGCGTCTGCGCCTGTTCCGCCGGCGAGATCACGCCCAGCTTCACCTGCACGTTGGCATCGCCCGCGGCCGGGTAACGCTGTTCGATCACATCGGTGCGGTCGGCATAGACTTCGTAACGCTTCTGCACCGGCACCGGGCTTTCATCGATGCGGGCGTAGGCGATGGCCGAATCGTCCGGCGCCCACCAGTAGCCGGTATGGCGGTCCATTTCTTCGTCGGCGACGAATTCGGCGATACCGTTGCCGATGGTCGTGCTGCCATCAGCGGTCAGCTGCATCTGCTTCCCACTGGCCAGGTCGATCACCCACAGGTTGCGGCCGCGGATGAAGCTGACGAAGCCGCCCTTGGGCGACAGCTTGGCATCGGTGGCAAAGCCTTCACCGTGGGTCAGCTGGCGCACTGCCGCCTTGCCTTCCTGCTTGAGGTCGTACAGGTACAGCTCGCCGCCCAGCGGGAACAGCAGGCGCTGCGCGTCCGGCGACCACTGATAATCGACGATGCCGGTCATCGCGGCGATGCGCTGGCGCTCGCGGCGGGCCTTTTCTTCGTCACTGAGGGTTTCGGTACCCGGCAGCACCACCTTCGAGTCCACCAGCAAGCGGGTCTGACCGCTGCCGATGTCGTAGCTCCACAGGTCCAGCTGGTTGCGGTCGCTGTCCTTGCCGCGCAGGAAGGTCACGCGCGAGCCGTCCGGCGCCACCTTCGGCTTCATCAGGGTCGGGCCGGACAGCGGCAGCGGGCCGGTGATGGCTTCCAGGGTGAGTTTTTCAGCGTGGGCGACGGTACTGGTGGCGAGCATGAGGGCGAGCGAGGCGAACAGATGGCGCATGGAGGATCCCGGCAAACGGCAGGTCCGTCACCGCGGCGGGCGCGGGACGGTCAGCCTCCATCCTAACCAAGCCGGTGC
>RCUS01001285.1_pt1 | contig 13519 bp, 14 predicted proteins | sample 2166221 | NCBI WGS metagenome assembly RCUS01 (sample SAMN09932758, study PRJNA488358) | compost metagenome | isolation source: compost soil in cyclohexanecarboxylic | place: Germany: Experimental Botanical Garden | reverse complement strand
ATATATGGATACTTCTTTACTATCTCCCCTATATTACTATCTTTTGTTATTCCATATTCATTCTCCGGAAGTTCTTCTTCCTTAACATCAGATTCACCATCTTCCTTTTTCTTTGCGCCTTCATTAGTCCAAGATAAAAGTCTTTGAGTTCCAGTTAAGCTTCTTATCTTAGTAACATCCTGCATCATTTCTAATACTCCTCTGAAGTTACCTTCCTCATCTCTTACTGCATTATAAATAATATATATGAACTTTCCATTAATCTCTAGCCAGAATTCAGCTTCATCCTGTTCCCCTTCTCTAAAGGCTCTTATGATCTCCTCAACCATATGAACACTTTCTCTAGGATGACAGTTCTGTACCTCTCTACCTATGACCCCTGCGCTTCTTGGGAATACTCTATGTTTAGTATCACTATAGAATTTAACTATTTCATTTTCATCAACATAAGATAAATCAACTTGAAGATGTTTAAAAATTAAATTTATCTGACTAAGAGTAAGTTTTCCTTGAGCAACATCTAAAACATCATTTTTAGATGAAGAATTAAGCATGCCATGCTTTTGAAGTACTGCCGCCATATCCTTCATAAAGTCATTTTCATTACTTCCATTTAGATTACTCATAACATTACCCTCCTTATTTCCATAAGGTGCTGGTGTTTTAATTAGACAATATCCAATCTCATCATCACCTTTTCTCATCTTTACAAAGTCTTCATCTGAAAGTAAGTCCATTGAAGTTGGAAGTAATATCTCTTCTTCCTTAACCATCATGTCCTCAACCATTTCCATTACTTCTTCTTGAAGCTTTAAGAATTCCTGATCCTTATCTCCCTCTAAAAGTCCTCTAGATTTTCTTATTATTTCTTTAGTATTATTATCTAAAGTCCACATTACTTTTGATGGTTTATCAAATCCCTTACTTTCTAATGCTGGGAATAATTGATTTTGCTTTCTAGAAAAATGAATACTTATTTGCCCTAATTTATCATATAACTCTAACCATTGATTTTTGATAAACTTCTTGCCTAACTGTTTTTTCATTTTACTTAAAACTTCTCTTATAGCTGAAATCTCATCTAAATAAGTTTTAATAGGATGACCTGATGGTAAATCAAGTTTCTCACTTACTAATATTCCATCAAAAATCTCTAATATCTCATCCATTCTTTCTGCTAATAAATCATCTGATATTCCATACTTTTGAAGATATTGCTCACATATAGCAAACTCTTGAGCAGTAATTTTTTCAAAAGAATCTTTCATAGTTTTCTTCGCTTCTTCTATAGATATATTACCCTTTATATAATCTAATTTTATCTCAATTATTTTATTAATCTTATCTTCATCTATATCTAGATTCTCTGTCATCTTTATCTTTTCTAATTTATCAATAGGATAAAAATAAGCATGGTACTCATCATCACTTACTTTTTCCACAAACTTATCAAACCCTTTTTCCTCCATCATTTTATACATAGGAAAAGGTTCAAAATCCTTAATTACATGTATTCCTTCATTTGGTTTTAATTCCTTAATAGCTTTAGTTACACAATCTCTAAAAGAATCATGTTCTCCTCTGCCGTCTATAGTTACATAGTTAATATCTTTTTTCATGGTGTACCTCCCATTATATTAATAAATATATAAACTCTAATTGATAATCAATATCATTAATATAATGATAGCACTTACTTAAACTTAACTCTGTAACCATTGTTACGCTTATAGGAAATATTTTAAAAAAGTTTTAGCTGCTATAGATAATGGTATGCTTTTATGATAAGCCATTCCTATGCTTCTTTTAGGTATAGGAGGAGTTATTGGAATCTCCACAAGTTCTCCACTACCTAATTCCTTAAGTGTAAAGTCTTTTATAACAGCAGTTATACCTAAACCTATTTTAGAAAACTCCACTAATAAATCCATATTACTTATCTCAATTTCTGGTTGAACAAATATATTATTATTACTTAGATATTTATCTATAAATTTTCTTGTTATATTATCCTTCTCCAAAAACATCAAAGTTCCAACATTAAAAATATCATTTATATTTTTAATATTTAATGAATCTAGGTATTCCTTGTTAGCTACAAATATATCTTGAATCTCTACTAAATTTATATAGTTAAAGAAATCTTCTTCTGGAGGTTCACTTACAAAACAAATATCAACTTCTCCATATTTAAGAAGCTTCAAGGTTTCCAAAGTAGTTTTATTTATAAACTTTATCTCTATATTAGGATATTCTTTTATAAAATTTTTAAGCTTAGGTATAACAAAATGTTTGCATATAGTAGTACTTACCCCTATTTTTATGCTTCCTTGTTCCTTCATCTTAAATTTATCCAAAACAGTTTCCCCTAAAGAAATTTCATTTAAAGCTCTTTCTACATATTTATAGAAAACTTCCCCTTCTTTTGTAAGCTTAACCCCTCTAGAATTTCTGGAGAACATAGTTATTCCTAACACATCTTCTAACTTTTTTATAGACTTACTTACTGCTGGCTGACTTATAAATAGTTCTTCAGCTGCTAAGGATATGTTTCCACACTTTGCTACCTTATAAAAAACTCTATATAATTCTAAATTGCTTTCCATTATATAACCTCCAGTTATACCAAACATAATTAATATATATTTCAATTATAAACCTAAATGTTATAAAATTACTATAAGCAATAAGTCAGCTAAAAAAAGGGGGCTTTTTTAATGGCTAAAAAAACATTATACGAAAAAATTTGGGATAAGCATTTAGTTAGTCTTGGGGAAGGCGGACAAAGCTTAATCTATATAGACCTTCATTTAATTCATGAGGTAACTTCACCTCAAGCCTTTGAAGGTTTAAGACTTGCAGGTAGAAAAATAAGAAGACCTGATTTATCATTTGCTACTATGGACCATAATGTACCTACTTTAGATAGATACAACATTAAAGATCCTATTTCTAAACAGCAAATGGATACACTAAGTAAAAACTGTGAAGATTTTAAAGTTACATTATTTGATTTAAATAGTCCTAATCAGGGAGTTGTTCATGTTATGGGGCCAGAGATTGGACTTACTTTACCTGGTAATACTATTGTTTGTGGTGATAGTCATACTGCAACTCATGGTGCTTTCGGTGCCTTAGCCTTTGGTATTGGTACAAGCGAAGTTGAACATGTACTTGCAACTCAATGTTTACCTCAAAAGAAATCTAGAACTATGAAAATCGAAGTTAAAGGTTCCTTTAAATCTGGAATTACAGCTAAGGATTTAATTCTTGGAATTATAAGTAAATATGGAACAGACTTTGGAACAGGATATGTTATTGAATTTACTGGAGAGGCTCTTAAGACAACTACTATGGAGCAAAGAATGACTATTTGTAACATGGCTATAGAAGCAGGAGCAAGATCTGGTTTATTCCAACCTGATGAAGTTACTTTTGAATACTTAAAAAATAAAGACTATGCTCCAAAAGATGAAGCTTTCGAAAAAGCTGTAGAAGAATGGAAAACTTTATGCTCTGATGAAGATGCTGAGTTTGACACAGTTCTTGAATTTGACTTAGATACCTTAGAACCACAGGTAACTTGGGGAACAAGTCCAGGAATGGGAGCAGGAATTAACGATTTAGTACCTTCACCAAAGGATTTTAACGATTTAGATAAGCAAAAGTCTACAGAAAAGGCTTTAGAATATATGCACCTTAAATCTGGTACTCCTATGAAAGATATAGAAATAAACTATGCATTTATAGGGTCTTGTACTAATGGACGGATTGAAGACCTAAGAGCTGCTGCAAAAATAGCAAAAGGTCGCAAAGTTTCTCCAAAAGTTACAGCACTAGTTGTTCCAGGTTCAGTAAGAGTTAAGGCTCAAGCAGAAAAAGAAGGTCTTGATAAGATCTTTATAGAAGCAGGTTTCGAGTGGAGAGAGCCAGGATGCAGTATGTGTTTAGCTATGAATCCTGATGTATTAAAACCAGGTGATAGATGCGCTTCAACCTCAAATAGAAATTTTGAAGGTCGTCAAGGTCGTGGCGGAAGAACTCATTTAGTTTCTCCAGAAATGGCAGCTGCGGCTGCAATATATGGACACTTTGTAGATGTAAGAGATTTACTATAAGGAGGATTATTTTATGGAAGCATTTATAAAACACACTGGAATCGTAGCTCCTTTAGATAGATCAAACGTAGATACAGATGCTATAATTCCAAAACAATTTTTAAAGAGAATTGAAAGAAGCGGCTTTGGTAAATTCCTATTTTATGAATTTAGATTTGATGAAGAAGGAAAAGATATTGAAGATTTCGTTCTAAATCTTCCTAAATATAAGGGAGCTTCTATCCTACTTTCAAGAGCAAACTTTGGTTGCGGTTCTTCTAGAGAACATGCACCTTGGGCATTAGAAGATTATGGCTTTAAAGCTATCATAGCTTCAAGCTTTGCAGATATTTTTTATAATAACTGCTTCAATAACGGAATACTTCCTGTAAAACTTTCTTCTGAAGAAATAGAAGCCTTATTTCAAAAAACTGAAACTATCGAAGGTTATAAAATTGAAATAGATTTAGAAGAAAAAAAGGTAAAAGATAATACAGGATTAGAATTTAGCTTTGATGTAGAAGATTTTAAAAGAACTAAACTTCTAAATGGATATGACGATATAAGTCTTACTCTATTAAAAGAAGAAGATATCTCTAAATTTGAAGCAACACATAATACAAATAAAACAGCAGCAACAATTTAAGTAAAAAGCAATCTTCTTAGAAGATAAAATAACTCTATTAAAAAGCCATGCAGAATAATTTTATTAAATCCTTCTGCATGGCTTTTTTCTTTATTTTTCTCTTTTGTCTTTTTCCTTAAATAAAAGATATATATTAAACAAAACTCCTAAAATACCAATAGGTATAAATATTATAAGTTTTAAGTTATCGGTTTTTTGCCATATTATAACCCCAACTATAATTGCAAATATGATTACAAGGCATAAAGTAAAAATAGTTATATTAATAAGCTTATTATTTAATGAGTTTTTTGACTTAAAATTATCTCCCATAAACCTCTCCTTCAAGCTACCTTCTAGTACCATTATATTACTAATAAGGATTACTTATCAATCTTCAAGGGTTACTCCTTAGAGAGAACATTTCTATCTATTAAGTTGTTATTGGATATATCTTTCCCTTAAGATTATCTGTATGTGCTAGGTTTCCATCCACAGTTATTACAACCGCACCCATATTATTAATTCTATTAACTCTCTGTATAATTGATACAGCATCCAACCCAAACAATTGTGTAGTATATATATCGCAGTCCACGGATTTATCAGCAATAATAGTTAAAGAAGCTACGTTACTTTCTATTGGATATCCTGTTTTACTATCAAATATATGGTGATATTTACTTCCGTTTTTTTCAAGTACTCTCTCGTATATCCCTGAGGTTACAACGGATTGATTTCTTATTTTAACAAGTGCCACCGCATTTCCTCTTGGCAAAAAGGGATTTTGTATTCCTACTTTCCAGTCACCACCTTCAGATGGTGATTCTCCAAAAACAAGAACATTACCTCCCATATCCACCATAGCTGAAACAGCTCCATTTTCCTTAAAAAATTCCATAACTTTATCAGCAAAATACCCCTTAGCTATGGCTCCAAGGTCTATCTCCATGCCTTCTTTTAGTAAATAGACACTCTTTTCTTCATCATCTAGTTGTATATTCTCAGGTCTTAAAAGTTCTAATACCTTTTTTATAGACTCTTTGTCTGGCACATGTGCCTCCTCAAAACCTATTCTCCATAATTTTATCAACGGGCCTATTGCTATATTTAAATATGTACTTTCAGATAAACTATGTTTTTTCCCTGTTTTTATCAGCTCATACAGCTCCTCATCCACTTTTTGTGGAGCTAGTGCAGCTGCTTTTTTAAGCATCCCAAGCTGTGAGTTATCGCTATTAGCACTAAAAACTTCTTCATAATGAATAAGCATATCACAAGCTTTTTCATCTAAGTTTTCAGCATCTTTTCCCTTTATATAAAGCGTTATTTTTGTTCCCATTAGATATATAATCTTTGTATACTCATCCATTTTGTTCTCCTATATTAAAACTATTCTGCCCATGAGTTAGAAATGCATCTATAAGGTCTTTATCAATACTCGTAAGTTTTCTTTCACTTAGATATGCAATAAAATAATCTATGCTAAGCTCATCCATAGGAACCTGATATATATTATATTCAGAGGGGCTCTCCTTTACATAGACACTTTCTGGTATAAAAGTCACTCCCAAATTACTCGTTGCAAGATTACGTATAGTATAAATCTCTGTACTTTCCATTATGATTTTGGGCTCTACCTTATAAACACTTAATAGCTGATCTATCTGTTTTCTTATTGCAGAACCTTTAGAAGTAAGTATCATCTTTTGACTCAATATCTTGCTTATGTCCATAGTCCCCTCTGGAATAATGGCTACATCTTTCTGATATAAATCACAAGAGCGCGGAATAATAGCACGATATCCGTGTTTTCCCCAGCTAACTGAATTTAGGTTTGGAGAAATATTTCTTGAATTTTGTCCAATCCAAAAATCCAATTCACCATTTTGAGTAAGTTTCTCATTTTTATCTGGTAAAGCCTCCGAAAGCTCTACTCTATAGTTTGGATACATACCTAAAAATTTAGGTAAAAAGAGAGGTAAAAGGTAGGTTCCAAGACTAGGAAGCACTCCTATTTTTATAACCTTACTGCCTATATCTGACACATCTGATATTTCCCTAAGTAGTTTTGCATAGTTATTTTCTATTGAAGTTAAATATTGATAATATATCTTCCCCTGCTCAGTTAAACGATATGGAAGTTTACTACGGCTTATAAGTTCACAGTTTAGCTGCTCCTCTACCCTTTTTATAACCTGAGTTAAATAAGGTTGAGAAATATAAAGTGATTTAGCAGCTTTTCCATAATTACTGTACTTTAAAATAGCATCAATATAATACAAAATATCCTGAGGATAGCCTTTTGACATTTCATTCATTCCTTTGTGAAACAATTAACTTGTTTATTCTTGTTTTTGATTATAACAAATATGTTATCAAACATCAATAAATAACTATTAGATATAATATATGGAGCATGTTAAAATTATATCAAACATACTACTAAAATTATGAAATTTTGATGTACAGAAAGGGGATTACCATGAAATATTTAGCAATCGTAGGCACCAATTCAGACGTGTCAACTAATCGTATGTTACTTCAATTTATGCAAAAACATTTTTCTAATGAGGCAGATATTGAAGTATATGAAATCAAGGATTTACCTCCATTTATTGAACTTGAGGATTCTGATATTATTCCTCAAAAAGTAGAAGAATTATCTGATAAAATCTTAAAAGCAGATGGAGTAATAATAGCAACCCCAGAGTATGATCATGCCATACCTGCTGTTTTAAAAAGTGCTCTTGAGTGGATTAGCTACACTAGCCAAGCACTTACAGACAAGCCTCTTTTAATAGTAGGAGCTTCTCTTGGTACACTTGGTTCTTCTCGTGCACAAGCACATCTTAGACAAATACTTGATTCACCTGAGCTTGCTGCTAGAATCATGCCAAGCAGTGAATTCCTTTTAGGAAGATCACAAGGTGCATTTGATAGCACAGGAAATCTTATCTATGCTGATAAGTTAGCAGAGCTTGATGAAATTTTTAGAGAGTTTGTTCTATTTACAGATATAACATCAAAACTTTTAGCAGATAAAGTTTTAAATAAAAAAGTTAAAAAATTCACGTGGCAAGAGTAGGAGGATTAGTATAATGAAATTTATAGCAATTGTTGGAACTAGTGCAAAAAAATCATATAATCGTAAACTCCTTCAGTTTATGAAAAAATACTTTGATTCAAAGGCAGAAATAGAAATACTTGAGATTACAGATGTTCCTATGTTTAATCAATCTGATAATCAGTCCTCAAGTGAAGTTATACAGATGTTTAACAATAAGATTATAGCAAGTGATGGTGTTATTATAGCTACTCCTGAATATAATCATTCAGTACCATCTAGCCTTAAAAGCTTAATTGAATGGCTAAGCTTTGACCTTCATCCACTTGCTGGAAAACCAGTAATGATCCTTGGTGCTTCTCTTGATACTCAAGGTTCATCTCGTGCACAACTACATCTTCGTCAAATCCTAGATGCACCAGGGGTAGATGCAAATGTAATGCCAGGATATGAGTTTTTACTTGGAAATGCAAACAAAGCATTTGATGAGGAAGGTAATCTAAACAATGAAAGAACTATAGATTTCCTAGAAATATGTTTCCTACGCTTCATGCGTTTTGCAAAGATTGCAAATCAGCTTAATGAAGAAGAAGAATTTACCTTTACTCCAGGAGTATATGAGGTAAGTGCAATAGGTCACAGTGGAAGTCTTCCAATGAAAGTATCCTTTAGTGAAAACAGAATAGAGAGTATAGATATAAATACAGATGGAGAAACAGAAGGTCTTGCCGATGTAGTTTTTGTAAGAATACCAGATAAAATAATCGAAGGACAAACATTAAATGTTGATGCTCTTTCTGGTGCTTCTGAAACTAGTACTGCTGTATTAGACGGTGTAGCTAAAGCAGTTAAGCTTGCAGGAGTTAACCCTGATATACTTAAAAGACGTCCAAAACCTGCTAGTAGCCTTATAAAAGAAGATGAAGAATATACTTGTGATGTAGTAGTTGTAGGCGGAGGCGGTGCTGGATTAAGTGCAGCTGCAACAGCACTTCAAAATGGTAAAAGTGCTATTGTTCTTGAAAAATATCCTGCAGTAGGTGGTAATACCATACGTTCAGGTGGTCCTGTAAATGCTGCAGATCCAGAATGGCAAGTGAAATTTGATGAAAATCCAGGTGAAAGACATACCATCGAAGCATTACTAGATACAGATGAGAGCTTAATTCACCCAGAATATTTAGATGATTTCCATGCACTTAGAAAAGAGTTTTCTGACTATAAGGAAAAGTTTGACACACAAAAAGGACATCTATTTGATTCTCCACTACTTCACAGAATGCAAACATATTTTGGTGGAAAAAGAACTGACCTTAATGGCAACGCAATATACGGACAATATGACCTAGTAAAAATTCTTACAGACAGAGCTTTAGAAAGTGTTCAATGGCTAGAGGAAATAGGAGTTGAGTATGATAAAAGTATAGTATTCGCTCCAGTTGGTGCACTTTGGCGTCGTGGTCATAAGCCTACTAAAAGCCATGGTTCATCATTTATACTTGCACTAACAAAATATGTACAAGATAACTCAGGAAAAATCATTACAGATAGTCCTGTAAAAGAATTTATCATAGAAGATGGCGAAATAAAAGGAGTTATAGCAACTGGTGTTAATGGTCAAAAGGTAACTGTTCATGCAAAAGCAGTAGTGCTTGCAAGTGGTGGTTTTGGTGCAAACACAAAGATGCTAAAAGAATATAACACCTATTGGAGCGATATTGCTGATGATATAAAAACTACTAATTCCTACGCTATGACTGGTGATGGAATATTACTTGGTAAAACAGTAGGCGCTGCACTTACAGGAATGGGCTTTACTCAAATGATGCCTGTAGCAGATCCTGAAACTGGTGAATTATTCAGCGGAGTTCAAGTACCTCCTGAAAACTTTGTAATGGTAAATAAAGAAGGTAAAAGATTTATTAATGAATTCTCTGGAAGAGATGTTTTAACAAAAGCTGCTATTGAACAGGGTGGTTTATTCTACCTTATAGCTGATGATGAAATAAAGAAAACAGCTGCTAATACAAGTCAAGAAAAGCTAGACCGTCAGGTAGAAGCTGGTACTTTATTTAGAGCAGATACCCTAGAAGAGCTAGCAGTAAAAGTTGGTATGGAGCCAGCAGTTCTTATTGATACTATTAATAAGTATAACTCATATGTTGATGCTGGATTTGATCCTGAATTCCATAAGGATACATTTAGCTTAAAAGTGGAGAAAGCACCATTCTATGCTACTCCTAGAAAACCAGCAGTTCATCATACAATGGGTGGACTTAAGATAGACACTAAAACTCATGTATTAGACGAAAATGATAAACCAATTAAAAACCTTTATGCAGCTGGAGAAGTTGCTGGTGGTATCCATGCAGGTAACCGTCTTGGTGGTAATGCATTAACCGATATATTTACCTTCGGAAGAATTGCTGGAAAAACTGCCGTTGATGAAATGAAATAGTTAAACTGTAAAAAATCCAGATACAAATACACAGAGCCGATAACACGCATAAGTAAAAAATGCTGTTATTGGCTCTATTTTTCCTTAAATTAAAGATATAATTAATATCCACTTTCTATAGCTTTAACTCTATCATAAAAATTCTTATTAACAGGGGTTTCTAGTAAGTACTTTTTCCCAAGCTCAAGAACCGCTCCTGAAAACAAGTCTACCTCACTTAAGCGTTTTGCCTCCATGTCTTGAGCCATAGATGGTTTTCCTGTTTCACTTAAGCCATCTAATATATTAAGCCAATAATTTAAATCCTCTTCTGTAAGATTAATTCCTTCTTTTTCAGATAACAGAATAACTTCTCTCATAGCTCTAATCATGGTATCTCTAGCTTCACCTTGAACCTGAATCGTTCCATAATTTCCTCTATATAAAGCAACAGTTTGATTAACTCCAACATTAAGCATAAACTTGCTCCATAACCTTTTATACATGTCCTTTTGAACCTCATGTGGTAACTCTACACTTTTAAAGAAATCCTCAACTAAGCTTACCTTTTCTGAAATAACACCAGCTTCTTTTTCACCAAAACATATCATTCCCATATTTTTATAAGTTAGCTTGTTACCTTCCCTTACTGCATCCATTCCCTGAGCTACAGAATATAGAACCTTGTCCTCACCATAAGCTTCTGCAATTAACTTCTCACTAGTTATTCCATTTAATAAAGATAAAATTATTGTATTTTCCCCAACTTGATTTTTTATATCCCTTATGGCATCTTTAAGTGCACTATATTTCACCGCAATAATTACAAGATCAGCAGGTGCAGTTTTCTCCTCCGGAGTTATAAAATTAAAATCACAAAGCTCACCATTACAATATATATTTGAATATCTTTTTATTCTATCTTCACTGGCTATAATTCTTAAATCCTCTTTCTTCATTCTTTTAGATAAATGATTACCAAATAATATACCAAGAGCCCCAAGCCCTATAATAGATACCTTATTAATTTTCATATAAAATTAAGCCCCCTTCAAATTAGTTTATATAATCATTATATTACTAACTTGAAGGGTTTCTCAATGTTACTTATATTAGTTAAAACAAATCACTTTCAAAGCTTTTTATAAATCTATAAGTGAATACTTCACTCCTTTAGATATATTGTATATAGGTGTATCTAAAAGCTCCCCTATTGCATACCCAAGCTCAAATAACTCCTCATCAGTAATATCAGTATTATTTATATTGATTTGAGTTTTCTTAAATATATCTTTTCCTTCCTTATCAAGTCCTGCTTTATACTCAATAACTAATACATTTTCAACTAAAATCGACTCTATCATATTATTTCTCCTTATTCCTTATATAATTGTACTTATTAAAATCAAATACATATTATATATATGCATAGGAGCCTATTTTTGAACGACAAATATTGATCTTTTTTTATAAAGATTTATTCTTTTCTTTCAATAAAGCTCGAAAATAAGCTTCTCTTATAGCATTATCAACTATAGTATTCATGTGTATATCTATATTTTGATTCATTCCAATAAGCTTGTTTAACATTCCTACTGTAGATTTTCTTAATTGATAAGTTCTCCTAACATCATACCCTTCTCCATCAACTTCTGGAGTTTTACGTTTCCCCTTTCTTTTTATTAAGACTTTTTTTTCTTCTGATTTATTTCTTAAATTTTTATCGTCAACAGTATTAGAAACTTTATTTTCATATGATGAACTTATAAGCACCTTAACTACTTCACCATCAATCTCTTCATCTTCTTTAATACCTATATATTCAGTGGTTTCTTCCTCTTGTTCTTTTGTGATATCCACTATTTCTTTTTCTGATAAATTTTCCTTTTTGACCATAATCATCACCTCTTAATAAAATAATATTCAATAAAAAGAAAATTTGAACACTTCTAATCAGCTTTTTAACTTTTTAAATGTTTTTCTTTTTAAACATTTAACTTTTTAACTTTTTAACTTTTTAAATGTTTAACTTTTTAACTTTTTATTAAACATAATCTTTTAATGAATTTAATGGAGCATTCCTGCGGAATCTCCTACAGCAATAAGGTGTTTAACTTTTTATTAAAGATAATTAATAATCAAAATGACTTTGATGAATCTGATGAGGCTTGATAAGAAACTCTTTTTTTCTCTCTTTTATGAATAAAACAATGTCATTTCATGTCTAATTTGAATATATTATCTCGTAATGCTTTTTTGAGAGGAGGTGATGAATTTGGCTATTCAAAAGATTTTAGATACCTCTAAAATTACCATTAAAGTTGAAAATGGCTTTAATGATGCAGGTAAGGCGCTTTATAAAAACCTAGGTTTCTCCGGCTTAAGAGCTGATTGTAGTGTTGAAGATCTTTATACTCTTGCAGAGGCTATTAAGGGCATTTTAGCAAATAACACTGCTGAGTATTTATTAACCGAAATATCACAAATAGTTAATGTGGATTAACAATATTCAAAGCATTAAGCTGAAAGGAGGAATTTAAAATGACGCAAACCTTAGTTATGAGCTTTATAACTTCTAATGGTGGAAAGGCTTCTATGTCTATTTCCGGAGTAAAAGAGGATATAACCGCTGCTCAAACAGAGGCTTTAATGAATCTTATTATAGCTAAAAACTATTTCGATACTAAAAACGGAGCATTAGTTGCCATCAATAACGCGAAAGTCGTTAAAAAGGATGAAGCAAAATTGCTTTAATTAATTTTAGCTCAGCAAATTTTTGCTGAGCTTTTTATATAGATTTATATGATTTCTTTATAATAAGAAGAAAGTTTGTTATTATTAATCTATTATATAAATTTAATAGAGGTATTATAAATGATTGAATATAAAGACAAAAGCTATGTATGTTTATTGGATTTTGCAATGGATCTTGTTAGAGGAAAATGGAAGGCATTAATTTTATGCCACCTATATAATGAGCCTATAAGATTTTTAGAGCTTCAACGTAAGGTTAAAGGCGTAAGCCAAAAAGTATTAAATGAAAAACTTAAAGAATTAGAAAATGACGAGTTAATAGCCAAAGTTGTATATCCTGAGGTTCCTCCTAAGGTTGTGTATCATCTTACTCCTAAAGGTGTAGCTCTTACTAAGATACTTAAACAAATGGAAGACTGGTCTCTTGAATATTATCCTGAACTTAAGAATAGCTGTAATTAAAAAGACTTAGTTATTAAATGTAATAAAAAAAGTGGCTAGCGCCACGCCCCCTGCGGGGAAATAGTTTAAATATTCAG
>RCUS01001284.1_pt1 | contig 13521 bp, 16 predicted proteins | sample 2166221 | NCBI WGS metagenome assembly RCUS01 (sample SAMN09932758, study PRJNA488358) | compost metagenome | isolation source: compost soil in cyclohexanecarboxylic | place: Germany: Experimental Botanical Garden | reverse complement strand
GGTGGCGCCATCCCGGCAACCCGCATAGAATCTGGATTTCATCGAGATACCGTCCCTGTTAGCCCCCGTCAAATGTCGGATTTGGGTGAGGGCGGCGTCAAGGACTTTCCGAGTCGGACAGGACGAATACCAAGGCTTTCTATGGGCACAAAAAAAACGAACCAGGATTTCTCCGGACTCGTTCTTTAATTCCAGGTCTGTCAGATTGGAGCAGATTCAACTTAACCTTGCAGGACGCTTATACTCAGCCTTCCTTTTTAAAACAACGATTCCTGCGGTATCTTCCCCAGGTCCTAACGTTGGCGCTAATACTCTCTCAATCACAGCCTTATCCGAGATGTCTGCTCCTTGAACAGAAGCCTTTCGGTCCACTTTCCGGATGTTTTTTCTGTTCATGTAACTTCACCTCCAAAGATATAGTGAATGGAACTCATTAATCCCTCATTCTCATCCATCAAACTTCCAATGCGCGTAGTCGCCACCCCTCCGTTGATCGTGAGATGAATAGTAACGACTAACTCCTTACCCACAGGATAACATAGCAAAAAAACACTCGCAACACCCGTTCTATTGTATAGAATAGCTTGTTCAGTTCCTGTCAAATACACATCAATCACTAATGGCTTTGTAGCACTCTCTGATTGATAATCCTTGAAATTATAAAATTTCCCACGTCCCACGTTGCCGGCAACCTGCTTGATCCCATCTGTCCCCTCTACCGTCCAAACAGCAGCCCCGGAAACTTTGGAACCAGCAATAATATTAGTATCATAAGCGGTTCTGATTGCTTCATATAAAAAATCGTATTTACGTCCCGGGTCAGAGAGGAGATCCTTACTAAATTGAGTCAAAAAACTAATTAAGGATTGATGTGCCGGATTCACAAAATGGCCGAGCTCATCTATTTTTTGACGAATTGAATCACAAGCAGTTACTACTGCTGCATCTTTATTGCCCATGCTCGAATCATATGTAATAAATGATAATCCATGTAAGTCGGTAGGAATGTGAAACTCGGTAACTGCCTTATCTTGATATGTTCTTTTCGTTTCAACTGGAACTATATAGAACACACGGTCTCTTCTTAATTGTCCCCAAAACAAACCCATTTCAAAGATGGTATTGTCTCGTGGGGCTAATACCGTTTTTCCCCGAAATTCAACAATATCATCCGATCCAAATACAAAAACAGCAAAATCATTTTGATCGACTTGCGTTTCCAGATCATCCATAGTCGCATTATTCACTATAAAAACGCCTGCGAACCAGGGAGTTATCTCAGCATATCGTTGTAACTCGCGCATTACAGCCACAGCATACGGTTTTGCCTCAGAAGATGATCCAATAAACAACCTCGGTTTTGAATCAACCATTCCTTAGCCCCTTCCCACAAGAATTTGATAGAATTATACAATATTAAATATACAAATTCTACCTTTATGCTGCACAGTTGCTAAAGAGATCATTATCGTGAGATCACCTGAAATACTGATCTTGGCGATGCGGAACAATTACCAAACCTGAACGCAATCCCTGTGCAAACAGCCGTCAGGATGTATAATAAGTAGAAAAAAACAGGATAGGAATGTTGCCTTCTATGCTCCACATTCTGAATCAGCGGCTGAATCGCATGATGCCGTTGATTACGCCAACCAGCATTGTGATCGGCGTTCTGCTCGGCGGACTGCTGTCCCCATATTCGTATTTGTCGCCCTGGCTGTTTGCTTTCCTGACCTTCGCCGGAAGCATCAGCCTCGGCTTCAAGGATTTCCTGAATGTCCTCAAGAAGCCTCTGCCGATGATCATCTGCCTCTCCATTCTTCATCTGGTCATGCCCTTGATCGCCCTCGGCGCCGGGCATCTCGCCTTTTCGGGCGACTCCTACACCATAACCGGCCTTATTCTCGGAGCGGTTATTCCGACAGGCGTCAGCAGCTTCGTCTGGGTCAGCATCTATCGCGGCAACATCGCCATGACGCTGTCGATCATCCTGATCGACACGCTGCTGTCCCCATTCATCGTGCCGGGTGTTCTATCGGTTCTCGTCGGTGCGGATGTGCATCTGGATGTGTTTCCCATGATGAAGAGCCTGTTCTGGATGATCGTCGCCCCCTCCCTGCTCGGCATGCTGCTGAACGAATGGACCAAAGGTAAGGTCGCGCCGGTCTGGGGACCGAGATTCAATCCGCTGTCCAAGCTGTGCATGGCGGCCGTTGTCATGATTAACGGGTCCGTTGTTGCGCCTTATTTGACGAGCTTCAGCTGGAAGCTGCTCGGACTCGCCGCCGCCATCATCGGCCTGTTCTCCACCGGATACGCAATCTGCTTCTTCTGCGCGCGGGCGCTGGGGTGGAACGAAGCCGACCAGGTTGCGCTGATCTTCAACGGTGGCATGCGCAACATCAGCGCGGGGGCTGTCCTCGCCGTCTCCTACTTCCCCGCTCCGGTTGCATTGCCCGTCATCCTCGGCATGGTGTTCCAGCAGGTGCTGGCCAGCTTTGTCGGGCTGCTGCTGGACCGAAGATCCAGAGCCGCTTCGCCTTTTTCCAAGGATAATCATCTGCACGCGTCTTGATGGCACGGGCGGGCGATGGCCGGGAACTACAAGATCAGTTCTAGCGCGGAGCTGATCGTTTCCGATGTCAGCAGCTTGGCTCCAAGGATGGTTACTAACTGCTCCTATTTCAAAAAAAATCGCATAGCCGCCGCTATACAAGCGGGACTATGCGAACTTAGCCGGAGGTTCCTATTCAATTTCAAGCCTGCTCTAAACCCAGGAATCGAATCGCCAGCTCCCGGTAGAAAGTGATGGACGCCATATAGGCGTCAATATCCACCCACTCATCCGGCTGATGGGCCAGCTTCTCGTCACCGGGACCGTAGATCAGAATGGGCGGCTTCCCGGCATGATGCAGAACAGACCCGTCCGTATAATAAGGAACGCCTTTCAGCTCCCCGCGCGATTGGCCTGTGATTTCCAGCGCTGCCGCTATCAGTTCGTCGTTCGGATCGGTATGGACCGGACTTCTGTCCAGCAGCGGCTCGATTTCATACCGGTACTGCGGATTCAGCTTCTTCAGCTCAAGAAGCCTGTTCTCGATCTCCTCCAGCAGCGAAGCATGGTTCTGCGGCGGAACGGTGCGGATATCAACGTCAATAGCGCAGCGGTCCGGAATTACATTCGTCTGTACCCCGCCGGCGATCATGTTGACGGACAGACTGCCGTCACCCAGGACCGGATGACTAGTCCTCCACTCCAGGGCGTGAGAACGCAGCAGCGCAATCAGCTCCATCATGCCCTCCACCGCGTTCAGCCCGAATTCGGGCATGGAGCCGTGGGCGCTTTTTCCATACAGTGTAATGCGCAGCCATAGCGCTCCTTTATGACCGAGTGCTACCTTGCCCGAGGTAGGCTCTCCGATCACCATTCCGTCCAGATCCGTGATACTGTGCCGATCAAGATACATCCGGGCGCCGCAGCTATCCACCTCTTCCCCGGCGGTTGCCAGGAACAGGAGATCTCCGTCCAGCCGGATTCCATCCTGCCTCAGCGACGCCATAGCCAGCAGCATGGCTGCAAGCCCGCTCTTCATATCGGAGGCGCCTCTGCCGTAAATCCGGTTGCCGCTGATGTCGGCGCCGTGGGGGGCAAAGTGCCCAGCCGAAGCCGACCATGGGCTTACCGTATCCATATGACCGCAGAACATCAGCCGTCTGCTGCCACTACCCTTAAGCTCAGCTGTCACATTGCTGCGTTTCGAATCCAGAGGGACGATCTCACAGGGAATTCCGGCTTCATTCAGGAAGTGCTCCAGCACCACCGACAGGCGGTGCTCATTGCCCGGAGGATTACAGGTATCGACGGCGATCAGCCTTTGCAGAAAAGGGACGGCATACTCCCGGCTGCGGACATCTCTCATCCCCTAAATCCCCTCCAGCACTTGCAGCTTCAGCGGAGTCACCTTCCAGCCGTTGACGGGCGCAAGATCCTGCGAGCAGGCGGACACCGCCACAACCACATCGTCCAGCGCTTCCAGCATGACGTAGTCGCCCGGCTTGGACAGCGGAGGCTCAATGACGTAATCGCCGTTGTCGTCCAGCACATTGTTCATGAACCAGTTGATCGGGTCCGGAAGCTCCGTATAGCCGAGTCTGTAAGGCTTGAGCGCTTTTTCCAGATTGTCGTGGCAGTTCGGATGCTCCTCCAGATCAAAGTCCACTTTATACCGGTAATAGTCGCAGGCCGGGAAGAAAAAATCATGCTTGCCGACCGTATCCTTGACAAGTGTCATCAGCGGCCGCCGATAATTGCTGTACAGCCCGTCCCCTTCCTTCAGACGTATGCTGCTCAGCGATGATCTCATATGGACAGGAGACACATGTTCTCCGGGATTGCCTTGGTTAAAGCAGACGAAATCGCCCACCTGCTGTCCTTCCATATCAATAATGCATAGATAATGACCCTTCGGCACGACGATGGCCCGTCCTTCATAGGCGGGAATGATGACCTCTTCCTTCACTCTCGTTCTCAGCATTGCTCTTCCTTCTTTCCGTATCCCCTGTCCTTAGTCGATCAGCACGGCGACTGCCCGGACGGGCGAGCCTGTGCCTCTGCGGATTTTCAAGGGGAGTCCAAAATAAAGAAACCGTTGATTGACAACCTCTTCCAGCCGGCACATATTCTCCGTATTCGTCATTCCGTATTCCCGGCAGATCAGATGGCCCGCATAGCTCATATCCGCAGGATTGTCGATGGACGGAGCGTCAACGCCGATGTTGACCACACCTTGCTTCGCCAGCCACTCCCCCGCGCCGTAATCAAGGCCTGCATGCCGCGTAAGCCACTCTTCCTTGCCATAAGACCGGTTATAATGCCCGGTGTGGAGCAGGACGATATCGCCCCGTTCGATAAATAGTCCCGAGCGCTTCAATTCCTCCTGCAGAATGGAGGCAGTAATATAGGAATCCGGCGATACATAGGAGACGTCCAGACAGATCGCAGGCCCGTAAAAATACTCCAGCGGCATCTCATCAATCGTCTTGCCGTTGCGGTCATATTCGTAGGTCGCGTCGCTGTGCGTCGGCCCGTGCTCGTTAATCAGCAGATTATTAGTCGCAAATTCAAACCCGAGCTTCTCCTTGCTTTCCTCATGCGACATATTTGGAAAAATCATCGTCTTCTGATGCGGAGGAAAGACCGGCATGCCCTGATAAATTTCCTGCGACAGATCAATCAATCTCAGCCCCATGACCATCTTCCTTTACTGTAAAATAGTCGGCAGCTTCTCGAACTTCTCCGCATCGATCAGTCCGAGATCGGTAATCTTCCACTTCGGACTGGTCACGAGGGACAGGAAGCTCAGATGCATGAACGGAACATGCAGCGTGCAGCCCAGCTCCTCCTTCGCCTGACGGTGAAGCTCGGCGACGGCCGCGCTCATTTCCTTGCCGGTCAGTTCGTCGGACATCAGACCACCGATTCGCAGCGGCAGATCGCCGATCACCTTCCCGTCCTTGATCATGCAGATGCCGCCGTTCATGGCGATCACGCGATTGACGGCCACCTTCATATCCTCATAGTTGGTTCCGGTGACGATAATGTTATGCGTGTCATGGGCGATGCTCTGGGCGATGGCCCCTTCGCGCAGCTTCATACCGCGCACGAAGGTTCGGCCGATCCGGCTGCTGCGGCCATGCCGTTCGACGACAAGCAGCGGCAGAATATCGCTGGCTGGATCGGGCTGGACAATCCCGTCCTTCACCGTCAGGGTAACCTCCAGCGCCCCTGTCAAATTCTGATCGGGAATCACTTCAAGGGCGCGAGCTTTGGCCTGCGTTCCCTTCGCTTCAATATACATATCCTTCACCGTAACGGGCGAACGCTTCACGGATGACTTCACGGAAGCCGGATACGTATAAGCCGGAATATCGAGCAGCAGCTCGCCCCGCGCCGCCGCCTTGACGCCGCCGAGATATACGCTGTCGATGGTCATCTGCCGCAGATCGGAAATGACGGCGATATCCGCCCGCTTGCCGGGCGCAAGAACCCCGATATCACCGAAGCCGAAATGGGTCGCCGGATTGATCGTTACCATCTGGATCGCTTCAACCGGATCGATTCCTTGCGCAATCGTTCTGCGGACGATTTCGTTCATATGGCCGAGCTTCAGCAGGTCCTCCGGAACCATATCATCCGATACCAGAATGGCCCGGCGCGAATCGACGCCTTCCTCGGTAATGGCGCGGATGCATTCCGCCATATTGCGCTGGGAGGAGCCTTCCCGGATAAACACGCTTACGCCGTAGCGGAGCTTCTCCATCATCTCTTCCTTGGTCGTCGTCTCGTGGCAGGAGACATGCGTTCCTCCGCCGATAATATGGGCGGCCAGTTCCTTGCCGAACAAGCCCGGCGCGTTCCCCTCCACCGTCTTCCCGATGCTCTTCGCGTACACAACGGAAGCGATCAGATCATCGATAAGCGGAGAGGCATGATTAAAGACCGGCATGACATTGCTGAAGCCCTGGATTTCTCCGATGCCTTGTACGTAAGGATCATTCAGCAGCTCCTTCATATCTTTGGAATTGATCTCGGCGCCTGCCGTCTCCAGACCCGGCGCATCCGGCGTCAGGCACGGAACGGTATAGAGCACCCGGTTCGGTAGGCTCCGCGCCTCATCGATCATTGCCCGAATGCCGGGAACTCCGAGCACATTTCCGATTTCATGGGGATCGGCAATCAGCGTTGTCGTTCCTGTCGGAATCGACAGCTTCGAGAACTCGGTCACCGTCAGCATCGCACTTTCAAAATGCATATGGGAATCGATAAAGCCCGGGCTGATAAATTGACCTGCAACCCGCTCAACTACAGTATCCGGACCGATCAGGTCCGAGCAATCGCCGACCATGAGGATGCGTTCGCCTTTGACCGCGACATCTCCCTGATATATTTCTCTTGTAATAACATTGATGATGAAGCCGCCGCTTAGCACCAGATCGGCATAGCCGCCGCGATCCAGCAGCGTATCGATCAGCCGCCGGTATTCCAGCGCTTCCTTGAGTCTTGTTGGTTCCACTTCGGATCAGCCCCCTACTGTTCACTATCCAGACTGTCTATGATGCCGACGATTGCCGCGTCGACAGGAGCGCCTTCATTCGCAATCGCTCTTGCGGCCATGCTGCCCACCACAAAAATCACCTGCTCCCCTACTCCCGCTCCTACGGTATCCACCGCAATGATCGGATGTCCGGTCAAAGTCCCGTCAAGCCGGATGGGTTGAGCGATCAGCAGCTTGGTGCCGACAAGCCGCTCATCTTTTCTGGTTGCGGTCACTCGCCCGATCACTTTTCCGATTTGCATCTACATCGTCTCCCCATCCCGCGCTTGCAGGATCTGTATTCCGTATTGTGCCGCCAGGTCACGGGCAAGCGGCGTAATGATTGAACCCCGGCCCGTCTTCAGCTCCGTAACGCCGCCAGACACCGCCGACAGAATGTCATCTCCGGCAATCAGTTCCTTCTTCTCACGGCTTCCGGCAATCCATTCGCTTATTCCTTCGCTGCCAAGCAGCGTAACTCCATAGCTCCGAAGCGACCCCAGCATATGTGCCGCTTCACGCCTCATCGCAGGCGGCATGGTGCATCCGCGCGCCGTCCATTCCGGACCGTCGTCCTCTACACCTGCACGAAGGGCGGCGACTTGTCTGCCCGAGCATAAGCCCTGAAGGATCAGCCGCACGACCGGCGATTCGTCGTCCAGTCTGGAAATCCTGGACATTAAGGAGAAGGACAGCGCCGGTATGAACAAATACTGAATATTGGAGGCCAACAGCGGTTCCATGCCGGGATGATTGCCGGGATCGTGGGAAATGCCGAAATTGGCGGAATTCCCGGAATTATTGAAATTACTGAAATTACCGACATTACCGAGATTGCCGAAATTACCGGAATTACCGGAATTGCAGAAACCACCTGCGATCCGAAATTCCGCACCCGGTTCCAGGAAGTCATCCACCCCGGTTGCTTGCGCAATATCTCTCCGCCCCATGACCTGCCTCAGAGCAGGATCAACATACAGCTGCAATCTGAGCTTCATCCCGGCTAGCCGCCGCACAGCGGCCAGGCCTTCCTCCATCCCGATCCAGTGATCGGTAAGGAGTATCAGCATGCGGGGATACCGCCGGTCCAGCTCGTCTTCCCTGCCGCGATACAGCATTTCGGCAGCGGTTCGTACGGCGAGCGCGCTAGATGAGGACCGCATGACGGGTCCTACGCTTTAATGCTGGACAGAATCGCTTTTTCCACTTCGCTGTGGGGTCTTGGAATGACATGAACCGAGATCAGCTCGCCAACCCGCTTGGCTGCGCTGGCTCCCGCATCGGTTGCTGCCTTAACTGCGCCGACATCTCCCCGCACCATTACGGTAACAAGACCGAAGCCGATTTTTTCATACCCGCAAATCTCCACATTGGCCGCTTTGACCATGGCATCCGCTGCTTCAATCGCTCCGACAAGCCCCTTCGTTTCGATCAATCCCAAAGCTTCTCCCATTTCCAATTCCTCCCGATTGATTATTGGTTCTGCATGCGGCTGCGTTCCAGGGAACGTGGGCCGCTATGATGTTCACACACTGCTATTTCAGCCTACTTGCTGCTATTCCGGCTTGCATTCTGCTATTCAGTTCACATGCTGCTATTTCGGCCTACATACTGCTGTTCCATCTCATATGCTGTTATCCGGATCACAAGCTGTACAACCTTTCTGCTCGCATGTCGGTATTCCAGCTCACACACTGCTATTCCGGCTTCGGCGGAGCTTGTCTGCCCGGCCCCGGCGGCCGCTTCTTGACCTCGGTTGTGGAGGAATCCGGCTCAGGGACTTGAACTTGAACCTGACCCGGCGGCTCCGCCGAGAACACCTCAAACCGCGACAGCATCTTCGTGACGACATCGCTGTGGGCTCTCGGAATGACATGCGCGGAGACTACCTTGCCGATTCGCTCGGCCGCTGTTCTTCCGGCCTCAACCGCAGAGGTGACCGCCGCCACATCCCCGCTGAAATGGATGGTTACACCGAGCATTCCGCCCACTCCGATGACTTTTTCCACAGCCTCAATCGTGACATCCGCCGTCTTCAGCGCGGCATCCGCTGCCGATACGGCGGTTGTAAATCCGATTGCTTCAATAAGACCCAATGCTTGCTGCATCAGCTAATCCCTCCTTCCGTAATCAGGCATAAGGCTCTATCAGCTTCCCAAGCAGAGCCGAGGCTTCCGACAGGTCTCCCCGCTCCCCGGTAAGGATCACGAATTCGTCCGCAATGCTGAACTTCACCCTGGAGCTCATGCCCAGCTTGAGCGCTCTGTCCAGTAGTGCAACGCTGCGGTAACGTGAAATGCCCTCCAGAGCGGCGACTGCATCTCTTCGGGAGATGTTCAGATACTTCACCAGAATTGAAGAAGGCTCCAGCGCGATAAAGCTTTGAATCCGGCGGCTCCCGCTCTGCAGACATTGATCGTACATACTCTGAAGAGCATTCCGGATATCGGATGAGGCCTCGCCGGTAAGCACGGCCTGAAAATCCCGGCCGCCTTCCATCTTCCAGTTAATGTCCACATCGACGCCGGAAATGGCGGAGCATCCATCCAGCAGGAATAACTGCCCGGGCCGGCAGCGCCCTTCGGCAATAATTCCGGCCGACTTCGCAGAAATTCGGCGGATGCCCAGCTCACCGAGCAATTCAGGATGCAGCTCCGGGTAATACCAGAAGTCCAGCCCGGCGCAGCTTCGGCCGAGCATGCCCGACTCATCCGGAGCCGCCGCAGTATCCGTGCAGTCCGCCCCGCACTCCTCCCGGCTGTTCCCCTGAACCAGGGACATCCGCATCAAGGGGGCCAGCGATTCCTCAATGAAATCACGGGTCAGAGGAGCCGCGGACGCAGCGGCAGTAGCAGAAGCCAGCACTGGCGCAGCCGTCTGAGCCGCAGCTCTTCCATTTCCGCCTGAGGCTGAACCTGTCACCGCCCCCAGCCCCGCTTCTAACGCCGCATCTGACACCGAACCGGCTGCCACGCCCGTCACCGCTCCGGTCGCCGCACCAAGACGCTGTTCCTTCCGGTCCCGCTGGTAATTGGGACGGCTGATCCCCGGCACGGCGGATGTGCTCCGCACGCTCGGATTTTGCCGGGAAGGCTCATTGCTATTGCCGCGATTCGGCTCCTGACGTCTGCCAGCCCCGCCGCGCAGCGCCTCCTGCACAATTTCCTTCATAAAATCCGACACCGCCCATCACCTCCTAGAATAAAATTTTGGCAAGCTCGGGATGAGGACGCGGGATAACGTTGCAGGAGATCAGTTCTCCTCCCGTACGCTCATAGGCAGTCTTCCCGGCTTCAACCGCAGCCGTCACGGCGGCGACATCGCCTTCCACGACGACGGCCACAAGGCCCGAGCCGACGACCTTCATGTCGATCATCTTGACAGTAGCGGCCTTGCACATCGTATCCAGCGCTTCCATTGCCGCGACAAGACCGCGGGTTTCAATCAGGCCGATGGCTTCCATAACGATGATCCACCTCCTTCATCATAAGTAATCCTGGATATTGAAATCGGGTGCGACCGGAATGCTCGTACGCCGATAGGATTCTTTGGCCGCGATCGGATATGTCGCATCGATTCCCATCTTGGCCGACACTCCCCGAAGCTGATGGGACGGCTCCAGCGGCGACCCCTTCGCTCCGGGAACGATGAACACATCCAGATCGGCCTGTACGCGCGTCGCAATCGCCCATTCCACATCCTGCGGATCGAACAGATTCACATCCTCGTCGACCACTACGACATGCTTCAGATCCTTGTCGCTCGCGAATGCAGCCAACAATGCCTGTTTGCCATCCCCTTCACTCCGCTTGCGGATCGAGATCACCGCGTGATAACGGCCGATTCCGCCTACCGTTAAGTGAACATTCAGCACCTCCGGCACAACCTGCCGCACGGTGCTGAGCAGCGTTGCCTCCCGGGCGAGCGCCATCGGCAAATGCTCTTCATGGCTGGACGGATAGATCGTCTGCCAGATCGGCTCATTCCGGTGCGTAATCGCCGTGAATTCGATGACGGGCTGCTGCGTGCGATCCCCGTAGTAGCCTCCGAGTTCGCCGAATGGTCCCTCCGGCTCCCGAACATGGGGCAAAATCTTGCCTTCAAGCACGACTTCCGCTTCAGCGAGCACTTCCAGATCCACCGTCTGGCACTGCACGACATCCAGAGATGTGCCCAGCAGCGCCCCCGCCACATCAAGCTTGTCGCAGTGGTACAGATGCGTGCTGATCTGCGACGCAAGCACGACCGCAGGCACGACGCCGAACATGACCGCAACCTCCATCGGCTCTCCCCGCTGCTCGGATTCCAGGAATTGCCGGTGCAGCTCCGGCGAAGAGATCAGCACGCTAGAGCGGTTGCCTCCCAGCATCTGCATCCGGCGGATCGAGGTATATCGTCTGCGGCCGCTCCGGTCCTTGACGACGAGAATGCCGGAGACGAGATAAGCGCCCGAATCATCCTTGTGATACGTACAGACCGGAAAATAATCGGTCACCCCTTTGGGCCGGAGCACTACATTTTCATGAACAGGACCTGAGGCGACCTTCCGCGTCTTGATCGGATGAACGATGGAGTCGATCAGCTTCTCCACAAGCTTGTCCTTCGTAATCCCCATCGTCTCCGCCAGCAAATCGCGGTCCCCGCCAAGCCCCGAGACCATCGGCATGTTATAGCCCTTGATCTTCTCGAAGTAGAACGGCTGCTTGCCTTTACCGGTCTTGATGACCGCCCCAACCTCGAAGACGGGATCGACTTCCTTGCGGATATGGGTGATGCGGCTGCTGCGTTCCAAATGCTGTACAAGCTCCCGGATGTTATTCATTTCTCCACCGCTTTCTCTCCCCATCTCGCCATCAGCTGGTGGTCGATATTCAGGGCGTCAAGAATCCGGGCAATCACGAAGTTGACCAGCTCCCAAATCTCGGTCGGATGGTGATAAAATCCCGGCGAGGCGGGCATGATGTCCGCACCTGCGCGGGCCAGCCGGGTCATATTCTCCAGATGGATCAAATGAAGCGGAGTCTCGCGCGGAACGACGATCAGCCGTCTCTTCTCCTTGAGCATGACGCTTGCTGTCCGGCTGAGCAGGGTGTCCCCCACGCCGTTCGCGATCGCGCCAAGCGAATTCATCGAACAGGGCAGGATGACCATTCCGTCCGTCTTGAACGACCCGCTCGCTACGGATGCGAATAGATTGCCGTTGTCCAGCACTTCCGCGTATGCCTTGATCTCGTTCATCGTGATGCCGCACTCGAACTTCATGACCTTTTTAGCCATTTCGGTCGCAATAACATATGTCTCGATATTCAATTGATGCAGCGCACGAATCAGCGTATATGCGTAAATGGAGCCGCTCGCTCCTGTAATGCCTACTACAATTTTCATCTTGCTGTCTCCTTTAACCGCTCCGGACCGGCGCCGGCTCACGGGAATCAGGGTCTAATGCTTGCCGCGTGTCTGTTAGGATTTATAGTTCGTCTGAATGACCTGCGTGAGCATGGCATGAAGCTTCTGCACGGCATAGCGGATGAAGATCTGGCCCTTCTCCACCGTTGCGAGCGTAGGCGCTCCGATAACGCCGTGATGGGAGACGTCTTTGGTCTTCCAGCCGGGCGTAACGGGACCTTTGAGCGTAACATGCGGATTCGCCGTAAGCTGGGGGTCAGGAAATTCATCCACAGCTTTGCTCATATCGACAGCTTCGGGGCTAAAAACGAGCATAAGCGACGTTTCCAGCTCGCAGGCGTGAAAGACGCCATAATCCCCGGATTGCTGCACCTGCTCCAGAATGTCGTTCCAGAAGGAGGTGAACCACCAGTCGAAGACAAACACTTCCATATCATGCTTGATTCGCAGATCCCGGCTCAGCACATTAAGCAGGTCCGTATTGCCGCCATGGCTGTTCATCAGCAGCACTTTGGTGAACCCGTGGCAGCGGATCGATTCGCATAGATCGTCCAGCATCGAGTAGAATGTCCGCGTGCTGAAGCTTAGCGTTCCGGGAAAATCCATATGCTCCATGCTCTTGCCTACCGGCAGCAGCGGGGTAATAAGCACCTGGTTATCCGGAAAATCGCATTCCTTCATGAACGTGTTCAGCAGGTTATCCAGGATGATCGAATCCGTTCCGACCGGCAGATGGCTTCCATGCTGCTCCGTCGCCCCGATCGGAATAATGACGAGCGAATGCTCTTTGTCCATAGCGCCAATTTCTTCGGTGGTGCACATACTCCATTGTCGAATCATCAACACCCGCTCCTTTTTTTCAGGTTCTAGCGTTATTCAAATGACAAATCATCCACGCTGACGATCTGCCCAAGCACATAGTCGATATGCTCCAGAGCGGCTTCATGCTGCTTGGCGCTCGTGCCTGCCACACATTCTCTCGGTACGACCACATAATAGTCATGCTGCTGCGCGTCCGTCG
>RCUS01001275.1_pt1 | contig 13593 bp, 13 predicted proteins | sample 2166221 | NCBI WGS metagenome assembly RCUS01 (sample SAMN09932758, study PRJNA488358) | compost metagenome | isolation source: compost soil in cyclohexanecarboxylic | place: Germany: Experimental Botanical Garden | reverse complement strand
CCACTTCCGCATTACCGCCAAGGCGGAATTTCAACCATGCGCCGGGTCCGGGCCGACTCCGCTATGGCGTCGGCGATTTCCAGCACATGCACCGAATCTTCAAGCGGCATGACTGGCGAAGGCGAATTTCCGGCGATCATGGCGGCGAAATGCTCAAGCTCCGCCCGAATCGCGCCACCGATCCCGTCATGCGCCGTCGGCCAGAGCGTCGTCTCCGGCTGCTGCAAGCCCTCCTGCAGCCAGAGGGACAGCCCGGAATGGGCGAGCTGGTAGCTGGCCGTCCCGGCTTCGCCGATCACCTCAATCCGGGCGTCGATTGTCCCGTCCAGCTCCAGCGTCTCGGTCAGGTTCTGCGGGGCGCTTCCCGGAACCATCCAGCCGGAATCCAGCGAAGCGATAATGCCGTTCTCAAATTCCAGCACCGCCGAGAACAAATCCGGATACGTATAGCCGCCCGGATGACTCTCCATGGCGGATACCCGGATGCACCGGCAGCCGGCGTACCACACCATCAGATCAAGCTCATGCACACCCGATTCATAGACGGGATGCACCCGGTTCCCGAAGCCGTGGAACCAGCTCCGGCTGAAATCGCGCTTGCTCCGAATCGCCGCGATCCGCCCCAGCCTTCCGGCTTCGATGCTCCGCTTGATCGTATAGTAGGGCTGGCTGAAGCGCGATATGTTCCCGACCAGCACCTGCCGGCCGGATGCTTGCTGCGCCGCCAGGATCGCCCTGGCCTCGTCCGCCTTGACGGACAGCGGCTTCTCGACAATGACATGCTTGCCGCGCCCGAGCGCTTCAAGCACGAGCGGGCCGTGCGAGCTCTCGTCCGAGACGATATCGACCGCGTCGAGATCGTCCCGCAGCAGCAGCTCCATCGGATCTTCGTAGCAGCCTTCAGGTGCGATGCCGAAATCGGCTTCCAGCGCCCGCAGCGTCTCCGGGTTCACATCGGCGGCTGCCGCCACGGTGACGCCCGGTATCTGGCGCAGAACCCGGAGATGAAGCCGTCCGAACCGTCCGGCGCCAATGAGTCCTATCCGCATCGCAGCACCTCCCCGAGATGCCGGCTCATTTCACCGCCCCGGCTGTCAGCCCCTTGACAAAGAAGCGGCCGACAAAGGCGAAGAAGACGACGACAGGCAGCAGCGTCAGCACGGCGCCGGCGGTCGTCCAGCCCCACCGTACGGTGTACTGCCCCATAATGGCATTCAGCCCGATGGGCAGCGTACGGAGCGCGTCGCTGGAAATGAGCACGGAGGAGAAAGCGAACTCCGTCCAGGAAGTGATGAACGCGTAAATCGAAATCGTCGCGATGCCGGGACCGATCAGCGGCAAAATAATCTGCACCAGCGTCCGCATCCGCCCGGCGCCGTCGATGGCCGCTGCTTCATCAAGCGCAATCGGCACGGAATCGAAGAAGCCCTGCATCAGCCACACCGAGAACGGAGCGGCAAATGTCACGTTGATGACGATCAATCCCCAGAGCGAATCGACGAGGTGAATGTTCGACATCATTTGGTACACGGGTACCAGCAGCAGCGTGCCCGGGAATACGTAGGTCGCCAGAATGAGCCGGGATACCAGCTTGCGGCCGGGAAATTTCATCCGGTAGATGGCGTAGCCCGCCGGAATGACGATAAGCACCGAACAGAGCATGGTCCCTACAGCCACCCAGACGCTGTTTCCCAGGTTGGTGAGATAGGAGGTCTGCTCCAGCAGCTCGCGGTAGGACTGCACCGTGAATGATTTCGGGAACAGGTCCGGCTTCAGAATCTGGCTTGCGGGCTTGAAAGAGGAGACCACCACCCAATAGAACGGAAATACAATCAGAAATGCGATAACGATGCCGAAAAGAGAACGGACCGCTTTCATGTAGGAGCCACCTGCTTTCGGAATTGATGAAGGCCTGTTAATCTTCCTTCGGACCTGATATTTTGATGAACACGGTGACGAACACAATCAGGAACGCCGCCGTAATAATGGAGGTGGCCGAAGCCTTCCCGATCTGGAACGCTTCGAACGCCTGCTGGTAAATGAACACCGGCACCGTGGTTGTCGCCCCCGCCGGTCCGCCTTTGGTCAAAATATAAATCGTGTCGAATATATTGAACGACCACAGGGTGCCGACAACGCCAAGCGCGAAGGTAATGGGACCAAGCGATGGAAAGGTAATGGTCCAGAACTGCTGCCACTTGCCTGCGCCGTCGACATCCGCCGCCTCATAGATTTCATGCGAAATGGTGGACAGCCCCGCCAGCACAATGACCGCCATGAAGGGGAACCAGTGCCAGGTGTTGATAAAAATCGTAATCGGCAGCGACCACGTATTGTCGCCGATCAGATTGACCGGCTTGTCGATCAGGTGAAGCGACTTCAGCGCATGATTCAAAATGCCGTAGGAACCGTTAAATATCCACTGCCAGAAAATCGTGACCACGATGGTCGGTATAACCCAGGGAATGATCATCCAGGTCCGCGCCCAATTCTTGAAGCGCCCCGGCTTGTTGAGGAGCAGCGCGATGGCGAAAGCCAGCACGGTCTGCGCAATGCCGTTGCCCAGCACCCAGATCAGGCTTTTGCGCCAGGCGGTCCAGTATGCCGGTGACGAGAGGGCTTCCCGGTAGTTGTCGAACCCGACATAAGAGCCCTTGGTGCCGACAAATCCCGTGTTGTAGAAGCTTTCCCGGACAATGCTCAGAAGCGGTATGAAAATGGTGACGATAATCCATATAACGATTGGCGCGACCAGCAGGTAGGGCACCAGCTTGGCCGCTATATTTTTTTTGCCCAGCACTTCCATGACTTCACCCCTCTGTATTCCTCCGCAGACGGCGGAGACTTGAGCTTCGGGGCTGCCAAATGGCAAGAGGAACCCGAAACGCAGCTTATAGCTGTAATGATGTATCGTTGTATCTCTGGAACGGACCTTTAGGACTTCTCCGGTTCACAGGCTCCTGCCACAACGGAGCGGGAACAGCGTTCCCGCCCGTGTGCCAGGGTAAGGCAGATTTACTTCACAGCGGCCTCAATCTGGGACTGCCCCCACTTCACGGCATCCGCAGGAGACATGCCTTTGCTCGTGATCTGCTCCAGCGTCTGCGCGAGATAGTTCGGTCCGGCAACCTTGCCGATCTTGCTCGATACGCCGTCGGTGAAGCCGAACAGGGCGCCTTTGCCAGCCGCGTCGATCAGAACCTGAACCTGTGATTTGTATTTGCTGATCACCGGATCATTCCAGAAGCTGTCGGCCTTGCTGCCGTCTTCCGTTACCGGAAGGAACAGGCCGGGCTCTGCGTTGACGAAGCTGCCGTAAGTTTCGGGCTCGAACAGGTAGTCGAAGAATTCGGTAATGGCTTCCTTCTTCTTGGCGTCGTCCGTCAGGACCATAATGCCGTTGGAGTAGTAAATGCTGCCCTCTTCCCCGCCGTCTGCGACCGGCATCGGCACGACGCCAAGATCGCTGGCAGGGCGGCCGGATTCGGATTCGAAGGTGGAGAGATATTGGCCTTTCTCAATCGCCATGGCTGCGGTGCCGGCGTTGAACTGCGCCTGCGGCTCGCCCCATGTATACGTATTGCTGTCCGGCGGAGAGAATTTCAGCAGATCGCTGTACATCTGGTAAGCCTTGACCGTCTTCTCGTTATCGAAGGTAACTTTGTTGTCGCCGCTCAGAATGCTCTTGGCTCCGGCGGTGATCATGAAGCTGTACAGCACCTGATCCGTCGCCATCGATTTCGAAGCCGGCAGCGCAATGCCGTAAGTGCTGTCTTTGGTCAGTTTCTCGGCATCCTGCTTCAGCTCATCCCAGGTCTTGGGCGGCTGGAGTCCGGCTGCGCTGAACAGATCGGCGCGGTACCAGAGCGCCTGAACCATGCCGAACACCGGAACGGCCCAGGTGTGATCCTCATATTGGTACGGTGCAAGCGAGGACTGGGAGAATTTGTGTTTCTCGTTCAGGGAAGCCACGATGTCGTCAACCGGCTGCACGACGCCAAGCTCCTTGATCAAAGTGGTGTAATCGGGAATGGTGAACAGCAGATCGGGTCCGTTGCCGGCCTGGATGGCGGCGGGGAATTTCGAATAGGCGTCATCCCAGCTCTGAACCTGGGGCGTGATCTTGACGTCGGGATGGGAGGCGTTGAATTTATCGATGATCTCCTTGAAGCGGGCCACCCGGTTCGGCGGCTCTTCCATATGCCACAGTGTCAGCTCTGTCACGGAACCGGAGCCTCCGGATGAGGACGGGGACGCGCTGCCCGACGCTCCGGTGCTGCTATCATTTCCGCCGGAGGAACATGCCGACAGAATCGCGGTAAGCGAGGTTGTCATTGCAATCAGTATGGCCCAGCCTTTGAATTTCTTGTTCATTCTCTACTTCACTCCCATTTCACTGAATTTTATCGCTTCGGTCATGTCCTTGAGGCCATGTCCCGTTACAACCGCCACAGCCGTTTCTTGGCCGGATATTCTTCCTTCCCTGTACAGCGCGGCCAGTGCTGCAACCGACGCCACCGAGGAAATTTCAGCCAACACGCCCTCGCGTTCCGCCAGCAGCCTGCGGAAGGCCAGCAGCTCCCGGTCCTCCACCGCCACCGCGCTTCCGCCCGATACCCGGATGGCCGACAGCGTCCTGGTTCCGTCCGCCGGATAGGTCGTCAGCGGATCGGCGATGCCCGAGGCGGCGGTGTAGAAGCCGCCCTCCCAGGGCGACACCTCCAGCTCACCCCGCTCATACGCCCGGACAATCGGCGCGCAGCCCGCAGCCTGCACACCGATCATCCGGGGCAGCTTCGTCGTGTAACCGGCGAGCTGCAGTTCCCGGAAGCCCTTGTAGCAGGCCCACAGCAGCGGCCCCGCCCCGATCGGGACGGCGATCCAGTCCGGTGGCTCCCCGAGGGAAGCCATGATCTCGTACGCCAGCGTCTTGTTGCCCTCAATCGCATAAGGATTCAGGTAGGTCGACGTCAGGTTGAACGCCCCCCGAAGCTTCGCCTCCTCGCCCGCCGCTCTGTAGGCGTCGCCGAAGTGTCCTTGAACGCACCGCAGCCTTGCTCCATACGCGGTCATGGCGGAGAGCTTCTCCGGCGGCGTGTTCTCCGGCACATAGATCGTGCAGGGAAGCCCCGCCCTGGCGGCATACGCGGCGGCGGCTACGCCAGTGTTGCCGGTCGAGGCGCACACCGCTTCGGTCAGCCCCATCGTCCTTGCCGCTGTCAGGGCAACCGCCAAGGCCCGGTCCTTGAATGCAAGCGTTGGATTGGAGGACTCCATCTTCAGAAGCAGCCTTTGTCCGCCCTCTTGCGCAAGCAGGCGGCGGGCCTCCAGCAGCGGAGTATTCCCTTCTCCCAGCGTGACCGGCTCTGTCCCCGGCGGCACCGGCAGCAGCTCGCGGTACTTCCAGATTCCCGGCTCCGCGCGGGCCCACATCTCCGGAAAGCCGATGCGCCCGAATATTTCGCGGTAGTCATACTTCACATCCAGGCTGCCGCCGCAGCTATCGCAGAGATAGCGCGGATGATCCCGGTAGACAGCTCCGCAGCGGGTGCAGCTAAGACTGTAGGTATGCAAGACGGCTCCCCCTTCTCTTGTTGACCAAACCACTAAACTGCGTTGTTTAAGGAATTATTTGGTGACCCTCAGTACTCGCTAAATACTCGCCGGCCTGGTTAGCCCGGCCAATCCAACAGCTGACGGCATCTCATAGGCATAGGGCGTAAGCGGTCCTGATGTAGATCCGGCAGGCCTTCTCAAGCTGCTCTGCTTCAATATACTCTGTATCCGAGTGCGCCTCTTCGATGCGGCCCGGACCGCAGACGACCGTCTCGGGGCAGCAGGCCTGGAGCAGCGCCCCGTCGGTCCAGAATTGCAGGCCGACCGGAACGCAGGCTTCCTCCGGCTCCTCCGGGAACTCCTCCCGGTAAGCCGCCAGCAGTCCGCGGACCAGCTCGCTGCCTGGTGACGCCTGAAGCGGGCCGTGCGGGACGCCGTGGAAGTTGTCCGTCAGGGTGACACTTCCTTCGAAGCCGGGATAGAGCTTCGCGGTCCCGGCCAGCGTAAGCTCCAGCTCCGCGAGCGCCGATTCCGCCGTCTCGCCCGGAATGAGCCGCCGTTCGAAGGCGACGCGGCAGGCGGAGGGCACAATGACGGGCCTTGTGCCGCCCTCGATCATGCCGACATTCAGCGTCGGCGATCCCAGCAGGGGATGGCTTCGCCGCGCCAGCTCCGGAAGGTAATAATCCTGGAGGTACGAGATCCAGCGGGACGCGCGGTAAATGGCGTTAATCCCCTGCTCCGGCACGCTGCCATGTGCCGACAGGCCCGGGAACTCCGCCTCGTACCAAGCGACGCCCTTGTGGGCGACGCCGGTCTTGAGGCGGGTCGGCTCGCCGACGATCGCATAGTCGGCCAGGAATCCCCCGGAGGCGAGATGGCTCGCTCCGGGGCTGTACGATTCTTCGCCGGCCGTCGCGGCGAAGAGCAGATCCCCGGCCAGCGGAACCCCGCTGCGCCGGAACGCGATCAGCGCCGTCATCATCGCCGCCAGCGCTCCCTTCATATCGACGGCGCCCCGGCCGTATATCCGCCCGTCCCGCTTGGAGGCGGTGAACGGCTCCTTCATCCCGTAGGGCGGCACCGTGTCCATATGGCCGTTCAGCAGCAGCGACGGCCCTTCGCCGGTGCCGGGAAGACGGGCCACCACATTGAGGCGTCCCTCCGGGGTAGTCAGGATGTCGCTGCCGATGCCTTCTTCCTTAAGCCGGTTCGCGATAAACACGGCTGTCTCCGCTTCCTGCCCCGGCGCATCCTCATGGCTCTCTATGGCGACCAGCCGGGCCAGCAGCTCCTCGGTCTCTTCGGCAGAGACCAGCCCCAGCGGGGCGCCGGTCATTCCGGCCGGCCCCATCCGAATTCCTCCAGATACTCCTTCGACTCCTCGGCTACCCGGTCGAAGTCCGTCATGCTGACGCCCGACGGATCGCCGACGCCGTACAGGCCGCCGGTCTGGAAGCCTTCCCACTCGACGGAGTTGTAATGCTTGTACCCGACTTCCTTCAATGCTTCCGCCATTTCGCGGAAGTCGACGAAGCCTGCGCCGAACCAGACATGCTGCGACTGCATGATGTTCGGGAATCCGACCTCATCCTTCACATGGGTGACGCGGATACGGTCGCCAAGCTTGCGGATCGCTTCCTTGATCGGCATTCTCGGCTTCACGGTCGTGTAGAACGTGCCGACATCGACGCAGGCGTACACATTGGGACGGTCGACCAGCTCGAACAGCTTCAGCATATCGTCGATGTTGTTGATCAGCGTGCCCTGGATCAGCTCGATGCTGACGTCGATATTCTTAGGAGCGGCGTAATCGGCCACCTCCTGGGTCGCCGTCACAACCTGGCGCCACGCCTCCTTGCGGGTCATCAGGTTGTACAGGGGTGGGTCGTAATAACCGTCGCCGATCAGCGTCACAACGGTTCCGGCGCCCATGTCGGCAGCGGCGTCGATCGCTTTTTTAAACTTGGCAATGCCGTTCTCCCGGTCAAAATAACGAGGGGTCACGAACGTCGTATGACACCCAATTGAGGAAAAATCCAGTCCCGTCTCGTCCATCGCCTTGCGGATGCTCTTCACCTGATCATCGTATTCATGCGGATAAATTTCCTGAATCTTCGGATAAATGACATCAAAGCCCTCATAGCCATAAGAAGCGATCTTCCGGATGCACCAGTCAAGCGGCTTGTCTCCCCAGGAATTCCATGCCGGCCCGGCGATTTCCAGTCTGCCCCACGGCATATTCGGCCAGATTTCAAACGACATCTTCAAATGATCAGTCACAAGCAGCCCTCCCGTGTTGATAAATGGTGTTAGACATTCATTTCGATTGAGAACTTGTAGCGGTCTCCCCGATACAGCGATCTGACGTATTCCACCGGAGTGTCCCGGCCTTCCGTATAGGTGGTCCGTTCGATCAGCATCATGGCATCATGCAGCTCAATTTCCAGCATGCCCGCCTCATCTTCACGCGCAAGCGCCACCTCAATGGTCTGCTCCGCTCTGACGAGCTTGAGCCCGCACACATCCTCCAGCATTTGATACAGCGAAGCATTTTCCATGTTCATGCCGTACAGCGTATGCGCCAGGTCGTAGACGAGATAGGAGCGCTCCAGCGCAAGCGGCTCGCCGCTTGCGGTCCGGATGCGGAACAGTTCGATGACCTGCTGGCCTTCCCCGATTCCGAGCCGCTCGGCAATCCGGCGGCCGGCCGGAACAATCTCCATGCTCACTACCTGCGCTCCCGGAGACAACCCCCGCCCCCGCATGTCTTCGCTGAAGTTGGTCAGCCGCGTCAGCGGCTGCTCGATCTTCGGCTTCGACACAAAAGTGCCGACACCGCGCTGTCTGTACAGCAGACCCTCCTGCACCAGCTCGTTGATCGCTTGCCGGACCGTGAGCCGGTTGATTTCAAATTCCTCCGCGAACTCCCTCTCGGACGGGATCAATTCGTCCACCTTATAGGACCCGGACTGGATTTCAGTCTTGATCAATTCCTTGACCTGGTGGTAGAGCGGGACAACGCTTGTCTTGTCGATTGCCCCTTTGGCAGGATTCATACCATCACCTGTTTTCTAATATTTGGGATAGACAATTAGTTGTCTATACCAGTTGATGGTGTTAATTATAGTGACGCCTTGTTTAGCCGTCAATGCTTTATTTCAAATTATTAGTTTCGTTCGTCAGACGAAATCAGCGTATTTCCCACATATGCGTTATATTAATTAACATGTTATGGGGTGGAAGTTGTTATCCAGCGGCGCAAAAGTGAATTTCCGCCGCAATGGAAAAACGGCCCCTCCCTTCAGGGAGAGACCGTTTTTTCACTGCAATTCTGCTGTCTTATTGGAGAAGAGGCTACGCAACCAGCATCAGGATGACGAGCACAATCAGCAGCATCTCGATCACGCTGAGACTGATGAACAGCACACGGATCAACAAGGAGGCGGACACAAACTGTCCTTTGTTGATCCCCTCTCTTTTGCGCAAATAATCTATGGTCGCTCCCGCCACCACTCCGCCGCCAAGAAGCACCGACAGAATGCCGGCGACCGCAGCCGTGATATGGCCGACTCCGCTGTACCGGCTTTCGCGGAACACAAGTCCCGCCGCCAGAAACCCAAGACCCACCAAAGCAATCGCCGTCCGTATCCAGGCCAGGTAAGTCCGCTCGTTCGCCAGATGCTGCTGGATGTACGCCGTTTCATTCTCCCGATCTTTCATTCCGTTAACCTCCTGAAATGTTAAAACCCTTAACCCATCAGCACATTGATGGATCAAGGGCTTAGCTACCGCTCCGCAGATTCCCGTGCCTTCAGGTCAGGAGCCGGCATCGGCGTTCTTGGCATTCAGCAGCGCACGCAGCGTCTGCTCAAGCTCCCGGACAGGCAGCGATTCCAGCAGCACGGATTGGAACGTTCCGTACGCCCGGTCCACCTTCTCCTGTCCCAGCGGCGTCAGCGAGGTGTAGACACTCCGGCGGTCCGCCTCGCAAATATGCCTCTGGAGTGCGCCGCAGCCTTTGGCTTCAAACCGGCTGACCAGCCGGGACATCGCGCTCTGGCTGAGGCCCACCATAGACTCCAGCTGCTGCAGACGCAACTTTTTGCCCGGGGCTTCCGATAAGAACAGCAGCATATAAAATTCCTTCAGGGACATCTTATGCTTCTCCTGCAGCGCCTGCTCCAGCTTGCCTGCCGTGTTCGCCTGCATATGCGTCAGAGCCAGCCAGCCGGTCACAAGACCGCCGTATTCTGCCATATCCATAGTGTAAGTTCCCTTTCGTCTATCTTGAAAATAACTGCGCCCTCTGAAACGGGCCTGGTTATGAAAGCCTTCAATCGGGCAAGCCGCCCTCGGGGCCATCCCGGCCTTTCATCATCGATGGCGCCGCGTGGCGCGGCCTGATGCCCAGGGTTGCTTTTATTATATCATTCGTTCCTTTTTTGCACACCGCCCGGGCTTCACCCATAACCATGACGCTTGTCCACAGCCTGGATGCTTGCCAGCAGCCTATTTCTCCCTGTTCTTTCTGAGGCCCTTGATTGTGCCCAATGTCGCGCCCCCGGGAATGCGGAGGATGGCGCTTTTGGACGTTCCAATCTGCTGCGAGGTGTAAATGCCGGTATGCCCCGAGAACAGATAGCTGATCAGGCAGGCGATGAACATATAGATCGCGGCTTCCGAGCCGAACAGCTCAATGCCCATCAGGAAGCAGGCGATCGGCGTATTTGCCGCTCCGCAGAATACGGCGATGAAGCCGAGTCCTGCGAGAAACGGCGCGTACAGATGCAGGAAGCCGGACAGCGCGTTGCCGAGCGTAGCTCCGATCGCGAACAGCGGCGTCACCTCGCCGCCTTGAAAGCCCGCCCCGAGCGTCAATGAAGTAAACACCAGCTTGCCCAAAAAGGCAAACGGCGTAACCAGCTCCGTGAAAGACTGCTGGATCAGCGGGATGCCAAGCCCCAGATAATCCCGGGTTCCGACGATGTACACAAGCGCAATCACTACAAGTCCGCCGACCGCGCTCTTGAGCATGGGGTTCTTGAACAGCTTTGTATACCAACGCTTAAGCGCATGGGTCAGTTCGCTAAACAGCGTGCTGGCCAGCCCGAACAGAACCGAAGCGATCACAACCTTGAAGACGACCACTGCCGTCAGAGCAGGAACTGTGCCGATATGGTAGTGAATATGGGAGACGCCCCAGAACTCGGTCGTTACGAGATTGCCGATAAAGCTGGCGACGAATGCGGGAATCAGCGCCTCATGCGAGATCAGCCCGATCGCCAGCACCTCTAACCCGAACACCGTACCCGCCAGAGGCGTGCCGAAGATGGAGCCGAAGCCGCCGCTGATGCCGCAGATCAGCAAAATCCGGCGGTCCGCCGGGCTGACGCGCAGCGCTCTGCCGAACCATTCGGCGAGACTGCCGCCCATCTGAACCGCCGTTCCTTCGCGGCCGGCTGAACCGCCGAAGAGATGGGTTACCAGCGTGCCGAACAGTACGAGCGGAGCCATTCGCAGCGGGATCGTCTCGTTTCCGTTGTTGATCTGCTCCAGAATCAGATTATTGCCCTTGCCGCTGCTGCCGCCGAATTTCATATAGAGATAACTGACCAGCGCGCCGCCCAGCGGCAGCAGGAACAGCAGCCAGGGATGGTCCAGGCGGACACCCGTCACATAATCCAGACTCTCCAGAAAGAACGCCGAGGCGGTCCCGGCCAGAATGCCCACTCCCCCGCCCAGCAGCGTCCATTTGAGCAGCGTGCCAAGCAGCGCCGCGTACACCCATTTCCCGGCCAAAGCCTCCCATTTCTCTCTCCACATCTTCATCCTCTGTACGTCCTTTCTTCCGCAGGCTGCCCCCATAACAAAACAGACTCCTACCAGGGAATGAAATCCACTGGTAGGAGTCATCAGCCTTGCGGCGGTTATGGCGAACTCCATCGCCGTTCATCAGCCCGGTCTTTTGCGTCAGACCGATTCTATAGCATTTCGGCGGCGGCGTCAATAAAACGGCGCATAGATGCACAGGCGCATCTTGGACGCACAGTAGGCGAAATCAGCGATGTGACCATATTATGGCACATGGCAAGACAGTTCACAGACCAACCAGACCAACTCACCTATTCAGCGATAGTCTTCCGTTCCCAGACTCCTTGGAAGGAGCCAGGCGGTGACGGCGGCGCAGCACAGGGCCAGACCGAGCAGCCACAGCTTGTCGTCATTCCATGCGCCCTTCTGCATGCTGAAGAGATAAAAGGGCCCGGTGTACTTGCCTTTCGACATCCAGTCGATCAGATACCAGGCGAAGGCCGCGATAAATCCGCCTGCAAGATGGCGGAAGAGTACGGCGAGCAGCAGGCCGAAGGAGCCTAGAGCGACGGTGGTAATCCATACCCCGGCGGCAAGCGGCAGAGCAAAGTCGGCTCCCATAAGCCGCAGCAGCTCGAAAAAGACGGCAAGCAGCAGCCCGGCATAACCGGCGGTCAGCAGCCAGCGCAGCAGGAATATAACGGCATGGGACCGCCGTTTGGCGAGCAGCGTCTCGCCGATCCCGCCTGCGTCGAGCATGGCGAGCGGGGGCAGGAGAAGCAGGCCGGCAAGGCTGGCGTAGCGTTCTCCGTACAGGCCCGCTTCGCCCGGCCCCATGAAGGCGGCATTCGAGACCGCCGCCATCACGGCGAGCATGAGCAGCGCGGCAAGCCAATTGTAAGAAGCGAGCAGGCGGAGGTTGCGCAGCGCGAGCGGAACAAGGAGCGAACCGCCCCCGGTTCGCCGCCCGGGAAGCCGGGCGATGTCCGGCCCGCTCATCGGCTTCCCTCCATGGCGGCTGCCGCGCTTCCTCCCGCACGCCTGCGGCTGCGGCCCGCGGCGCGCCCGCTGCTTCGGCGCCGCTCCCAGAGGAAGGATGCAGCTGCGGCCATTGCCAGCGCCAGGACGCTCATGATAATCCGGTTCGCCACAATCTCTCCGGCATAATGCCGGTAAGCCTCACTCTGGGCGGCCGTATTGAAGCGGATGAGCAGCTTATAGGCGCGGTAGTCCCCCATCAGGGGTAAGGCCGACACTACAAACCAGGCGAACTGCAGCGGGACGGCCGCAATGCCGCTGCCGAACACGGTGTAGACCAGCATGCCGAACGCAGTGGTCGCCCAGATTGTCGGCAGCAGCCAGCCCGCGCCGTAGGCCAGAAAGACGGGAAGCGCCTCGCCGAATGCCGATGCGCCGTCCAGCGCTGTCGCGGTCTGCCACGCCGCGAAGACAGAAAGCAGCATATAGATGAGCGAAACCATGACGGCATAGGCCAGAAAGCGCGCTCCAACATAAGTGAAGGCCCTGATCCGGCGGCTTGCAATCAATTCAAGCATCCGGCTTGAACGGTCGCGGCTCAAGGCGAAGGCCGCAAGGAAGACCGGGAAGACTCCAGCGGTCAAGCCTACATAATCGCAGAAGAGCCTCGCCATGCCGGGGTAGACCTGACCTTCGGCAAGGCGGCTGCTATATTCAGCCTCCTGGACCTGGTAGTGCTCCATCGCCTGTTCATAGGTGTCAATGTTTTCTATGAAGGTGATGCCGTCCCGCATATATTCGGTCCAGCCTCCGAGCTTCTTGTCGAGATCGGCAGCGATCGCCTTCACCTTCTCTGCTGTATACGCCTCAGGATGCGACTTCACCTGTTCCAGCTCATCAATCGTACTGCGCATACTCGTCCTGTCATGATCCGACAGCTTCGATTGGTGGGCGAACATCCCGAATACGATTCGCTGGTTCATCCAGCCGTTCCGCAAATCCTGCTGCAAGTATTGGATGTAGCGCTCGGCGATTTTGCCGGGGTCCGTTATTTCCATCCAGCCATAGACAGGCATAGGCGGCGGGGCTTCCATATCGGCTGGGGGCGCCTCCCCGTCCGCCGGGGACTGGGCCTCTTCCCCGGCACTCGCCGCTGCGGCCTCTGCATCTTCGCCCGCTCCTGCGCTTGAAGATCCAGGCTTTGTCGCCGCCTCCGCCGATCCGGCCTTCGCTGCCGCATCCGCC
>RCUS01001273.1_pt1 | contig 13595 bp, 8 predicted proteins | sample 2166221 | NCBI WGS metagenome assembly RCUS01 (sample SAMN09932758, study PRJNA488358) | compost metagenome | isolation source: compost soil in cyclohexanecarboxylic | place: Germany: Experimental Botanical Garden | reverse complement strand
CCTGCTTGCGCCCGCCGCCCAGGTCGAGCAGCAGTTGCCAGCGGCCGGTCGGGGCTTCGCTGGCCAGTTGCAGCTGGTACTGGTACAGGCCATTGCTGTCAGCTTCCCAGACGAACTTGCGGCTGACCTGCTCATCCGGGCGGCGCACTTCCACGCTCACCGGCTGGGCCTTGACCGGCTTGCCGTCCTGGTCGCGCAGCAGGCCGTTGAGCAGCACCGTTTCGCCTGGGCGATACAAGTCACGCGGGCCAAAAATGAACAACTGCAGCGGGTTGGCCTGAGGCCCGGTGATGTCGAACTCGGCCAGGTCCAGTGCCGCGCTGTTCAGGCGCAACAGCGTGGTGTGCACGCCCTGGGTGGCGATCAGGGTATCAGCCCTGGGCGTGATCGGCAGCTGGGCGTGGCCCTTGCCATCGGTGCTGGCCTGGGCCAGCAGCTTGCCCTTGTCGTCATGGATTTCCAGGTTGACACCGTTCATTGGCTTGCCGCCTTCCAGGGCCTGGGCGAACACGTCGAGACGGTCACGGTAGCGGTGCGCGGACACACCGATGTCGCTGAGGGTGAACAGGGTTGCCGGCTGCGAATAGTCGTAGCTGCCCGAGGCACGCATCACCGCCAGGTACACGCCTGGCGCCTGCAGCGGCTTGATGCCGGCGATCGGCAGCAGCACGGTCTCGCGGGTGTTGCGTGCGGGGTTGAGGTCGAAGCGGCCGCTGTAGACCAGTTCGGCCATGTCCAGGGTTTCCTTGGACTGGTAGTAGTACAGGCTGCTGTTGCGCCCCCAGTTGACCAGGAAGGTCGAGAGCATGTCCGGCTTCACGCGGAAGAACTCGACATCGACCTTGTCGACGTTGAGGGCGATCACCGGCAGGCCCTCGGCCAGGCGCGTGGGCAGCAGCGAACCACGGCTGGCGAAGCCGATGGTCGGCTGCATGTCGCGGGTTTCCAGGCGGCTGATCGACTCGCTGTCCAGTTGCTTGCCATTGACCGCCAGCAGGCCCTTGTCGACGGTCAGCACCAGCTTGCGCTGCGGCTCCAGGTGGCGCAGGCGCAGCTCCATCTGGTTGTCGGAGAGCTCCCAGGCGCCGTCGAGCTTGCCTTTGACGGTGTCGACCAGGTGCACTTTGCTGGCGAAGTCCTGCTTGGCATCCAGCGGCGCGGAGAAGCTGATCGACAGCGTCGCGGCGCCATCGAGCTGCACTTCGGAAACATCCAGCACCGTCAGCTCGCGGCCCTCGTAGCGTTTGGCGAGTACGGCCGGGTCTTCGCGTTGGGGTGCCGGGGTGGCAGCGGGCGCTGTGGCCGCCGGCTTTTCGGATGGCGCCGGCTTGTCCGGCGTCGAAGAGTCACAGGCACTGAGCAAAGCCAGCGCGCAGGCCAGCAACAATCCTTTGTTGAACATGGAGTAGAACTCTTTGGCAGCGTGTACGTGAGGGCAGCAACTATAGCGCAACTATGGTCGCGCGAATTGGCTGCATGGCCGGTACACTGCTGGCAATTTAGAAAAGCGGGGGCGCTTTGCGCCCCTTTCGCGACACAAGGCCGCTCCCACAGGTACTGCACAGGCTTCCGGTTTACACGATCCCTGTGGGAGCGGCCTTGTGTCGCGAAAGGGCTGCGCAGCAGCCCCAGGATTCCCCAGGACACCCGATGACCTCACTGACCACCGACTGGCAGCACCGCCCCACCCACCACAAGGTCTGGGCCCTGGCCGCGCCGATGATCCTGTCCAACATCTCCGTGCCGCTGGTAGCCCTGGTCGACAGCACGGTCATCGGCCACCTCCCCCACGCCCACCAGTTGGGTGCCGTAGCCGTGGGCGCCACGCTGTTCACCTTCATGGTCGGTCTGATGGGCTTCCTGCGCATGGGCTCCACCGGCTTCGCAGCCCAGGCCGCCGGCCGTGGCGACGGTGCAGCGTTGCGCCAGGTGCTGGTACAAGGGCTGCTGCTGGCGGTCGGCTTCGCCCTGCTGATCGGCCTGCTGGCCCTGCCCTTCAGTCAGCTGGCGCTGCAGGCGATGCAACCCAGCGCGGCCCTGCAGCAAGCCACCGAAGACTTCTTCCATACCCGCCTGCTCGGCCTGCCCGCGGCACTGGCCAGCTACGCCCTGGTCGGCTGGTTCCTCGGCACCCAGAACGCGCGGGCGCCGCTGGCCATCCTGCTGACCACCAACCTGCTGAACATTGCCTTGAACCTGTGGTTCGTGCTTGGCCTGAATTGGGGCGTGCTGGGCTCGGCGCGGGCGTCGGTGATTGCCGAGTGGAGCGCCGCCCTGCTCGGCCTGGCCCTGACCCGCCCGGCCCTGCGCGCCTACCCGGGGCAGATCGTGTGGGCGGCGCTCAAGCGCTGGCAGGCCTGGCGGCCGCTGCTGGCGGTGAACCGCGACATCTTCCTGCGCAGCCTGGCGCTGCAACTGGTGTTCCTGCTGATAACCGTGCAGGGCGCACGCCTGGGTGAAGCCACCGTGGCGGCCAACGCCCTGCTGCTCAATGGCCTGCTGCTGACTGCCTATGCGCTCGACGGGTTGGCGCATGCGGTGGAGGCTCTGTGCGGCCATGCCATTGGCGCCCGCGACCGCGACACATTGCGCCGCTCGCTGGTGGTGGCCTGTGGCTGGTCGCTGATCACCAGCCTGGGGTTTGCCGGGTTGTTCCTGCTGGGCGGGCACCTGTTCATCGATTTGCAGACCGACATCGAGAGTGTGCGGGCAGCGGCTTATCCGTACCTGCCGTACCTGGCATTGCTGCCGTTGATTGCGGTGTGGAGTTATTTGCTGGATGGCTTGTTCATTGGCGCGACCCGGGCGCGGGAGATGCGTAATGCGATGTTGGTGTCGGTGGTGATTGCGCTGCCCTTGGGAGTGCTCATGGGTGGGTTTGGCAACCATGGGTTGTGGTTGGCGTTTCTCGGGTTCATGGCGTTGCGGGCGGTGACGTTGGGGTGGGTGGGATGGCGGTTGCAGGAAAAAGGTGAGTGGATTCAGTAATGCCGGGGCCGCTCCCACATTGATCGGCGTACGCAGGACTTTGTGGGAGCGGCCTTGTGTCGCGAAATGAGGGCGAAGCCCTCACCTGCGGATTCACAGCCACACACAATCCCAATGTGGATAATCACCAGCCCGCCGCACCAGGCCAGCCCGAATGGGATTGGCGATGATGTAGCGCGCCACTGCCCTCACATCCTCCTCGCGGCGCAAAGCCCGGTCATGAAAGCTGGTCTGCCAGATATGCCGCCTTTCAGCCCCCACCTTGTACAGCGCACAACTGCTTCTGGACTTGAACTCGCACATCAGCCTACCCAGGCTCGACGGCCCAAGCTCGACAAGCCAGTGAAGATGATCCGGCATCAAGACCCACGCCAGAGATCGACACGCCTTGCGCTCTTCGCTGAGCCGCAATTGCTGGATAACTGTTCTGGCGAACAAGAAGTCTTTGAACAACGGTGTTCGGTTGCGGGTGGTCGTGGTGAGCAGGTAGAGACGCCCTGGATCGGACACTCGGCCACTACGTAAACGATGGGAGCCGGGACTTTCCATGTCATCCTCCTTTGAACATTGCATTCAAAGGTAGCGTCGCTGATGCGATAGGCGAGGACTGGACCATTACCAGGTATGACGCGGTGAGGGCTTCGCCCTCATATCGCGACGCAAGGCCGCTCCCACAAAAAAGCGGGAGCGGCCTGGCAATTACGACGACAGGTACGAAGACCGGGTCAGACCAAGGCGCAGGGCATCCAGGAACTGGGTCCGCTCCCGCGCAGTGATCTTGGCGCTGGCCACCTTGTCACGGTAGTGCGTCATCAACTCCTCCGGCGACAGGTGCACATAGCGCAGCATGTCTTCGATGGTGTCGTGGGTCTCGATACCGGCGTGGTACACGCTACCGTCGGCGTTCTGGTAGATGTTCACCGAGTCGGTGTCACCGAACAGGTTGTGCATGTCACCGAGGATTTCCTGGTAGGCACCGACCAGGAACACACCCAGCAGGTAGTCCTCGCCCTCCTTCACCGCATGCACCGGCATGCTGGTCTCGATGCTCTGCTCGTCGACGTACTGGTTGATCTTGCCGTCGGAGTCGCAGGTCAGGTCCTGCAGCACCGCGCGGCGCATCGGCTCTTCGTCGAGGCGATGCAGCGGCAGGATCGGCAGGACCTGGCCGATGGCCCAGGTGTCCGGCAGGCTCTGGAACACCGAGAAGTTGCAGATGTACTTGTCGGCCAGCTTGTCGTTGAGCTCGTCCAGCACCTGGCGGTGCGAACGCTGGCGCGCCTTCAGCGAGTTGTGCAGGCGACGGCACACGGCGAAATAGCACTGCTCGGCCAGGGCCTTCTCGGCCAGGCTGATCTTGCCATCGGCGTACTGCGCGGCCACGTCACCCATGTAGTGGGTGGCGCGCCAGTAGGTCTCGGTGACCATCTCGATGTCGGTCGGGCCAAGCAGGTCGACCAGCCACTGCACGGTCTCGGGCAGGGCTTCCTTGTTCTCGATGGTCGGTACGTCGTCATTGTGTTTCTCGACGTCGGTCACCTGGATCACCAGCATGGCGTGGTGCGCGGTCAGCGAACGGCCGCTCTCGGAGAAGATGTGCGGGTGCGGCAAGCCCTGCGCGTCGCAGAACTCCTTGAGCATGCCCACCACCACGCCGGCGTAGTCGTCCATGTCGTAGTTGATCGAGCTGGCATTGCGCGAGTGAGTGCCGTCGTAGTCCACACCCAGGCCGCCACCCACGTCGATGTGGTCGACCGGCAGGCCCAGCGCACGCAGCTCGCCGTAGTAACGGATGGCTTCCTTGAAACCGTGCTGGTAGTCGGCCAGGTTGGCGATCTGCGAACCCATGTGGAAGTGCAGCAGGCGGATGCCCTGATCCAGGCCCGCATCGCGGAAGCGCTGCACCACCGAAAGCAACTGGGCGGCGGACAAACCGAACTTGGACTTCTCGCCACCGGTGTCGGCCCACTTGCTCGAGGCCAGCGACGACAGGCGAACGCGCAGGCCAACCTGTGGTTTCACCTTGAGCTCGGCAGCCTCTTCGATCACCAGGGCCACTTCCGACTCTTTCTCGATGACGATGAACACATTGTGGCCAAGCTTCTGGCCCATCAGTGCCAGGCGAATGAACTCACGGTCCTTGTAGCCGTTGCAGACGATGGTGCCGCCCTTCGGCGCCAGCGCCAGCACTGCCAGCAACTCGGGTTTGGAGCCGGCTTCCAGGCCGATGGAAACGTTTTGCGTGGCGATGATGTTTTCCACCACCGCTTCCTGCTGGTTGACCTTGATCGGGTACAGCGCGGTGTACTGGCTCTGGTATTCCAGGCGCGCGATGTTGGCGTCGAAGGCACCGGTCAGCTGGCGCACACGGTCCTGCAGAATGTCAGGGAAGCGCACCAGCAAGGGCAGCGACAAGCCGCTCTGGCGCAGTTCGTCGACCTGTTCGAACAGGTCGATCGGAGCGCTTTGAGGGCCGTTGGGGCGTACTTCGACGCGCCCGGCTTCATTGATGGCGAAATAGCCAGCGCCCCAATGGCGGATACCATAAACACTGCGGCTGTCGGCCACGGTCCATTGGCTACCATCGTCTTTGCGTGTGCGTCGTACGGACATTCAAGTCCCCTATAGATAAGTCGAAGACACTGCCCCGCAGGCAGCGGAGCGAGTGTAAAAGCTGTAAATGACGATTCATCCGTGCTCAGGCATAGACCCTGACCACAGGAACGAGTTTAGAAAGCGCTGGGCAAAAAATTGTGCGATGGCCTCAGCCGCCGGACTTTTTCGCCTTGAAACCCTGTTTGGTCAGCTCGCCGATCAACAGCTCGACATGGTCGCCCTGGATCTCGATAACCCCGTCCTTCAGGGCGCCGCCGGTACCGCAGCGGCGCTTGAGCGTGGTCGCCAGCTCCTTGAGCTGGTCGGGCGGCAGCGGCACGCCGGTGACAGTGGTCACGGTCTTGCCGCCACGGCCTTTGCTTTCGCGGCGCACGCGGGCAATGCCGTCGCCTTCGGGGATGATTTGCTGCTTGCAGGTGCAGGCGTCCACCGGCTGGCCACAGTCGGGGCAGTGCCGACCGGCGTCGGTGGAGTACACGAGACCGCCAAGGGCGGAAAAGGAAGAAGCTTTCTTGGCCACTTTTGTTCCTCTGTGCTGAGGACAAAAACTGGTCGTGCCTTGGGGTTGAGGCCGACCGCGAAGCCCCACTCTGGCAGGGGCGGCGCTACTGCTGCAAGAATTGCGGCAGCCCGAAAAGGGCGCGCAGTGTAACGATAAATACGCCGGTTGTGTAGGAGGGGGTTTACCCGCGAACAAGGGCAAAGCCCTTGCCCTGCGAAACGGGTGTCTGGGCCGGTATTTCGCGGGCAAACCCGAGCCTACAAAGTGGCCTTATAGCGCTGCAACGCCGCCAACGAGTCCGGGCAATAAGGCTTGCTCAGGCTTTCCTGCTCAGCCTGTTCCAGACCGATGAAGCGCGCCTCGATCACCTCTTCCGGCTGCAACCGCAACGGTGCATCCGACACCGCCGAATACACCGCACACCACAAGCGGTTATCCGGCTGGTCGAAGTAGAACCGCTCGTGAAAGCGCAGCTCGGCGCCCTCGATGCCCAGCTCTTCGGCCAGCTCGCGCGCGGCCGACTCGGCATAGGCTTCCCCAGCCGTGACCATGCCGCCCGCCGCCACATCCCAATACCCGGGGTACAGCGCCTTGCTCAGGGTACGCCGGTGTACACACAATTCACCGGCACTGTTGAACAGCAGAATAAACGTGCAGCGACCGATCAGGCCACGCTCGCGCAGCTCGGCACGGGGCAAGGCGCCCAGTACCTGGTCGGTTTCGTCCACCCAGGTGACCAGCTCGCGGTCGGAAGCCGCCCGATGGGCGGCCTCGGTTGGGCCGATAGCCATCATCAACCCTGCGACAGCAGCTGACGCAGATCGATAACCGCAGCGTTGGCCCGGGAAATGTAGTTGGCCATGACCAACGAGTGGTTGGCCCACATGCCGAAGCCACTGCCGTTGAGCACCATCGGGCTCCACAGCGGCTCTTGCGAGGCCTCCAGCTCACGGATGATCTGACGCACGCTGACGGTGGCATTCTTCTTCGCCAGCACGTCGGCGAAGTCCACCTCGATGGCACGCAGCAGGTGCGACAGCGCCCAGGCTTGGCCACGGGCTTCATAGAACACGTTGTCGATCTGCAGCCATGGGGTTTCCACCAGCTCCTCATCCACCTGCGGCGCCTGGCCGGCAACGACCGACTCGGTCTTCAGCGTGGTGTTGAGCTTGACCCGGCCAACGCTGGCCGACAGGCGCTGCGACAGCGAGCCCAGGCGGGTGGCCACGTCACCCAGCCAGTTGTTCAGGTTGTCGGCGCGGGTATAGAAGATAGCGCCCTTGTCGCCGGCAGCCAGACGGGTCTGGTAGCGGGTCAGCGACTTGATGCCCTCTTCGAACTCCGACTCGCTCGATGGCAGGATCCAGCTCTTGTTGTCGAAGTTGAAGCGCGGCTCGGCCTTGGCCAGGTCGGCGTCTTCGGTGGACTGCGACTGCGAACGGGCGAAGTCCTTGCGCAGGGCACGGGACAGGTCGCGCACCTGGACCAGCACGCCGTATTCCCAGCTCGGCATGTTGTCCATCCACAGCCCCGGCGGGAAGCGGTCGTTGGAAATGTAGCCGCCCGGCTTGTTCAGCAAGGTGCCGGCCACGGTCTTGAGGGTTTCGATAGTGGTGTAGCCCACCACCATCTGCTGGCCAGTGCGCTCGGCTGCGGCCTGGGCGTTCTGCTGCACCGGGAACAGCTCCGGCTCCTGGCTCCAGTACCAGCCCAGGCCGATACACACCAGCAGGTACAACCCGATCAGGGTCCCCAGGGCACGGCTCCAGAGGCCGCCAAGGTAGCTACGGGCGGCGGCGCCACGGCCGTCGACACGCTCGCGGGGCTCGGCTTTGGCCTCGCGGTTTTTCCAGTCCAGCATGGCTTTGTCCTTAATCAGTCACGACGGTTCAGGGGCTTTGACCACAGGCCTGCGCTAGCGTGCCACGGGAAGCCCGAATGGCTGCACTATAAAGCAGACACCACCGTACGCATAAGCGACCATTCAGTCAGCAACTGAATATTCGTTCTGCCCGCTTTGTTGACGCAGGGCACTCACGCACGTGAAAAGAGCTGCTAGCATAGAGCCATCATTGCCCCTGCACATCCCAACCTATAAGTAGCCAGGACATGAGCCAAGCAGTCGAGCCGAGCCCGCAGTGCCCCGTCCAACAGCTGACGCGTAACGGCCTGCGCAAGGACGACCCGCTCGACCCGCTGCTGCTGCCCGTGCGCAAACCGGTGTACATCCTGCTGCAGGACCACGAACGCGCCCAGCGCCTGGCCCAGCAACTGGAATTCTTTGGTCTGGTGGTGCAAGCGTTGCCCAGCACAGCGGCGTTTCTCGCCTCGATCAGCGAGTACCCGCCTTCGGCCATCATCATGGATGTCGACTTCACCGGCGCCGGCCTGGGCTTGCTGCTGGCCGCCCAAGTGCAGCAGGGCCTGGCACGCGCCATTCCGTTGCTGTTCTTCAGCCATCACGAAGCCGACACCCCGACCCGCCTTGCCGCAGTACGCGCCGGTGGTCAGGACTTTCTCACCGGCAGCCTGGAAGCTTCCAGCTTGCTGGAAAAGGTCGAACTGCTGACCAACACCGCCCCGCACGACCCGTTGCGCGTGCTGATCATCGACGACTCGCGCACCCAGGCCCTGTACACCGAGCGTGTACTGGCCGGCGCCGGCATGCTCACCCGCAGCCTGACCGACCCGATCCGCACCATGGCCGAGCTTGCCGACTTCCAGCCCGACCTGATCATCCTCGACCTGTACATGCCGGCCTGCACCGGCCCGGAGCTGGCCAAGGTAATCCGCCACAGTGACCGTTATGTGAGTGTGCCGATCATCTACCTGTCTGCCGAGGACGACCTGGACAAGCAACTGGATGCCATGAGCGAAGGCGGTGATGACTTTTTGACCAAGCCGTTTCGCTCACGCCACCTGATCACCACCGTGCGCAACCGCGCCGCCCGCGCCCGGCACCTGAAGGCGCGCATGGTGCGCGACAGCCTGACCGGGCTGTACAACCACACCCACATCCTGCAACTGCTGGAAGACTGCAGCTTCCGCGCCCGCCGTGAGCAGCAGCCGTTGAGCTTTGCCATGCTCGACATCGACCACTTCAAGAAGATCAACGACCGCCACGGCCACCCCATGGGCGACCGAGTGATCAAGAGCCTTGCCCTATTCCTCAAGCAGCGCTTGCGCAAGACCGACTTCATTGGCCGCTACGGTGGCGAGGAGTTCGCCATCGTCATGCCCAATACCGCGCTGGATGCCGCACACAAGGTGCTGGACGAAATTCGCCGGCGCTTTGCCGAAATTCTCTACCCGGCGCAGCCGCGCGATTTGCAGTGCACCTTCAGTGCAGGGGTGGTGCAACTGGACGAGGGGTTGGATGCACTGACCATGGCCAGTGCAGCGGACGAGGCGCTGTACCGGGCCAAGCATGCGGGGCGTAATTGCGTCGTTCGTGTTGAGCCCTGAGATTCGCACTCACTGTGCCAGCCACACCAATAGAGGCACTGTGCCACTTTTTTTCTGACACCAAGCCCCTGGCGTCATCACCCCGTCACAAAATCGCAATAACTTCAGGCGCCTACCTCTCCCCTGCGCAGGAAGTTCGCGGCTATGCGCCTGAAGTGGCTGACCAATTTCAACACCCTGTTGCTGGTGACCGTGTGTATCGCCTTGGGCGCCACCCTGTGGTGGTCGCAGCGCGCCCTCGAGCGCCCCTACCAGCTGATGGAGCGCTATCTGGGCCTGTCTCAGCAGTTCCAGAACCAGACGGCGCGCAATATCCAGGCCTACCTGGGCAGTGGCGATGCCCTGCGTCAGGCCGCAGCCATGGAGGCGACCCAGCAGTTGCAGGCCGCACTGACGGATTGGCCCGTAGAGCTGGCCGAGAAGTTGCGCCCCAGCCTGGATAGCCTGCAGGCCTTCACCGCCAACGAACTGCTGGCCGCCGGTAAGCTGGCCGGCGACCCACAAGCCCTGCTGCTGCAAGCCGAGCGGGAGCTGGGGGCGAACTTCGAGCAGATGGCCAGCTATGCCCGCGACAGTGGCAACGCCGAGGCCAATCGCTACTTGCTGCCCTTGCTCGACGCCACCCTGCACCTGGGGCGGCTGTCATTGGCTCGCGACAAGCTGGTCAGCAGCGGCCGCCCGGAGCTGGCCGATGAGGTGGAACGCGAGCTGCAACTGATCCGCGCCCAGGCCCAGACGGTCGACGGCCTGCCACTGCTCGGCGTAACCCGCACGGCCGAATCCGGAGCCGACGACTTCGCTGCGATGATGGGCCTGGAATCCCAGAGCAGCGCCCAGCAGGAAGACATTGCCGTGGGCCTTAAGCGTGAATTGCAAAGCCTGCTCAACCGCTACCCGGCCGAACTGCAACGCACCCGCGAACAGATCGAGCGCCGCGCCGAGCTGGCCGCCACCACCGGCCAGCGCCTGGAAGCCGTACAACAGGCCATCGCCGCGTTGGAACCCGAAGTACGCGGCCAGCATGCGAAAATCGCTGCCGAGGTGCGCATCATCCAAGGCCTGATGATCGGCCTGATCCTGCTGATCGCCCTATTGATCGATACGCTGCAACGGCGCCTGGCGCGTACCCTGACCGGACTGGCCCCGGCCCTGTCACGCTGGGCCGAGGGCGACTTCGCCCAAGCCATCGCCTTGGGCAAGACCAACCGCGAACTGCACGACATCCAGGAGTCGCTCAACCGCCTGCGTCAGTACCTGGTGGAGCTGGTCGGCACCATCCGCCATAACGCCGAGCAGGTGGCCGGCAGCAGCCACGCCCTGGCCGGCATGAGCGCTGCGCTGCACGGCGGCGCCGAGCGCCAGGCCGGCGATACCGGGCAGATCCGCGATGCCTTGGGCGAGCTGGAAGCGACCATTCAACAAGTGGCAGGTGACGCCAGCGCAGCCGCCGAGGCCAGCCGCGATGCCGGGCGTGCGGTGGAACAAGGCCAGGCGGTAATCGGCCAGAGCCTGTCGGGCTTGCGTGAACTGGTCGATGAAGTGCAAGGCAACGCCCGCATGATCGAACAATTGGCGGAAGAGTCGGCCACCATTGGCGGGGTACTGACGGTGATCCGCGCGATTGCCGAGCAGACCAACCTGCTGGCACTGAATGCCGCGATCGAAGCGGCCCGTGCCGGCGAGATGGGCCGTGGCTTTGCCGTGGTCGCCGATGAGGTGCGCTCACTGGCTCAGCGCACCACGGGGGCTACCGGCGAGATCCAGGCGTTGATCGACCGCCTGCAGCAGGCCGCCAGAAGTTCGGTGGCGGGGATGCGCGCGCAACTGGAGCATGCCGAGGCCACGGCCAACCAAGCCCAGGCGGCGGATGGGGCACTGGATGAGATTGTCTGTGCCATTCGCACCATTTCCGATACAGCGGTGCGGATTGCCGATGTCACGGCACAGCAGAGTGGCGCGGTGAGCGAGATTCGTGACCACAGCGAGCGGATTCACGCGTTGGGTGAAGACAACCTGCAGCGCATTGGCGAGGGACGTGAACAAGGTGAACAGCTGCTGAGCCTGGGCGGTGAGCTGAACCGGGCGGTGCGAGCGTTCAGGGTCTGAGATCGAGCGCCGCCCGCGCGGCGCTTCGCGGGTAAACCCGCTCCTACGTTTGTTTCGGGCCAATTATTCCTGCGCATCCGTTATCATGCCGGGCACGTTCCACCTCGCGAGTCCGCCATGCGCCGCCTGTTTTTCATGCTGTTCCTGCTGCTGGCCAGCCCTGTCTTCGCCGCAGGCCTGCTCGACAACCGCCCCAGCGCCACCCTTGGCGCCGCTTCGCTGGCCAACAACGCCGACTTCCTGCCGGTACACGAGGCCTTCAAGCTCAGCCTGGTCCAGGCCGATGCGCAAACCATCAAGCTGCGCTTCGTCGCCACCGATGGCTACTACCTCTACCGCCACCGCTTCCAGTTCCGCACGGAACCGGCCGACATCACCCTGGGCACGCCGAACATCCCCAAGGGTGAGGCCAAGCACGATGAATTCTTCGGCGACGTCGAGGTGTACCACGGCGTGCTCGATATCGAGTTGCCACGCAAAGACCCACGCGCCTTCACCCTGCTGGTGGGCTACCAGGGTTGCGCCGACAAGGGCCTGTGCTATCCGCCGGAAACCGCACGCCTGAGTATCGATGGCGAGGGCGTTGCAAACACGCCAGCCACCCGCGAACACGGCTGGAACTGGAAGTCGCTGCTGCTGTTCTTCCTCGCTGGGGTCGGCCTGACCTTCACCCCCTGCGTCCTGCCAATGTTACCGATCCTTTCCGGTGTGGTGCTGCGCGGCCAGGTTGGCGGCGTGCGCGGCCTGGCGCTGTCGCTGGCCTACGTGCTACCAATGGCCGCCAGCTTCGCGGTGCTCGGCGCACTGATGGGCCTGTTCGGCGCAAGCCTGAACCTGCAGGCGCGCCTGCAGTCGGCCTGGGTGCTGGTACCTTTCGCGCTGTTTTTCGTGGTGTTCGCCCTGGCCATGTTCGGCCTCTTCGAACTGAGGCTGCCCCAGGCCCTGAGCAACCGCCTGAACAACGTCGCCAACCACACCCGCGGCGGCTCGCTGCTGGGGGCAGCAGTGCTCGGTGTACTCTCCAGCTTGCTGGTTTCTCCATGTGTCTCGGCCCCCCTGGCCGGTGCCTTGCTCTATATCAGCGCCAGCGGCGATGCCCTGGGTGGCGCGCTCAAGCTGTTCACCCTGGGTTTGGGCATGGGTGCGCCACTGCTGCTGGTGGCCACCGGTGGCGCGGCCTGGCTGCCCAAAAGCGGCCCATGGATGAACACGGTGAAAAACGCCATTGGCGTACTGCTGCTGGGGCTGGCCATCGGTTTGCTCAGCCGTGTACTGCCAGGCCCTGTGACCTTGCTGCTGGTCGGTTTCCTGGCCGCGGGTGTGGCACTGTTCCTCGGCGCGCTGGAATTCGTCGTCAAGACGGCGGCCCAGCGCCTGGCGCAACTGCTCGGCCTGGCCTTGCTGGTGTACGCGCTGGCTTGCTGGTACGGCGCACTCACTGGCCAGGGCGACCCACTGCGCCCACTGCCGGGGGCGTCACTGGCCGCCAGCGGCAGCCTCCCGACGGCAAAAGCCGATGCCTGGCAGACCATCACCACACCTGATGCTCTGGACGCAGCCCTGGCGCAGGCCCAGGCCGCCGGCCAGCCAGTGCTGCTGGACTGGTACGCCGACTGGTGCATCAGCTGCAAGGTGATCGAGCATGAGGTGCTCAATGCACCGCAAGTGCAAACACAGCTGGCCGGCTTCAAACTGCTACGTTTCGACATCACCGACAGTAATGCCGAGCAACGCACGCTGCTCGACCGCTACCAGCTGTTCGGCCCCCCCGCCCTGCTGTTTTTTGCTGCGAACGGCAGCGAAATTACCGCTGATCGGGTGATTGGCGAGATAAATGCCGGTGAATTTGCGCAGATTCTGACGCGCGTGCGCGGCAAAGTCGGTCTATAACTTCCCGCGAGCCGGGAAAAATCCTGAA
>RCUS01001268.1_pt1 | contig 13615 bp, 14 predicted proteins | sample 2166221 | NCBI WGS metagenome assembly RCUS01 (sample SAMN09932758, study PRJNA488358) | compost metagenome | isolation source: compost soil in cyclohexanecarboxylic | place: Germany: Experimental Botanical Garden | reverse complement strand
GGTGAAAACATGAATGATTGTATTTTTTGTAAAATAGCAAAAGGAGAAATTCCGTCAAAAAAAGTCTATGAAGATGATAAAGTGTTTGTTTTTCACGATATAAACCCGGAAGCTCCAGTACATGTATTAGTTATTCCTAAAGAACATATAGCGAGTGCTAATGATATAGATGAAAGTAAAAGTGATATAATAGCACATATATACTTTGTTATCCATAAGATAGTAAGAGAACTAGGTATATCAGAGTTTGGCTACAGAATAGTTAATAATTGTGGTGAAGATGGTGGTCAAACTGTAAATCATCTACATTTTCATATTCTAGGAGGAAGAAGTCTTAAATGGCCTCCAGGCTAACAATAATTATATGAAGTTCTTGACATTGTAAAATATAGTATTGTATAATATAGCGTGTGTTGTTTAAAGCCCACGGCTGTGCATTATAACATATTAGCTAGCGGAGGGAGGGATAGTAGATGTCAGAAATTAGAGTTGGAGAAAATGAAACACTAGAAAGTGCTTTAAGAAGATTCAAAAGAAAATGCGCTAGAGCAGGTGTTCTTTCAGAAGTAAGAAAAAGAGAACATTATGAAAAACCAAGCGTTAAGAGAAAGAAAAAATCAGAAGCTGCTAGAAAGAGAAAGTTTAAATAATAGCAGAGTTCTATAAAAGAATTTCTTTGAAAGAAGGTATTATATTGCCAACAATAAAAGAAAGACTTCAAGAGGACTGGAAACAGGCTTTAAAGGCAAGAGAAAAATTTAAGGCTGAAGTTTTAAGCATGGCTAAAGCAGCTGTACTTTTAGTTGAAAAAACTAACAATGTCACAATTGAAGATGAGCAAGTTATAGAAATTTTAGCAAGAGAAATCAAGCAAAGAAAAGAAGCTATGCTTGAGTTTGAAAAGGGAAATAGACAGGATCTTGTAGATAAGTCTAAGACTGAAATTGAGATTTTGCTAAATTACCTTCCTCAACAGTTAAACGAGAATGAAATTCTTGAAATTGTAAAACAAGCTGCGCTTGAAGTTGGGGCCAACTCTCCTAAGGAGATGGGAAAAGTTATGGCGAAAGTCAGACCTTTAACTGTAGGCCGCGCTGATGGTAAACTTGTAAGTTCAATTGTTAAAGAATATTTAAGTAAATAATTTTACGTTATAAAAGGAGTTCACTTTGTGAGCTCCTTTTTTACATGCCATGAAATATCAATATAAATGATATTTTAAAATTTGTAATTTAATAAACCACATCATCATAAATTAATATGAAATGATTTTTTTTTGAGGGGTTTTATGGAGTCTAAGTGGAATAGAGCAAAAATGAAGTTAGCTGAAAACCTAGAAATACCAAATGATGTCATATTAAGTACGCCGAAAATAACTATCTCAAGTAATAATGAAATATCTATAGAGAATCATAAAGGGATAATAGCCTTTGAAAGAGAGTATATAAAGATAAATTCTAAAATAGGGACTATAACCATAAATGGAAAAGACTTTGAGATAGCTTTTATTGGAGGTCAGACTATAGTAATTCAAGGAGAGTTCAAATCAGTAATTTATGAGGGGATGGGGTAAATGGAGATATTAAAAAAACTTAAAAAGGGAACAATAACTATAGAGGTAAGAGCTATGATTCCAGAGAAATTTATCAATTTACTTTGGAGTCATGGCATTTATTCTAAAAATATTAGAAAAGTTGATTTAACAACATTTCTTGTGGAGATAAACTTAGTAGACCTTAAAGAAGTTCAAAATATAGCAAAAAGAATAAATGCAAAAGTAAAGGTTGTTGGGAAAAAGGGTTTAGCTTTTTATCTTATAAAAGCTAAAAGGCAAGTTTCTTTATGTGTAGCTGGAATAATATTTTTGGGGGTTATGTTCTACTTGTCTACATATATTTGGAGTATAGAGATTAACACTAAAAAAATATTGTCACCTTTTGAGATTAGAAGACAATTAAATTCATTAAATGTAAAACCTGGTGTTAAGAAAACATCTTTAGATGTTTATGCTTTAGAAAAGCAGCTAGAGGACACTAATAGCGATATAATGTGGGTAAAAGCAAGAATAGAAGGATCTACCTTAAAGGTAGATATAGAAGAGAAGGTAAACCCACCAGAGATTAAAGAAAAAGAAGACAATGAAGGTGTAATTGCTAAGATGGACGGGGTTATAAAAAGGATTTATACAATTTCTGGAACTGCTGTTGTTAAGCCTGGTGATATAGTTAAGGCTGGAGATTTGCTTATAAAGCCATATCAAGGAAAAGAAGGGCTTGAATATAAAATCAAGGCAGAAGGTAGAGTTATGGCAAGTACGGCCTATGAAAAGATATTAGAGGTACAAATAAGCGGTAAGTCAAAAGAGAGAACAGGAGAAAAAGACAAAGCTATATATGTCGAAGTTCTAGGAAAGAAAATTTATCTAAAAAAGCCTATAAAAACATATAAGGACTATGATAAAATAGAAGTCAAAGATAACTTTATAAAAAGTGAAGTTTATTATGAGGTATCAGAGAAAGAGCTAAACTTAAACGAAGATGAGGTTAAGCTTGATGTGCTAAATAAGTCAAGAGAGGCAGTTTTAAAAGAGATTGATAAGAAAGATACCATAGTACAAGAAATTCAAGATGTTGAAAACATAGGGGATGGAAAAATCATAATAAAAAATAAGTTTATAGTAGAGCAAGATATATCACAAATGAACAATTAACTTTAATAATAAAAAGTAGGTGAAACTATGGCTAAGAAATTGGATAACCAAAGAAATATACAACTAAAAAGAATTTTAACTTTCTTCTTCACCTTCTTATTAGCTTTTTTGATTTTAATGACTGCTATTGTCACTAAGAAATATAATTTAAATCCAGGGGATATAGCTAATGCGGATATAAAGGCCCCTAGAGATACAATAGATCAGATGGCTACAAAGGCTAAGGAAGATGAAGTTGTCCAGCAAATAGATAAACAGTATACATTGAAGACTGATGTATCAAAAACAGCAGAGGATAACATAAAGAACTTTTTTCAAAAGATAATAGCACTTAAAGATTCTACAGTACAAGAGAATGACAAAATAGCTGCTATAAAAACATTAAATGTAGTTAAGTTAGATGATGAAGACTATAAATATTTACTTTCAGTTTCAAAAGAGGACATCACTTTATTTCAAAATAAGTCCTTAGAGATAATAGGACTTGTTTACAAGAAGAACATAGAAGAAGATAAGGCAGAAGATATACAAGCTGCAAAAAATGAAGTTGAAAACAACTTAAATAACAGTGGCTTTAATAGAAGACCTAGAGATATATTGAATCTTCTTATAACTTCTCAAATAAAACCTAACTTCTTTTATGATAAAGAAAAAACTGATGAAAAAATTCAAGAAGCACAGAAAAATGTCCCTAAGATAGTAATAAAGAAAAATCAAACTATAGTAAAAGAGGGAGAGCCTGTTACTGAGTCTCAGATAGAGCTTTTAAATGAATTAGGACTTCTTAAAAATTCTGCAGCTGGAGATAGTCTATATGTATATTTTGTATTAGGTATATTTGTTGCTGTAATATTAACTATTGAATATTTTTATATTTATAAATATTACAGAAAGATTTTTGATAATACAAACAATCTAATACTTATAAGCATAATTAACATAATATCTTTAGTTTTAGCAAGAAGTACGGCGCTTATATCACCTTATTTAGTGCCAATGATATTTGGACCAATAATGCTTACTTTGTTATTAAACTATAAAATAAGTTTAGTAGTTAGTTTGTTAAACTGTGTACTAATAAGTGGAGTTATAAGCTTTAAACCAGAAGTTATGATTTTAGCTTTTGTTTCTAGTGTTTTAGGGTCAACTTCTCTAAGAAAAATGCAACAAAGAAATGATATTCTTTTATCAACTGCATATATAGCACTTATGTGTGCAGTGCTTACATTTTCAACAGGTACATTATTATCAAATGACATGATGGAAGTGCTTGAAAGTACAGCTATGGGGGGAGTCGGGATACTTTTATCGGGAATACTTGCTATAGGATTTTTACCCGTATTTGAAACTACATTTGATATAGTAACTACTGTTAAGTTACTAGAACTATCTAATCCTAATAGTCCGCTGCTTAAGAAACTTTTAATGGAAGCACCAGGTACTTATCATCACTCAGTTTTAGTATCTAACTTAGCTGAACTTGCAGCAGAAGAGATAGGTGGTAACTCAGTATTAGCTAGAATAGGTTCTTTTTATCATGATATAGGAAAAACAAAAAGACCTTATTTCTTCAAAGAAAACCAAATAGGGAAAGACAATCCTCACGATAAAATAACTCCGAACTTAAGTACATTGATTATAACATCACATGTTAAAGACGGACTTGAGATGGCTAAAGAATACAATTTGCCAAAGGTAATAAGAGATATTATAGCTCAACATCATGGTACAACCTTGGTTAAGTATTTTTATTATAAGATGAAAAACTCACCAGAGGGTGGAGAAGAAGTTAAGGAAGCTGATTTTAGATATCCAGGACCAATACCAGAAAGTAAAGAAGCGGGAATAATAATGTTAGCTGATTCTGTAGAAGCTGCGGTAAGGAGTATAAGTGAACCAACAAAGGGGAAAATAGAGGAAATGGTTAATAATATAATTAAAGATAAGTTGCATTCAGGTCAGTTAGACAACTGTGATTTAACTTTAAAAGACTTAACCAAAATAAGACAATGTTTTTTAAAAGTTTTAAGTGGAATATATCATGAGAGGATTGAATATCCCACAGAAGAAAAAGGAGTAAAATAAATTGGTATATACTGATAATAGACAATCTAAATTAGAAGTGACTAAGGAATTTCAAGAGTTTATAGAAAGTACTATAGAGTTTGCACTTAAAGAAGAAGAGGTAAAGTGTGAAACTCAGATATCTTTAATATTTGTTGATAATGATGAGATAAAAGATATAAATAGAGAAACAAGAGCTATAGATAAGGAAACAGATGTATTAAGTTTCCCGATGATAGACTATGAAAAGGGAAAAGTATTTAAAGAGCAATATAGTAATTATGAGTTTGATGAAACTTATTTTGATGGTGAAGAGTTAGTACTTGGGGATATAGTAATATCTTTAGAAAAAGCTGTTGAACAGAGTGAAGATTATAATCATTCCTATGATAGAGAAGCTGCTTATTTAGCAGTTCACTCTGTTTTGCATCTTCTAGGATATGATCATATGGAAGAGGATGAAAAGAAGGCCATGAGAGATAGAGAAGAGGCTATACTTAATAAATTAAATATAACAAGAGGTTAAAGGGGTGATACTATGAAGGTTAAAAATTTGGTGGATAGCTTTAATCATGCTATAAATGGTATAATTCATTCTGTAAGAACTCAAAGAAATATGAAAATTCACATGTTCGCAGCAATATGTGTTTTAGGAGCTTGTTTCTTTTATGATATTTCTAAGGTTGAGTTTCTTATATTGGCAGTAACAATAACAATGGTAATAAGTGCAGAATTAATAAATACTGCTATAGAGTATGCCATAGACTCTACCACAAATTTTTATCACCCTTTAGCTAAAATAGCTAAAAATGCTGCTGCTGGAGGAGTTTTGATAACAGCAGTTAATGCGATACTAGTTGGATATATAATATTTTGGGATAAGTTAAATAGAGCAACATTTGAGGTGGTAAACAAAATAAAAAACTCTCATCCTTATATGATATTTATTGTATTGATTATAGTGTGTATTGCAACAATAATAGTGAAGGCTATATTTGGTGAAGGAACTCCATTAAAAGGTGGTATGCCATCAGGACATAGTGCGTTAGCGTTTTCATTAGCTACAGCTATTTCTTTAATAACAGAGGAGCCTATTATAATAAGCTTAAGCTTCATAATGGCCTTTATAACAGCCCAGAGTAGGGTAGACTCAGAAGTACATTCTGTGGCAGAAGTTATCGTTGGTGCCATTTTTGGAACAGTTATGACTTTCATAATTTTTAAGCTTTTTAGTTAAAATAAGAGGAGGATTACTTATGGAGATAAATGTTGAAGAGCTGGTTTTAGCTGCTATAGAGATTAGAGAGCAAGCTTACGTTCCTTATTCAAAATTTAAGGTAGGAGCAGCTGCTTTATTTGAAGATGGAAACATATATAAAGGATGTAATATAGAGAATGCTTCTTTTGGAGCAACAAATTGTGCTGAAAGAACAGCAATATTTAATGCAGTATCAAAAGGTAATAGAACATTAAAAGCAATAGCCGTTATAGGTGATACAGAAAAGTATACTGCACCTTGTGGTATATGCAGACAGGTAATGGCTGAATTTGCAGAAAATGAAAATATAAAAGTAATAATAGTAAAAAATTCAAAAGATTATATAATAAAAACATTAGATGAAATGTTACCAGGATCATTTACTAAAAAAGATCTTGAGATTTAGGAGGAAGAATGTTTAAATCAGGTTTTATAACTATAGTGGGAAGACCAAATGTAGGTAAGTCCACTTTAACTAACTATATTATGGGAGAGAAGCTATCAATAGTTTCTAATAAACCCCAAACAACTAGAAATAATATACAAACTATATTGACTGAGGAGGAGTATCAAATAGTGTTTGTTGATACTCCTGGAATACATAAACCAAAACATAAGTTAGGCGAATACATGGTTAACTCAGCGAAGGATTCTATAAAAGATGTAGACGTAGTGTTATTTTTAATAACTCCAGATGTAACAATTGGAAGAGGCGATAGATTCATATTAGAGTCTTTAAAAAATCAAAAAGCCCCTGTTTTTCTTGTAGTTAACAAAGTAGATGAAAACACTCATGATAAAGTTGCTGAAACTTTAGTAAACTATTCAAAAGAATTTGAGTTTGCTGAAATAATACCTATATCTGCCTTAAAAGGTAAAAACGTAGATACACTTAAAGAATTAATAGTTAAGTATTTACCAGAAGGTCCTAAGTACTATCCGGAAGATATGATTACAGATGTACAAGAAAAGTTTGTTGTAGCTGAAATTGTTAGAGAAAAAGCCTTAAAGACCCTTAGAGATGAGGTTCCACATGGTATTGCTGTAGATATAATTCAAATGAAACAAAACGACAAGGGAATGTACACAATAGAAGTAGATTTAATCTGCGAAAAAGACTCTCATAAGGGTATAATTATAGGTAAGAATGGACAGAGTTTAAAGAAGATTGGAGAAACGGCAAGATATGAAATAGAACGTTTCTTAAGAGAAAAAGTAAACTTAAAGATTTGGGTTAAAGTTAGAAAAGAGTGGAGAGATAATCCACTACTACTTAAAGATCTAGGTTATAAGAAGCTTAAGTAAGCGGGTGGAGATATGTCACTTTTTGAAACTCAAGGAGTTATTATAAAAACCCAGGATTTTAAGGAAAATGATAAATTAGTTTGGATTTTTACAGAAAAGTCTGGAAAAATTACTACAATTGCAAAAGGTGCAAAGAAAGCTAAAAGTAGACATTTTTCTATAACCCTTCCTTTATGTTATGGAGAGTATATGATGTTTAGAGGTAAAAATCTTTACTCATTATCAGAAGGGAAGATTATTAATTCCTTTCAAGGGTTATTAGGTAATTTAGAAAAACTTACTTATTCATCTTATCTTTGTGAACTTATAGATATATCTTTAATAGATGGAGAAAGTAATCCAAACTTGTTCAAAGATTTTGTTACTTGCTTATATTTATTAAATACCGATGCCATAGACTATGAACTTTTAGTAAGAAGCTTTGAACTTAAACTGCTTAAGTCTACAGGCTATGGTTTAAACCTTAATAACTGTGCAAACTGTGGCAAAAAGATTAATACTAGTAGTTACATCAGTCTTGCAAATTATGGAGGAATATGTGGAGAATGTACGAAAGAATATAGTATTCGTATTTCTACTGCCGCTTATAATGTATTAAGGTTTCTAAATTCTTCACCAATGGATAAGGTTCATAGGGTTAATGTAAATACAGAAATTAAGGATGAGATATTTAAAGTAACATCAAGTATCTTTTCTTCAAACTATGCTAAAAAACCTAAAAGTTTAGAAATGTTAGAATATATAAAGGAGAGATAGCTGTGAGTGAAATAACATTAGAAAAAGTAGATAAAGTAAGAGAAAGAACTAATACTACTTATGCTGAGGCAAAATATGCTTTAGAACAATGCGACGGAGATGTTTTAGAAGCTATAATATATTTGGAAAATATAAAAACATCAGAAAAAGAATCTCAAAAAGAAGGAAAATATGAAAGCTTTGAAGAATTTAAAGCTTACATCAAAGAAGTAGTTAGAAAAGGAAATGTTACAAGAATCAAAATTAAAAAAGATGATAGAACTGTGGTAGATATACCTGTAAATGCTGGAGTAGCAGCAGGGGTTATAGCTATAATGCTTCCACAATTATTAGCTATAGGAGTAGTTACGGCTATAGTTACTAAGCTTACTATTGAGATAACTAGAGAAAATGGAGAAGTTGAAGTAGTAAATAAGTATATAAAAGGGGCATATGATGATATAAAAGACAAAGCATCAGATGTTGCAGAAAGTATAAAAAGCAAAGTTTCAGAAGTGAAAAACGGAGCTTATAACAAAAGTAATACCCAAAAAAGCTCAAATGAAGAAGAAACTTTTTATACCTACACTGTTAATTTTGAAGAAGAAGAAAAAGAAACAGATTGATAAGACTGTAAAATAAAGAAAATAGAAGCAAATTAACATTAATGAGATGAAAATTAAAGAATCATGGGAATATTCAGTAAATTTAATTAATTATTCAGAAAATTTAGTATAGTAAAAGTTGTATAACATGTTATAATAATCTTGTAAATATTATAACTAATTTGAATTGTCTGAATATTCCTTGATGAAACGAGGGATAGTATGAAGTTTTCCAATAGACAAGAAGAAATCATTAGGTTGGTGAAAGAAGGACAGCCTATAACATCAGAAGCCTTAGCAGAAAAATTAGGAGTAACAAGAGCGGCAATAAGACCAGATTTATCTGTATTAACAATGATGGGAATATTAGATGCAAGACCTAAGGTAGGATATGTATATTCATCGAAAACTACAAAAAGTCGAGTTTATGATTTTATTTCCAACATAAAAGTTAAAGATATAATGTCAAAGCCAACAATTGTTTCAGAAGAGACTATGGTATATGACGCTATTGTGTATCTTTTTCTTAAGGATGTTGGAACTCTTTTTGTTGAAAACGATGGAAATTTGACGGGAGCTGTTTCTAGAAAAGATTTTCTAAAGATAGCAATTGGAGGTACAGATATACATAAGGTACCTGTAGGCGTCATAATGACAAGGATGCCTAATATAATTTATGCTAGTCCAGAGGATTCGGCGTTTGTTGTGGCAAAGAAAATAATAGAACATGAAATTGATAGCATTCCAATTATAGAAAGAGAAGCACGAGAAGATAGAGAAATAATAAAAATGGTAGGGAAGGTATCCAAAACAAATATTACGAAGCTTTTTGTAAGACTAGGAGATAGTTAATAGTGCAACTTTCGGGAAAGTCCCGTTAGTATATATAACAATAATTTTCGTATCGAACGGAGGAGTATTGAGATGGAAGAAAAGAAGTACGTGTACCTTTTTAGTGAGGGAAATGCATCAATGAAAAACCTTTTAGGGGGAAAGGGTGCTAACTTAGCAGAAATGACAACTCTAGGAATACCAGTACCACAAGGTTTTACAGTAACGACTGAAGCATGTAACAAATATTATGATGATGGTAGAGTTATAGCTAACGAAGTTATAGATGAAATTTATGAGAAAATGCATGAACTTGAAAAAATTACTGGCAAAGAATTTGGAAATGTTGAAAAACCTCTTCTTGTTTCAGTAAGATCTGGAGCAAGAGCATCAATGCCAGGTATGATGGATACAATATTAAATTTAGGGTTAAATGATGAATCTGTTGAAGCGATGGCAAAGCTTACAAACAATCCAAGATTTGCTTATGATTCATACAGAAGATTCATACAAATGTTCTCAGATGTAGTTATGGATGTTGAGAAAAGATTATTTGAAAATCTTATCGATGAGATGAAAGAAGAAAATGATGTTCATCTTGACACTGATTTAACTGCTGATGACTTAAAAGAGTTAGTAAAAAGATATAAGGCTCTTTATAAGAAAGAAAAGGGAGAAGAGTTCCCACAAGATCCTAAAGTACAGTTAATTGAATCAGTTACAGCTGTATTTAGATCATGGGATAATCCTAGAGCTATAGTTTATAGAAGACTTAATGACATTCCAGGAGCATGGGGAACTGCTGTAAATGTTCAAGAAATGGTATTCGGTAATAAAGGGGAAACTTCAGGAACAGGGGTTGCTTTCTCAAGAAACCCAGCAACAGGTGAAAACGCTATATATGGTGAGTACTTAATGAATGCACAAGGTGAAGACGTTGTTGCAGGTATTAGAACACCACTCCCAATTTCTAAATTGCAAGTTCAAAATCCAGAAATATATAAACAGTTCGAAGATATTGTTAATACATTAGAAACTCACTACAAAGATATGCAAGATATGGAGATAACTATAGAAGACGGGAAATTATATTTCCTACAAACAAGAAATGGAAAGAGAACAGCTCAGGCTGCACTTAAAATAGCTGTAGATTTAGTTGAAGAAGGAATGCTTACTAAAGAAGAAGCTATATTAAAAGTTGAACCTAAGCAATTAGATTCATTACTTCATCCAAACTTTGATGAAACTGAATTAAAGAACACTGAAGTAATAGCTAAAGGATTACCAGCATCACCAGGAGCTGCTTCAGGAAAAATAGCATTTACTGCCGAAGAAGCTAAATTAAGAGCTGAAAATGGTGAAAAGGTTATCTTAGTTAGACTAGAAACTTCACCAGAAGACATAGAAGGTATGATTGCAGCACAAGGTATACTTACAGTAAGAGGAGGAATGACTTCTCATGCTGCGGTTGTTGCAAGAGGTATGGGAACTTGTTGCGTTGCAGGTTGTGGAGCTATTAAAGTTAATGAAGCTGCTAAAACAGTAGAAGTTAATGGAAAAGTTTTAACTTCAGAAGATTGGTTATCTATAGATGGATCAACAGGAAATGTTTATCCTACAGCATTAAAAACTGTTGCGCCTGAAATATCAGGATATTTTGCAACTTTCATGGGTTGGGCTGATGAAGTTAGAAAGTTAAAAGTAAGAACTAATGCAGATACACCAAAAGATACTATGCAAGCTGTTGAGTTTGGTGCTGAAGGTGTGGGATTATGTAGGACAGAGCATATGTTCTTTGCAGAAGATAGAATAATGGCTGTTAGAGAGATGATAGTAGCTAAAAATGAAGAGCAAAGAAGAAAGGCCTTAGAAAAGCTTCTTCCTATGCAAAAAGGAGACTTTGTTGGAATATATGAAGCCTTAGAAGATAGACCAGCTACTATAAGATTCCTAGATCCACCACTACATGAATTCTTACCACATTCTGATGAAGATATAGAAGCATTGGCAAAAGAAATGGGATTAACTTTTGAAGATTTAAAAGCTACAGTGGAAAGTCTTCATGAATTTAACCCAATGATGGGACATAGAGGATGCCGTTTAGCAGTTTCTTATCCAGAAATAGCTGAAATGCAAACAAGAGCAGTTATAGAAGCTGCAATTGAAGTTAAAAACAATAAGGGATACAATGTAGTTCCTGAAATAATGATTCCTCTTATAGGAGAAATAAAAGAGCTTAAGTTCGTTAAAGATGTTGTAATTAGTACTATCAAAGCAGTACTAGAAGAAACAGGAGCAGAGTTAGAATATAAAGTAGGTACTATGATAGAGATACCTAGAGCTGCAATTACTGCAGACGAAATAGCTAAAGAGGCAGAGTTCTTCTCATTTGGAACAAATGACTTAACTCAAATGACATTTGGATTCTCAAGAGATGATGCTGCTAAGTTCCTAAATGCTTACTATGAAAATAAAATATATGAGCAAGATCCATTTGCTAAGTTAGATCAAAATGGAGTTGGAACATTAGTTAAGATTGCAGTTGAAAAAGGAAGAGCAACTAGACCAGACATTAAACTTGGTATATGTGGAGAACATGGTGGAGATCCATCATCAGTTGAGTTCTGCCATAACATTGGTTTAGACTATGTTAGTTGTTCACCATTTAGAGTTCCGCTAGCAAGACTTGCAGCAGCTCAAGCACAAGTTAAAAATCCAAGATAATTAAATATAAAAAGGAGGCTTCAAGTAAAATCTTGAAGCCTTTAAATTTTTATTTTATAATTTTCTTCAATTGCAGCTATTATGTCAGTTGAAAAACTAAGTTGAAAATCAGTTCTATCAACAACTTTAGATAAAAGCAAATTAAACGAATTTTTATTGCACTTCTTTATATTTTTATAGTAGTCACGTGAAAGCTTCCAATACTTTTGTGGAAATATTAGATATGCTAAAATATACTTTATATCATCTTTATTAAGTTTATTAATTGATAAATAGTTATTTATTAAAGATAAAGCTAACTCCACATTCCATTTAGTATTTTCTCGTTTTAATAATCTTCTCAAAAGATAGGAAATATCTTTTGCTACATAATCATATCTACACTTGTCAAAATCGATAACCCAAACATAACCATCAACATTAAAAATTATATTTTTATTAACATAATCACCGTGACATAGAGATTTTGTAAGATTATCAAAGTTTACAGTAGAAAGAATCTCTAATGATGTTTTAGCTAAATATTCATTAGCATCAAAATGTTTTAAATAGGTCTTAGAAAATTTATCTTTGTATTTAAATGCATAGTTTGAACAATTAAGCATGTGAGAAAAGTGTTTCATTGTAGATATGTATAAATTATCAAAACCCTTTCTAATAGTTGCGCCGTTAATAGGGAAAAAGTTTTCTCCTTCCTTATGCATTGTTGCTAGGTTTCTTATTGAATATATAACATGTTCTAAGTTATCAAAATCACATTTCACTCCATCAACCCAAGGAGTTAATATAAATAACATGTTCTTATAAGATACATATCTTCCTTTATTTATATTTGGTATTAGGTTAGGTACTTTAATACCTTTTTGGTGATACCACTCAATTGCAGAGTACACAAAAAGAAGATCCTGTTCACTATAATAAACTTTTTTTAAACAGAAATCCCCATAAACAGAACAAATTTTATATACAGCACGTTGTTTTGCAGTATCCTTAAATTTTACTGGAGTAATGTCGCAATCAAAAATATTATATTGTGATAAAATAAATTCCTTAATCTCGTATATACTTAGTAACTCTCTTTTTTTATCTACAGCCTCTTTTGCCATAAATACCTCCTCTTTAAAAGCTCCTATTAATATGATATTAATGAATTTATTTATTTATTCTAATGGATAATAAAATTAAAGGATAAAATAATTATATGAAATAAAATATTAAAAACTTTCATAAATAATATATAGTGATTAAAAAATGAAGGAATTTTATGATTGATATAGAATAATAATTTAAGAGGTGAATTATATGAACATTAGGGAAAAAATTGAAAGAAATGAAGAGTTGACATTGATAAAAGAAGCCTCCTTTTCTAGTAAAACATTAGCT
>RCUS01001267.1_pt1 | contig 13622 bp, 12 predicted proteins | sample 2166221 | NCBI WGS metagenome assembly RCUS01 (sample SAMN09932758, study PRJNA488358) | compost metagenome | isolation source: compost soil in cyclohexanecarboxylic | place: Germany: Experimental Botanical Garden | reverse complement strand
ACCTTGCCGACGGTGACCGCCGATTGGCTGCAAGCCTATGCCCGTGGTTTGAACCTCATGGCGCAAAACTGCGGCGTGGCATTGGTGGGCGGCGACACCACCCGTGGGCCGTTGAGCCTGACCATGACCGTGTTCGGTCGCGTGCCGGGCGGTTTGGCGTTGACCCGCAGCGGTGCAAAACCGGGCGATCTGTTGTGTGTCGGCGGCGAGTTGGGCAATGCAGCCGGCGCGTTGCCGCTGGTACTCGGTCAGCGTTCCGCTGAAGCGGCGATCGCCGATCCGCTGTTGGCGCATTACTGGTCGCCGCAACCGCAGCTCGGTTTGGGTCAGGCGTTGCGCGGCAAGGCCACGTCGGCGATGGATATCTCTGACGGGTTGCTCGCTGATTGCGGGCATATCGCGCTGGCCTCCAGGGTCGGTATCCACATCGAGCGGGACCGCTTGCCGCTGTCGCCGGCCTTGATCGCTTTTGTCGGTCGGCCGGACGCACAAGTGGCGGCCCTGAGCGGCGGCGACGATTACGTACTGGCCTTTACTCTACCGTCCGTCGAGTTGCCGCTGTTGCTGGCCGAAGGCTGGCCGATCCATGTGATTGGCCGTGTCGTGAACGGGCAGGGCGTGACGCTGCTCGACGCCGATGGGCAAGACATCACCCCGCAAACCCGGGGTTATCAACATTTTCGGGAGACACCGTGACAGATCATCCCAAACAGGTCCCGGCGGAATTCGTACCGCCATCGGTCTGGCGCAATCCATGGCATTTCCTGGCGTTCGGCTTCGGCTCGGGCACCTTGCCAAAGGCACCGGGCACCTGGGGGTCGTTAGTTGCGCTACCCTTTATTCCGTTGTGGCAAATGTTGCCCGATTGGGGCTACTGGCTGATGCTGGGCATCACCATGCTGTTCGGCTTCTGGCTGTGCGGCAAGGTGGCCGATGATTTACGCGTGCACGACCACGAAGGCATCGTCTGGGACGAAATGGTCGGGATGTGGATTACCCTGTGGCTGGTGCCGGAAGGTTGGCAGTGGTTGCTGGCGGGGTTCTTGATGTTCCGCTTCTTCGATATTCTCAAGCCATGGCCGATTCGCTGGATTGATCGGCATGTACACGGCGGTGTCGGGATCATGCTCGATGACGTTTTGGCCGGGGTGTTTGCGTGGCTGGCGATGCAGGGACTGGTGTGGATTTTCGCCTGAGGGGTTAAGTGGGAGAACTAGGGATGGCTCTACGCGGGTTGATGGTGATGGTGTTCGCCTTGTTTTGCTCATTCGTCCAGGCGGGTGAGGTCGGGACGGCGCCATCGGTGATTCATTTGGCCAGCGAAGATTGGGAAGACTACACCGCCGCCGACGGACACGGGCTCGGCTGGGACGTGCTGCGCAAGGTCTTTGAGCCCGCAGGCGTCAAGCTCGATATTCGCACCGAACCTTACGTGCGCTCGATGGGCCTGGCCGAGCGCGGTGAAGTCGACGCTTGTGTCGGCTCCTATCGTGATGAATCGCAATCGCTGCTGTACCCACGCTGGAACTTCGACACCGATCACATCTATGCCCTGGGGCTGGCCAGCAGTCCGGTGCCGACCCTGGAAACCCTGGGTAACTACCGACTGGCATGGGTGCGTGGCTACGACTACCAGGATTACTTGCCCAACGTACGCCGCTATAACGAAGTGTTGCGGCGTACGGGCATTGTCTCGATGCTGACTCAAAATCGTGCCGATTTTTACATCGACGCACTGACTGAAGTCGATTACGTCCTCAACCGGGCGAAGGATCCGTCGCAGTTCCGCCGTACCCATATCGCCGAATTGCCGCTGTATCTGTGTTTCGCCAAGACCGACTCGGCCCGCACGCTGATGGCGTTGTTCGATCAGCGCATGGAGGTGCTGGTGAAAAGCGGCGAATTGAAGCCGATCTTCGAACGCTGGAAACAGCCGTATCCGTTTGAAGAGAACTGACCACAATACCCATGGCTGAGTCCCACAAGGAGGGTATTGTGGGGGGCGATATCAAACTTTTTGATAGTTATCGCCGATAATTCAGCCTAAGCGTCGTCTGGAACCTGCTGTTACAATGCCGGCTCTGCGAATCTTCAGACTTTTAGATCAGGAGCACACCGGTGCCTGTCGTTTTTGTCGCCGCTTCCAAGCTGCCAACGCCTTTTGCGCAATTCACCATGCATGGCTTTCTCGATGAAGCCACCGGCCGCGAGCACGTTGTGCTGAGCCTGGGTGAATTCGACGACGGTGCCCCGGTACTCGGCCGGTTGCACTCCGAATGCCTGACGGGCGATGCCTTGTTCAGCCAGCGTTGCGACTGCGGCTCGCAACTGGAGGCTGCGTTGCAGGCCATCGCCCGTGAAGGCCGTGGCGTGTTGCTGTACTTGCGTCAGGAAGGCCGTGGCATTGGCTTGCTGAACAAGATCCGCGCCTATGAACTGCAGGATGGCGGTGCCGACACCGTTGAAGCCAACGAGCGTCTTGGCTTTGCCGCCGACCAGCGTGACTACGCCATGTGCCTGCCGATGCTGGAGCACCTGGGCGTGAAGTCCCTGCGCCTGATGACCAACAACCCGCGCAAGGTCAAAGCCTTGACCGACATGGGCATCGTGGTTGCCGAGCGCGTGCCGTTGCACACTGGCCACAACCCGCACAACAAACTCTACCTGGCGACCAAGGCCAGCAAACTCGACCACATGATGGGCAACGAACATCAGGGCGAGGTAGGCCGGGCGTGACCCGCGGTCAGGTGCGGCGGCGACTGTCCGTCAACTGGTGGCAGTACTTTGCACTGGCCCTGCTGCCGTTGTTCGTGATCAACGGCGTGTTCGGCGAGAGCGACGCAGTCCTGCCGGTGCTGGCGATGCCGTTGTTCATCGCCGGCGTGGCCTCGATGTTTGTCAGCCTGAAATTCTTTGGCGGCTACAAACACGCGTTGATCGCCACCCAGAAAGCCCTCGATACCCCTGAAGAACCCGCCGCCTGGATCAGCCTGGCAGCCAAGCGCCGCAAGGCGTTTCTAGCTGCCGGCCTGCCGGCGTGGATCGGTGCGCTGGCCGTGTTTGTCGGCCTCGAAGCGGTGCCACTGATGCTGTTGGCGCTGTCGACCACGGTGCTGTTCTACCTCTACCGTATTCCGCGTCAACTCGGTTGATGCGCCAACTCTGGCTGGCGGTTCTGCTGCTAGTCATCGGCGGCCCGTTGTTGGCCGCCCCACGAGTGATCAGCCTCGCACCATCCTTGTCTGAAATCGTCGTTGAGCTGGATTCAGCCGATCTTTTGGTGGGCGTGCTGGATGCTGGCGAGCGACCTGCTGAACTCAACGGTCTGCCTTCCGTTGGCCGCTACGGTCAGTTGGACATGGAGCGCCTGCTCAGCCTCAAGCCCGATTTTCTACTGCTCTGGCCCGGCAGTGTCGGCCCGGCCCAGCGAGAGCAACTCAAACGCTTGAACATCCCGACCTACGTCGCCGAACCGCACAATTTCGAGCAGCTCACCGCACAGATCGAGGGGATTGCCGCGCAGCTTGGGCGGCCTGAGCGCGGAGTTTCATTGGCCACTGATTTGCGTCGACGACTGGCTGAACTGCGCCAGCGCTATCGACGGGACGAGCCGTTGCGAGTGTTCTACCAAGTCTGGGATCGTCCGTTGTACACCGTTGGCGGAGGGCAGATCATCAGTGATGCGCTGGAAGTCTGCGGTACCCGCAACGTATTTGCCGACCTGACGCTGCCGGCTCCGCAAGTGAGCGTGGAAGCGGTGTTGCAGCGTAATCCCGAGGTGATTCTGGCCAGCGATCAGGCACAGCTCGATGCGTGGAAAGCCTGGCCGCAGGTTGCTGCGGTGAGGCAGGGGCGATTGCTTTTGGTGACGGATAAAGGCCTGGAGCGGCCTAGTGGGCAGATGGTCGAGGCGACGGCCAAGCTTTGCCAATTGATATCACCCGATCGCTGAGACTGCAAAATGCTTCTTCTGTAGGAGCTGCCGAAGGTTGCGATCTTTTGCTGTTGCTTTTGACAAAACCGAAGACGCCGAAAATCAAGATCAAAAGATCGCAGCCTTCGGCAGCTCCTACAGGTGATTTCAGTGGGCTTCTGGCGTCCACGTCACCCCAAACATCCACGCCCGACCTTCCTCGCGATACCCATACTGACTGCCTTCATGGCTGTACAGCGCCCGGCTATAACCCTTGTCCAGCAGGTTGTCCACCTTCATCTCCAGCTTGATCTCACGATTGAGCGCCCAACTGCTGCGCAATCCCAGCAGCGCATAACCACCCAACGGCTGTTGATTGTTCAGGTCGTCATAGCTGCTGCTGACCGCTTGCCAACTGGCGCCGAGGCCCAGGCGGTCGAACTGGCGGTCGAGGTCCAGGCTCAAGGTGCGGCGTGCGCGGCGGGCCAGGGTGTGGCCGGTCTCGCGATCCCGCGGGTCGATGATCGCCACGCCGAGGTTGCTCTGCCAGCCGAACAGTTCCTGTTTCAACGCCGCTTCAAAGCCATTAATCCGAGCCGAGGCCACGTTCTCCGGGCGTGAGTTGCTGCCGAAGATGATCGCGTCTTCCAGGTCCGTGCGGTACAGCGAGGCTTCGAGTCGACTGCTTTCGGTCAACTGGCTGCGCCATTGCAGCTCGTAGCTTTTCGAGGTTTCCGGCTTCAGGTCAGGGTTGCTGAAGTCCGGGTAGTACAGGTCGTTGAACGTCGGTGCGCGAAAGCCTTCGCTGTAGGTCAGCAGCACGTCGTTGTCTGGATTCAACGGCAGGGTGAAGGTGCCGCTCCAAGTGTTTTGACTGCCGAACTGCTGGTTGTCGTCGTGGCGCAAGCCCAGCTCTGTGGAGAAGCTGTCCGCCTGATAACGATGCTGGATGAACGCCGCACGGTTCCAGCGACTGTCTTCGTCGAACGCGGTGCTGCTGTTGACCCGGTCTTCATACCAGTCGCCGCCGAGGATCAGGCTGTTGCGCTCGTTGAGTGTCAGGTCGTTCTGCCAGTTCACCGAGTCGCGATAGGTGTTGAACACGCTGCGCTCATCGCTGAGCTTGTCGAAGGTCTTCTCGCGGTTTTCGCTGTGGCCGAACTCGATGCGGGTTTTCCACAGATCGTTGACCCGCGCGTCGACGTAGCTGCTGACGCTGCTTACATCGAATTCGTTGTAGGGCTGCTCCTGGACTGACTCGAAGGTAGTCAGATCGAAGCGGCCGAAGGGGTTGTCGTATTCACTTTTGCCGCGGTTATCCAGCACGTTGGCGCCGATTTCGATGTCATCGCTCAGGGCATGGCTGAGGCTCAGGCTGAACGATTTATTGCGGTACGCGTCGTGATCGCCGTCGCTGGGATACGACTCGTGGGTACGATTGATCCCGGCGGTTTCATCGAGACTGGCGCCGAGGTTGAAGCGGGTTTGCTCATCGCCACCGGACAAGCCGAGGCTGCGTTCCCAGGTCTGGTTACTGCCAAATCCGACATGCATTTGCGGGCGCAACCCCGGCTCGCTGCCGCGTCGGGTGAAAATCTGGATCACCCCGCCAATCGCGTCGCTGCCATAAATCACCGAGCGGGAGCCACGCAGCACTTCCACGCGCTCGACCTGTTCGATGTTGATGTGTTGCAGGTTGCTGTCGCCGGAGGTCGCGTTGCCGATGCGCTGGCCGTCCACCAGCACCAGGCTTTGCGCCGATTGGGTGCCGCGAATGTAAACCCCCGGCAGACTGCCACGCCCGCCGGTTTGCGCAACCTGCACACCCGGCACGCGACGCAGCAAATCAGTGACGCTGTTCGGTTGCAGGCGGTCGATGTCTTCGCGGGTGAACACGGTATTGGCGGCGCTGCTGTCGTTGCGCGCTTCGACCTGGCGGTTGGCGCTGATCAGCACATCGGGCAGTTTCAGGGCTTGATCGCGTTCGAAGGTGTCGGCCAGCAGTTGCCCGGCTGGCAGCAGTGTCAGCGTCAGGGCGAAGGGGGAGAGTTTCATGGAGGATCCGGGATTTCAGATGCGACACAACTCCCCTGTAGGAGCTGCCGAAGGCTGCGATCTTTTGATTTTGATTTTTCAGATTTGGGGCTGCCGAAGGTCAAGATCAAAAGATCGCAGCCTTCGGCAGCTCCTACACAGGGTGTTGCGTTTAGATGTTGAGCAGTTGCAAACGCTCGCGGATCGAGGCCTCGATGCCGGCCTCATCCAGCCCACACTCAGCCAGCATCTGCGCAGGCTTGGCGTGTTCGACGTAGATGTCCGGCAAGCCCAGATGCAGCACTGACTTGAGGATGTTCTCGCGGGCGAGGAACTCGCTGACTGCGCCACCAGCACCGCCCATGATCGCGTTTTCTTCGACGGTCACCAACAGCTCATGGCTAGCGGCGATCTGGCGGACGAGTTCTTCATCCAGCGGTTTGACGAAGCGCATGTCGACCACGGTTGCATCCAGCTTCTCGGCGACTTTCAGCGCCTCGGCCAGTTGCACGCCGAATACCAGCAAGGCGACTTTGCTGCCCTGACGACGAACCACACCCTTGCCGATTTCAATCGGTTCGAGGTCTTTCTCGATGGTCGCGTTCGGGCCATTGCCGCGTGGGTAACGCACTGCCGCCGGGCCTTCGTACAGATGCCCGGTGGTGAGCATTTTGCGCAACTCGTTTTCGTCGCTCGGGGTCATCACCAGCATGCCGGGGATGCAGCGCAGGAACGACAGATCGAAGCTGCCCGCGTGGGTCGGACCGTCTTCGCCAACAAGACCGGCGCGGTCGATGGCAAACAGCACGTCGAGGTTCTGCACCGCGACGTCATGCACCAACTGGTCGTAGCCGCGTTGCAGGAATGTCGAATAGATCGCCACCACCGGTTTGGCGCCTTCGCAAGCCATGCCGGCTGCGAGGGTCACGGCGTGTTGCTCGGCAATCGCCACGTCGAAGTAGCGCAGCGGGAAACGCTCGCTGAAGGCTACGAGGTCCGAGCCTTCTTTCATCGCCGGGGTAATCCCCACCAAGCGCGGATCGGCAGCCGCCATGTCGCACAGCCATTCGCCGAACACACCGGAATACTTCGGCCCGCTGGCCTTTTTCGGCGCGGCGGCCGGGGCGTCCAGCGGTTCGAGTTTGGTGATGGCGTGGTAACCGATCGGGTCGACTTCCGCCGGGGCGAAGCCTTTGCCTTTCTTGGTGACGACGTGCAGGAACTGCGGACCTTTCAGATCGCGCATGTTGCGCAGGGTGGCGATCAGGGTCGGCAGGTCGTGGCCATCGATCGGGCCGATGTAGTTCCAGCCCAGCTCTTCGAACAGCGTGCCGGGAACCAGCATGCCCTTGGCATATTCTTCGGTGCGACGGGCGATTTCCCAGGCACCGGGCAGGCGCGACAGCACTTTCTTGCTGCCTTCGCGCATGCTCGCGTAGGTGCGGCTGGAAAGGATCTTCGCCAGGTAGTTCGACAAGCCACCGACGTTGCGCGAGATCGACATGTCGTTGTCGTTGAGGATCACCAGCATGTTGGCGTCCACTTCCGGCGCATGGTTCAGCGCCTCGAACGCCATGCCCGCGGTCAACGCGCCGTCGCCGATCACCGCGATCGCCTTGCGCTCGCTGTTTTGCAGGCGGGCGGCAATCGCCATGCCCAGCGCGGCACTGATCGAGGTGCTGGAGTGACCGACGCCAAAGGTGTCGTACTCGCTCTCGGAACGACGCGGGAAGGCGGCGACGCCGTCTTTCTGGCGCAGGGTGCCCATGCGCTCGCGACGACCGGTGAGGATCTTGTGTGGATAAGCCTGATGACCCACGTCCCACACCAGCCGGTCGTCCGGGGTGTCGAAGACGTAATGCAGCGCGATGGTCAGCTCGATCACGCCCAGGCCGGCACCGAAATGCCCACCGGTCTGGCCGACCGTGTAGAGCAATTCCAGGCGCAACTCATCGGCCAGGGTTTCCAGCTCGGCTTCGCCTAACCGGCGCAGGCCGTCCGGCGTGTTCGCGCGGTCGAGCAGGGGCGTGGTCGGGCGCTTGCGGGGAATCTCATGAAACGTCGTGGGCATCAGGCGAATCGTTATAGGTATAAAAGATGCGGCAGTTTACCTGATGCATCGGCCCGTGCCCACGCGTTGGTCTTTTTTGGCGGATACGCCGTCAGCTGCGGCGCTCGACGATATACCGGGCCAGATCGCGCAAAGGCTCGGCGGCCGCGTCAAACGGTCGCAGCGCGTGCAGGGCCAGATCGCGCAGTTCCAGCGCATAGGCCTTGGCCGCGTCGAGGCCGAGCAGCGCCGGGTAGGTTGGCTTGTCGCGGGCAATGTCGGCGCCCTGGCGTTTGCCGAGGGTTTCGGTATCGCTTTCGACGTCGAGAATGTCGTCCTGGACCTGGAACGCCAGCCCGATGGCCTGTGCATAAGTCTGCAGGGATTTGAGTTCATCTTTCTCGGCACGGCCGCTGGCCAGGGCGCCGAGCTTGACGCTGACTTCGATCAACGCACCGGTCTTGTGCCGGTGCATGTATTCGAGGGCTTTCTGATCGAGTTTCAGACCGACCGAGCCGAGGTCGATGGCTTGACCTCCGACCATGCCAGCCGGGCCTGCGGCCTGCGCCAATGCGCTGACCATTTGCAGGCGAATCTCCGCGTCCGCATTGCTCAGGCGCGGGTCGAGCAGGGCGCTGAACGCCAGGCTCTGCAAGCCGTCGCCGGCGAGGATTGCGCAGGCTTCATCGAATTTCTTGTGGGTGGTCGGCTGGCCGCGACGCAGGTCGTCATCGTCCATGGCCGGCAAATCGTCGTGCACCAGCGAGTAAGCGTGGATCAACTCCACTGCGCAGGCCGCGCCATTGGCTTGTTCGGCCTTGCCACCCAGCGCTTCGCACGCGGCGTAGGCCAGCAATGGACGCACGCGCTTGCCGCCGTTCATTACGCTGTAGCGCATGGCTTCGTACAGGCGCACCAGCTCAGGGCTCGGCGCGGTGAACAAGGTGTCCAGGGCCGCATTGACCCGGGCCTGGCTGGTCGCCGAATACGCTGCAATCATTCTGGCTGGTCCGCGTCGAAGGGTTCCTCGGCCAACTCGCCATCACGCTCGAGCAGCACCTGAACCTTTTGCTCGGCCTGGGCCAGCGCCGCCTGGCAATCGCGGGTCAGACCGATGCCTTGCTCGAAAGCGGCCAGCGAGTCCTCCAGCGACAATTCGCCATTCTCCAGACGCTCCACCAGCGTTTGCAGGTCGGCGAGGGATTGTTCGAAATCCAGTGCAGCTTTTTTGCGGGCCATGGCGGCGATTTCCGGTTGACGTTAAACCGGCGCGACACTAGCAGATAGGGGGTTTATGGGCAAACTCACCGGCGACGTACACTCCTGTAGGAGCAGCCGAAGGCTGCGATCTTTTGATCTTTGTTTCAAGGAAGCAGATCAAAGGATCGCAGCCTTCGGCAGCGCCTACAGTGGCGAGTTATCGGGATAATTAATCTGATACCGGGTACTGCGCCCACCACCTGGCAGTCGTTTCACGCAGCCTTTTTCCAGCAGTTCAGCGAGATGACGAGTCGCGGTGGCTTTGGATACCTTCGCCACAGCCTGATACTGCGCCGCGCTGATACCGAGCTCAAATCCACGCTCCCCGCCATCCAGCAAACGATTCAGTACCTTGGTCTGCTCGGTCGATAGTCCGGTTTCCCGGTGCGCTTGCCAGAATCTTGCTTTAGCCAGTACGAATTCGATCCGTGCCATCGCCTGCTGCAGGCTGCGCAGCAAGGTTTGCAGAAACCAATCCAGCCATTGCGTGATGTCCAGAGTGGCTTTCTGGCTGCTTTCGAGCACGCGGTAATAGCCCGACCGATCGTCGAGGATGCTCGCCGACATGGCGTAAAAGCGAATCGCCTGAGCCTCGCCCTGAGCCAGCGCAAGATCGGTGATGGTGCGCGTCAAGCGTCCGTTGCCATCATCGAAGGGGTGCAGCGTAACGAACCAGAAATGCGCGATACCCGCGCGTAGCAGTGGATCGAGTCCTGCCTGATTCCGGCTGCTCTCGAACCATGTGAGAAAGGTATCGAGTTGTCGCTCAAGGCCCTTACGAGGTGGCGCTTCGAAGTGCACGGTCGGTCTGTCGAGACGGCCCGAGACCACTTGCATCGACTCTTCCCCGCGCAATGCGCCGACACGGATACTGCGGGCAGCGAGATCGGAATCCTGCTCAGGGAATAGCCACTCATGCCAGTCCAGCAATCGATCAAGGGTCAGGGGTTCGGCGAAACGCTGCGTGGCGTCGAGCATGAGTTGCGCCAGCCCCTCACTGCGTTTGCTGACCTTGTCACCTTCATTGAGCTCCAACCCCAATCGTCGCGCCAAGGAAGAGCGAACCGAACCGACATTCAGCTGTTCGCCTTCTATCGCGGACGAGGTGACGATGTTTTGCAGCAACGCATCCAGCTCGCTCTGGGCACTGAGTGAACTGCCTACAGAGCTGGCCATTCCCATCAATCGACCTTGTGCCTGAACGCACTCGCGCAGAAGCGGCGTCAGGCGCTCTGCCTGCCAGTGGAAGTCGGGCCAATCTGGCTGTTGCCAGATCCAGTGAGGTGCCATGAATTCGCTGCTCCAGGGTGAGTGAGCCGATTACGCGATTTATTCGGCTCACTTAATGAGCCGAATATGACGGCTATTCGGCTCATCGTCCAGCCGCCAACGTGATTCCCACCGCAAATCAGGACGCATCCGATTGTTAAAAAACGCCCTAATGGCTACCCTTCGCGCCATCAACGGCCCAACCGTCACGGGTCTTTCAGACGAAACGCAGGCTGCACATCTGTAACGCGCCGAGGATCAGGCGCAAGGTTTCGTCATGCATGGCAGGAGGCGTCACATGCGTTCATTTCTTTTGCTGCTGATTGGGCTGGTCTGCGCACCTGCTCTGGCCGCGCCGAGTGCCAAGTTGTCGGAGCCGGTGGGCGGCTGGCGTTTTAACGGTTTGCTGGACCGCACGGAAAACCCGCAGGTCGCCTATCCCACGCCACCCATCGACCGCGGCGTGCAGCGCAATCGGACGATGATCGAAGGCCAGCTCAAGGCCATCGGCGCGCAGCGCGGTCCTCACACGCTGGCGGTCAACGGTAATCCCTTGAACCTTTACACCGACGATCAGGGGCGTTTCGCCCGACCGTACGCGTTCGGCGCCGGTTCCAACAGCGTCGAAGTACGCAGTGCCGAAGGGCAGTCGCTCAAGCGTGTTCAATTCTATGAAGCCAACAACCTGCGCACGCCCGCGCGGATTCGCGTGGTCTTGGGTTGGGATGATCCAAAGGCTGAACTCGATCTGCACATCATCACGCCTGACGGCCAACATGCCTTCTGGGCTCACTCTGCGTTGACCAACGGCGGCGGCCTCGACCCGGATGGCGTCGACGGCCCCGGCCCGGAAATGTTCACCATGACCGCGCCGCTGCATGGCACCTATCTGGTTTACGTGAACTATTGGGGCAACTTCGGCAGCGGCGGCTATAACTTCGATGAGGCCAGCAACCAGAACGAGGTGATCACCTCGCAGATCAACCTGGTGCTCAACGAAAACACCGTCGACGAAAAACGCGAGACCTTCATCGTGCCCCTGCGCGCGATCGGTGACCTGCTGCTGGTCAAGACTTTCAACTATTAAGCATCCCGCTCCACGGATGAACATCGGGTTTTGTGAACATGAGTGATAGCACTGTTACTCCGGCCGCTGGCGCACCCGCGGCCAAACCTCCCCTGCATTGGCCGACGCTGCTGATCGGGATATGCCTGGTCGTTGTCGTGGCCGGTGGGTTGGGGTGGTTCATGCACAAGCCCAAGGCCCCGGCCCCCGTGTTGGCCAGTGACATACTGGGCATGAGCCGCCCGGATGGCCTATTGGAAACCCACTCCCTGAGCCAGTTGCCCAAGGACTTGCTGGCGGTGCCGTTCCTCAAGGAAACCCTGACCGAAGATTTCGTCTTCTATTACGAAACCCACTCCGATCGCCTCGGCCTGATCGGCAGCCTGCGGCGGATCATTTACGAACATGACCTGAAGTTGCAGGACACGTTGATCGAGCAACTGTTCGATCAACCGGCGGACGTGGCGTTATGGCGCGGCGCGGATGGCCGACTCAAGGATTTCCTGCTGGTGATGGATCGTGGCGGGTTGGCCAAAGTGCTGGAGCCGCTGGCAAAGGTCGCGCTGGATGATTCGCAGCTGAGCAAAATCGCTGACGTGAAAGTCGGCGCCGATGACGTTGCGCTTTATCAGCTCACCTACAACGCCAGCAAGGCGCTGGTGTTCGCCTCCCATGGCGACAAACTGGTGGTGCTGTCGAATCCGACCAAACTTTACGATCCGCAAAGCGGGGCGACGCAAGAGTCGGGTAGCGTTTCGACCCAGGCCATCGCCGCACTGCTCAACGGCGACAAACTGTTCCCCGAAACTTTCGGCTTGCCGCCTCGTGCGCCCGAGGTGAAGCAGCGCCTGTCGGTCAATTCCAGTGTGCTGGCCATGGGTTACCAGCGTTTCATCCCGAACTTCGCCGGCCTGCGTTTCGACATGGACGACAAGGGCTGGCATAGCTTCCTCGCCATGGATGAACTGGAGAATCAGCCGGACTTCGACTTCAAACCGGTCTGGCAAGCCATGCCCATGGGCGCGAGCGCTTGCGTGGCCTTGCCGCTGGCCGCCGAACAGCAGAAGCCGCTGCTGGTAAAACTCGGTGCCGAAGACAGTGTCGCCCAGGCATTGACCGAACACATGGCCGGCACGGCGGGGTTGTGCTGGTACGCCGATTCGCGGCTTTACACGCCGCTGCTGGTGGCCAGTCTCAAGGACGAAGACAGCGCCAAACTCGATGGCGATCTGGGCACGCTGTTCGGCTCGATGGTCGGTGCTTATGAAAGCAAGGTCGATGAACACGCGTTCCCGGTGGTCGAGAAACAGGAAGGCCAGAGCCATCAATGGCAGCGCCAGGTCAGCTCCAACTTTGGTCCCTACGCCGCCAAGGATTCCGAGAATCCGGACGCGATCAGCGGCAAGGCGTTCATGCGCGTGAGCCTTGCGCGGCACGGCTCGACGTTGCTGTTTTCCCTCGACGACAAACTGGTGGACAAGGCCCTCGGCACCCTCGACAAACGCTTCCCGCCAATGGCTGACGTGGTGCCCAAAGACCTGCTGATGCCGGTCTATTTCGGCCCGGACTCCATGGCGCAACTGATGCAGCAGGAAACCCTCGACAGCCTGCCGCAAGACATGGAGCCGGTGTTCTACAACGCCGCGCAAACCTACCTGATTCCGAAACTGCGCAAGCTCGGCGGCTACGGCAAATACGCCCTGACCCTGCCCGAAGGCAGCGAGCCGGACGGTCACTGGCAATGGCTACCGCTGGAATGGAAAGCCCTGTGAACGCATTGATCCGCAGTCTCGGTTTGCTCGCTTTGCTGTTGAGCGCGGGCGCCCGAGCCGTTGAAACACCGGCGCTGGATGTGCAGCAATCCCAGGTGTTCCGCGCCTGGTTCGTGCGCATCGCCCAAGAGCAACTGAGCCAGGGCCCGAGCCCGCGTTGGTATCAGCAAGACTGCGCCGGGCTGGTGCGCTTCGCCGCTAACGAAGCGCTGAAAGTCCATGACGACAAATGGCTGCGCAGCAATGGCCTGTCCAATC
>RCUS01001266.1_pt1 | contig 13625 bp, 7 predicted proteins | sample 2166221 | NCBI WGS metagenome assembly RCUS01 (sample SAMN09932758, study PRJNA488358) | compost metagenome | isolation source: compost soil in cyclohexanecarboxylic | place: Germany: Experimental Botanical Garden | reverse complement strand
TGCAGCAGATGCAGGCTCCAGTCTTCGTCGGGCAGCGCCAGGGTCTGCCACAGCATTGCCTGCGGCAGTGCCGGGTCGAGCAGGCGGACCATGCGGCCGCCATCGGCCAGCACATCTTCGGTGCGCACGCGCAGCGGTTGCAGCGAGCGATCGGCATACTGCCGCGCCGCACGCATCTCGTTGCGTTCCTCCGCGCCGAGCGGGCGCAGCAGGCGGTAGCGCCATGCATCGCGGTTGGCCAGGAACACCACGTCGTGGTTGTCGCTGGTCAGCACCACGTCCGGGCTGTTCAACCATTCCTGTTCCAGCGCGGACAGCTCGATCTTGATCACGATCACGCCGATGCGCTGGCTGTCGGCGTCCAGGATGGCCTCGGACATGAAATAGCCGGGCACCCCGGTGGTCATGCCGATGCCGTAGAAACGGCCACGGCCATGGGCCAGTGCTTGCTGGTAGTAGGGGCGGTAGCTGTAATCCTCGCCGACGTTGCTGGTCGGCTGGTCCCAGTTGCTGGCGGCTACGGCCACGCCATCGCGGCCGACCAGGGTCAGCGTCGAGGTGCGGGTGACCTGGTTGGCGCGCTGCAGTTTCAGGTTCAGGCGTTGCCGCTCGGCGGGCGAGGGCGGCACCTGCAATGCATGCAGCAGGTCCGGATCCAGCGCCATCACCTGCGGCAGGGTGCCGAACCGGTCGATGCGCTGTTGCAGCCCCTGGCCATACAACTGCAGCTGGCGCTGCACCTGTGCGCTTTCCGTGCCCAGGGCGCGACGCCAGGCGTAGTGGCCGGCGGCGACCGCGCACAGCACGGTGCCGGCCACCATCACCAGAACGGTCAGCAACTGCAGGCGGTGGCGGCTGAGCCAGTACATGGCGGCAGTCTACGCAGGGCCGGCGGGCGCGGTGTACACGCCCGCCGGGATCTGACACGTGGAAGGGATCAGAAGTGCATCTGCGCGCGAAGTTCGAAGATCTCCGGGGTGCTGTGCACGCCGCGACGGCTGGCGTCGACCTTCACGTAGTTGGCCTGGAACTTGAAGTGGCTGGTCAGGTACCAGTTCGCGCCCAGGGTCAGGTCGTGCTGGCGGCCGCCGAGGATGCTGCCGTCGTCCAGGTCCAGGCGACTGTAGCGGGCCACCAGTTCCACCGCACCGTAGTCGTGCGCCGGCTTGATGTTGGCAACAGCGCCGGCGTTGTAAGGGCGCGATTCGCCGGTCAGCACCCAGCTGGCCATCGCGTACTGGCCGTGGCCGGTGTAGTCGGGCTTGCCATCATTGCGGGTGACGGTGGCCTGCAGCGCTTCGGCCTGCAGCGAGAACGGACCGCGGATCCAGATACCTTCCAGGCCGGTGCGGCGGATCTGGTCGGCAGTGACCAGTGCGCCCGAATCGACCAGACGGATGTCGGTCAGGCCGGCTTCCGGACGGGCGCGCAGGCGCGCGCTGGCTTCGTGGTGGACGTCGCGGCCATCGTGGTAACCGCGCGGGTTTTCCTGCGAATAGGCCAGGCCCAGGTGGATCACATCGCCCGGTGCCTTCACCGGCGTCCACACCGCACGCACCGCCTGGGTGGTGCCGGGGTTGTCGCCCTGCAGGTCCTTGCCGCCATAGGCGCCGGCCTGCAGCAGGTACTGCGGACGCTCCAGCACCCATTCCACGCCGGTACGGCGGCCTGCGTAGAACGCCTGCACGGGCAGCGCGGTCTCCAGGAAGCTGCCGGCACGCGAGGAGGTGTTGGCATCCAGGCCGACCGGGGTCTTCATGTAGCCGAAGCGGAAGCGGCCGACATCGCGGCCGAAGAACGCCTTGCTCTCGAAGCGCACGAACACGTCCAGCCAGGTGTCGGCCTGGAAGTCGTAGTAGACCATCGCGTCGTACACGCCCTTCTTTTTCAGGGTCGCGCCGAATTCCTTGCGGCGCACCGCGTCGTCATCCTCGAGGCCGCTGGCGGACGAGAAGTCGTTGTAGTCGTAGGCGATGTTGGCGGTAGCGGCCAGTTCGGTGCCGTCGCCGAAGGTGTACTTGGTCGGCCAGTTGTCGAAATCGGCAGCCGAAGCGAAGGCGGGAAGCGCCGCCAGGGAAAGGGCGAGCAAGGTGGGAATCGGGCGCATGATGGTGCGGCTCTCTCAGATTGCGTGTGGACAGGACAACAACGGCCGCAATGGCCGGAACTTTCGCAATGACGCGCCCGGCCGTTCAGGTCGGGCCACCGGCATCCCCGCGATCAGCGGTGCGGCGCCAGTGTAGGCAGCGCAGCCACCTGAACCGGGGGGCTAGTACCAATAGGTTATCTGCGCGGCGGTGCGTGGCGCGTACAAAGGCGTCCATTGGTCGCACCCCAATGCCTGCAATCAATCGAGGGGCTTGCGATCAGTTTCCACGGTAACGGTTCCCGTGCACTACCGGGGCCGTACGTGCCTGAAAACGCCCCTTCCGGAGTCCGCCATGCACATCCCGACCGCTGCACCGGTGCCCAGCAAGCCGTTGCCGCTCTACCGCCAGCTGTATTTCCAGGTGATCGTGGCGATCGTCCTGGGCGCTGTCCTCGGCCACTACGAGCCGCTGATCGGCGAGAAGATGAAGCCGCTCGGCGATGCCTTCATCAACCTGGTGAAGATGATCATCGCGCCGGTGATCTTCCTGACCATCGTCACCGGCATCGCCGGCATGACCCATCTGCGCACGGTGGGCCGGGTGTTCGCCAAGGCGATGGCGTACTTCCTGTTCTTCTCCACGCTGGCGCTGATCGTCGGCATGATCGTGGCGCACGTGGTGCAGCCCGGCGCCGGCATGAACATCAACCCGGCCGAGCTGGACCAGACCGCGGTACACAGCTACGTCGAGAAGTCGCACGACCTGACCCTGGTCGGCTTCCTGATGGACATCATCCCGAAGACGCTGCTCAGTGCCTTCGTTGACGGCAACATCCTGCAGGTGCTGTTCGTGGCGGTGCTGTTCGGCATCGCGCTGGCCTCGGTGGGCGAGAAGGGCAAACCGATCCAGAACTTCCTGGAAGCACTGGTCGCGCCGGTGTTCAAGCTGGTGCACATCCTGATGAAGGCCGCGCCGATCGGTGCCTTCGGCGCCATCGCCTTCACCATCGGCAAGTACGGCGTCGGCTCGCTGGTCAACCTGGCCTGGCTGGTCGGCTCGTTCTACCTCACCGCGTTCCTGTTCGTTGCGGTGATCCTGGGTGTGGTCTGCCGCCTGTGTGGCTTCTCGGTGTTCAAGCTGGCCCGTTACCTGAAGGCCGAGCTGCTGCTGGTGCTGGGCACCTCGTCGTCGGAGTCGGCGCTGCCGTCGCTGATGGAGAAGATGGAGCGTGCCGGCTGCAGCAAGTCGGTGGTCGGCCTGGTGGTCCCCACCGGCTACTCGTTCAACCTGGACGGCACCAACATCTACATGACCCTGGCCGCGCTGTTCATCGCCCAGGCCACCAACACTGAACTGACCCTGGGCCACCAGATCGCGCTGCTGCTGGTGGCGATGCTCAGCTCCAAGGGCGCGGCCGGCGTCACCGGTGCCGGTTTCATCACCCTGGCCGCCACCCTGGCGGTGGTGCCGGAAGTGCCGGTGGCCGGCATGGCGCTGATCCTGGGCGTGGACCGCTTCATGAGCGAATGCCGTTCGCTGACCAACTTCATCGGCAACGCGGTGGCCACGGTAGTGGTGTCGCGCTGGGAAGGTGCGCTGGACCGCGACCGCCTGAAGCTGGCGCTGGATGGTCGCGAAAGCGAACTGCCGCCGCCGGTCGATGCCGTGCCGCTGGCAATGGCCGAGGCGCTGCCCGCCAAGGGCTGATCCGGGTGTGTGGTACTGCGGGGCCGGTCACGACAGTGGCACGGCCCCGCAGCGTTTCGAGGCGTCCCACGGCTGTCATCGCCCGCGCCGAAGCTGTGCTCTGATAACGTCGCATACGCCATGGAATTGTGCGGTCGCAGCATCACTGCGACAGCATAGCGACAGGTCCGACCGCTCCAACGGGGGTATGATCCCCTGTCCCTTCTGCCCATTCATGTAACCCACATCGATGTCCAACGAAGATTTCAAACAGGCCGCCCTCGATTACCACCGGATGTCTCCGCCCGGCAAGATCAAGGTTTCCGCTACCAAGCCCATGCTGACCCAGCGCGACCTGTCGCTGGCGTATTCGCCGGGCGTGGCGTACGCCTGTGAAGCGATCAAGGCCGATCCGCAGCAGGCCAGCGAGCTGACCGCCCGCGGCAACCTGGTGGCGGTGATCTCCAACGGCACCGCGGTGCTGGGCCTGGGCAACATCGGCGCACTGGCCGGCAAGCCGGTGATGGAAGGCAAGGGCGTGCTGTTCCAGAAGTTCGCCGGCATCGATGTGTTCGACATCGAAGTGGACGAGAACGACCCGGACAAGCTGGTCGACATCATCGCCTCGCTGGAGCCGACCTTCGGCGGCATCAACCTGGAAGACATCAAGGCACCGGAGTGCTTCATCGTCGAGCGCAAGCTGCGCGAGCGCATGAAGATCCCGGTGTTCCATGACGACCAGCACGGCACGGCGATCATCGTCGGTGCCGCGGTGCTGAACGCCATGGCGATCACCGGCAAGAAGATCGAAGAAGTGAAGCTGGCGACCACGGGCATGGGCGCGGCCGGCATTTCCTGCGTGAACATGCTGGTGCAGCTGGGCCTGAAGCCGGAGAACATCCTGGCCTTCGACCGCGAAGGCGTGATCCACACCGGCCGTACCGACCTGGACCCGGAGAAGCAGCGCTATGCGCGCGACACCGATAAGCGCACCCTGGCCGAGATCGTCGACGGCGCGGACATCTTCCTGGGCCTGTCGGCACCGGGCATCCTGACCGCCGAGATGGTCAAGACGATGGCGCCGGATCCGGTGATCTTCGCCCTGGCCAACCCGACCCCGGAAATCATGCCGGAACTGGTGCGCGCTGCGCGTCCGGACGCGATCATCGGTACCGGCCGTTCGGACTACCCGAACCAGGTCAACAACGTGCTGTGCTTCCCGTACCTGTTCCGCGGTGCGCTGGACGTCGGCGCGACCGCGATCAACGAGGAAATGAAGATCGCCTGCGTGCGTGCTATCGCCGCGCTGGCCCGTCGTGCTGCCACCGACATGGGCTCGGCCTATGGCGGTGAAACCCCGAGCTTCGGCCGCGAGTACCTGATTCCGCGTCCGTTCGACCGCCGCCTGCTGGTGGAGCTGTCGGCTGCCGTGGCCCAGGCCGCGATGGATTCGGGCGTGGCCGCCCGTCCGATCGCCGACATGGAAGCCTACCGGCAGAAGCTGTCGCAGTTCGTCTACCGCACCAGCCTGATGATGAAGCCGGTCTACGACCGCGCGCGCAGCGACAAGCAGCGCGTGGTGTATGCCGAAGGCGAAGAGGAAGTGGTGCTGCAGGCGGTGCAGAACGTGGTCGATGACGGCCTGGCACATCCGATCCTGATCGGTCGCCCGGAAGTGATCGAATCGCGCATCGAGCGCCTCGGCCTGCGCCTGAAGATCGGCGAGAACATTGAAGTCACCAACATCAATGACGACCCGCGCTTCAACGAATACTGGCAGTACTACCACGGCCTGACCGGCCGTCGTGGCGTCACCGTGGCCGCCGCCAAGAACCTGATGCGTTCGCGCCCGACCCTGATCGCCGCCGTGATGGTCGCCCGTGGCGAAGCCGATGCGATGCTGACCGGCATCGTCGGCCGCTTCCACAAGAAGCTGGGTTACGTGCGCAGCGTGCTGCCGCTGGAATCGAAGGTCACCTCGACCTCGGCGATGACCGGCGTGATCAACCAGCAGGGCGTGTTCTTCTTCGTCGACACCCACGTGCAGGAAGACCCGACCGCAGAGCAGCTGTGCGAAGCGACCCTGCAGGCGGCGTACCGCATGAAGCTGTTCGGTGTCGAGCCGAAGGTGGCACTGCTGTCGCACTCCAACTTCGGCAGCCATGATTCGAAGGATGCGCTGAAGATGCGCCAGGTGCGCGAGCTGCTGCTCAAGCGCAACCCGCGTCTGAACGTGGACGGCGAAATGCAGGGCGACACCGCGTGGGATGAAGCCCTGCGCCAGAAGCTGCTGCCGGGCTCGACCCTGCAGGGCCGTGCCAACCTGTTCGTGCTGCCGAACCTGGAAGCGGCCAACATCGCCTACAACCTGGTGCGCGTGTTCACCGATGGCGTGGCGATTGGTCCGATCCTGATGGGCGTCAACAAGCCGGTGCACATCCTGACGACCAGCGCGACCTCGCGCCGGATCCTGAACATGACCGCGATTGCCGCAGTCGATGCGCAGATCCGCAAACAGATCGAAGCGGAAAAGAAGGCGTAAGCCTTCGTTCCGAAGCGATCTGCAGAAACGCGCCCTTCGGGGCGCGTTTCTGTTTCCGCGCAGCGGAAACCGGATCGGGTAGCGCCGGGCCATGCCCGGCGAGCGCGCAGCGCGGCGCTTCTCGCATTCCGCCAGGCGTGGCCCGGCGGTACCGGAGAACTGCAGCCGCTCGGTAATCGCCCTGCAACCTCGCTGCGGCCCAATACGCCCACGCGGCCTGGCCGTGGGAAGGGACCGGACCGGCCTTCCCACCCTGGGCCCGACCAACTTTCCATGGGCGGAGCAGTGTCATGCGCAGTCGAGTGAGCAAGCGGTATTTCCAGCAGTTGTTCGCGCTGTACGCCGGCTTCGTGCAGTCGCGTTGAAGGCCGGGGCATTGCCCCGGCAACGTCGAACTTACCGCCGCTTTGCGATTCCTGCGGGCGGCGGCGCAGGGGCGGGGGAGCGCGGTTTGGCGTACTCCGCCCACAACGTCGGCAGGGTCTTGCCGGTGTGCTTCTGCCACAGCGCGGGTGCATAGCGCCCGTCGCGCAGATCCTTGTCCAGTGCCAGCACCAATCCCGGATGCGCCACTTCGGCCCACTTCAGGAAGGCACCGGTCACCCGATAGCCGCTTTCCACCGTCTGGCCCTGGCTCAGCTTGTCCGGCAACGCCCAGCCGGCGGCGACGTTGTTCATCCCGTAGCGGTCGCGCGCGTAGTCGGCGATGCCTTCCACCAGCCAGCCCGGCACGCGCTTGTCGCCGTAGCTGGGATAGCCCTGCACGATGTGCATTGCTTCGTGGGTCACCAGATCGATGTCATCCGGGTGCTGGGCCAGCCAGCCCGGATTGATGGTGATGGTGCTGGCCTTGTCCTTGTCGCCGACGAAAGCGACGCCGGTGTACGCCGGATCGATCACGATGCGCACTTCGTTCGGCGCGGTCGGGCGGAAGTCCGCACGCTCGCGCAGGTAGGCGAAGTAGAACGTATCGATGATGCGCTTGCGCACCGGCGCGGCCAGCGCGCCGGCAGCATCCTGGTAATACAGCGTTACCCCGTCACGGCTGACCTGGCCATCAAAGGCCTGGGTCTGCGGTTGTGCCTGGCTGAGACCTGGAAATACAAGGGCAGCAAGAACGAGGGGGAGAACACGTAGGTGCATGGACGTCATTGCAGGGGAGAGGGTGACAACAGCTCGATTTCGGCCAGCTGCAGGCGCCCCGGCGCAGCCAGGCGCAGACGGTACTCGGCGTAGCGTGACGGCGAAGCGATACGGAACGGGCGGGTCTGCCGGGCCGAGGTGAAATCTTCTCCACGTCGCTGGTCCAGCGTTACCCAGCGTCCGTTGCCGGTACGTGCTTCCAGCGTCCATTCGCCACCACGGATAGCGCCATCGCCGCTGGTCAGCGTGTACATCGTTGGTGCGCCATCGCCCACGTGGCTCAGCGCGATGGTCGCGCCACCACCCAGCGGCACCGCCGTCGTGGCATCGTCGTCCACCAGCGCGGGCAGGGCGCGACCGTCGGCCAGCGTTACCTGCGCGCCGCTGCCCAGAAGATCGTGCAGCAGGTGCGGTCGCTGGCCACGCGCGGTCAGCGAGCGCGGCACATCATCCACGCCGCTGCCCCAGCGTGACGGCTGCGGGCCCATCACGAAGTCCAGGGTCGCACCCTTGGCGATCACCTCGTGCGGCACCCAGGTCTTCGTCCACGGCTTGCCGTTGATCTTCAGCGACTGCACATACACGTTCTCACGCGAATTCTGCGCTGCATTGACGGTCAATACCGCGCCGCCCTGCAGCTCGACGCGGGCATGCTGGAACGCCGGCGAACCAATCGCGTATTCCGGCGCGCCCATGCGCAGCGGATACAGGCCCAGCGAGGCCAGCACGTACCACGCCGAGGTCTCGCCGTTGTCCTCGTCGCCCGGATAACCCTGGCCGATCTCGCTGCCGACGTACAGCCGCGACAGGATCTCGCGCACATGCTGCTGGGTCTTCCACGGCTGTCCGGCATACAGGTACATCCACGGGATGTGGTGTGCGGGCTGGTTGCTGTGCGCGTACATGCCCATGCGCACATCGCGCGCTTCGGTCATCTCGTGGATGGTGCCGCCGTAGGAGCCGGCGAACGCGGCGTCGGCGGTTTCCGGCGTGGCGAAGAAGGTGTCGAGCTTGGCGGCCAGCTTGTCGCGGCTACCGTACAGCGCGGCCAGGCCTTCGCCATCGTGCGCGGCGGTGAAGGCGAACGTCCAGCCATTGGATTCGGTGTAGTCGTGGCCCCACACGCGCGGGTCGTAATCCTTGGCATCCAGGCGCCAGCTGCCATCGGGCTTGCGGCCCTGGAAGAAACCGGCGGCCGGATCGAACATCGTCGCGTAGCTGGCGGCGCGGTAGCGGAAGTAGTCGGCTTCGGTCGCGTAGCGTTCGCGCGCGGACGATGTCGTCGCGCGCTTGGCCAGCGCCTCGGCCATGTTGGCGATGCCGAAGTCATTGAGCGCACCTTCCATCGTCCACGACATGCCTTCATGCACGTCGGCGCTGGCATAGCCGCGGAATGTCGAACGCTCCATGCCCTTGCGGCCTACATGGCGATCCGGCGGCACCACGGTGGCGTTCTTCAGTGCTGCGGCATAGGCCTCTTCGGGATCGAAGCCACCGATGCCCTTCAGCCACGCATCGGCGAAGGCCACGTCCGAGCTGGTGCCGACCATCAGGTCTGCGTAGCCGGGCGAGGACCAGCGCGCGATCCAGCCACCGGCGCGGTACTGCTCGATGAAGCCCTGTACCAGCTGCCCGGCATCATCCGGGGTGAACAGCGCATACGCCGGCCAGGTGGTGCGGAACGTGTCCCAGAAGCCGTTGTTGACGAAGACCTTGCCGTCGCGCACCGGTGCGAAGCTGCGCGTCGCGCTGCCGTCGGTGTTGTCATCGGCGGCGCTGGCCTGGCTGGCATAGCGCCAATCGGGAGCGGCGGCGGTGCCCGCATTCTCGTGGCCGGAATTGGGGTACAGGTACAGCCGGTACAGGCTGGAGTACAGCGTGGTCTTCTGGTCGTCGCTGGCGTTGCCTATGTCGAAGCGGGCCAGGCGCGCGTCCCACGCATCCTGTGCACGCCCGGCCACGCTTTCCAGCGTATCGGCTGCGGCGATTTCCAGCGCCAGGTTGTGGCGCGCCTGTTCGACGGAGATCAGCGAGGTGGCGATGCGCATCGTCACCCGGCGCTCGCTGCCTGCGTCGAACTTGATGTAGCCGGTCGGGCGGCCGGTATCGATCTGGCCGCTGCTGCGCCACGGCTTGTCGAAGCTGGCCACCACATACATCCGGGTGGCGCCGTTGGACAGGCCGCTGCGGGTATCGGTGTAGCCGGACAACGTCTGCGTGGCGGCGTCGAGGGTCAGCCCACCGCGCGCATCGACGTTGTCGAACAGCAGGTTGGCGTCGCCGCCTGCGGGGAAATCGAAGCGGAACAGCGCGGCATGGTCGGTTGGGGCGATGGACGCGGCGATGCCGTTGTCGAAGCGCACGTCGTAGCGATACGGGCGCGCGCTTTCCTGTGCGCGGTCGAAGGACAACGCCCGCTTGCTGCGGTCCGCTTCAGGTACACCGCGCGTGGTGGAGGGCATCACCTGGAAGGTCTGGCGGTCGCCCATCCACGGGCTGGGCTGGTGGCTCAGGGCGAGCGCCTGCAGCTGCGGCCGGTTCTTCGCATCGTTCTGCTCGTTCCAGCGGTACAGCCAGTTCAGTGCGCCGGCATCGGTCACCGGCGTCCAGAAGTTGAAGCCGTGCGGTACAGCGGTGGCCGGGAAGTTGTTGCCGCGCGAGAAGGTGCCGTTGGCCTGGGTGCCGCGCGTGGTCAGCACCCAGTCGGAGACACGCTGCGGTGCCTGCCGTGGCTGCACGTCCAGGCGCACGTCGTCGATCCACCCCGACACGGGGGCGCCATCGGCGCTGGCCACCTCGAGCTCGATGGCGATCACGCGGCGGCCCTTCAACGCGGGCACATCGCCCAGGCGCACCGCCTTGCGCGCCCACTGCTGCGGATACAGCGTCTTCGAGTCGCCCTGCGCCTGTGCGCCCAGCGCCACGCCGTGCTGGTCGCGCGCGCCGCTGGCGGATACGCGGCTGCCATCGTCCAGCAGCAGGTCCAGCGACACATAGGTGGAGGCCACGGTGTCCTTGCCGACGATCTCCGGCAGTACCAGCCAGGACAGCGTGGTGTCGGTGTCGATGGACAGATCGGTCTTGAACAGTTCGTGGCGCGCTTGGCCGCCATTGGCGCTGTAGTGCAACGCATGCAGGCCGCTGTAGCCGACGTTGCGCTTGGCCGCGTACGGCGCGCCAGGGCCGCTGCCGACGTCAACGGACAGCGCGCCAGCGGATCTGGCCGGTGCCGGCTCGCCCGGCTCGAAGGAGGTCTGCAGCCCTTGCGCCAGCACCGGTGTCGCAGTGGTCGCACAGGCCAGGGCCAGGGCGAGCGGAAGCAGGGCGCGGCGTGGATCGGACAGGGTCATGCAGGGTCTCCCGGTAGGGCAGGCGGCAGGCAGAACCCGCATCGGCGAACACCACGGACAGCATCGCCCCGCCTGCCGCAGGGCAGTCGGGAGGCGATGCAGGTCCGGTGGGGGGCGGGCCATGCGATCGGGTCAGGAATGGATCGGACCCGATGCTGCAACAGCTGGCAGCGCCCTGACAAGTGCCATTTAGTTCGATCCAAATGCGGGAAATTCGAACGAAGACCGGTTCTGCACGGAACTGACTGGTGCGCATGAGGAATTTCCTGCCGCCGTGACTCGGCACCGCCGCCGGGGAGCGGGCAGGGCGGTTGCATGGCGGGGCCACGGCGTGGGGGTGAAGCTGGCCGCCGCGCGCAGCGGCCACGCAGCGCACGGTGATTGCCGGGCCCAGATGCTAGAATCGCAGGCCTCGCAATCCGTTCATCGACATCCGCCATGAGCCATACCGCCACCGCGCCCGCCAACGCCGAAAAGCGCTACACCGTGCACCGCAGCGATCTGCCGCTGAGCTGCCCGACTCCGGAAATGGCGCTGTGGAACTCGCATCCGCGGGTGTACCTGCCGATCGAAGACGAACCCAACGGGCAAGCGCAGTGTGCTTACTGCGGCGCCGTGTTCGTGCTGGCCGACTAAGCGGCCGCCCCCTCGATGCGCCGATTGACCGTGGTGCAGTTGCTGCCGGCGCTGCACTCCGGCGGTGTCGAGCGCTCGACCCTTGAAATCGCCGCGGCCCTGGTCGCTGCCGGCCATCGCGCGCTGGTGGTGTCGGCCGGCGGTCGCCTGGTGCAGCCGCTGCTCGACAGCGGTGCCGAGCACCTGACCCTGGATATCGGCCGCAAGTCGCTGCTGACGCTGCGCCATCTGCCGACCCTGCGTCGCCTGTTCACCGATGTGGGCGCCGACATCGTCCATGCCCGTTCGCGCCTGCCGGCGTGGCTGGGGCTGTACGCGATCCGTGCGATGCAGCCGGCGCAGCGCCCGCATTGGGTCACTACCGTGCATGGGCTGAATTCGCCCGGCCGCTACAGCGCGGTGATGACCAGCGGCGAACGCGTGATCTGTGTATCCAACAGCGTGCGCGACTACGTGCACACGCATTACCCGACGGTGGCCCGCGACAGGCTGCAGGTGATCCCGCGTGGGGTGGATGTCAGCCAGTTCCCGCGTGTGGCCCGCGCCGATCGGCGGCCCCGGCTGGCGCTGGCGGCGGACTATCCCTGGCTGGCCCAGGTCGATGGACCGCTGTTGCTGCTGCCCGGTCGCGGCACCCGGCTGAAAGGCCACACCCACGCGCTGCAGTTGCTGGCCGATGTCCGTGCAGCGGGCGTGCCGGCGCAGCTGTGGATGCTGGGCACCGACGAGCCTGGCCGCGAAGCCTATGTGGCAGAGCTGCGCAGGCAGGCAGACGCGCTTGGCGTGACCGGGGCCGTGCACATCAGCACGCCGACTGCGCGCATCGCCCAGGCCTACGCCGCCAGCGATCTGGTGCTGCAGCTGTCAGACAAGCCGGAAGCCTTTGGTCGTACCGTGGTCGAAGCGTTGTCGGTCGGCAGGCCGGTGCTGGGCTGGGACCATGGTGGGGTCGGCGAACTGCTGCAGCAGCTGCAGCCCAGTGGTGCCGTGCCGCTCGGCGATGCGCGGGCACTGGGTGAACGTGCGCTGGCCCTGCTGGCGCAGCCACCGTCCTTGCCGACCCGTATCCCGTTTACCCTGCAGGCCATGCAGCGCGATACCCTCCGCCTTTATGCCGACCTCGCTGGCTGACGCCACGCCGCCCCTGCGCGACGAGCGCGCTGGCCGCTGGGCACCCTGGTGGGTGCTGGCCTACGTCGCGTTTTGGCCGCTGCCAGGCATCGCCGAAACGGTGCTGGGCCTGGGAGCGTTGTACGCCGCGGCGCGCATGGTCATCCGCCGGGTGCAGCATCGACCGCATCTGCTGAGCCCGGCAGCGTGGGCGCTGACATCGATTCTTTTCCTCGGCTACTGGTTGCCACAGGCGTTCTCGGCCTTCGATGCCGTGGACCCGTCGGCGTCGTGGACCAAGGCGGCGGCCGGGCTGCGCTATCTGCCTTTCATGTGGCTGGTGGCGATTGCCGTGGCCACCCCGCAGCGGCGGCGCTTGACCCTGGGCGGACTGGCGGTGATCACCGGCCTGTGGACGCTCGACGCGCTGGTGCAGGCACTGGCAGGCACCAGCCCATGGTTCTGGTCGCTGCAGCAGCTCAAGCTGGCCATCAGCGGTCACGCATTGTGCCCGGCTGCAGAAGCCGCGCTGGCCGATCGTCTCAGCGGGGCACTTGGGCCGTGCAACCTGAAATTCGGCCAGGTGCTGGCCAGTCTTTCGCCGTTCCTGTTGTTGCCGGTGGCACGCCGTTTCGGCAATGCGGGCTGGTTGCTGGCCGCTGCGGCGGTGGGCGTGGTGCTGCTGCTGGCCGGCTCCCGCGCCTCATGGATCACCTTCGGCCTGGTGGTTGTCTACAGCGGCGTGCGCCAACTCGGGTGGAAGCGGTTGGGCCTGCTCGCGCTGGTGGGTGTTCTCTCTGCGGGCGTACTGACTGCCAGCGTACCGCAGCTGCGGGAGCGTGTGGCGCGCACGGCAATGGCTTGGGAGGGTGGCGAGGACGGGGTCGAACAGGCACTGTCCGGTCGTACCCGCATCTGGAGCGCGGCGGCCTGCATGATCGAAGCGCATCCGATCAACGGTGTCGGTGCACGTGGCTTCCGCGATGCCTATCCCCACTGCGTTGCGGATGAAGGGCCGGCGGTGTGGGGCACGATGCCGGCGCTGCACGCCCACCAGATCGTGCTGGA
>RCUS01001265.1_pt1 | contig 13641 bp, 14 predicted proteins | sample 2166221 | NCBI WGS metagenome assembly RCUS01 (sample SAMN09932758, study PRJNA488358) | compost metagenome | isolation source: compost soil in cyclohexanecarboxylic | place: Germany: Experimental Botanical Garden | reverse complement strand
AAGGGACTGTCGATTTCCATCACGCGGCGGCCAAAGTCGTGGGCGAACGCGGCCAAGGTCGCCACCTTGTCCACATGGGCTTCATACACGAGCACGCCGTGTACGCTGCGCTGTAGCAGCATGCCCTTGTCCAGCATGCGCTCGACGGTCTTGCGCGTGGAGGAAAACGACCAGCCCAGCTCTTCCTCCACGCGGGCATGCAGCTCGCGCGCGGACAGCGGCTGCTCCTTCCACAAGGCTTTCAACAAGCTCAATTCGGTGACGGACGGCGTGCTCATGGCGACTCCTTTAGTGACTGTTGACACAATTATGCGACAACAGTCACATACATGCAAGCCGTATTTGCGACAGCTGTCGCAGGCCTAAAACTCTTCCCATTCATCCTCGCCCGCGCGCTGTTTTCCGGCCGGCGCTGCTGGCGGCGCGTGGCGCGCCACCGCCTTGACGGGCAAGCGGGCCGGAGCGCGTGCCGCCGCGACGCGAACGGCAGCGCACACCGGGGGCCGGGGCGCCGGCACTGGCGCGGACACCGGCGCGGGGTTGGCCGCGGCCTGCGCCGTCTTGAACACGGCCACGGCGTCGGCCAGGCGCGCCGCCTGCTCCTGCATGGCTTCCGCCGCAGCGGCAGCCTGTTCCACCAGGGACGCGTTCTGCTGCGTCACCTGATCCATCTGGCTGATGGCCTGGTTGACTTGCTCGATGCCGGCCCGCTGTTCGTCGCTGGCGGCCGAGATATGCCCGACGATGCTGCTGACCTTGTGCACGCTGTCGACGATCTCGTGCATCGTGTGTCCTGCCTCGTCGACCAGGCGCGCGCCGCTTTCCACTTGCGCCACGGAATCGTTGATGAGGGCCTTGATTTCCTTCGCCGCGCCGGCGGAGCGTTGCGCCAGGTTGCGCACCTCGGTGGCGACGACGGCAAAGCCGCGCCCCTGCTCGCCCGCCCTGGCCGCTTCGACGGCCGCGTTGAGGGCCAGGATATTCGTCTGGAAGGCAATGCCGTCGATGACGCCGATGATGTCGACGATCTTGCGCGAGGAATCGTTGATCGAGCCCATGGTCGCCACCACCTGCGCCACCACCGCGCCGCCCTTGCCCGCCACCGTCGATGCGCTTGCCGCCAGGCCATTGGCTTCGTGGGCATTCTGCGCATTCTGCTGGACCGTGCCCGTCAGTTCTTCCATCGACGAGGCCGTCTCTTCCAGCGAACTGGCCTGCTGTTCCGTGCGTGCCGACAAGTCCAGGTTGCCCGAGGCGATCTGGCGCGACGCCGTGGCAATGGTTTGCGTGCCGCCGCGCACTTCGCTGACGATGCGCAGCAGGCTGGCCGTCATCTCCTGCAAGGCCTGCATCAGTTCGCCCGTTTCATCGCGCGAGCGCACGTCCACGCGCACTGTCAGGTCGCCCTGCGCCACTTGCCTGGCCACCTCGATGGCCGAGCGCAGGGGCCGGCTGATATTTCTTGCCAGCCACATGGCCACCAGCGCGGCCAGCACGAGTGTCACCAGGCCGCCACCGAGCAAGACCCAGCGCGTCTGCGCTTGCAGGCTGGCAACGGCCTGCGAACGCTGCGCCAGCAAGGCCGACTCCGCCTGCCCGACGTCCTTGAGCAGCGCGCGCATGGCGTCCATGCCAGCCTTGCCGCGCCCCTGCTTTTCCAGCGCCAGCACCGGCTCGATGGCGGCCGTGCCCTGGGCCACGGCGCGGCGCAGGGCGATCACGGGATCGAGCGCGCCCGCCAGCCAGGCTTTCTGGGCAGCATCGAGTTTCGCCAGACGCTCCTGCTGCGCCGGATTGTCGCTGGTCAGGGCGCGCGCCTTGTCCAGGTGCTGGCGAAACGCCGCCTTGCCCGCCGCATACGGTTCCAGCGAAGAGTCGGCACCCGTGATCACGTAGCCGCGCTGGCCCGTTTCGATATTGATCAGGCTTTCCAGGATGGCGTCATTTTCAGCGAGCACCTGATAGGTGTGCGTATTGATGGCGCTGGCGTCGGCCAGTTTTGAGAAATTCAGGGTGGCAACTGTGACCAGGACGGCCAGCAGCAGGACAATGGCGCCGAAGCCGCCGTACAGGCGGGTGGCGATACGAAGGTCGGCAATGCGCATGGTATTCCTCCAGGAACAAGAACCCCGGCAGCGCGGCGATCCCCCGCGCAAGGGGTGCAGGCAGAAATTCTACCCAAAATTGCCGGCAAGCAGCGCGTCTTTGCCGCCTTTTTCTTTACTTGTGACATTGCAAACTTGAAACAAAGCAGGCGCTTTTTTGCCAGGCTGTTATACTTCGCGTGTGCGGCACATATGACCAGTCCCCTTGCCGCTGTCTTTCGACCCCTAATCTGATTGCCTGCGACTGGCGCCCCACGATGGCGACAGGCCGATCTCACAATAAAGTTACCATGTCCTTTTCCTCCCTCGGATTGTCCGACGCTATCGTACGTGCCGTTACCGAACACGGCTACACCGTGCCGACCCCGATCCAGTCGCAGGCGATTCCCGCCGTGCTCGCTGGCGGCGACTTGCTGGCCGGCGCACAAACCGGTACCGGCAAGACGGCCGGCTTTACCCTGCCTGTGCTGCACCGCCTGTCGACCGACGCCAACGGCGCTGCCATCACCAGCAACACCTCGACGCGCCCGATCCGCGCCCTGATCCTGGCACCGACGCGCGAACTCGCCGCGCAGGTCGAGGAAAGCGTGCGCGCCTACAGCAAGTACACGAAACTGAACTCCGCCGTGATCTTCGGCGGCGTCGGCATCAACCCGCAAATCAAGCAATTGAAGCATGGCGTCGACATCCTCGTCGCCACGCCAGGCCGCTTGCTGGACCACATGGGCCAGGGCACGGTTGATTTGTCGAAAGTGGAAATCCTGATCCTCGACGAAGCCGACCGCATGCTGGACATGGGCTTCATCCGCGACATCAAGAAAGTGCTGGCCGTGCTGCCGCCGAAACGCCAGAACCTGCTGTTCTCGGCAACGTTCTCGGAAGAGATCAAGGCCCTGGCCGACGGCTTGCTGAACAAGCCTGCCATGATCGAAGTGGCCCGCCGCAATTCGACCGTGGAAGTGATCAAGCAAAAGATCCATCCGGTCGACCGCGACAAGAAGCACCCGATGCTGTCCTACCTGATCAAGTCGAACAACTGGACGCAAGTGCTGGTATTTACCCGCACCAAGCATGGCGCGAATAAACTGGTCGAGCAGCTGGGCGCGGACGGCATTGGCGCGCTGGCCATCCACGGCAACAAGAGCCAGTCGGCGCGCACGCGCGCGCTGTCCGAGTTCAAGGATGGCACCTTGCAAGTGCTGGTCGCCACCGACATCGCCGCGCGCGGTATCGATATCGACCAGTTGCCGCACGTCGTCAACTACGACTTGCCGAACATTCCGGAAGACTATGTGCACCGTATCGGCCGCACGGGCCGTGCCGGCGCCAAGGGCGAAGCCGTGTCGCTGGTCTGCGTGGATGAGCACGAAATGTTGAAGGACATCGAAAAGCTGATCAAGCAAACCCTGCCGCGCGAAGTCATCGAAGGCTTCGAGCCGGACCTGAACGCCCGCGCCCAGCCTGTGCAATTGCGCAGCGGCACCGGTGGTCACCGCAACAACAGCCGCGCGCCAGCCGGCGCCGTGGTGCGCGTGAAAACCGGTGGCGGCGGTGCCAAGCCACGCAGCGCCGGCCCATCGGGCGGCGGTGGCGGCGGCAACCGTTCGGGCAATGCGCCGCGCTCGGCGGCCAACCACCGCTCCGGCGGCCGCGGCCGCTAAAACGCGGCCTGAAAGCTGCTGCGCGGGGCGCTATTGCGTTTGCGTTGCTCGCCGTACCTGAGTACGGCTGCGCTACTCAACGCAATATCACTCCCGCTCGCGACGCTTTCAGGCGGCGTTTGTCTTGATCCAACAGACGACAAAAACCGTTCCAGGACTGGCTCCTGGGACGGTTTTTTCATGCACGCCACCATTTGCCGATTTGGGCTAGGATAGTGTCACCATCCCTTTCGCGCCCAGACCATGCCGAACTTCGCCGCCAACCTCAGCCTGCTGTTTACCGAACTGCCCTTCCTTGAGCGTTTTGCCGCCGCGCGCAAGGCGGGGTTCGAGGCTGTTGAATTCCTGTTTCCGTATGCGCTCGAAGCACGCCAGATCGCCGCGCAGCTGGACCAGCATCAATTGCAGCTGGCTCTGTTCAACCTGCCGCCGGGCGACTGGGAGCGGGGTGAACGGGGCATCGCCTGCGATCCGCGGCGGGGCGAGGAATTTCGCACTGGCGTGGCGCTGGCGCTAGAGTATGCGCTGGCGCTGGGGGCCACGCAGCTGCACTGCATGGCGGGCATCGTGCCGGCCGGCATGAGTTTGGAGCGGGCGCGGCAAAGCCTGATCGGCAACCTGCAATTCGCGGCCGACGCCTGCCGCCCGCATGGCATCAACGTGCTGATCGAGCCGATCAACCATTACGACATGCCCGGCTACTTCCTCAACCATAGCGAGCAGGCGGCCGATATCATCGCCGACTGCCAGCGCGGCAATATCTTCCTGCAATACGACATTTATCACATGCAGCGCATGGAAGGCGAACTGAGCAACACCATCCGCGCCCTGCTGCCCCTGATCCGCCACATCCAGATCGCCGACACGCCGGGCCGCCACGAGCCGGGCACCGGTGAAATCAATTACCGCCATATCTTCAGGCTGCTCGATCAGGTCGGCTACACGGGCTGGGTCGGCTGCGAATACCGTCCCGCCGGCGATACCGCCGCCGGCCTGGGCTGGCGCGAACAGCTGGCCTGAGCCCCAGCGGGCGCGGCTGCCATGCCTGCCGCGCTCCGCTAATTGCGCGGCGCTTGCGCCCGCACAAGGCACACGGGGCCGGGCGCAACCACAATACCTTTCCATACAGAACACATCGTATCGCGAGGTGACGTGTCTTCCCTGCCTGCCCGCTCTTGCGCCATCGTGCTCCTGCCCATCTTGCTGCTGTGCGGCTGCGCCAGTTCGCGCACGGACCTGGCGCAAGTGCGCGCGCTGGCCGCCGGCGCCGATGCCTTGAATACCTTCGGCGAACTGTCGCAGCGCCATGTCGACAGCTACCAGCGCGCCCGCCCCTATCTGTCAGCCGCCGAAGACGCGCGCGAGCAGCTGCTCGACGCCCAGCGCCGCGCCGCGCAAGCCGACGTGGCGCGCCTGGCGCAAGCCGTGCGCCTGTACCTGCAGGCGCTGGGCCGGCTGGCACAGGCCGATGCGTATGACATCGCACCCGAGCTGGCCAGCGCCGGCGCCGCCATCCGCGCCTGGCCCGGCAGCGGCATCGACGACCGCCATGTCAGCGCCTACAGCATATTGCTGCAGCAACTGTCGCGCCTGGGCGGCGCGGCCAGCCAGCAGGCGCGCCTGTCCCAGGTCCTGCACGACGGCGATGCGCCGTTGCAAGACTTGCTGGCTGCTCTGGACAGCGTGCTGGCGCTGTACGACAAGAGCGGCGACAACGAGCGCGATGTGGTGCTGGGCCTGCTGGAAGTGGAGATCGCGTATGCGGACACGCCGCAGCAGCGCCTGCTGGCCGTGCTGGCGAAAAGCCTGCAGCAAAGCAAGAGCGAGGAATACCGGCTGGCCGGCCTGCGCCATACCCTGGCGCGCCGGCACCTGGCGGCGCTGGGACGCGACCATGCGCGCCTGGCCACGGCAGCCTTCACCACCACGGAGGCAGGATGGATGGATCGATAAGCAGCGAACGCCGCGAGGCGGCACTCAGCAACGCCATGCGCGTGGAGCAGCTGGCCGACAGCCTGTCGCAGGCGGCCATCACCCTGCACGGCGCCGTCATGCGCGCCATCCGGCGGCGCGCCTGCCAGGGCGAAAACGGCATCAGCCACAGCCAGGCGCAAGCCGTGTTTGCGCTGGAAGTGGCCTTGCGCCAGCAAGCCAACCAGCTGTATGCGGATGCCGCCGGCCACACGGTGGCGGGCCTGGACACGGCGCAGCGCCAGCTCAGCGGCCTGCTCGACACGGTGCGTCTGAGCATTGCCCGCAACGACGATGTGCGGCACTGGATCAGCCTGGCGACGAGTTTATTGCACCTGGGCAGCGCCGTGCTGGCCGGCCACCCGGAACGCATCCTCAGCACCCTGGGCAAGGTGCGTGAGCGGCTGCAAGAGATGGCGCCAGACTGATTGAAATCAGCCATCGGGCGCCTATACTGGGACGTCCCCGCATGGCAATCGTGCCGGCGGAGCCACCAGAGGAGACCAACATGCGTATCGAACCGTATTTGCAATTCAATGGAAACTGCGCACAGGCATTGGAATACTACCGCCAGCACCTGCATGGCACCGACCTGTGCCTGATGCCGTTTCGCGGCACGCCGGGCCAGGAGCAAGTCAAGGAAGACTGGTACGACAAAATCATGCACGGCTCCGTGCAACTGGGCCCCACCATGCTGATGGGCTCGGACGGCGGCTGTTCCGAAGATGGCGCGACGGGCATGCGCGGCAGCTCGGTATGCCTGACCCTGGATACGCCGGAACAGGCCGAACAAGCGTTCGACGCGCTGGCGCGTGACGGCGCCATCCAGATGCCGCTGCAAGAGACCTTCTGGGCCAAACGCTTCGGCATGCTGAAAGACCAGTTCGGCGTAGCCTGGATGGTCAACTGCCTGAAAGAACCAGCATAGAACTGCCCTGGCCTGCCTGCGCCGCATCAAACGCGGCGCGGGTAGTAACGCAAGCGGAGCGGGCAATCTTGGACTACCATACTGGAAGAGACTCCCGCCAGGTGAAGGCCATGAACGGATTGCCGAATGGATTGCCACAAGACCAGCTACAGCGCCTGCAAGGCGTGCTGGAACAACGCAAACTTGCTCTACTGGAACAGATCGAGAACGAAACAGCGGAAGCCGGCGCGCGCGCCTCGCTGCTCAATGAAATCGAAGCCTCGCCCGCCGACAACGCCAGCGTGCGTACCCTGAACGCGCTCGTCAGCGAAGCGGCCGAACACAACCTGGCGCAGCTGGCCATCACCAAGCATGCGCTGGCCAAGTTTGCCGACGGCAGCTACGGCCTGTGCGACAACTGCGGCGAAGCCATCGGCCTGTCGCGCCTGAACGCCCGCCCCGAAGCGCGCCTGTGCATCGATTGCCAGACGCGCCTGGAAAAAACGCAGCGCTAGGTTTCTCGCCGCAAACAACAAACTCAACAAACACAACAAAGGGCAAGGCATCGCTGCCCTGCCCCTTGCGACTGCCTGTACCAGCTGTATTGCCGTACTGCCATCCGTCCCCCGCCTGCATCGTGCGTGCCGGCTGGGTGGCCGGGTCTCCTCCACTGCCATTGCCCTGCTGCCAGCGGCCTGCGCCGCCAGCGTGTTCAACTCATGTGCTGGCCGCCATTGATGGCGATGTTCGCGCCCGTCACGAATGCCGCCTCGTCCGACGCCAGGTAGGCCACCAGCGCCGCCACCTCGTCCGGTTCGCCCAGGCGGCCCAGGGGGATTTGCGGCAGGATCTTGGTTTCCATGATGTCGGCCGGCACGGCCGTCACCATCTGCGTGCGCAAATAGCCGGGCGAGACGGTATTGACGGTAATGCCGTGGCGCGCCACTTCCAGCGCCAGCGCCTTGCTGAAACCATGCACACCCGCCTTGGCGGCCGCATAGTTGCACTGGCCAAAGGCGCCCTTCTGGCCATTCACGGACGAGATATTGATGATGCGGCCCCATTTTTTTTCCAGCATGGGTTCGAGCACCTGCTTGCTCATGTTGAACAGGCTGTCGAGATTGGTACGCATGACTTCGGACCAGTGCGGCAATTCCATCTTGCGCATGCTCTGGTCGCGCGTGATGCCGGCGTTGTTGACCAGCACGTCGACCCTGCCGAACTGTGACAGCACGCGGCCGACCGCCTCGCTGCATGCGGCATAGTCCGTCACATCGACGGGCATGGCGTGGAAATAATAGCCTTGGCCATGCTGCTCGTCGAGCCAGTTCTCCACCCGCGTATTGCCCGGCGTATGCGCCGCCACGACCTGCAAGCCCGCCGCATGCAGCCGGCGGCACAAGGCCGTGCCCAGGCCGCCCATGCCGCCCGTGACCAATGCTACTCGTTGTTCGCTCATTGCTGACTCCCCGCTTGTTATGGTTATTCTGCGTGGAATCAAGTGTAGGAGCAGTTTTTAGCGCCAGCCTTGCGCCAGATCAACTGTCCAGCCTGGGGCAGCCGTGCGCGGCGGACAGCGCGGACTGTGCCAGAATAAGACTCACTCCACAGCGAGAGGCACCGCCATGACTTATAAAACCGTGCTGCTGCACGTCGACGACAGCGCCAGCCGCGGCGCCCGCATTGATGCGGCCGCCAGCATTGCCCAGGCCTGCGGCGGCCACCTGACGGGCGTGGCCCTGACGGGCGTGTCGCGCCTGCTGTACCAGAACCAGCCCGACATTGATGCCGATCCGAACCTGGCACTGCATTTGAATTTCCTGCGCGAACGGGCCGCACGTGCGCTCGACGGCTTTGAACAGCAGGTGCGCGCGGCGGGCGTGGCATCGTTCGAGCAGCGTGTGGTGGACGACGAGGCGGCGGGTGGCATGAGCTTGCTTGCCCGTTATGCGGACCTGGTGGTCATCAGCCAATACAATGCCAAGGATAAATCGCCGTCCGTGATGCGCGACTTCCCCGCTTACGTGCTGCTGCATTCGGGTCGGCCCGTGCTGATCGTGCCGTATGCGCCGCCGCTGCCCCTGCTGGCGCCGCCGGCCGCCGCGCGCAATGTGCTCATTTCCTGGAATGCCAGCAAGGAGGCGAGCCGCGCCGTCAGCGCCGCCCTGCCCCTGCTGCAGCGTGCCGAACATGTCCACGTGGCCATCTTCGATGCCCAGGTGCATGCTGCCGAACATGGCGAACAGCCGGGCGCGGAATTGCTGCAATACCTGGCGCGCCACGGCGTGCAGGCAAAAGTGCATTTGCTCGATGGGGGCGGCGTGCGGCGCGGCGATATCGGCGAAGCGCTGCTGTCGCAGGCGGCCGACCTGTCGGCCGATTTGCTGGTGATGGGAGCGTATGGCCATTCGCGCCTGCGCGAAACCATCCTGGGCGGCGTCACGCGCACGGTACTGCAAAGCATGACGATCCCCGTGCTGATGGCGCACTAAATCGTTTCACGAAAGAGTCCGCTAGCCGCCCTGCCAGGGCTGGCTGCGGATTTTTGCAACCTGGCGCTGCGCCAGCCACTGCCACAATTGCAGCGCGGCATCCTGCGGCAGGGCCGACATGCGGCGCGGACTGGCCAGCGCGATCTCGCAGTCGCGGTCCGACCACTCTTCGAAAGTGACTTCGCCTCCGCTAGCGACTTCAACCTGATACATCAAGCCATCATCGTAGCCAAAGCGCAGCAAGACGGCGGCCGGGCTGCCATCGGGCGCGATAGCGGCGCCCCGGTAGACCTCGGCCAGCGCATCGGCCAGCTGTGTCGGCGAGGGCGCACAGATATCGCGTCCGTCGGCCCGTGTCAGAATGAACCATGCCTGTGTCATGACGCGCCCTCCTATCCATACTCGTTAGCATGCGAGGCAAGTAATACGGGCAGTCACCTGGGTCCATGGTCACGTCGGGCGCACGGGAACTATCCCTGTCGGCATTGTTTAGCAAGAACCACCAATACTAACAAGAATAATACCTAATTTTCGTGCAGCGCGGCATTTATGCATATTGCGGCGGCCGGCACGCGCATCAGGCCACCAGCACGGGGATGCTGAGCGGGTCGAAGTCGTGCCAGTCGCCATTCGCGATCGTGCCTTCGGCCTCTTCGATATGCTCGGCGCCAAGCCGGTGCAAGGCCTCGAGCGCCCTCTCGCGCTCGTCGGCAGCCCCCAGCGCCACGGCGATCAGCATGCCCGGATGGCGGGGCTGGCGGCGATTTTCGCCCTGCGCGTCGCCGTCTCCCGCCGGGCTTTCTTCCGGCTCGCCGGCGCCCTTCATTTTATTGAAGCTGTAGAGCGACCCCACGTGGGCGCCCACCAGCGCGCCGACCACCGGCCCCAGCGGCCCCGTGGCCACGGTGGTGGCCGCGCCGATGCCAGCCCCGACGGCGGCGCCCACGGCCACGCCTTCCGCCACGCCTTCGGGCGTTTCCTTGGCGCCCGGTGACATGTCGCGGTCGCCTCCCAGCGCATGCAAGTCATGCTGGCCCGGCTGGTTGACGAAAAAGGCGCTGATGCGGCTGTCGGGAAAACCCGCCTGGTTCAGCGCGGCGCGCGCGGCGTCAATTTGGTCCTGCAACTGAAAATGGCCTGCGATGATGCGTGACATGATCTGCCCTCCTGGTCGGCTGCTGGCGCACCGCGCGCCACCCGCATAGCGTGCGCTTGCTGCTGGCGAAATACCGTTCGCTTGCGCACACAGCTCACACATCCTCAGGCCGCCACGCCATACGGGCTGCGGCATCGGCCAGGAATTGCCGTATCCGCGCTGCGTAAATCAGGTCAGCGATCTGCGCGCTACCAGTGCGGCGCGTAATTGGGAAATGGCGACGCCATGTGCTCGGGTTCCACGGGCGGCGCCATCCAGTCGCGCGGGTCGACCTTGTAGTACTGCAGGAATTGCGCGTACAGCTCCGCATGGTGCTCGGCCATCTGGTAGGGCTTTTCAAAGAAGGTTTCCGTCGCCACGGCAAAGAATTCGGCGGGATTCGTGGCGCCGTAATGGTCCATCACGCTTTGCTGCTGGACCATGGCGTCGTGGCGCAGATTATCGAAATCGCGCGACAGCACCGTAGCCCAGCTGCGATAGCTGGACACGTTCGGCAAGTACGGCGCGCCATTCGCGGCGCCCGATTCGCTGTCGAGCTGGTGGGCGAATTCATGCAGCACCACGTTGTGGCCATCGGTCCAGTCAGCCGCACCGCGCTGCACGTGGTCCCAGGCCAGCACGACGCGGCCATCGCCCCACGATTCACCCAGCAAACCATTCGCCGATGGCGTCACCACGCCGCCCGGCCCCACTTCATTGCGCGTGACAATGAATTCCGTGGGGTACACGAGGATGGTGTCGAGCTCGGGATACACCTGCGTCTGGCGGTTCAGCAGCAGCAGACAAGCCTGGCCGGCGATGGTATAGCGCATCTCGTCCGTGATTTCCAGGCCGCCGCAGCCGACGAATTTCTTCTGGTACAAAAACTGCACCACCAGACGGCGCAGCTGCTCCTGCAGCGAGGCAGGCATGCGGCGGTACACGGGAATATTTGTTTCCAGCACCGCCAGGCCTTCCGGCGGCAAAGGTTGGTCCAGCGCCCGCTTCAAGCGCCAGCGGGGAAACCATAATGAAAAGACGATGGCGGCCGTGACAAGGGCAATCCATAGCAGCGGGTTCATGCGGCAACCCGTTTCAGGCAGCGCGATGGCGGGAACGATAGCAGGGCGGCGTAGGCAGACAAGGACAAGCTCCTTCAGGTGAACCCGCGCAGTACGGGCAGCAGTCCAGCCCACATGGGGATGCTTGCAGTGTTTTCAATCAGACACCGTGAATCACCGGCCCCAACGCCAAAAGCCGGGTTGCAACCCGGCTTTTCTTACAACATCACACGACTTGGCAAAACCGTCGCGGGCGGCATTGCTTTGCGACCAGAAAGCGCAACCGTATGTCAGGACGGAGGCGCCGAACCGGTCAGCATCCCAGGCGGCAGGCCACGCGAGGCTTGCGCAGGTATTACTCTGCCGCTTTCTGTTGCGGGGCACCAAACAAGGCGGCCACCAGCGGATCGCGCGTCACGGGACCGCGGTTGACGCGGATGGCGTAATGCGTGTCATCGGCCAGGATGTGGAAGTGGCGGCCGCTGCCTGCCATGCTTTGCTCGCGCAGGCCGGGACGGTCCTTGCGCGGTGGCGCGCCTTCGCGTTTTGGCTGGACGATGGCGGCCAGGAAGGCACGCACGCGCTCAGGGTCTGGGGTCAGCTGGTACACTGCCTTGCCAAGGTAGGTGGCGGTGCCTTCGATATAGCGTGCCAGTTCGATCACGCCAGCTTCGCGCAGGTCGCGGATGTATTTGCGGGCACCGGATGGCGAAAACTTGAGGAACCAGGCGATTTCATCGGCCAGCATCTCGTGCAGCGACAGTTCGCCGATCAGCTTTTGCATGTTTTCGATACGGCGCAAGGTAGCGGATGTCGAACGCACGCGCTCGATCGGTGCCATGGAAATGGGATTCATGCGCTCCGGGGGGATCGGGGCCGCACGTTCCACCATTTGCGAGCCTTTTTCGGGGCTACGAAGTTCCTGGTGCGCTGCCTTTAATTCGCTCTTCACGTGAGACTGAGTCATTGCATGCATTTGAATACTCCTTTTAAACGATTGCCGGTAGCCCGGATTGTTAAGTTCTTGGCAATTTTTATGCCAGAAAGCCACAAATCCTAGACGTCTGACCATAGAATGCCCGTCTCGCCTGTCTTGGTCTGTGCGTTAACGAACATTAGAAGCAAGAAAGTGAAAAATATTTCCATGTGGAATTATTTTCTCTTTCTCCCTACTTTCATCGCGCTCGACTTTTCATCCGCTGTCACCTACTTTCACCGCGTTTCACCGCGCTAGGTGAAATAGCGAACAGAAGCGTCAGCACTCTTGCAATAAATTCAAGGCTCCCGCGCGGCACGCGATACCTCGCTTGCCACGCCCGCCGCGACAACCATTGCAAAGGAACCATCATGAAGATCATGAAACTCCCCGCCCTGCTGGCCGCCACCCTGCTCGTCACCCTGTCCGCCTGCAAAAAGCCTGCCGACGCGCCCTTGCCCGAGACCGCGCCCACACCCAGCTCCGCGCCCCAGGTAATGCCGCCACCCGTGACCCCGGCCACGCCGGAAGCGGGCCCGGGCAACGTCACACCGCCAGCGCCGCTCACCGATCCTGCGACGGCCCCCGCACTGCCGCCCGCCACGCCGGCCAAATAAGCGCGACAAAACACATCAGACAGGCGCCCGCGCGGCGCCGCCCCGACTCCACGGGGGAGTTACGCGTTGCCAGCTGGTTTTGCAACGCGTTTTTTTACGATTGGAGTGGGCCAGGCGATTTAGGTTCACCCTCCCCGCCATCCATCCCGCCTGCCGCAAGCCCGCCAGTGCCTGCCGCGTAACCGCCGGCAATGCGGCAAACCGCACGCCGTTTCCCTCTCTCGTGCGGAAAAGCGGAATCACGTAGTTTCCTCATTTCAATAGATTCAAATTAAACCTTTATAAACAATCACTTGCAATAACCGTCAAAATGCGCTCCACTGGCACGGAAGATGCTTTTATATTTTCATAACCGCCACAGAGCGGCGGCAGCACCCATATAAAACCATCTACCTTTTGGAGACACAGCATGGCTCGCACTTTCCGCATCTCGTCCTTCCTGAATACCAAAGCACTGGCCGTGGCCGTCGCCCTGGCCGCGCAATTCCCGCTGGCCGTCCACGCGGCCGACACCGTACGCCTGGGCAACCTGAAATTCGCCCATTACGGCGCCGTCGCCTACATGAAGGAAATCGCGCCCAAATACGATTTGAAAATTGAAGAGCGCATCTTCGCCAAGGGCCTCGACATCGTGCCGGCCATGATCGCCGGTGAAATCGATGTGTCCGCCAGCGCGCTGGAAGCGGCCATCACGGGCCGCGCCACCGGCTTGCCCG
>RCUS01001263.1_pt1 | contig 13683 bp, 9 predicted proteins | sample 2166221 | NCBI WGS metagenome assembly RCUS01 (sample SAMN09932758, study PRJNA488358) | compost metagenome | isolation source: compost soil in cyclohexanecarboxylic | place: Germany: Experimental Botanical Garden | reverse complement strand
GCCCGGGCCGCCAGCGCGCCGCGCTATCGGGCGGCGACAACCAGTATAATGCTCGGTTCATATCCACTATTGGCCGGGCCACGCTGGTCGCACATCCATTATGCAAGATAAATATAGTCCCGCCGACGTCGAACAAGCCGCCCAATCGCACTGGAAGGCGATCGACGCCTATAAAGCCGTCGAACACGACCCACGTTTCCCAAAAGGCAAGTATTTTGCTTGCTCGATGCTGCCTTACCCATCGGGCAAGCTGCACATGGGTCACGTACGCAACTATACGATCAATGATGTGATGTACCGCTACCTGCGCATGAACGGCTACAACGTGCTCATGCCGATGGGCTGGGATGCGTTCGGCATGCCGGCGGAAAACGCGGCCATGGCCAACAACGTGCCGCCCGCGCAATGGACGTATTCGAACATCGCCCACATGAAGCAGCAGATGGAATCGATGGGCCTGGCCATCGACTGGTCGCGCGAAATGACCGCCTGCAAGCCCGAATACTACAAGTGGAACCAGTGGATGTTCCTCAAGATGCTGGAAAAAGGCATCATCTACAAGAAGACCGGTACCGTGAACTGGGACCCGATCGACCAGACCGTGCTGGCCAACGAACAAGTGGTCGATGGCAAGGGCTGGCGTTCGGGCGCGCTGATCGAAAAGCGCGAAATCCCCATGTACTACGCGCGCATCACCGATTACGCGGAAGAATTGCTGGCCTACGTGGACGACAAGCTGCCCGGCTGGCCCGAGCGCGTGCGCACCATGCAGACCAACTGGATCGGCAAGTCGACGGGCGTGCGCTTCGCCTTCCCGCACACCATCGCGGACGCCAGCGGCGCCCTGATCGGCGACGGCAAGCTGTATGTGTTTACCACCCGTCCTGACACCGTCATGGGCGTGACCTTCTGCGCCGTGGCCGCCGAGCACCCGCTGGCGATACACGCCGCGCAAACGAATCCTGCGCTGGCCGCCTTCAACGCCGAATGCAAGCTCGGTTCCGTGATCGAAGCGGACATGGCCACGATGGAGAAGAAGGGCATGCCGACCGGCCTGTTCGTCACCCATCCGCTGACGGGCGCGCAAGTGGAAGTGTGGGTCGGCAACTACGTCTTGATCACCTACGGCGACGGCGCCGTGATGGGCGTGCCGGCGCACGACGAACGCGATTTCGGCTTTGCCAAGAAATACAATCTGCCGATCAAGCAAGTGATCGAGGTAAAAGGCCAGGAATTTTCGACCGATGCATGGCAGGAATCGTATGGCAGCAAGGATGGCGTGTGCATCGCTTCGGGCAAGTACGACGGCCTGCATTTCGCCTCCGCCGTCGATGCGGTGGCTGCCGACCTGGCCGAGCTGGGCCTGGGCGAAAAGAAAACCACGTTCCGCCTGCGCGACTGGGGCATTTCGCGCCAGCGCTACTGGGGTACACCGATCCCGATGATCCATTGCGCCGATTGCGGCGTGGTGCCGGTGCCGGAAAAAGACTTGCCGGTGGTGCTGCCGGAAGACTGCGTGCCGGACGGCACGGGTAACCCGCTGAACAAATACGAAGCCTTCCTGCAGTGCGACTGCCCGCAGTGCGGCAAGCCGGCGCGCCGCGAGACGGACACCATGGATACCTTCGTCGATTCGTCGTGGTACTACATGCGCTATACCTCGCCAGGCTCGAACGATGCCATGGTCGACGCGCGCAACGATTACTGGATGCCGATGGACCAGTACATCGGCGGCATCGAGCACGCCGTCATGCACTTGCTGTACGCGCGCTTCTGGACCAAGATCATGCGCGACTTCGGCCTGGTCAAGTTCGACGAGCCATTCGTCAACCTGCTGACGCAGGGCATGGTGCTGAACGAAACCTACTTCCGCAAGGACGCGGCGGGCAAGACCACCTGGTTCAACCCGGACGACGTGCGCCTGTCCCTCGATGACAAGGGCCGTCCGCAGTCCGCGATCCTGGTGGCCGACGGCCAGCCGGTGGAAATCGGCGGCACGGAAAAAATGTCGAAGTCGAAGAACAACGGCATCGACCCGCAAGCGCAGATCGAACAATATGGCGCCGACACGGCCCGTCTGTTCACCATGTTCGCTTCGCCGCCGGAACAGACGCTGGAATGGTCGGGCAGCGGCGTCGAAGGCGCGAACCGCTTCCTGCGCCGCGTATGGAACTTCGGCTACGCGCAGTCGGCCACGATTCAATCCGCACTGGCTGGCGGCGCCGCTCCTGCCACGGGCGCCGCGCAGAAAAACCTGCGCCGCGAATTGCACAAGCTGCTGCAGCAGGCCGATTACGACTTGAAGCGCATCCAGTACAACACCGTGGTGTCGGCCTGCATGAAGATGCTCAACACGCTGGAATCGGCCAAGCTGGACGACAGTGCGCAGTCGAAGGCGCTGATCGCCGAAGGCTTCTCCATCTTCCTGCGCCTGCTCAACCCTGTCGCGCCGCACATCACCCACGTCTTGTGGGAAGAACTCGGTTACGCTGGCGTGCACGGCGACCTGCTCAACGTGGCATGGCCGCAAGTCGACCCGCAAGCGCTGGAGCAGTCCGAGATCGAGATGATGATCCAGGTGAACGGCAAGCTGCGCGGCTCGATCACGGTGGCCAAGGATGCGGACAAGGCCAGCATTGAAGCGGCCGCGCTGGCGTGCGAAAGTGTGCAGAAGTATGTCGAGACCACGCCGAAGAAGATCATCGTCGTGCCAGGCAAGTTAATCAGCATCGTGGTGTAATCATGACGACTTCCTCTTCCGTTTCGCTGTTTCGCGGGCGCGCCTGGCGCGCCATGCTGGCCATTTCCCTGACCATGCTGCTGTCGGCCTGCGGCTTTCACTTGCGTGGCTCGGACGGCAGTTTCATGCTGCCGTTCGCGACGATGTACATCGGCTTGCCCGACACGTCGCCGCTGGCGATCGACCTGAAACGCTACATCCGCGCCATCGGCAGCACGGAAGTGGTCGACACCAAGGATGGCGCCGACGCCGTGCTGGAAGTGCTCAGCGATCCGGAGAGGAACCGTACCAAGACCATCCTGTCGCTGAACAGCAATGGCCGCGTGAGCGAGTACCAGCTCGGCTACGCCATCAATTTCCGCGTGCTCGATAAAAACGGCAATCAGCTGCTGGGGCCGACGGTCATCAGCCTGGTGCGTCCGATCACTTTCAACGAGTCGCAGGTGCTGGCGAAGGAAACGGAAGCGGCGCAGCTGTACCGCGACATGCGCAACGATATGGTGCAGCAGATCATGCGCCGCCTGGCGGCCATCAAGCCGGTGTTGCCGGCCATGTCGGTGGCGCCTGTGAAGCCCGTGACGCCCGTGACGCCGGCCGTCCCCGTCCCGCAGCAGTAACGGGGACGCCATGCAATTGCGGATAGACGCGCTCGATGGGCATGTGGCCAAGCCGCTGGCGCAGCTGTATGTGATCACCAGCGACGAGCACTTGCTGGCGCTGGAAGCGGCCGACAAGATCCGCCGCGCGGCGCGCGCGCAAGGCTATTCCGAGCGCGACGTGCTGACGGTGGAGCGCAGCTTCAAATGGGGCGAACTGCTGGCGGCGAACCAGGAGCTGTCGCTGTTCGGCGATAAAAAGCTGATCGAGTTGCGCATCCCCACCGGCAAGCCGGGCAAGGATGGCGGCGCGGCGCTGCAAAGCTACGCGAAAAATCTCAGTCCCGACAACCTGACCCTGATCACCCTGCCCAAGCTGGACTGGGCCACGCAAAAGGCGGCCTGGGTCGCCAGCCTGCAGCAGGCGGCCGTGTATATCGAGATTCCCAACGTGGAGCGGGCGCAGCTGCCCGCCTGGATCGCCCAGCGCCTGTCGGCGCAGGGGCAAAGCGCCGAACGGGCCAGCATCGACTTCATCGCCGAGCGGGTGGAGGGCAATTTGCTGGCGGCGCACCAGGAAATCCAGAAACTGGGCTTGCTGCATGCGGCGGGCAAGCTGACGTACGAACAAGTGCAGGACGCGGTGCTGAACGTGGCCCGTTACGATGTCTTCAAATTGTCCGAAGCCATGCTGGCGGGCGACCCGGCGCGCTTGGTGCGCATGCTCGAAGGCCTGAAGGGCGAGGGCGAGGCGCTGCCGCTGGTCCTGTGGGCCGTCTCCGAGGAAATCCGCACGCTGTTAAAATTGAAGGCCGGCATGGCGCAAGGGCGCCCGCTGGGCGCGCTGCTGAAGGAGTACCGCATATGGGGGCCGCGCGAGCGCATGATGGAACCGGCCCTGCGGCGCATTTCGCTGCCCGTGCTGGAAGCGGCGCTGCAGCAGGCGGCGCAGGTGGACAAGATGATCAAGGGCTTGCGCGCCAAGGGCTACGCGGGCGACGCCTGGGATGCCATGCTGCAGCTGGGCCTGAAGATCGCCAGGGGTTAACTTTTATGGATACGAGCATGGATATCACCGACTATATGCAAGACGTGGGTACGCGCGCGCGCGCCGCTTCGCGCGCCATGGCGCGTGCCGACAGCGCCACGCGCAACCGCGCCTTGAGCCTGATCGCCGCCGCCATCGTGCGCGATGCGGACCTGCTGCGCGCGGCCAACCAGCGCGACCTGGACGCGGCAGCCGCCGCCGGCCTGGCACCGGCCATGCTCGATCGCCTGACCCTGTCCGATGCGGCCATTGCCACCATGGTCGAAGGCTTGACGCAGATCGTCTCGCTGGCCGATCCGATCGGCGAGATCTCGAACATGAAATTTCGCCCGACGGGCATCCAGGTGGGCCAGATGCGCGTGCCGCTGGGCGTCATCGGCATCATCTATGAAGCGCGCCCGAACGTGACGGTGGACGCGGCCGGCCTGTGCATCAAGAGCGGCAACGCGACGATTCTGCGCGGCGGCTCGGAAGCGATCCATTGCAACCGCGCGCTGGCCAAACTGGTGGCCGAAGGCTTGCAGGGCGCCGGCCTGCCCGCCGATGCCGTGCAAGTGATCGACACCACCGACCGCGCCGCCGTCGGCGCCCTGATCACCATGCCGCAATTCGTCGACGTCATCGTGCCGCGCGGCGGCAAGGGGCTGATCGCGCGCCTGATGAACGAAGCCACCGTGCCGATGATCAAGCACCTGGACGGCATCTGCCACGTCTACATCGACGCCAAGGCCGACATCAAGAAAGCGATCGACATCGGCTTCAACGCCAAGTGCCACCGCTACGGCACCTGCAACACCATGGAAACCCTGCTGGTGTCGCGCGCCGTCGCCGCCACCGTGCTGCCGCAGCTGGCCGAACTGTATTTGACCAAGCAGGTGGAACTGCGCGCCGATCCGGAAAGCCATGCCATTCTTGCCGCCGCTGGCTACCCGCATCTGGTGCCGGCCACCGAGGAAGACTGGTCCACCGAATACCTGGCGGCGATTTTGTCGGTGAAAGTCGTCGACGGCATCGACGAAGCGATGGACCACATCAACCAGTATTCGTCCAAGCATACGGAATCGATCATCACGGAAGACTACAGCGATGCGCTGCGCTTCCTGCGCGAAGTCGATTCGGCCTCCGTGATGGTGAACGCCTCGACGCGTTTCGCCGATGGTTTTGAGTATGGCCTGGGCGCTGAAATCGGCATCTCGAACGACAAGCTGCATGCGCGCGGCCCCGTGGGACTGGAAGGCCTGACGTCGCTCAAGTACGTGGTCTTTGGCCACGGTGAAGTGCGCAAGTAATCCTTTTGGCGGGTGGCCAGCAAGGCTGCCCGTTTTCCTTCTTCGAAATCTCTGACACTGGGAACCCCATGCTCTTTCTCTGGACTAAAGCCTTCCACATCATCTTCGTCATATCGTGGTTCGCCGGCCTGTTCTATTTGCCGCGCATCTTCGTGAACCTGGCGATGGAGACGGAAACGGTGGCCACGGAACGCCTGCTGCTGATGGCGCGCAAGCTGTACCGCTTCATGTCCCTGCTGGCGCTGCCGGCGATGGTGCTGGGACTGGCCCTGATGTGGATGCTGTACGGGGGTGGCGAAGGCCGCGTGAAGATGCCGGGCTGGATGCACGCCAAGCTGACCTTCGTCGTGCTGCTGCTGGGCTATCACCATGCCTGCGGTTCCATCCTGCGCAAGTTTGAAAAAGGCCTCAACAAGCGTAGCCACAAGTGGTTCCGCTGGTTTAACGAGGTGCCGGTGCTGATGCTGCTGGTCGTCGTCGTGCTGGTCGTGGTCAAGCCTTTCTAAGGAAACGAGATGAGTGCCAGCCAGAATAGAGTCGTGCAGTATTTCTTCGCGCCCCACTCGCCGTGGACCTACCTGGGCCACGCGCGCCTGATGGCCATCGCCGCGAAGACGGGCGCGCAGATCGACGTGCGTCCCTTCGACCTGGGCAAGGTCTTCAGCGTCTCGGGCGGCCTGCCGCTGGCCAAGCGCGCGCCGCAGCGCCAGGCGTATCGCCTGGCCGAACTGGCGCGCTGGTCGGCCTTTTTGCAAGTGCCCCTGAATGTGCAGCCGAAGTTCTTTCCCGTGTCGCCGGAAGCGGCAGCCAAGCTGATCATCGCCACGCGCCTGGCGCATGGCGTGGACGCCTCGCTGAAGCTGGCGCACGCCATCATGCGCGGCCTGTGGGCTGAAGAACGCAATATCGGCGACGAAGAAACCTTGGTGCAGATCGCCCTCGATACAGGCTTCGAAGGCCGCCAGTTGCTGAAGACGTCGGAGACGGCCAGCGTGCAGGCGGAATACGACGCCAACACGGAAGCTGCCACCGCCGCATCCGTCTTCGGTTCGCCGTGGTACATCGTCGATGGCGAAGGGTATTGGGGCCAGGACCGCCTCGATTTCGTCGAGCGCGCGCTGGAGAAGTTGTAGGTCGGATTAGCGCTCGCGCGTAATCCGACAAGCTCAGTCGCCAGCGCATGTCGGCTTAAGCCCTGGCGGGCTAAGCCGACCTACGGACAGGTGCGGTTTTGTCGCGAGGTGTTGAAGATATAGGTCGGATTAGCGGGGCAAGGCCGCGCGTAATCCGACAAGTACAGTCAGCGGCACATGTCGGCTGGCGAGGCAGCAAGTTAAAAGCAGTATTAGCAAAGTGGTTTTTTTAATGCAGTAAAAGTAACGACACCCTCAGGCACCATCGCGAGCGGATCGCCGCTGGTCCGAGAAGCGCAGCCGTACGAAGGTACGGCGAGCATCGCCGGGCGAGCGCCGTACCGTGCAGCAGGTGCCTGCGGGTGTTCACTACAACGGATAAAAGGTATCCTAATTATGGCTTCATATTTTTGCCCATGCCCGCGCGGCATGGAAGCGGCGCTGGCCGAGGAACTGGGCGAGATCGCCCAGGATAGTGCGACCATGAAGGTCCACAACCAGGTGCCGGGCGGCGTACACTGCTCGGGCGACCTGCTCGATTCCTACCGCATCAACCTGCATTCGCGCATCGCGTCGCGCGTGCTGATGCGCATGGCCCATTCCGGCTACAAGACGGAAAACGACATTTATGACCTGACCCTGGCGCAGCCATGGGAAGACTGGTTCGGCGTACACCACACGATCCGCGTCGACGTCACGGCCGTCAAGTCGCCGCTGCGCAGCCTGGAATTCACGACCTTGAAGATCAAGGATGCGATCTGCGACCGCTTCCGCGACCAGTTCAACGAGCGTCCATCGGTCAACACCAAGACGCCGGACATGCGCATCGTCGGCTTCCTCGACGCGCACACGTTTACCGTCTACCTCGACACCTCGGGCGAAGCCCTGTTCAAGCGCGGCTGGCGCGAAGAGACGGGCGACGCGCCGCTGCGCGAAAACCTGGCCGCCGGCCTGCTGCGCGTGTCGGGCTGGAAGCCGGGCATGGTGCTGTTTGACCCGATGTGCGGTTCCGGCACCATCCTGGCCGAAGCGGCGCAGATGCTGCAGGGCATTCCGCCGGGCGCGTCGCGCCAGTTCGCGTTTGAAAACTTCCACGACTTCGATCCGGCGCCGTGGAACGCCATGAAGAACGCCATCAAGGCCAATCCGCTGCCAGCCGAACCGACGATCTTCGGCAGCGATATCTCGGGCGACATGGTGGCCATGACGCGCCACAACCTGCGCTGCGCCGGCGTGCGCTTCGAGGTGCCGCTCAAGCAGATCGAGGCGCAGGAAGTCAAGCCGCCAAGCGACGTGCCGGGCATCATGCTGACCAACCCGCCGTACGGCGAGCGTATCGGCGTGCGCGGCGACAGCACCATTCCGGAAGACGAATTGTCGACTTCCTTCTACTCGGCCATGGGCACCACCCTGAAGCAGCGCTTCGCCGGCTGGACCGTGTTTCTCTTCACGGCCGACCTGGGCCTGCCCAAGCTGCTGCGTCTGAAGGAAGCGCGCAAGACGCCATTCTTCAACGGCGCGCTGGAATGCCGTCTGTTCCGCTTCGATATGGTGGCGGGATACAACCGCCGTGAAGAGGCAAAGCCGAAACCACAGCAGTAAGCGTTCACCGCAAGATACCCGCAGTAACCCCGCGCGCGGACCAATGCCGGTCCGCGCGCCACTTTGGATCCGCCATGTTTCCCACCCCTCCGGCCGACGTGCCGCCCGACCCGGTCACTCCCGTTCCGCCGCCGCCGCCAAGCCACATGGCGCCGCTCAGCCGCGGTGCGCTGGCGATGATGCTGGCCGGCCTGTCGATGCTGGGGCCCTTGTCGATCGACACCTACCTGCCCGCGTTTGGCGCCATCCAGGGTTCGCTGCAGGCCTCGCCGCTGGAAGTGCAGCAGTCGCTGACGTTCTACATGCTGGCCTTCGCCGGCATGGTACTGTGGCATGGCGCCATCTCGGATACCTTCGGCCGGCGCAACGTCATCCTCGTTTCCCTGCTGATGTTTGCCATCGGCTCGCTGGGCTGCGCCTCGGCGCACACCGTGCACTACCTGTGGTTCTTCCGCATCATGCAGGGCGTCTCGGCCGGCGCCGGCGTGGTGATCAGCCGCGCCATCATCCGCGACCTGTACGCGGATGCGGCGGCGGCGCGCCTGCTGTCGCTGGTGACGATGATCTTTTCCATCGCCCCGGCCGTGGCGCCGATTCTTGGCGGCTGGATCGTCATCTGGTTCGACTGGCGCTCGATCTTCCTGTTCCTGGCTTTCTACACGGTGGTGCTGCTGGCGTTCTGCTACTGGCGCCTGCCCGAGACCCTGCCGGTGGAAAAGCGCCAGCCGTTCAACCCCCGCTTCCTGGCGTCGAGCTACGGCCAGATCCTGCGCTCGCCCCTGTTCCACATCAAGGCCGGTATCGTCGCGCTCAATTTCGCGGGCCTGTTCCTGTTCATCACGGCCGCGCCGGAAATGCTGCCCAAGCAGCTGAACCTGGGGCCGTCGCAGTTCGCCTGGCTGTTCATCCCTTGCGTGAGCGGGATTTTCATGGGGGCCCTGGCGGCCAACCGCATCGCCGGCAAGGTCACGTTCGCGCGCCAGATCGGCATCGGCTTTGCCTTCCTGCTGTGCGCCGCCAGCGTCAATGTCGTGTATCACCTGTTCCTGCCGCCATCGTTGCCATGGTCGGTGCTGCCGCTGTTCTTCTATACCTTCGGCATGTCGCTGGTGGGGCCGGGCGCGACCCTGCTGGCGCTGGACCTGTTCCCGCACATCCGCGGCACGGTCGCTTCCTGCCAGTCGTTTGCCAGCACCTTGCTGGGCGCCGTGGTCGCTGGCGTGATCTCGCCGCTGCTGTCCGGCTCCGTGCTGTGGCTGGCATCGGGCCAGCTGGCATTTACAGCGCTGGCGCTGGCCCTGTGGCTGATTTCCCGGCGCTTCCGCCACCGTTTGCTAGGTTCCCTGAAGGCATAAGTTTCCACTGCAGAACGCTGGATTTATTTCAACTTAATTTTCTATATTGCAAGTAATATCCGGCGCTTATGATAAGATGACTTCTTTCCCGGCATCCTCTCAGGCAGTTTATTTTTTGGTTACAGGAGTGGAGGATTCCTCTGAACGTGGCCGCGCTTCGCTGCTGAGCGCGCTTCCTTTTCGAACCGGCAATGCCTGATACGATGCATCAATCTGATCAAGATATTCGCAATCGCCTGCTGATTGCCCGTCTGCCGGCCATGCCGCAGATCCTCATCAAGCTGATCGCCCACCTGCAAGCCGACGATGCCGGCATGCCGGAGCTGGCCGCCCTGATCGCCAAGGATGCCGGCATGACCAGCAAAATCCTCGGCGTGGCCAACAGCTCGGCGTATCACCGCCACGGCAAGGTCGTCAGCCTGGAGCAGTCGCTCGTGTCGCTGGGCACGGACATGATCAAGACCCTGGTCATCAGCGAATCCGTATTCCAGACCTTTAACAGCTTTCCCCATTCCGGCAGCACCGACCTGCGCGCCTTCTGGAAAAGTTCGCTGTCGGCCGCCGTCATGGCGCGCGCGCTGGCCAAGGCCATGGCCTACCCGCATGCCGAGGAAGCCTATCTGGCGGGGCTGCTGCACAATGTCGGGCGCCTGGCCCTGCTGGCCACGGCGCCGAAAGAATATGCCTTCAACTTCACGGCGCGCGATGACGCCGCCCTGTGCGCGGTGGAGCAGCGCACCTTGCAGATCACGCATGCCGAAGCGGGCGCCTGGCTGATCGAACGCTGGCAGCTCGATTCCTTCCTGGCCGACAGCGTGCTGTATCACCATGAACCGCTGGCGCGCCTGGAAGCGAGCCACCCCTTGATCCGCATCGTGCGCCTGGCGCATCTGCTGTGCTGCCACGCCGGCGATGCCGACCAGGCCGAGTCGATCACGCAGGCGGCGCGCCTGTGCGCGCTCGACGAAGAGGTACTGGACACCCTGGTCGGCAGCGTCGCGCGCCAGGTGGAGCAGGCCGCGCAGCATCTGGGCATCGACCTGGCCGGCGCCGACGATATCGCCACGCCGCCCGCGTCGGCGCCGCCGCCCGTCGATCCGGTGCAGCAGCGCCTGTCGGAAGACGTGCGCAATATGGTCCTCGTGTCCGAAGTGGGGCAGACCTTCGCCCGCCAGCAGGGCGAGACCAGCCTGCTCGAAGCCATCACGCGCTCGGCGCGCATCCTGTTCGATTTCGAGACCACCGTCATCCTGCTGCAAAACCCCACCGGACACGCGCTGGTGGGCGTGGCGGCGGGCGAACAGCAGCAGCGCCTGGCCGGCTTTGCCGTGCCGCTGGCCAAGGGCGGGCCGCTGGCCGCGTCCGCGCTGGAGTGCAAGCCGGCCTTCTTGAAACGCGACATGCCGGCGCTGGGCATCGTCGAAGAGCAGCTGTTCCGCATCCTCGGCACCGACAGCCTGGTCTGCCTGCCCCTGGTGGCGGGCCAGCGCAGCCTGGGCGTGCTGATCGGCGGCGTGGCGGCGTGGCAGATTCCCGCCTGCCAGAAGCGCGAAGGATTCCTGCGCGCCTTCGGCAACCAGGCCGCCGGCGCGCTGGAAACGGCGATCAACGCGCGCGGTCTGGCGCGGCGCCAGCTCGACCACGTGGCCGAGGAGTACCGCGAAGCGTCGCGCCGCGTGGTGCATGAAGTGAACAATCCGCTGTCCATCATCAAGAACTACCTGAGCGTGCTCGATCACAAGCTGGAAAAGCAGGAGCCGGTGGTGGGCGAGATGGCTATCCTGAACGAGGAGATCGACCGGGTCGGCCAGTTGATCAACGGCCTGGCCGACCTGCAGCCGGTGGCCGCCAGCGGCGTCACCGATTGCGCGCGCGTGGCCGACGATGTGCTGCGCCTGTTCCGCGCCACCGACTTCCTGCCATCGAAGATCGAGGTGGTCGTGCGCATGCAGGATGCGCCCAGCGAGGTGGAAGCCGATGCCGACATGCTCAAGCAAATCTTGCTCAACCTGCTGAAAAATGCCGTCGAAGCCTTGCCCGATGGCGGCCGCATCGAAGTGACGAACCGTGGCCATGTGAACCGCGACCGGCGCCTGTACCTGGAACTGTGCGTCAGCGACAATGGCGCCGGTCTGGCGCCCGAGGTGCTGGCCAATCTGTTCTCGCCCGTACGCAGCAGCAAGGCGGGCGCGCATCATGGCCTGGGCCTGTCCATCGTGCATGACCTGGTCACGCGCCTGCATGGCGTGATCGGCTGCCGCAGCAGCAAGGCCGGCACCGCGTTCGAGATCCTGCTGCCCGTCCCCGCGCCGCAGTCTGGCGCCGCCAGTTCCGCCGCCGTGCCCGCGCTCGGTAATACCGCCCTGTCTTCGTAACGTCCATGAATTCCTCCGCCATTCCTTTTGACCTGGAAAATAGCCCGCGCATCCTGCTGGTCGACGATGAACCACGGCTGCTCGCCTCCCTGCACGAACTGCTGAAGGACCGCGGCTACCAGCTGCACACGGCCACCTGCGGCAGCGAGGCGCTGGCGCAGCTGTCGAAACTGCGCTTCGACCTGATCCTGCTCGACCTGCGCCTGCCCGACATGAGCGGCCATGAAATCATGGACCACATCAACCGGCGCGGCATCGAGGGCGACGTCATCGTCATGAGCGGCGATGTCGGCATCGAGGCCGCCATCGGCGCCCTGAAACGCGGCGCCTACGACTACCTGCGCAAGCCGTACAGCCGCGAGGAGCTGCTCAAGACGGTGGAGAACGCGCTGCAAAAGCGCAAGCTGGCGCTGGAGAACGAGCGCATCGCGCTGCAGCTGGAAAACTCGGAGAAGATGTACCGCTACCTGGTCGACAGCTCGCCCGACATCATCTATACCCTGAACCACGAAGGGCGCATCACCTTCATCAACGACCGCGTGCACCAGTTGCTGGGCTTTAGCCGCGAAGAGCTGATCGGCAGTCATTACTCGATCCTCGTGCACGATGAAGACCAGGAACGGGCGCGCTACGCCTTCAATGAGCGCCGCATCGACGAGCGCGCCTCGCGCAATGTGGAACTGCGCCTGAAGTGCCATAGCGGCAGCGGCAGCGACCGTACCTTCAGCAATACGCTGATGACGGTTCCGCTCAATTCGATCGGCATGCACAGCCTCGATCACGAGGCCAGGAAGCAGGAGTATTTCGGCACCTACGGCGTAGCGCGCGACATCACCGACCGCAAGCGCGCCGAGGAAGTCATCTCGTACCAGGCCTACCACGACATCCTGACGGACCTGCCGAACCGCATGCTGTTCAAGGACCGCCTGGGCCTGGCCGTGATCCAGGCGCGCCGCAAGCTGACGGAACTGGCCGTGATGTTCATCGACCTGGACCGCTTCAAGCTGGTCAACGACACGCTCGGCCACGTCAAGGGCGACGAGCTGCTGCAGCAGGTGGCGCTGCGCCTGAAGGACTGCCTGCGCCGCGGCGACACGCTGGCGCGCCAGGGCGGCGATGAATTTACCATCGTGCTGCCGGAACTGCGCGACCGCCAGGATGCGCGCCTGATCGCCGACAAGTTCCTCGAATGCCTGCACCAGCCGTTCGACCTCGATGGTAACCAGGTGCATATTTCCGCCTCCATCGGCATCGCCATCTATCCGGGCGACGGCGAGACCATCGATGAACTGCTGCGCCATGCCGATATCGCCATGTACCAGGTCAAGGGACTGGGCAAGAATGGCCACAGTTTTTATCACGAGTCCATGCTCGACGTGTCGCACCAGAAGATCGCGCTGGAACAGAGCCTGCGCAAGGCGCTGGAACTGAACCAGCTAGAGATGTATTACCAGCCGCAGGTGGATGTGACGACGGGCCGCATCGTCGGCGCCGAAGGCCTGATGCGCTGGAACCACCCGCAGCGCGGCTTGCTGACGGCCGGCG
>RCUS01001260.1_pt1 | contig 13699 bp, 10 predicted proteins | sample 2166221 | NCBI WGS metagenome assembly RCUS01 (sample SAMN09932758, study PRJNA488358) | compost metagenome | isolation source: compost soil in cyclohexanecarboxylic | place: Germany: Experimental Botanical Garden | reverse complement strand
CAGTGGTCGCCGACGAGGTGCGCGGGCTGGCTTCGCGGACCCAGCAATCTACCGCACACATCCAGGGCACCATCGACACCTTGCGGCGCTCCACGGGTGATGCCGTGTTGGCGATGCAGCGTAGTCACAGCAAGGCCGAAGTCAGTGTTGAACAGGCACTGCTCGCTGCACGGGCACTGGATGGAATCACCCAGCGCGTTGATGAAATAAGCGGTATGAGTGTGCAGATCGCTGCCGCAGTGGAGCAGCAGAGCGCGGTAGGTGACAGCATCCAGTGCAACCTGGAGGAAATCAGTCAAACCACCCAGAAAAGCGTGCTTGCCAGCAACCAGAGTCGTTCGACTGCTGCCCATGTCGCCAATCTGGCCGAGCGCCTGCAACTGCTGTCGGCGCAACTTTGGGGGCGCCAACGTAATCAATGATGGGTCCGGGCTATTGAGGCCGATATTGGCCTTGAGCAAGCAAGATCTATCGTGCAGACGAGGCCGTGATTTTCAGCGGTATCGTGACGGCAAAGCAGACCGAACCAGACGACTGTCAGGAGCACGTGAATGGACGCCAGGAAGAACGAGCAAGCCGACAGCGCAACGCCGCCAGGAATGAACTGAGGCAGGAAGGTCACTAAAAAAATACCGACCTTGGGGTTCAGGAGGTTGGTCAGGAGGCCTCGGGCAAAAGCGCTGCAGCCTGAGGCCGTGGCACCACCCTCTTCCTTGCCTTGCTCTGGAAGGACTGGCGAGGCTTGAGCAGCAGTTTGCCCCCAACCCACAGCAGGTATGCGGTACCGGCAGACTTCAGCACGGTGTAAGCGACCTCGGAACGCTGCAGCAGCGCACCCAATCCGAGTGAGACGGCAGCCCCCCAGGCCAGGCAACCGAGGGCGATACCTACGGCTGCCAGGAGTGCAATGCGACGCCCACCGACAGCCGCCGCCCGGAGCACCATGGTCGTACCGACGCCCGGCGTTACAGCAAGTACCGAGGCAGCGGCAATGAAGTCAAGGAGCAGCGGTAGATCAATCATATCGGGATTAGCTTTGAAGGTGACGACAAGCCATACCAGCACCTTGGCCAGCGTCAATGATGAGCGTTTGACACCTTAGTGTGACACCGACCGGCTATATGAACGCCAAGCCCCGCAAGTGCCAGCAGCGCACCCAGGCCACACACAGCGCTCCAGCCGGCATGAGTCCAGGCGAGGCTCGCCCCTGCCGAACCCAGTGCGCCACCCAGAAACATCCCGCTCATCAAGATGGCGTTCAGGCGATTGCGCGCTTCTGGACGCAGAGACTGGATGACGTGCTGGTTGGACACCTGCGCACCTTGAGCCCCAAAATCCAGGAAGATAACCGCCACGACCAGGCCGATGACCATGCCCCAGGCTTCGAAGACAACCCACGAGAGCAACATTGTCACGCAGGCAATGCCGATGACGAAATGAGGGCCCCGACGATCCGCTGTCCTGCCCGCGATTGGTGCGAACAGAACACCCACGGCGCCGATGATACCGAACAGCCCCGCCACGTCTGCTCCGAGCTGGTAGTTGGCCGCCAGGTGAAACGCGAGGCTTGTCCACAGCACACTGAAGGAACCAAACAGACAGGCCTGGATCAAGGTGGCATGACGCAGTTGAGGCTCTTCTCGCCAAAGTGAGGCGAGCGATTTGAGCAGTTGCCCGTAGCTGTGATTGGTCTTGGGTTTGGTCTTGGGCAGCGCAACTGCCAGTACGACGCCGATCAGAAGCGCCAGGCCCAACCCCAGCCAGAACATTGCCCTCCACCCATAGTGCACCGCGACCGCGCCCGCCAGTGCACGACCGAACAGAATGCCGCACAACAGGCCGCTCATGACGATGCCGATTGTGGCGCCCCGGCGACTCGGTGCAGCGAGGTCAGCCGCAAACGGCAGGATCTGCTGCGCAACGCTTGCGGACACGCCCACAAACGCGGAGGCGGCCACCAGCATCCAGGCACTCGGTGCGACTGCTACGCCGGCCAAGGCCAGGGCGAGTGCGCCGCATTGCATGACGATCAGACGGCGCCGCTCAATACGATCGCCCAGGGGAACCAATAGCAACAGGCCGAGTGCATAGCCTAACTGGGTCGCAGTCGGAACCAGGCCAGTTAGTGATTCGCTGCCAGGAAAGGAAGCACTGATCAGTTCCAGCATGGGCTGGTTGTAGTAGATGTTGGCAACCGACATACCGCATGCGATCGCCATGATCAACGTGAGGCTCAGGCTTATGGAAGCACTGCTGGCGTCGTCGCGGTGCGCCGCCGAGGCATTCCCAACGGATACCTTGTTCACCGTATTCTCCAGTGTTGCTTGTTCACGCGAGTGCAGCTCGTCCCTCGACTGAGATCGAAGTAGCTGCACTGCATCAGGCTCGAAAGCCCGGGAAGGTTTTCAGCGGCTTACCGGCGGCGTCTCGTGGATGAAGTCACCCACGACCCCAGAAACCTCAAACAGGTTGGCGGTGTCACCTGTGTGCAGGAAGGCGACATTGCTACCCGGCTCCACCTTGCCTGTACGGATGTGGTCGAGCAGGCCAGCAAACCCTTTACCGGTGTACACAGGGCCTAGGAAGACGCCCTCGGCCTGGGCCAAGCACCGGATAGCGTCGACACTTTCCTGGGACGGCACAGCGTAGTTTTCGCCAATGAAGCGGTTGTCGACTTCCATCTCGCTGAGGATGGTTTCAAGGGACGGCGGCTCGATACCGAAGGTCTCGAAGATGTGGCGAACACGCTCGGCGATGATCGACTCATTGATCCAGAAATCTGGCTGGTAGTTAGAGATCGAAATCGAGCGGAATTTCACGGGATGCCCGGTCAACAGCTTGGCTGCCAGCATACCTGGCAGAGCGGTACCGGTACCGGTGGTGTGGTAGATATAGTCCAGCTCTACGCCTGCAGCACGCGCCTGCTCGATCATTTCGATGAAGGTCAAGACGTGGCCTGCGAACCCGGTGGGATAAGCACCACCAGTAGGAACGATCAGCACTTTGCGACCCTGAGCTTCGAGCTCCGCCTTGCGGGCGGTCATCGCATCCCAAACACGCTGCTTGTCATCAGGGCGGTTGACGTAAGCACTGCCAGGCGCTGCCAGATAGTGGGTCTCGACCCCCATCAGCTTGTCCAGCAGCAGGTTGCCGCGATACTCGGACAACTCACCGTGCTGCGGCTCATCGCGGGTCAGGAAGAGGATCGGCGTGATGCCGGCCACCACAGCTGCGGTTGCGAACTGCATGCCCGAGCTGGTGAGGTAAGCCCCCTGGGTGATGATGGTGTCCACGCCGTCCTTAAGCGCCTGGCCCAGGATGAGTTCGGCCACCCGCATCTTGCTGCCGCTGAGCGCACCTGGCCCAGCCATGTCTTCGCGCTTCAGGAACAGGTTGATGCCTTCAAGGCGCGACAGGTTGTGCAGCTTGTGGAACGGCGTTGGGTAGAAACCGACGTTCTTGCGCGGCAGGGTGTCGAACAGGTTTTTTACGTCATTCAGATTCATGAGAAGGACTCGCTAAGTACTTGGTGTCGAACGTCAGTTAGACGGGTTGCTGCTGCTGAGCGATTTCAGGTACGCCCGCCCCTTTTCTTCGTCGTACTCGCCTTCCCATTTGGAAATGACCAGTGCTGCCAATGCGTTACCGACGACGTTGAATGCGGTTCGGCCCATGTCCAGGAATCGATCGATGCCTGCAATGAAGGCTAGCCCTTCAAGCGGCAAGCCGGCGCTGGAGAGTGTGGCCAGCAGGATCACGAACATGAAGCCCGGTACACCTGCGGCACCCTTGGAAGTGATGACCATGGTCAACACCAGGACAATCTGCTCCTGCAGGCCCAAGTCAATCCCGTAGAGCTGCGCCACGAAGAGCGTACCGATGCCCAGGTAGACGGAGGCGCCGTCCAGGTTGAAAACGTAACCGGTCGGAACGACGAAGGTGGTGATGGCCTTGGGAGAACCGTAGTCCTCCATTTTCTTCATCAACTGCGGCAGCACGGTGGCGGAACTGCAGGTGGTGAAGGCGATCAGCAACTCGTTTTTGATAATGCGCAGCAAGGTGAAGATGTTGAAGCCGAACATGCGGGCCGTAACCCCGAGCACAACCAGCGTGAACACGATGATGGCAAGGTAGGTCACAGTGACCAGCTTCAAGAGCGGAAGCAGCGAGCTGAAGCCGAAATTCGCGACCGTTACGGCGATGAGTGCCGCAACCCCGATCGGCGCATAGCGCATGACCATCCCGGTCACTTTGAACATCGCGTCAGAAACACCCCGCAACGTGGCAATGACAGGCTCGCGAATATCCTTCGGAACGCTTTGCAGGCCCAGGCCGAACAGAACGGAGAAGAACAGTACCGGCAGCAGTTCACCGCGCGACATCGAGGCCAGAATGTTTTCTGGAATGATCCCGAGGATCAGGCTCATGAAACCATGGCTTTGCGCTGCGCCTGCAGCAGCCTGTTGGAACTTCGAGACATCTGCGTGACCGAGTTGCGAGATATCAGTACCCGCCCCTGGCTGCATGATGTTGCCAAAGACCAAGCCCAAGACAATCGCAATAGTGGTGATGACCTCGAAGTAAATAATGGTCTTGAGGCCAATTCGCCCCAGAGACTTACCATCGCCAACGCCAGCGATACCTACGACCATGCTGGTGAATACGATGGGCACCACCACCATTTTGATCATGCGGATAAATAAGTCACCCGCAGGTTGGAGATAATCAGTGATTATCGAGCTCCGCGTTTCGGGGTAATAGCTGAGTATTACGCCAATGATTACGCCTATAACCAAGCCCAAAGCAATTTGCCATGCCAGACCCAAGCGGAAAGAACCGCGCAGTGCAGGCATACGTGTCCTACTCGCCGAAATGCTCATGTTTCACCTAATTATTTTTGTGGTGATAGCTCATTGCAACTGCTGCAAATGTCACTCCATTTGCGCACCCCATATCCTGAGGGGTGAGCGAGTCTAGGCGCGTAAGACTTACCTGGCATAGTGCTATTTAGTGACCATGGTGTTGCATTTATAGCAACAGGAAAACCCTTGGCTGGAGCAGGAGGCACTCCTCCTTGAGCCCCATGAGTTAATACCCATCCCGGCCTGCCCATCGCCCGAGGGCGAAGTGGTTTTTGACGCTCAAGCTGATACGCTGTTGCATAAATTTGAACACATTTTTCGAGAGCTTCCTCATGAGACACCTTCACCTCTATCGATGTATCGCCGATGTGGCCAGGCGAGGATCGATACGAAAAGCTGCTGAACACTTACACCTCACACCGTCAGCACTGACGCGGAAAATCCAGGATTTCGAGGAGGAATTAGGTACCGCCATTTTTGAGCGCCTGCCGCAGGGGATGAGGCTGACGGATGCTGGTGAACTACTGCTTCGTCACATACAAAATCAGGGCGCAGACTTCGAATTGTTGCTGACGAAGATCTCAGATTTGGAAGGAGTACGACGTGGCCACGTTTCATTGGCATCAGCGCAAGCCTTCGTGGACAGCGTCTTGCCCGAGGAAATAGCCACCTTCAGGTTGGATCATCCGAAGGTGTCGTTTTCGGTAGAGGGGCGCGACAACCTGCTTGGGATTAGTGCACTGGTAAATTATGAGGCTGACCTAGCACTGCTGATCGATCCCCCTCCTGCTGCAGAGCTGTATGAGCTCATCGTCAAAAAACAACCGCTTTGCGCCGTGGTGAGCAAGGATCATCCCCTGGCCACATCGGAAGCCGTTCGGTTGCGCGAATGCTGCGACTACACGGTTGCGATGCCCGGTCAGTCCTTAGCGATTCGCTCACATCTCAATGAGGCACTGGTAAAGCGCCAAATGAGTTTCGACGTAGCGGTGGAGTCCGACTCCCTGGAGTTCTTGCGGAACTTCGTCATTAGAGAATCAGCTATCACCTTCCTGCCACTGAGCAGCATTCCAAGGACCGACGACCGGATTCGCGCCTTCCCAATCAGCCCGCTCGACCTAGAGCCACTCAGAGTTGTATTGGCTCAGCTGAAGGGCAGGACATTGTCTACTGCAGCCAGAAAATTTGCTGAGCAGTTGATGAGCCACTTGGCCGATTTGAATTGATCTCGACTCAGCAGGCTCTGGCATATGCTGAAACGTCCCCACTCGCCTGGCAACGTCCTAGACGTAAGCATTGATTTCTTCGTCACCTTTAATGACGTAGACATCGTACTGGGCACCTCCACTCGGGTGATGGCTTTTTAGCTCTACTTTCTAATGGCAGAACCGGCATTCAGCACCGTCCATGGGTCAATTACTACCGATCGCGCCCGACCGGGGTGAAGCTGAGCGAGAGAACTGCCCCTCACATAGCATCGGTTACCCGCGCTCAGGCAACGTAGATGCATCAGATTGGTTAGATGTCGGGCTACTCTGCCTCCTCTTTCGATTGGCTTTCATGCAAATCCGCAAAGCTTTACCTCCGCATCACACAGTTCCCGAGAGACAGTGCGCGGCCTGAACTCTTCGATATCCTGTGTATCGCGCAGGAAAAATGAATCCTGAGTGATGCGGAGTTCGCATAGTGGCAGTTTTATGACGTCACGCTACCAGACATCAGCAGGTGCGGAGCGGATAGCCGCACGCTGGCACACGAGATCCAGCGCTGCGCAATTTAAAGCGGAAGGACAACTGCACAGAACAAGCGGTTCAGACTGTCGTCTCAGGCCGACTCAAAAGCAGCCTCAACAGGCAGCTCAACTGCCTCAAACAACTCAGCTGCAACTTTATGCCGGCGAGCTTGCTCCAGGTGCTTACGCATATGGTCAGCAGCTGCAAGCCGATCACCTTTTTCAAGGCAAGCAAGGATGGCGAGATGCTCAACTGCCTGCTCTCGCCGAGGGGCGCGCTTGCTGGCCTGACGATACTCCACCAAGCGGCGAAGCTGGTCGAGACGACGAACCGTCTGGACGTGAAATCTGTTGCCAGAAAAACTGGCAAGCGTCTCGTGAAACTGAGCATTCGATTCGAACAGTTCCTGAGGCGTCATGGTCAGGTATCCGCCATCGGCAATGAATTGCTGCTGTTTCTTGCAGCGAGCCATGGCTTCTGTATCGATCATGAACGTTGGGGCAAGCAGCCCCGCCGGTTCTATGATCGCTCGAAAGGAATAGCTTTCTTCATATGCTTCGACCGAGTCGATCATCGGCAGGAACTGCCAGCCTTGGCCGGCACGCTGCTCGATCCAGCCCTCCTGCTGAATGCGGCTCAAAACACCACGCAGCATATAGCGTGATATGTTGAATAAACGCATCAGGTCGGTTTCAGCAAATTGCTCAGGAATCTGCCCGTTCAGTCGCATCACCGCGATCTGCTGATAGATCGGGTCGTCGATGGAGACCGACAAATCCTGGGCAATTTCGGCCAGATCATCATAGGGCTTGGCCAGGAAAAAACCGCGATTGCGGTCCTGACTCAACATTCCTCGCTCAGCGAGGTAGTTCAGAGCAATCTTGATAGGAGTCCGTGACGTCTTCAAAGCCTTGGCCAACCCTAGCTCCGAGACGTGATGCCCCGCCGCCAGTTGTTCTTGGCGAACATAGGCAACGATATCGCGAGCTACGCGGGCTTGAAGAGGCGTCAGATTCATATCTTTTCCGAGTTGGGGCATGGGATTGTGGGGCTCTTCCAGTGAAACGAGCCCCACAGCACCTACATTATGCCTTTTGCGGGCTCATTTCCAAATGTGGCTTGGTCTCGACTACCGGAGAGACCATTGGCTTACGAGTCATAGTCAGTGCAATAACCGCACCAGCCACCAGCAAGATACCTGCAATCATGAAGGCCCAGTTGTACGAAGCGGTTGCCTGGATAACGTAGCCCGTGACAATCGGAGCGGCCATGCCAAACAGGTTACCGCCCACCACTACGAACGCCATGGCCCTACCCACATCGCCTGCGCTTGGCAATAGATCATTGAGCAGAGAGAAATTCAACGAAGTGGTGGAAGCAATACCTGCCAAAGTGAGGGAAGAAATCAGTACCAACGTCGCAGTGCTGTCGGCAAACGGCACCAAAAGGATGCAGCTGGCGACAACCATGGAGAACGCAATCACGTTACGGCGCTTGCCAGAGCTGACACCACCGCCACGCGTCAAGTACCAGTCGCTGAGCTTGCCAAGGGCGATGCAGAGCACCACTGCTGTGGCATATGGTATCGCAGTCACCAGGCCGCTTTTTTCGAGAGTAAGATGGCGCTCTTGCTGAAGATAGCTGGGCAACCAGGTCAGGAAGAGATACTGGGTGTACACGTTGCAGCCTTGGGTCAGAGCAAGCCCCCAGAGGGTTGGGGTCTTCAACAGTCGCTTAAGACCGTACGCAGCCACAGCAGTACCACCAGTTTTGCCGCCGCCAGACCTCGAATCCAGGATCGTTTTGCGCTCTTGATTGCTCAGCCACTTAGCGTCTTCGGGCTTGCCGTAGAACAGGTACCAAGCCAACAGCCAAACGAAGCCAATACCGCCGGCTATCACGAAGGACCAGCGCCACCCGACACTGGATACCAGCATTGCAAGAACGATCGAGCAGATCGCCGGACCAGCATATGAGCCGCTATTGAAAACGGCAGTGATAGTTCCGCGTTCCTGACTCGGGATCCACTCCCGGATCACCTTGGCGCCAACCGGGTTGCTGACCGATTCACCTGCACCCATGACAAGACGCGCAGCCAGGAGCGAAGCGAAGTTTATCGCCGCACCGGTCAGCGCCGAAGCAGCCGACCACACGAGAATACCGAAACCACCGATGCGCTTGGCACCATAGCGATCGATCAGCAGACCAACAGGAATCAGGAAAAGCGCGTAACTCCAAATGAATGAGGAGAACAGGTACCCCATGCCGACAGCACTGAGATGAAATTCCTCGGCGATTGGTTTGGCAGCGATGGACAGGGCAATACGGTCCATGTAGTTGATCATCGCCAGAGTGAACAGAAATACTGCAATCCAGGCTCTACGGTACGGCATGGTTACACCTTTATTTTTCTAGACGCGGTTGCGCCGGCTACAAGCACCGGCAGCTGACCGTCGACAGAGTCGACGGCCAGCCACCGACTCACGAAGCTGAGTGATATAGCGGGAATGCTCCGAACATCACGCCACCTACCAACATGGCCATGCTCACCAGAAGCGCCCACTTCAACGCAAAACGCTGGTGGTCACCCAGATCGACTTTGGCCAACGCCACCAGCAGGTAAAGCGAAGGCACCAATGGGCTGAGCAAGTGGACAGGCTGACCAACCACCGATGCCCTGGCAATTTCCAGAGGAGTGATGCCGTAGGTGATAGCGGTCTGAGCGATCACAGGCAGAATGCCGAAGTAGAAGGCATCGTTTGACATGAAGAAGGTGAACGGAATGCTGACCAGCGCGGTGAACACAGCCAGGTAAGGACCGAATGCCTCAGGGATGACAGCAAGAAGTCCTTTCGCCATCGCATCAACCATCCCGGTGCCCGACAAAATCCCGGTGAATATGCCGGCTGCGAAAATGACTGAGGTCACCGCGAGAACATTGCCCGCGTGAGCTGAAATGCGCTCCTTCTGCTGCTCCAGGTGCGGGTAGTTGATCATCACCGCAATGGCGAAGCAGACCATGAACAGCACCTGAATCGGCACGATACCCGCCATCAACACGCCAATCATCGCTGCAGTGAGCAGCAGGTTGGGCCAGAACATGTGCGGACGACGATTACGGTCGCACTCCTCGTGCGAACCGTTACCCAGCGCGATAGAACCGTTGTGGAAGTCATCCACGGCAATCACTCCCAGGCGTGCACGCTCACGCCGCCCGAGCAAAGTCGCAATGAAGAGCAGGCAGGCGCAGCCCAGCAGCATCGACGGCACCATCGGCAGGAAGATGTCCATAGCATCGACATGCAGTGCAGCTGCGGCACGGGCGGTTGGGCCACCCCACGGGGAAATGTTCATGATGCCGTTGGCGATGTTGACCACGCAGGTCAGCCCCAGAACGCTCATTCCCAGACGCTGGTACAGCGGCAGGAAGGCGGCAATCACAATCATATAGGTGGTGGAACTGTCGCCATCCAACGATACGAGCATGGTCAGGATCGTGGTCCCGAACAACACCTTCAGCGGGTCGCCCTTCACGATTCTCAGAATGCAGCGCACCAGCGAATCGAACAGTCCGGCGTCGATCATGATGCCGAAGTAGAGAATCGAGAAGGTCAGCATGACACCAGTCGGCGCCAGAGTTTTGATGCCGTCGAGCATCATTGCGCCCAGGCCGGCATAGAAGCCACCAATCAGGGCAAACACGATCGGTACCACGATCAGGGCAACCAGGGCAGTAAGCCGCTTGGTCATGATCAGGTACATGAAACAGGTGACCATCGAAAAACCGAGCACGGTCAGCAGCATGGCTCTCTCCTTATTGTTTTAGTGCCGCGAAGCCAAGCTTTAGCGGTACGAAGGGGAAGGAGCGGACTGGTGCCGGGCGGATTTACGGTGGGTCTGATTGCATTTCATCTTGAATTTCCTCGTTTTTGTCTTTGTGCGGGAAAGGCTGGCAGACAGATAAGTGGCCGTTCTTCAGGCTTCAAGGTGACCACTCGGCGCTCGACCGATGTTTTTCTGCTGGAGATAAATTGACTCAAGTTTAGACAAAGTGCAATATCGCCTCACAAAAAACACGCCTGTGAGGTCCCCGGCATGAGCAAACACATTGGCCAAACCCTGGCTGTAAACGGTCGCGAGTACCGCGTCTGCAACGTATCGGAAGCTGTAAAAGCGATAGGCGGCGACTTCGCCCGCCTGCCAATGAGCCTCCGGATCCTCGCTGAGAACGTCCTGCGCACCGAGGCAGAGCCGAACGAAGCGCTGAAAGTAATTTGCACTCGCTCTAAAAGCAGCGACATACCATTCCGCCCCGCTCGCGTGGTTCTTCAGGACCTGCTCGGCACCCCCGCCCTGGTCGACCTGGCCGGCCTGCGTGACGCTGTTGCGAAAGCAGGCGGTGATCCACGCCAGGTAAACCCGGTCACCCCGACCCACCTCGTGGTGGATCACTCGCTGAACGTAGAGCGTTGGGGTGACGCCAGCGCCCTGGCCGATAACGAAGCCATCGAGCGTGAGCGCAATGCCGAGCGCTTTGCATTCCTCGACTGGTGCAACAAGGCCTTCAACAACCTGTCGATCGTGCCTTCCGGTAACGGCATCCTTCACCAGATCAACCTGGAGCGCCTGACCACCGTCATCGGTACTCGCGAAGCCGAAGGCGAGCTGTGGGCCTTCCCTGATACGCTAGTCGGCACTGACAGCCACACCACCATGATCAACGGCATCGGTGTGCTGGGCTGGGGTGTTGGTGGTATCGAGGCTGAAGCTGCAATGCTGGGCAAAGCCCTGATGATGCGGGTTCCAGAGATCGTCGGCGTCCAACTCGAAGGTGTGCCGCCATCCGGCTATATCGCTACCGATATCGCGCTCGCCCTGACCGAAAGTCTTCGCAAAGCCGGCGTGATCGGCAGCGTGCTGGAGTTCCATGGCCCTGGCGTCGCTGCCCTGTCCCTGGCAGACCGTGGCACCCTGTCCAACATGGCGCCTGAGTTTGGTGCTACTGCGGCAATGTTCGCGATCGACGACCGCACCCTGCACTACCTGCGACTCAGCGGCCGCGGTGGTGAGATTGCCGAGCTGACCGAGGCTTATGCCAAGCACCAAGGCCTGTGGCATGACAGCTTGGAATCCGTCGAGTACGACCGCGTCGTTACCCTCGACCTGAGCAGCGTTGGCCGTGCGATTGCCGGTCCAAAACAACCACACCAGCGCATCCTGCTGGGCAAAGGTGAAGCAGCGAAGGACATCCCTACCGGCCTGGACAATGGCTCGGTCGTCATCGCCGCCATCACCAGCTGCACCAACACTTCGAACCCTCGCGGCGTGATCGCTGCGGCCCTGGTCGCTCGTAACGCACTCAAGCGCGGGCTGCAGCGCGCCCCTTGGGTCAAGACCTCCTTCGCACCGGGTTCCAAGGTTGTCGCCGACTACCTGGACCGCGCCGGCCTGAATGTTGATCTCGACAACCTGGGCTTCAACGTCGTTGGCTACGGCTGCACCACCTGCAACGGCATGTCCGGCCCTCTGCTCAGCAGCGAGATCGAAGACGAAATCCGCGCTCGCAAGCTGGAAACCGTTGCCGCCACATCCGGCAACCGCAACTTCGAAGGCCGCGTACACCCGCTGGCTCGTGAAGTCTTCATCATGTCCCCTCCCCTGATCGTGGCGTACGCAATCGCTGGTACCTACCGTATCGACCCTCAAGTGGATGCGCTCGGCACCGACGCAGAAGGCAAGCCGGTTTACCTGAGCGAGCTGTGGCCTTCGAATCAAGAGCTGGACGAGATCGAGAAGAAAGCGCTGTCGGCCGACCTGTTCGACAAGGCCTACAGTTCGGTACCTCGTGAAGCGGGCGTCATCGCATCTGACCTGCGCGCCGGCGTTACCGATCAGTACGCCTGGGACCAGAACAGCACCTACATCCGCAAACCGCCGTACTGGAGCGATGAGCTGACTGCTACTGACCCTCAACGCGACCTGAAAGACATGCGCGTTCTGGTGATGCTGTCGGACAACATCACTACCGACCACATCTCGCCGTCGGGTGCCATCCTGTCTGACAGCGACGCCGGTTCGTACCTGAAAGGCCACGGCATCGGTGTTGATGACTTCAACTCCTACGGCACTCGTCGCGGCAACCACGAAGCCGCACAACGCGCCACCTTCGCAAGCCCACGCCTGAAGAACGAGCTGATGACCGACGGCCGCGAAGGTCCTTGGACTCTGCTACTGCCAGAGAATCGCGTGAGCACCGTCTTCGAAGCCGCACAAGCTTATGCCGAGCGTAAGCAGCCGCTGATCGTCGTGGCAGGTAAAGAGTACGGCAGCGGTTCATCGCGTGACTGGGCGGCCAAAGGCCCTCGCCTGCTGGGCGTACGCGTCGTCGTTGCCGAGAGCTTCGAGCGCATCCACCGCACCAACCTGGCTGGTCTGGGGATTCTCCCTCTGCAGTTCCCTGAAGGCGTCACCCGTAAAACGCTCGGCCTGACCGGCCACGAGAAGTTCTCCGTGGATGGCATCAACGACACCTTCGCTCCAGGCGACAAGCTGCAACTCGTCATTGAGCGCGCAGACGGCACCACCGAAAACGTAACCGTAACCAGCCGCCTGGACACGCACGAAGACGTGCGCTACTTCCGCCGCGGCGGCCTGCTGCCACAGCTGCTGGTAGAGAGCATGGACAAGGCTGCAAAAGTGAAAGAACTGGAAGGAGCAGTGTAATGACCCAAGTTCGAATCCCAGCCGTCTTCATGCGCGGCGGTACCAGCAAAGGCGTCTTTTTCCTTGAGCAGGATGTTCCTGCGGCCGGCCCGGAGCGCGATGCACTCATGCTCCGTGTGATCGGTAGCCCGGATCCTTACGGCAAGCAGATCGACGGCATGGGCGCTGCAACCTCCAGCTCCAGCAAGGTTGTCATCATCGGTAAGTCGGATCGCGATGATTGCGATGTCGACTACCTGTTCGGTGCTCCTGCGATTGAAAACCCGGTTGTGGACTGGTCCGGAAACTGCGGCAACCTGAGCGCAGCTGTCGGTCCTTTCGCCATTCGCCAAGGGCTGGTCGACGTTCCTCGTGATGGCATCGCCATCATCCGCATTTGGC
>RCUS01001256.1_pt1 | contig 13707 bp, 15 predicted proteins | sample 2166221 | NCBI WGS metagenome assembly RCUS01 (sample SAMN09932758, study PRJNA488358) | compost metagenome | isolation source: compost soil in cyclohexanecarboxylic | place: Germany: Experimental Botanical Garden | reverse complement strand
GCCAAACATTTGATGGATGAGTTGACGTTGTTCCGGGTTAGGATAGATACGATATTTGTAAGCTTTATGTACCAACATGCCACGGGGCCTCCTTTCGCGTAGGATATTCCCATTATAGCACATATGTTCGCTCCGAGGCGCGAAAACCGCCAATTCATCTCCTCCCTATTGAGGAAGGAGTCTTCTCGGCTTTTTAGATAAAAAAATGCAACCCCGCCCGCTTCAGCTGCGTTTAACAAGATAGACGCGAAACAGCGTGAAACGAAAGTAGGAGGTCCAACATTATGAAACGACATCGATCGCTATCGGCTGCCGCCGCCCTCGCCGTATTTACGCTCGCCCTTTCAGCCTGCGGAGGCGACAAGGCAGCGGAAGCCCCTTCCGCCAATACAACTCCTGCTGCTTCGGTTGAAGCTTCATCTTCACCGGCCGCAACCGCAGTTGCAAGCCCTGAGGCAACGGCTGCTGTGCTTCCGAGCGCAGAGCCATCGGCCAGCCCGGCAGCTCCAAGCGCCGAACCATCGGCCGCCCCGAGCCAGAGCGCGCCTGCCGAGTCTGCTCCCATTAGCGGCTCCGGCGTATATAACGGCCAAATCGACAGCCATTCGGTCGAGATCGAAACCAAGGATGGTCCGGTTGCCTTTGAACTGGGTGAAGGCCTGGAGAATGTCCCCGATACGCTGAATGAGGAAGACAAGGTCGTCTTTGAATATGTAGACAGAGCGGTTCCCGGCGACGGGGCGCTCAAGCAGCATGTGCTGACCAAGCTGGCCAAGGCAAAATAACAGCACACCATAACGATTAAGCGGTGATTTCCATCGTCAAAAGCCCCTTCCTCCACTTGCCCTGGCGATGCCAGGAGAAGAGAGAAAGGGGCATTTTTGACTTGACGTCACACGGCTCAGCTTAGGCTGCCGGCCGCCGCAAGCGCAATCGCGATCATCAGTACAAAAGCGAGGATGACCAGCGAGTTAATGATCGTACCGATGATTCCGAATACTTTGCGCCTTCCGCGAAGCGCAAGGCCGATGATACCGACGATTACACCGATCACGTTAAGTGCGCCAAGTCCAAGCATGGAGAAGCCAAGCAGGAGGAAGGCGCCTCCCGATTCCGAGGACACGTTGCCCGCTTCATCAATCAGAGGTCCCAGCATGCTTCCGGCGACTGCGAAAGCGATAATGTAACCAGCCAGCGTAACCATTGCAATGACAAATGAGGCGATGCCGGGTCCCGAATGCTTGAGCAGCGACCGGTCCTCCGGATAAGAGGAAGGATAAGGCGAAAATGCAGGTGAAGTTCCGGCAGGCGTCTCCGGCCCCGGATACTCGTTTCTCGAGAAATCCTGTTCGTTCAAAAGGCTGTTCACTCCTTCATGACCTTAAGTGAAGGTCGATTATGCTGATACTCTACATACAGTTTTTCACAGATGACCCCATTCATGCAAGCGGAATACGCATATTGCGACCGAATTTTCCATCGTTTGACCAATTGTGATAAGATGATCATGATTTTAGACCAAGCATGTGAGGAGATGTCTGCTGTGCAACGCGCGTTTACTGCCTGGGGAGCGCTGCTGGCGATGCTGTCGGTAGCCATCGGCGCCTTTGGGGCTCATATTTTGAAATCGACGCTCAGCGAAAGCTCTATGGCGGTATACGAGACGGGAGTCCAGTATCATATGATGCATGCGCTCGGTATTCTGATCGTCGGTCTGGCCGCAGGCCACTGGGGAGAGAGCCGGAGACTGCGCTGGACGGGCGGACTGCTGATCGCGGGGATCGTGCTGTTCTCGGGCAGTCTGTATGCGCTCAGCATATCGGGCATCAAGGTTCTCGGCGCCATCACTCCGATCGGGGGCGTATGCTTTATTGTTGGCTGGCTGCTGTTCGCGATGGAGGCCTTTTCCCGCAGAAAAAGCTGACCGCTATGCCGCCTTCAAAGCCTGTTCATAACAGGTCGGGCGGCCTATTAGACAGATGAGGGTGCTTCCTGCCGCTCGGCGGCTATGGAAGCAACTTCATCTGTACTACATGAATTCGTCGATTTCGTTAAGATTGAACATGTACACCTGCTTCTCGTCAACGTGGTACACGTTCAGAGTTCCGGCCGCCTCGTCGAAGTTGAGGATACGGCAGGGCAGGGACACCTGCTTGCCCTGGCGGTTCGCTATTAACCGGACGAGCCGGTTCTCCTGAATGAAGGTCCGAATCTGACCGAATGCATCCTCCGGCAGCGACACCTGCTGCTTCGGCCGGGCCGGTCTTCCCGTTCCACTGGCTGCGGGGGCTGCAGGCTGCGGAGCCGCAGGTTTCGCGGCATCGGTGTTCTTTCCTTCTTTGGTAGCGTTTTCCAAGCGGGACTGTGCAATTCTCGCTTTAAGCAGTCCGTCGATCGTCTTGCCTAGGGGAAGCTCTGAATTGATTTTGAAGTCGGTCACGGCCTTGCTCCCGTTCATCAGCTCAAGCAAATATTGCAAAGCAAGCGGGTCGGTGTTGGCGCTAATCAGGATGTCGACGTTAAACAGGTAGTGACCGTCTTTGCTTTGAAGTTTCTTGTCCATAATTCCCCCAGCATTTACAATAGAAATAGTACTTAGTAAATAAACTATAACACTAAATATGAAATATTTATATACCCGGCTAAGAAAGAAATAGGCCCATAGTCTCCTGGATTCTCCCGGAATTCCGGGACTATCGTCTACACAGATACAGGCGTCCGCACATACACATAGAAAGGATCAAGTTTAGGAAGGAGGCGCCTTAAGTATGGTGACCTTGGAGCCGGTTGAAGTGGGAGGACACAAGCTGGTCGGTGTTGAGGTGAAGCTCCCCAAGACAACGCTGCTGACCATCAGCACCGATAAGGGCTATATTATGTGCGGGGCGCTGGATGTTGGGCTGCTGAACGAACGCCTTGCGGACAGAGGCATTATTGCCGGGCGTGCCGTGGGCGTGCGGACGCTTGAGCAGCTGCTCGCAGCACCGCTCGAATCCGTTACCGTACAGGCCGAGCGCCTGGGGATCGTGCCGGGTATGTCGGGAGCGGACGCCCTGCTGAAGATGCTGTAGGATAAGCCGGACACAGCCGCTAATCAAGACCGTCTTTCTCCATAGGAAGGCGGTCTTTTTCAATATTTTCACATTTGCGAAGATACAAGCAGCCGAATAATCGGCGGGAAAGGCGAGCATGCTACGAAAGCCGCTTCTCTTTTTTATGACAAAATCATGGATATTCGCAATTGCTGTTTCGACATTCTTGGACGCGGTTAAAGGGACAGTAGACAGCCGCAGGGCCGGGTAAGACTTGCAAGGCCGGCTACTTTTTTGAATAAGGAAGGGATTTACCATGGCAAAAGCAACGAACAAGGCTAGCTCCAGCACTTCGATCGAGCAAATTTTGAACCGGCAGGTTGCCAACCTGAACGTCCTTTATGTCAAAATACACAACTACCACTGGTACGTGAAGGGCGAGCAGTTCTTCTCGCTGCATGTGAAATTCGAGGAACTGTACGATGATATTACGCTGAAAATGGACGAGGTTGCCGAGCGTCTGCTGAGCATCAAGGGAACACCGGCGGCTACGTTGAAGGAATACCTTGAAATAGCAAGCGTTGAGGAAGCGACAGGCAAAGAGGATACCCGCGCCATGGTTCAGACTCTGATCGAGGACTTTACAACGATCGCCGAAGAGCTGGCGGAAGGTATCGAGCTCGCTGAAGAAAGCGGCGACCAGCCTACGGGCGATCTGTTCATCAAGATCCGTTCCGATCTGGAGAAGCAGAGCTGGATGCTGCGCTCTTTCCTCGGATGATGATTCTGACCGGACCGCGTCCGGCGGCTCGCTATCGGACCTGAGGACGTTTCTTCGTTGAAATTACTCCGCTGATGAAGAGCATAGTTATCGAGGGGGCACCTTTATGAAGGTGTCTCTCTTTTTGTGTAAGGGACAAGCGAGAAAAAGGATGAATATGCCGCCGCCAGGGAAGGAAAGGTATAGCCATCGGTACTTTGGAGACGGAACATTGCTTCTTCGGCGGAGGTTTACGGCAGGCTTTTTTACATCGGTCTGTCGAAATGCTGCGAATGCCGCTATAATAGACAATAACATACTGCTTGGAAATTCACTGCCCAAAGGAGGAGATCGCCGTGAATCAGAGCCCAGTGGCCCTGAAAGAATGGGCGTCGGCTGTCGATGCGCTGTGCGGAGGGGACCAGATCCTTGTGCTGCGCAAGGGCGGAATTGCTGAAGAGACGAGGCGGTTTGAGCTGAAAAGCAGGTTCTTCTATCTGTTCCCGACCTATGAGCATCAGCGGACGGAGCTGATGAAGGACCGGTACAAGCCTCTTGTCGAGCGTTCCTTCTCGGAATATGACATTGACTCCGGTACTGTTGCGCTTAAGGCCTGTGCCGAGGCAACAGATGATCTGGAGATTTATGATTTTGAACAATTGGGGCGTTTGTCGCCCTTTCATGTGTGGAGTGACAGGCTGGCCGAAGAGAGGCTGAAATGGAAGGCCAAGCAGCCGCTGCATGTGCTATTGCTGCGCGTATACCTGCTGGAAGCGCCGGCTGTAATCCCAATGCTTCCCGAATATGCTGGCTGCCGCTCCTGGATCGCTCTTGATCCGCCTCCCCCGTCCATAGAGATGACTCCGGTCCTGGGTGACCAGGCTTATACAGAACGCAGGAATGAAATTCTGTCCATTTTGGGCAATAATTTGACAAAGCCCCCAATAACCATCCTGAAAACCCTTGAAAATGAAAATTCAATTTGAAAGTGAAGGTTTGTTATAATAAAATGAGTGAAAATCATTGATAATCAGTGAGAATCAAATTATAATTATTTTAATTTGATAAGCAATACAAATATAATGCTGGGATCAGGGATAACCTGTTTGCATAAAACTTCTGATTTCGCAAAATCGATCAATGGAGGGAAAACGTATGGCGGCAGAATTTGTCATTGAGGGTTTGAAAGCGACGATTGAAGGGAAAGAGATTCTGAAAGGACTGAATCTCCAGATGAAGGGCGGCGAGGTTCACGCCATCATGGGGCCTAACGGTACAGGTAAAAGTACGCTGGCCTCCTCGCTCATGGGTCACCCGAAATACGAAGTAACGGAAGGAACCGTAACCCTTGAAGGCGAAGACCTGCTGGAAATGGCCGTTGACGAGCGCGCCCGCGCGGGATTGTTCCTGGCCATGCAGTACCCGAGCGAAATTGCCGGCGTAACGAATTCCGACTTCCTGCGCAGCGCAATCAACGCCCGCCGTGAAGAAGGCAGTGAAATATCGCTGATCAAGTTCATCCGTCTGATGGAAGGCAAGATGAAGGATCTGGAGATGGACCCGCAGTTCATGCACCGTTACCTGAATGAAGGCTTCTCCGGCGGCGAGAAGAAACGCAATGAAATTCTGCAGATGATGATGCTGGAACCGAAGATCGTCATTCTGGACGAGATCGACTCCGGTCTTGACATCGACGCGCTGAAGATCGTTGCCGAAGGCGTTAACGCTTTGCGCAGCGAAGACCGCGGATTCCTTGTCATTACCCACTATCAGCGTCTGCTTAACTATATCAAGCCTGATTTTGTCCATGTTATGATGCAGGGCCGAATCGTGAAATCCGGCGGACCGGAGCTCGCAGAGCGCCTGGAAGCCGAAGGCTATGAATGGGTCAAGGAAGAGCTTGGAATCGAAGACGAGACGGTAGGACAGGAAGCTTAACCAAAACGGCAGGAAGGAGGAGACCATTTATGACGACGCAAACCATTCTTCCGGTAGACGCCGGCCGTTTAAGCGAGCTGTCGCTAAGCAGCGGAGAGCCGGAATGGCTGAAGGAAAGCCGCCTGAAGGCGCTTGAGCTTGCCGGGCAGCTGGAGCTGCCGAAGCTTGAGAAAATGAAGATTGAACGGTGGAATATTAATCAGTACGGTACCTACAAAGCAAGCGAGGCAATCTCCTCGTTGAGCGAAGTTCCTTCCTCGTTAACCGCGCTTACGGGCGCCGAAGGAGGCAGTCTGGTCATCCAGCGCAACTCTGGCGCAGTGTATACGAATCTTGCTCCCGAACTGGCTGCCCAGGGCGTGATCTTCACGGATCTGCAGACCGCAGCCCGCGAGCACGGCGACCTGGTCCGGCGTTATCTGCACACTGCGATCAAGCCGGATGAGCATTCGGTAGCGGCGCTGCATGCGGCGCTGTGGAACGGAGGCGTATTCCTCTATATTCCCAAAAATGTAGTCGTCGATACGCCGCTGCAGGCGATCTACTTGAGCGACGACGCCGAAGCGACATTCGCTCCGCACATCCTGATCGTGGCCGACACGAACAGCTCGGTCACTTATGTCGATAACTATGTATCGTCCAAGAGCGAAGCCGGACTCCATAACGGAGCCGTTGAAGTATTCGCCCTGGCGGGCGCCAAGGTCCGCTTCGCCAGCGTTCACCAATTCGGCTCGGACACGACAGATATTACTTACCGCCGCGCCGTTCTGGAGAATGACGGATCAATCGAGTGGATCATAGGGGAGATGAACGACGGCGATACCGCCAGCGACACCAAGTCGGTGCTGAAGGGCAACGGCTCCACCTCGGACGCGAAGGTAATCGCGGTAGGTTCAGGCTCCCAACGCTTGAACTACACGACACAAGCCCAGCACTTCGGAAAAAATACGCCGAGTGACATGATTACCCGCGCCGTGATGCGTGAGAATGCAACCTCTATCATCAACGGCATCACGAAGATTGAGAAAGGCGCTACCCGCGCCGACGGTCAGCAGACCGAGAAGGTGCTCATGCTGAGCCCCAAGGCCAGAGGCGACGCCAATCCGATCCTGCTGATCGACGAGGACGATGTCTCCGCAGGTCATGCGGCATCCGTCGGCCAGGTTAATCAGGAGCAGATCTACTACCTGATGTCCCGCGGCATTACGCGGGGTGAAGCCGAGAAGCTGGTCATCTACGGCTTCCTGGCTCCGGTTGTATCGCAAATTCCACTGGAGGGACTGCGTGACCAGCTTCAGTCTCTCGTGGAAAGGAAGTTAGGACAATGAACAGCGCCATCCGTGAGCAATTTCCCATTCTGAATCAGAACGTCAACGGTCATCCTCTCGTATATCTGGACAGCGCAGCCACCTCGCAGAAGCCGCGCCAGGTGATCGAAGCGATCAAGTCCTATTACGAGCTTGACAATTCCAATGTGCACCGTGGTGTACACACGCTTGGAAGCCGTGCAACCGATGCTTATGAAGGAGCACGGGAGAAGCTTGCCCGATTCATCAATGCGCGCAGCACGAAGGAGATCGTGTTCACACGCGGAACGACGACGGCCCTTAATCTGGTCGCCTCCTCCTATGGACCGGCGAATGTCGGAGAGGGCGACGAAATTGTGATCACCCAGATGGAGCATCATAGCAATCTGATTCCTTGGCAGCAGCTCGCGAAGAAGACGGGAGCGACGCTGAAATATATTCCGCTTCAGAAGGATGGGACCATCCTTCTGGAGGACGCCGAGAAGACGATCACGGACAACACGAAGATTGTCTCCGTGGCCTATGTCTCGAACGTCATGGGCGTCACCAGCCCGGTCAAGGAGCTGGCGGCGATCGCCCATCGGCACGGAGCAATCATGGTGGTCGACGGCGCGCAGAGCACGCCTCATATGAAGGTCGACGTCCAGGATCTCGACTGCGACTTCTACGCCTTGTCCGGCCACAAAATGTGCGGACCGACCGGCATCGGCGCCCTGTACGGCAAGCGGGCGCTGCTGGAGGCTATGGAGCCGGTCGAATTCGGCGGCGAAATGATCGACGATGTGGGGCTGTATGAATCCACATGGAAGGAGCTGCCCTGGAAGTTCGAGGGCGGCACTCCGATTATCGCCGGCGCCGTGGGTCTTGGAGCGGCGATTGACTTCCTGCTGGAAGTCGGCCTCGATGAGATTCACCGCCATGAGATGAAGCTCGCCAAGTACGCCGAGCAGCGCCTCTCCGAAATCAACGGCATCTCGATTTACGGTCCCCGGGGCCGTGAAGTGGGACTTGTTACCTTCAACCTGGGCGATGTTCATCCCCATGATGTAGCGACGGTGCTCGACGCGGAAGGAATTGCGATTCGCGCGGGTCATCACTGCTGCCAGCCGCTGATGCGCTGGCTGGAAGTCAGCTCTACGGCACGAGCCAGCCTGTATTTGTACAACAACGAAGAAGATATTGACCGACTGGCTTCGGCACTAATCCGCACAAAGGAGTATTTTGCCGATGCAATTGGATGATTTGTACAGACGCGTCATTATGGATCATTATAAGAATCCCCGGAACCGCGGCCTCTTTGCGGACGACGCCATGAAGGTTGAGCTTAACAATCCGACCTGCGGCGACCGCATCACACTTCAACTGAAGGTGGAGGACGGAATTGTCAAGGAAGCCCGGTATGTCGGGGAAGGCTGCTCGATCAGCATGTCTTCCGCTTCAATGATGACCGAGGCGGTTAAAGGTAAGACAGTGGAGCAGGCTCTCGATATGGCCGGCCGCTTCTCTTCTCTGATGAAAGGCGAGGACGTGACGTTCGACGATTACGAGGATATAGAAGCTCTTTCCGGCGTTAACAAATTCCCGGCCCGCATTAAATGCGCAACACTGGCCTGGAACGCGCTGCGCAAAGGCATTGACGAGGAAGAACGGCACCACCACTAAAGAAAATGAAGGAGGCGTACCCCCATGGCCAAGAAAGCGCCTGAGATTGAAGAGTACAAATACGGATTCCGGGACGAGCACAAGGCGGTATTCCAAACGGGTAAAGGCCTGACGCCGGAAATTGTCAAAGAGATTTCAGCGATCAAGAACGAGCCGCAGTGGATGCTGGATTTCCGTCTGAAATCCTTGGAGCAGTTCGGCAAAATGCCGCTGCCGCGCTGGGGCGGAGACCTCGATGAACTGGATTTCAACGACATTCAATATTATGTAAGACCTTCCGAGAAGCAGGGCAAGACATGGGAGGAAGTGCCTTCCGAAATCAAGGAGACCTTCGACAAGCTGGGTATTCCGGAGGCGGAGCAGAAGTTCCTCGCCGGCGTGTCCGCCCAGTATGAATCCGAGGTTGTCTATCACAGCATGCAGAAGGATCTGGAAGAGCAGGGCGTTATCTTTACGGATACCGACACGGCTCTTCGTGAGCATCCTGAAATCTTCAAGCAGTATTTCGGTACGGTTATTCCTCCGACCGACAACAAGTTCGCTGCACTGAACAGCGCCGTCTGGTCGGGCGGAAGCTTCATCTATGTTCCGAAGGGCGTGAAATGTGAAGTGCCGCTGCAGGCGTACTTCCGCATCAACTCCGAGAACATGGGCCAGTTCGAGAGAACGCTGATTATCGCAGACGAAGACAGCTTCGTACATTACGTCGAAGGCTGTACCGCTCCGATCTACAGCACGAACTCGCTGCACAGCGCGGTCGTTGAAATTATTTGCAAGAAGAACGCCCGTGTCCGCTATACGACGATCCAGAACTGGGCGCCGAACATCTACAATCTGGTAACGAAGCGCGCGGTCGCCGAAGAGAACGCGACGATGGAATGGGTCGACGGCAACATCGGCTCCAAGCTGACGATGAAATATCCGGCCGTTGTCCTGAAGGGACGCGGCGCGAAAGGCTCCGTTCTCTCCATCGCGGTCGCCGGCAAAGGCCAGCACCAGGATGCCGGAGCCAAGATGATTCATCTGGCGCCGGATACGACTTCGACCATTATCTCCAAGTCGATCAGCAAGCACGGCGGCAAGGTAACTTACCGCGGTCTCGCTTCCTTCGGCCGTCAGGCGGAAGGCGCGAAGTCGAACATCAAGTGCGACACGCTTATTATGGATAACCAGTCCACCTCGGACACGATTCCATATAATGAGATCATGAACGACAACATTACGCTGGAGCACGAAGCGACCGTATCCAAGGTATCCGAGGAACAGCTCTTCTACTTGATGAGCCGCGGCCTGTCGGAAGCCGAAGCGACCCAAATGATCGTTATGGGCTTCATCGAGCCGTTCACCAAGGAGCTTCCGATGGAGTATGCCGTTGAGATGAATCGTCTCATCAAATTCGAGATGGAAGGCAGTATTGGATAAGTTCGATAAAACCTTGTTGCAGCAAGGCTTTTTGAAGCAATACTTGAAGCTCATTGCTTGTTTGCCCCCATTTTGCCCCCAATTTATATGTCGGTGTAGCACTCATTAAGAGTGAGAATGCCGTCTACAATCTGTACAGTATTGCTTAAATACGTGTCTGCAGCGCCTTGACGCTTTTATGTTCAAGTCGCTCGGATACGTTTTTTTATTTTGCTCATCTGTAGACGATACTGAGCTTGAGCATTTCACATTGTGAAACAAAAGTTGCATTCATTGATTAAGCTGCGGAATTTCATTTATGCTAGATTTGAGGCTGAGGTGAGGATCATTTCCAGATATGAGGTATCCAGTTTAAGAAAAGGACTGCAAATTCTAGATCTGTTAAAGGAGAAGCACGGACTGAAGCTTGCCGATATCTCGGACCATCTGGGAATAAACAAGACCACTGCTTTTCGGCTGTTATACACCCTGGAAGAGATGAATTACATCACCAAGGTCGGTAAGCTGTATGAGCTTCACCCGCATCTGTTTGCTGCTGATCATGACAGCGGTCAGGCACTTAACTGGTCTGATTTGCGAACCTTCTATCAATTGGGGGTGAAAGTCGCGAGAAATATATTCGTTGGCACTCTGGATGGCACCAACATCGTTGAACATCAGGTGTTTCATGCCGATTCCAAGCAGATGATGTATGTCAAAAAAGGGTCTACCCCCCTTCATCAAAGCGCGCTGGGAAAAGTCTTGCTGGCGAACCTCGGACAGACGGAGCAGCTGGAGCTGACCGAGCATCTATCCTTAACGAGAGCAACCGAACAGACGTTTACGGACCCCGAGTTGTTTCTCCGCCATCTTGAGGTCATCCAACAGCAGCACTATGCCACTGATTATGAGGAATTTCTCGAAGGAATGCATTGTATCGCTTGCCCTATTTTCTATGATCAAAAGGTCGTAGCATCATTCTCCATTGCTGACTCTGCCGGGAATATGCCCAAAAAAACGATGCGGAGCCTCATTCCTGTTATGGTAAAGGCGAGCCACAGCATAACCAAGGAACTATACAACCATCCTACAATATTAGTCTAACGAAAGAAGGTCATCTGAAATGACAGAAAAAGCTCGGCTCGGAAAGTCCGATTTGTATGTTCATCCGATCGGTTTAGGCACCAATGCAGTTGGCGGGCACAACATCTATCCGAATCTGGATGAAGAGGTTGGCAAGGAGCTTGTCCGCGAGGCGATCCGGAACGGGATCAATTTTCTGGATACCGCCTTTTTCTATGGTCTGGGGCGTTCCGAGGAACTGATCGGCGAGGTGATAAAAGAGACGGGGAACCGCTCCGAGCTCGTCATCGCCACCAAGGCAGCTCATAGAATTGTTGACGGAAAAGTTATTTTTGATAATTCCCCTGCATTTTTGCGCGAGGAAGTTGAGAAAAGCCTAAAGCGTCTGCAAACCGATTATATTGATCTGATGTACATTCACTTCCCGGATGAGGACACCCCGAAGGCTGAGGCCGTAGGTGCATTGAAGCAGTTAAAGGATGAAGGGAAAATCCGCTCTATCGGAGTATCGAACTTCTCGCTGGAACAGCTTAAAGAGGCGAACAAAGACGGCTACGTCGATGTGCTCCAGGGCGAATACAATTTGCTGGACCGTGCTGCCGAGCAAAGCTATTTCCCGTATACGATTCAGAATCAGATTTCCTTTATCCCCTATTTCCCGCTGGCTTCCGGTTTGCTGGCTGGTAAATATACAAAGGATTCGACTTTCAATGACCTGCGTGCAGGGATTCCTCATTTTCAGGGTGAAGCCTTTGTGCAAAATCTGGAGAAGGTGGAGCGTGTGCGCCGGATCGCGGATGCCAAGGGCGCTGAAGTTGCTCATGTCGTTCTGGCCTGGTACTTGGCCAACGACGCTATCGACGCCGTGATTCCGGGAGCTAAACGGGCCGACCAGGTGCTGAATAACCTGAAGACCCTGGATGTTAAGCTGACAGCTGAAGAAATTCAGGAAATCGATCAAATTTTCAAAGCTTAAGATCATGACTAAAAGTGCCTATGCGGCGGTCGTCTGACCGGTTGTATGGGCGTTTTGCTGTGCCGCCGTTGGTGCGGGCTGGATGGGACTGGTTCAAGCTGGCGGGAGAGGTCGGCTACTCAACTAATGGGGAGCCTCCTACTCGATTTCACACTGGCTGTGGACTGCCAGTCACCGGCACAAGTTACGCTTCCCGCTCCATATCCTGCCGAATGATTGAGGCAAGTGAGGAGAGCAGGGGAGCTTTATTTGTTTTGATAAAAAAATGCCCGCCTTCAATCATTTCAATTGTAAACGTCCCATCGCAACAGCTGCTCCACGCCTCCATTTCTTCCCGGCTCGCCTCCGGATCGCTTGTACCGGCAAAAGCCGAAATGGCGCAGTCCAATTTTGCTTCTTCGGAATAAACGAATGTCTCATCCAGCGTACGCCTGTCCACTTTCAAGTATGATGCCATGGCGGGTGAGTTCATCGTTAGCTTGCTGGAGCAGCCGGTTATGGGTGGAGACAAGCTGACTGGAACGGACCATGATATTCGCTTTGAGCATGTTACCTTTGGCTACAACCAGCATCCCGTATTGAATGATATGTCCGTGCACATGAAGGAGGGGACGCTTACGTCCATCGTAGGACCGTCGGGCAGCGGCAAGAGCACGATGCTTCGTCTGATCACCCGCTTCTACGATCCGCAGGGCGGCAAAATATGGTTTGGCGGCACTGATCAGAGCTAGGCGGAGCCGGAGCAGCTAATGAAACATATATCGATGGTGTTCCAGGATGTGTACCTGTTCCAGGACACGATCCGGAATAACATCCGCTATGGCCGGGAGGACGCTACGCAGGAGGAAATCGAGGCGGCTGCGCGGGAGGCGTGCTGCCATGATTTTATTATGAAGCTGGAGCTCGGATACGACACGCCCGTAGGAGAAGGCGGATCTACACTGTCCGGCGGCGAGAAGCAGCGGATCTCGATTGCCAGGGCAATCCTGAAGAATGCACCGGTTATTTTGCTCGACGAGGCGACCTCTTCGCTAGATCCGGAGAACGAAGCCGATATGCAGCGGGCGATCAACCGGCTGGTGAAGGGGCGCACCGTCGTCATGATTGCCCATCGGCTGAAGACGGTCGTCCGTTCGGATAACATCATCGTGCTGGACAAAGGCAGGGTGGTCAGTCAGGGACGGCATGAAGAATTGCTTCAGACATGCGGACTTTACGCCAAGCTGTGGGACATCCAGAGCAGAAGCAGCGGGTGGAAAATAGCAGCGCCCAAGGAGGCGACAGTGTGAGCAGTGTGAGCAGTATGAGCGGCAGTGAGAAATCCGAGCAGCAATTCATTGTGGATGGCAATTTGTGGAGTGTGATGCTGCGGCTGTCCTGGCCGGCTGTTATTGCGATGGTGCTGTACGGTCTGAATGCGGTCATTGCTGCTGTGTTCGTCGGACGCTACATCGGAGAGACGGCGCTGGCCGGCGTATCGGTAGCTTTTGCCTGGCGCGGAGCAGATGACTCTCGATTTCTGGCAGGATATCTGTATTGCCGACTTCA
>RCUS01001247.1_pt1 | contig 13751 bp, 14 predicted proteins | sample 2166221 | NCBI WGS metagenome assembly RCUS01 (sample SAMN09932758, study PRJNA488358) | compost metagenome | isolation source: compost soil in cyclohexanecarboxylic | place: Germany: Experimental Botanical Garden | reverse complement strand
ATCTGCGTGAGCGTACTGGTAAGTCTGCTCGTATCAAAGAGCGTCTGAACCGCGTAGGCTAATGCTGCATCCGAAAGTTAATAGCTATGAAGGGGTTGGCAATATGCCAACCCCTTTTTTATGCTTATTATTTTTGAATTGCATATGCAAGATTTTATTTCGCAAAGACGATATTCAGGTTGTATTTGGAAGGCATAAAAAAGCCTGCTGTCGCAGGCTATGCATTAGAGTGCGGCAGCGCGTTGTTTGCCTTTCTCCGGGTGCGGCTGGGCCGGGATGATATCACCGGGCTTTACGATCACCCGCGCGACGGACTCGTGCGTGGCGAAGGTGCAGCTGCAGTTAATGTTCTGGCATTGATGATAGCGCTCTTTGGTCGACTCGCTCAGGTAGCGGCTGGAGCGAGTGTGGGCCACGTTACCGCATAGTGGACAGTGCATCATAGTTGAATCCCCCTTTCGACTGCATCAAGTTATGTGACTTATAATAGCCTAATAGCTTGCAAAAGCAAGATTAAAGTTCAAAATAAAACTAGACCTCGGTAATGGCGAATTCAGCCCGTTGAGTCAGCACATCGAGATCGATTTTTGTGACATAGCCACTGGCGTTCAATGTGTGAACCACCGTATTGATTATCCAGTTTTGCCGATCGATGGCTTCCTTGAATCCGCGTACCTTAATGGGCGTCTCGGGATAAAGCTCGGGCCGGCCCAACGCCAGGTTGATAGAAAACTGCACGCTTCCCTGCTGGATGCGTTCCCATTTCGCTCTGGCTGCCCGCATAGCGCTTTCCTTGTTGGCATAAATCGTTGGCAAAGTGAAAACGTTATTACTGTCTCCCTCGAGATAGTTGGGGTTTTCTGCCTCGTCAGAGGCGGCATGTTGGCGTTGCACCGCTAGCTGCTGCGGTTTGGCGTTCTTCGTATCCTGCCACTTGGCGCGAACGCCGGTGTAATTCCCACGATCGGCCAGGTTAAAGTAGTGCTGGTCGCCGTCATTACGGGCCAGGATAAACGGAGCAATGGATTTGCCTGATGCAGTTTGCCCTAAGCCAGGAATGAGAAACAGCAGTCGCTCGTTTTTGATGGCCGCCACCGCACCATTCATCGTGGCCAGTCGGGTCAGGAACGCGGCATCCGTTTCTTGAGTCTGGTCGATGTGGGATATCTTTATCTCGGCAAGTCCAGCCGCCAGTGTATTGCCCAGACGGTTACGGTTTGCTATCTCATTGACGATTTCACCCAGGGTCTTGTCATGATAAGAATGATCGCGAGCGATGTTCATCGAGCCTCTAAAGTCGACGCTGCGGGCGCGAAGGGTGAGTTTATCTGGTGCCCCCTGATGCTCGACTTCATCAATAGTAAACTTGCCTTTATCGACTAATCCCTGACCTTTCCAGCCCAGCTTCAGGGTAATGACCTGATTACGTGTCGGCATCACCACTTGGCCATCGGCATCGTCAAGTTCAAGCACCAACTGATCTGCGGCAAAACCACGGTGATCGGTCAAGGTCAGGGATAACAATCGATGACGAAAGGTTTCCGTCACGTTCTGTTGCTGCAGAAATAGCGCATAATCCGGGGCGACCTGCGCCCCGATAGGCAATGGAGTTTGAGTAATCAAGACAGCAGCCCTCCAATGTGTTGTATGGTTTTCCCTGCCAGATCCACGGCCTGCTGGCGTAGATCGCCAAACATACTGACCAGTGATTCATCAATGCGCATCAAATTGATAGTGAACTCAATCTGCCTGGCGCTGCCGTCAGAGAAAAGCTGGGTTTTGGTTTCAGAGATGCTCTCAATGACATACATGCCATAAATGATGCCGCTGCCTTCAATTAGCGGCCAGGCGCGTCCCTGGGAGGCCATTAGCTGCAACGCCATCAACGACAGCGTTCCACCGGTGACCTCCGGCATCAGCACTCCTGTCAGTGTGATTTTCTCGCTGTCGGCGCCCAAAAACTGCGCGGACGGGCGTTGGCCGATGCGTGCGTTGGTTGGCCAACGGAAACCGCTGCTGCGCTGCATGCTCTGATAGGGCACGGTTTTCAGCATAAAAACAAACATGCCGAGGGTAAGCATCATGGTATTTTCTCCTCAATTAACTCATTCGGCTGCGCGCGTCGGCTGCCTGACGTCGCGTCAGCAATTCAAATTGCCGTGCGACTTCGCGGCCGATATCTTGCTCACTCTGACCTGCACCGGCGGTGACATTAATCGTGACAGACGGGATTTGGATCTGGGGCGCGGGTGCAACAGATGCAGGTGATGCCGCCATCACGGGGGCGCTGAGCGACAGCAAAGCCGCCGACATGGCTGCCGTATGGCGGCGGCCTGTTACTTGTACCGGACCGCTGACGAGCTCCGGGCCGTTTTCACCGACGATGCCAAATTGTCCGGCAGGAATATTTCCCCCGTTATCGAACATGCCGGCGAACCAGGAGTTGCCACCTTCACCTTCACCTTCACCTTCGGTATGACGAGCCCCGGTGTCTTTATCATCAAATGACATCCAGTCGGGGAGCAAGTCAGTCAGCGACATGAATTTTTTTATCCAGCTATCAATGGTGTCGTTAATATATTTGCTCATTGCTTTGCATCCGGCTGAGATACTCTCCCACAGGTTGCTAAAGAACGGCGCCAGCTTGTCCCAGTTTTCGATCACCGCAAAAGCTGCGATCGCGATTAAGCCGATAATGGCCAGCAATGGGTTGGCCATTGCCATGCGCCCCAGCCAAATCATGGTTTGCCCAGCTTTGAAGATTGCGCCGTTAATGATGGTGAACCCTTGGAGTACCTCGGTGGCGATCAGGCTGACGCCGCTAAGCCCACCAAGCAGTAACGTGAGCCCACCGGCGACTTGTAGCAGGGTACTGGCCAGTGCGGGGTTATTGGTCACCCAGGAATTCAGTTGCACTAACCATTGCGTCGCCGTTTGGGTCAGTTCCCGCAGTGCAGCGCTTTGACCGGCAAACAAATTGATCCGCAGGCTGTCCCAGGAGGCAAATAGCTTTTGGATATCCCCATCCAAATTGTCACCCCTGACGGTGACGATAGCCTGAGCGGCACCGTCTACTTTCCCCAGGCTACGCCCCTGAGGCGCCAATTGCGCGGCGGTTTGCTCCAGCCCCATGCCGTTCTTTAGGGCTGCCGGAGCGGCGGCCTGCATTTTTTTATCGAGATCGGAAAGGCTCAACTGATAACTGCTGCTGGCCTTGGCCATCACATCGGCGATGTTTTCCGCCTGATCGGCAGGCAGTTGAAAAGCCTGCTGGATGCCCGACAGCGCTTTTACTGCTTCATCAATGCTGCTACCACTAGCCTTGGCCAGGTTCAGCGCGGCGGGAACGGCAGCCAGAACGTCTTGTGGGTTATAGCCGGCGCTCGCCAGAGCGGATTGAGCCTGAGTGACATCCTGTGCGGATTGCCCCTTGGCCGCTCTGCTGGTCGCCTGCTGACGCAGGGCGATCAGCCGTTGATCGCCGCTATCTAATCCCAGCTGCGCTTGTACTCCGGACATTTGTTGTTCAAACTTTATCCCCGGTACCAGTAATTTTTTACCGGTGTGGAAGGCTTTGTTGGCCAGGCCAAAGCCTTGTGAACTGACGTCGCGAATTTTTCCAATTCCATTCTGACGGGTTTGAAAATCATCAAGTACCTCAGTGCGTCTTTGTTGACGCAGTTTTTGGCCGGTACCGCGATGATGGTTAATATAACTTTGAGTCACGTCCAGTTTTTTTTGGGCTTGTTGTTGGGCTCCGACTAAATCCGCAGTATCTATTCCTTTTGCCTGTAGTTGTCGTTCAAGCCGGTTTTGTTGGAATGACGCGATGGCGCCACGGGCCTTTTGCACAACGTAATTCAGATTAACTTGTTGTGTTGTTTCGATATCCTCGGGCGAAGATAGAAATTTGGGCAAAGTGTTACGGGTTTTTTTAATCTCCTCGAATTTCTGGAATATATCTGACTGTGCTTCTTTTATTTTCAGTAACTGGGTTAACTGAGAATAATTCTTCTGCTCTAACCTCAGCTTTTTGCTGAGGTTTCGGACTGCGGCGTCCTCTTTTGCCAACGCCTCTTTGCTGTCGGTATTACTCATCTGTATTTACTCCGCTGCGTTGCAGCGCCCTGTGGCGCCAGCCTATTAGCTCTGTCAGCGTCATGCAGCTCATCTCCGATGGCGGCCAATGAAAAATCACTGCGATGTCCGCCATCAGATCGTCCACGGTCAAAACGGGGTCGATGTTTACTCGGCCGACTTCGGCGACAAAAAACTGATCACCTGGCCGGCCAGTGCAATCAGGTCCGGCAGTTCCAGGCGCACGCACTCTTCCTTGGTCAGATTCGGATAGGTGACGCGCGGCAGGATGGTGATCAGGGCGTCAACGTCGGCGTTGGCCAGGGCCGCCAAACCGATGCCGCGCAGGCTGCCGGCATTGGGTTTGGTGACTTGCACTTCGCGGATTTCGCTATCGCCACGCTTGATCGGGGTTTCCAGTACAACGGTATTTTCTGGGGATGCATTCAGTTCCATGGGATTTCCAATTATCAGTCAGGTAAAGAAGGCCAGCGCACGGCTGGCCATTAAAGTCATGAATTACAGGCCAATGGCACGACGGTGAGCCGCCAGAAGATCCACGCCGTCGACTTTCTCGATCATGTTGACGGTATCGATCTCGATCAGCTCTTTGCCGTCGATGCTCAGCTTGAAGTAGGTACAGTCGGTAGAAACCTTGGTTTCGGTGTCTTCGCCTTGCTTGAAGTCGCCGCTGTCGATTTCCTTGTGACGGCCGCGCATCACCACTTCGAGTGCCGAAACTTCGCCGGTGTCATCACGCTGGAAAGAGCCGGTAAAGCGCAGCGGCACTGCATCTACGCGGCCCCACTGTTTCAGCACCAGCTCATCGATGCCGCCCATGGTCCACTCAACAACCAGCGCATCGTCGTCCAGACCGAAGTCCACGGACGCCGCACCGCTCATGCCGCCGCCGCGGAATTTTTCCAGCTTGCGGGTCAGTTTCGGCAGGGTCATGGCGGATACCACGCCCATGTAGTTGAAGCCGTCGTTAAACAGGTTCAGGTATTTCAATTTTTTTGGCAGTGCCATGATTCAGGTCTCCTTAGCTGTTCACGGACGCGGCGAAGTTCGCCAGGTAACGGTCGGTAATGCGCTGGCGCAGGGTCAAATCTTCCAGCGGTGGAACCGGGGTATAGTCGTAATCGATAAACAGTTTGCCGGCCTTCAGGGTGTCCTTATCGTTGGCGTTTTCGTCATACCAGCAGTCGCCATCGATGATCAGCCCTGCGGATTTCAGCTCGCGGAACTTGGCCTTGATACCGTCGATCATGTCGCGGATCAGCGTTGGCGTAACCGGGCGGTCAACCGCCCACAGGTGCGCTTCAGCCATGGTGTCAGCCAATACCTGCGCGGTGCGGGTGTAGTTTTCGAACTGGAATAACGGATCGTCGGAGCAGGTGCGTGAGCCCCAGAACTTGAAACCCTCTTTGCGGATCAAGGTGGTGATGCAGCCCTGGTTCAGCAAATCGGCGTCGGTACCCACGGTTTGCAGATCCCAGAACACGCTGGACGAAATTCCGCTCACGCCGTTCACACCGACGTTGGACAGGGTTTTGTGCCAGCCGGTTTCCTGGTCGATTTTGGCTCGCAGGCCAAGCGCGCGGGCTGTAGCGAAGGCGATGTCGCTGCTGTTGGTGGTGGTGTTCCAGTTGACAAAATCCGGCCAGATCAACATCAATTCACGCTGGCTGAAGCCTGCGCGGTACTTGATGGCGTCGGAAACGGTTTTGCAGCCGTAGGCGCTGATATAACCGAAGGCGCGGAGTTGTTGGCAGATACCGGCCAATGCGGTAGCCACTTCCAGGTTGTCGTGGCCTGGTACACCCAGGATACGCGGCTTCACGCCCAGTTCAGCCTGTGCAGCCAGCAAGGCTTTCATGCCGGTATACTTACCGTTCTCATCGGCACCGCCAATGATATTGGAGGTGGTTTCGGCTTCGTCTTTGCCTTCCGCCACGCGCACTACGACGGTAACCGGTTTGGCCTGCTCGGCAATCGCCAGCAGCGAGCGTGACAGAGTGCCTTTCTTCCCGGCCTTGCCGCTGGCGGCCAGAACGTCAGTGATCAGCACCGGGGTGTTGAGGGGAAACAAGGTTGCATCGGCATCTTCTGCGGTACAAACCATGCCGACAATTGCCGTCGAGACGGTGGAAATTACGCGGGTGCCTTCGTTGATTTCGAGGACACGTACGCCGTGGTGATAATCACCCATAGTATTACTCCGTTTGTGGTTGGTAGTAACAGGATGCCCGTCACGGTGCGGCGGCGCACGTCATTGGGTATGTATGGGATCTGGTACAACAGCAGGAAAAATAAAGATAAAAAAAACGCCCCGAGCGGGGCGTTGAGTGGGTTACTGCGGCGGCTGCGGCCAGTCGATATCGGGGGCGGTGCCGGGATCCAGCCGGCTAAGCAGCACTCGATAGAGCATCCAGGTTTTCAACCGTTCTTGCTCGTCAGGAGTGGCAATATTGAGATCAACCGCATCCTTAAGAGGGGCTATTTCTTTTGCTGCCTGATTTAGCAAAATATCCTTATCTCTCTGAGCCTGGGTTTTTAATTGTTCGACAGTATAAGTACGCGGTACTATTTTTGCCCCATTAACTTGCCAGTCTAGGCCCTGGATTGGGAGTGGAAATAGATCCGGAATATCATCGACGGAAACCTCAGCGACATAGGCGTTAACTGGCCATAAACTCGATGCGTCATAACTGGCGCTATATATGATCCCGTTTGTATCAAAAACTACCTTCAGTGTTTTTTCATTAAAGCGACGCTGTACGTCATACCATTCATTCCCATCGTTGTCTTTAATGAATAATATGTTTGAATTTTCCGCCAGAGCTGCCTCTGGTGTGTCTTTCTCAGGTTTATAAGTAGAGAATGGGCCGAAATTTTTCATACGTAAGCCACCGTGTACCAGTTATTGTTAATGTATTTTTGCAACATTCGATAATACATATACCCAACGTCATTTCCTTCATTGCCATTACCGCCGGTAATTACCGCTCCTGAGGGAGCCTCAGTCATGTTGCCATCAGTAATAATCGTTCCTCGACTGGCCAGACGGATGTCACGGACATAGTTTCGATCCAGATAATTGTTTAAATAACCTCCCCAAACGCTGCCATTAAGATTACCGTCTGTTTGTAAAACAGCGCCTGAAGCGAAGATTGCACCATTAGCGTGAAATTCACCATTGTTGCGGAAAGTGAACCAACCATCAGCACCACCATTAGCAACGTGAATGCCGAATTCGTGATAATTGCCGAATTTTTCATAATGGTAAATATCGGTGAAAAGGTTTCCCATACCTTGAAGCCGAAGGCCATTTGTTTGCCGATTACCGTCAGCGAGAGTTATATTTCCAGATTTGGTAATAAAATCGCCACCATAGAAACTAGAGGTGCCGTCAATGTTAACTTTTCCACCGAACCAAATATCACCCGTTGCACTCAGTTTTCCATTTACATAATATTCCGAACCATGGAATGACAATACCCCTTTATTATCGTTAATTAATCTGGTGTCAAAGTCTCCATTGTTATTATTATAGTGAAAATCTATGTACGGAGTAGAACCGTAAAGTTCTACACTAGCCTTGGCCGTAAGTCCTCCAGTAATAGTGGTTGATCCATTCACCGACAACGAGGAAGTGGTCAGCCCCGATTTGGTTTCGATGGTGCCATTAACCGTTAGACCGCCGCTAATGGTATCGCCGGTTTTTTTTACGGCGGCATCATTTACAGATTTTAGCGCTTTTGGCGTGGCGGCGAGGGTCTCGCTACTACTGTTACTGTCGTTGCTCAACTGGACGAGACCCTTGGCTTGCAAGGTGGCATCTGGGTGATTTCGTGATTTCTCGTGATTTGATAGTTTTTCCAAAACTACTAAATGTAAATCATCAACATAATCTCTGGTAGCAACGATGATACTTGGATCCGTTATCAAGTTAATTTTTTCTATGCTACTAACGGCTAGAATCATCCGAATATTTTGTCGTCGGCCTGATCCTTCAACCATTTTGGGTTTGTAAGTTTCAGGACAATTACCGATAGCTATTAAATCACCTTCATCATCGTAAAGCCCCAGTTCGCGGATCCACCAGCCTCCGATGCTTTCAGAAATAAGCAATTCAGCAGATAACTGGTTTTCTTCCCCGGCAATGATTGTCAACGAGTTTAGACTAGCTCTATAGTTCTCATTGATTAGAGACGTTGCAGACGGGCTTGGTGCAGGCAGGAAACCACCGCCATCACCGACTGCCATCTGAGTAATTTTTATTTTTTTAGTACCTTCAACAGTTGAGGCTAGTTTACTAGCCCCTTTGTTAGTTAGCAGGCAGAAGTATTTTGTACCCATAATAATTCTCGCTATTATTTATTTTCTTTAATGATTTCAGCCAACTATGATGCCTTTATCTTTCATCACAGAATTAGTCTTTTGGATGAGATCCATTTGTTCAGCTTCAGTGAAGGAGCGGTTATACATAGCAAAAACACCGATGTGCCCTTTAATGCCGATATTGTGCGGTGCCATATAGCCACCACCGAGAATGATAGGGACGCGAGCAGGAATACGGATAGTGTTTTCATATCCTTGTTCATATTTTTGTCCTGTCATTCTCAGTAAACGCATGCCTGAATTAGTAACGGTGAAACTAAAGGTAGTCCATCCTCCTACGCCTTGGCCGCAACTCATGATAACTACCCGTGGGTTAGCACCAACAGAGGCTGTGAGTCCACCTGTATTGGTAATGGCTACACGAGTTCCAGATAATGGGCTCCCCGTTTCTGCGATTGAGCTATAAATTTGTGATGTTTGTGTTGGGTTTTCAGGTACATATATAGATGTCACCATGGTGAACTCTTCTGGCTCTATAAGACCAGTATAAGCGTTATGCTGTTCTATTCCGTCGCAATTCAAACCCTTATCATCAATGTTTAAATTATTAAGAATGAGATGGTTTCTGTTTTGACCGCGATCGTACACTCCTCTCATTTCATAGATTGCCATATTACCAGCCAAGGAAAGTAACGACCCTGTTGCTGATTTTTCAAGATATGGATTGTTGAAGTCTTTAGCGATTGTAATACGTAATCCTGGAATCATTGTTTAACCCTCATATGAAAATGTACACAGTAGTTATGGCGTGAATAGTTTTTTCCATCAAGACCTGAAAGGTCTGTTTCTGTTGTGTCAGAGTCCCTTAAAGTTGTTCTTACGCCGGTGGTTGGACCGGAAAACCAACTTTTGTAACGATTTTCGGTAATTTCTCCTCTATTGTCAGGGGTGTAACCAGCTGCAACAAATACACTCCCAATCAAATTGCGATTTGTAGTTATTTTTAATTTATGACCACCAATTATTTCGGTGGAGACGATAGGGATACGCCCTGTATCATCGTGAACCTCGAAACCATTAGCTCCGTCAGGTAATTGTTTAACGATGGTGTTATCGAAAACCATTGGCGGCACGGGAACGTTAAACTCAACCATAATGACGCGTTCTGAAAGCATGAGTGCAACTTTAGGTTCTAATGGTCTGAATGGTCTTCCTGTTAACATTTCATGTCTGATAGCTTTTTCTACCTGCAATCCAATTTGGCGATATCCATGGTTTGTTTTATGGACATTATCTGAACCTGCAAACATATAATTAGGTCCAAAACAGCGGAAATATTCATCTTCGTGAGAAATTTCCAAATGTGCTAAAGGAATTTCTACACTTGAATGTTCGGCAGAACCGACATAAAAACCATGGGAAGCCATTTGGTAGGTAAACATCAATAGCGGTTTATCACCACGAATTGTGGCCAGATCCATTTCGAGATCTTTTCGAAGTTGTGATAGCAGTTTTTTATACTCCGCGCCGGACATACCATCTCCGGCATCTGCTTCACCCTGTAACCAAATAATATAGTCAGGAGAGTATTCCTTTCCATCTTTTTTATGTAATTCCTGGCACCAGATAATTTGGTTAATAACATCATTATAGGCGGGTTTTCCCTTTCCAAGATTGCGAATGCGCTCGCCACTGACGCCGGCAGCATTTAAGATTAGTTCCCTCCCTGCCATACCATATGAATGTTGTTCGATATGCGATACAAAACCATGGGCAAATCCTGATGCTAGTGTCTCAACTCTATTTTCTTTTAATGGAATTAAATTAGTTGGTTTTTTACCCAGGCTAATAACACCGGTATCATACATTAATGTAGAACTTACGGGTGTCGATAAAATAGGTGTACCTTGCGCACCTACTGATAGCGATTGTCCGTAAACAATAATGTGGAGTCTTTCCGGGAAATCGTAGTTTTCATCTTTTTTGATGTTAAATTTAGCAGTCTCTGGGTTGATGATATTACCTAGGTTGTCAATTCCTGATGAAATTGAATTATTTTCATCAACGATCTCAATAAGGTTTTCAATATTTGCTCTTTCCAGCTTTAAACCGAGTATTTCTACGGACCCATCTTTTCCAACAGCAAATGCGTTCCTTCCAGACTCATCATCAATTGCGAAAAGGTAATCACTATCCTCAGGGAATTGCAGTACTTTGATACCTAAAAGTTCAGAGAATCCTGCAGGGGAGATTAACTCCCCTTTGTCATTAATTCCTAAAGAAATTTTTCCTGAAGATGACGATATTTCGAGAGGGAGCTTTGCTGCTCCAGGATAAATTCCATTGTCTGGCAGGATTTTTGCTGTTCCAAGGGACATTTCCTTATGAACATCATCTTTAGTTGCTAATACCTTTTGAGATATGGTCAGGTTTACTTTTTCAATATTACTGACTGTTAATGTCAATTCAATAATCTGATCGGTTCCTGCACCTTCTGCCAATATTGGTTTATAAGATTCGGGGCAACTAGCAATGGCGATAAGAATGTTGCTCTCATCATAAATCCCGATTTCACGTATCCACCATCCACCCACATCAGTGGGAATGATAGCTTTAATAACAAGTTGATGTGTGTTGTCATTATTAATAGATACGTCACTTAAATCTGTGCGATATACTTCGTTAATCAATGCCGTTTGTTCTGGCGTGGGGTTTGATAAAACACCCGCACTATCGCCAAATGCCATCTTTGATAGAGATAGTTTCTCATTGTTGGCAGTGACAGCAGCGAGTCTCGTTAATCCTTGATTGGTTAATATCACCGAGTATTTGTTCATGATGTTACTCTCTTTCTTTCAATAATAGTAATTGCGCCTGTTGGATAAGTGTTTCCACTGACTAAAATAGGATCGCTATTGTAAGGTAATACGGTTACCTGCTCGCCATCGTAACTTCGAGCTCCTACATAAATAGGGCCGGAAACGGTTCGTTGAAATGTAAGGCCTAAAAGTTTTCGACTGACAGGCTTTGTTTCATTTATAAGTAATTCAATTTCATCTAAATTTTCAGAAGTCAGTTCTAGATCATATGTCTCAATTGCCAGTTGGAATGAGCCTGGTATTGTTAATAATTGCCACCATTCCTTGATGGAAAGTGTATATCCCAAGTTCTCCACCACGCGGCGAATAGCGCCGATGGTGCCTTTATGGCGGTGTACGAAGAAAGCGGAGGAGACGACGTTGCGCTTGGCTTCTTCCGTCCAGTCTTCATCCCAATGATCCACCGAAAACGCCCAAGCCAAATAGGGCAACAGGTTGAGCGGACAGGTGGCCGGATCCCACAACTCGCGCAGTGGTACCGGCATTGTGGCCAACTCGGCGCAGGCGGCCGCTGCGGCGACTTCCAGCGCTGATGAGCCAACCGGCAAAAGACGGTTATTCATCTGAACCCCCTACGGTCAGTTGATAGTCGGAGCAATATGACGCCTGGGTTTTATCCAAGACGATGTCGGCGGGAGGGCTTTTCAGCTCCACCCGCTGAACCCCTTCGGCGTGCAATGCCGCATAAATTGCCGACAGACGGATATCGCGTCCCAGGCGGTGTTGGGCACTGATGTAGTTTTTTAGCTTGGCTTCGGCGGCACGCCGGATCGGTTCTGCTTCCGGACCGGGGTAGAGGTATAACGTGGCCTCGATACTGTAATTGACGATGGTGGCGGAGCGAACGCTGACGCGGTCCGCCACGGGGCGCACATCTTCGTCATTCAAGGCTTTATCGACGATGGCTATCAGCTCGGCGCTGGCGGTGCCATTCCCTTCGCGCGACAGTACTGAGATCAGCACGTTAGCCGGACTGGGGCTGGTAGCGGATACGTCGGCCACCCGGCCATCGGCTGAGCGGCCGTGGTACTCGTAGGAGCCGCTGGAGCCGGCGACGCTCAGTCCTTCAAACGCCTGCTGGATGCGCACGCGGAAATCGCTATCGGACTCCATAATCGCAGGGGTCGGCGGGATGACCGTATCGTCAGGCTGCTGCACCACCAGGCGTTGAACCTGGAAGTTGGCACCAAGCTGATCGAGGTCACTGCCGCCGGCGTAGCCGAGCATCACCGACTGTGCGGCTTCGTTGACACGTTGGCGCAGGATCAGCTCGCGATAGGCGTTTTCCTGCAGCAGTTTGACGATTGGCTCCGATTCCAGCGTCAGCGTGCGCGCAATCGCTTCACGCTGCTCTTCCGGGTAGAGGGAAATCAGCGTGGCCTTGCGCTCGGCCAGCAGCGATTCGTAGTCGAGAGAGTCCACCACCGTCGGGGCGGGTAATAAGCTCAGGTCAATGGTTGCCATGGTATCAGCTCACTGAAACAGAAAGAGAAAAGGTATCCGGCGTATCCGTGCGATTGCCGGTGATGTCGACCACCATTTTTCCGTCAATGGTGGTGTTAAAGGTGATGCCGCTCAGTTGAATGCGTGGTTCCCATTGCAGCAGTGCGCTGTAACAGGCGGCCATAATCTGCAGCCGCAGCACGTCGTTTTGCGGTTGATCCAGCAGTTCGGACAGCAGAGAACCGTAGCTGCGGCGCATGGTGCGTGAGCCAATCGGGGTGATCAGAATGTCGCTCACCGACTGGCGAATATGTTCAAGGTCGGTGACCGTGCGGCCCGAGCCTCGATTCATGCCGAGATATTTCGCGTTGTTCATGCTGGTTTGTCCGTTTGGCCTCCGCCGTTCTGCACACCGCCGTGGGTGTGGGTATGGACTACAATGCCGTTGGAGCTGATGCTGCCGCCGGAGTGGTTGAGATCGCCGGTCATCGAGCCGCCTTGACGGATGGCGATGGTTCCGGTGGTTAATAACTGGGTGCATTCCACCTCGGGAGCATCCAGCGTAATTTTGCTCGTTGCGCGGCAGGTGATGGCTGGCGCGGTGACGTTCACCTGCTCGGCGGCATCAATAGTGGCGCTTTTGATGCCGATAGCCTTCAGTGATCCCTCAGCCGGTTCGTACTCGATCACCGCGCCGTCGGGAAAGGTGATGTGCGCCGCTTGCGCCGAAGCCGAGGGGGCCGGATTGGCAGCGGAAAAAATGCCGGGCAGCACGAAAGCGGTATCGAGTTCGCCGCCCAGTGACAGCACCAGCACCTGTTCGCCAATGCTGGGCGCCCACCAGGTACGGGCACCGCCGGCGCGGCCGGACAGCCAATTAAGCCAGTCAGTGAGGTTGCCACCGGTGGCGACGCGGCAGCGCCCGCGGTCGAGATCGACCTCGCTGACGGTGCCGATGCGTATCAGGTTGCGCACCAGGCGCTGAATATCGAAGTTGTCTGTGTTCAT
>RCUS01001242.1_pt1 | contig 13781 bp, 8 predicted proteins | sample 2166221 | NCBI WGS metagenome assembly RCUS01 (sample SAMN09932758, study PRJNA488358) | compost metagenome | isolation source: compost soil in cyclohexanecarboxylic | place: Germany: Experimental Botanical Garden | reverse complement strand
CCCTGATCCAGGGTCGGGTCATCGGCGCGGCGTTTTTCGATGATCCGATCAAACTCCGTCGAGAATGAAAGGTCTTCGCCCGTCGGGGCATCGTGGGAAATCGGGGCCAGCAGGGCATCCTGATCCAGCATGGCAAATCTCTTTGGAGGTTGGCCGTGATTCTAGCGTGGCTTTCCAGGTTGGGCAGCGCATGAGCGGAGAGGTTTCCGCCAGATGCTGGATGCCGGATTGAATTCACGTTCTGCGGGTTCATTTATTTGAAGATTTCGTGAATTTTCCCGGATTGGCGTTTCTGGTAAATTCCAATGCGGAAAACCCCGACAAACTGTCTGCGCATCAAGCGGATTGTCACAACATCTGGGAATGGCATGGATCAGCTGAAGGACCTGATGGCGCAGGTCGCCTCGTTGAGTGGCGCGCAGCGTTTGTACCGTTTGCAATCGGAGAGCTTTGGACGCTGCGTGGTGGAGCGGTGGTGGGGTCGCGATGCATTGGGCGCGCATGTGGTCACCGAAGTGGACGTGTTGTCCACCGACCAGGATCTGGCGCTTGATGAACTGCTGGGGACACCGGCCGCCTTGCTTGTGCGCATGGCCGACGGCGGTGAGTGGCAGCGCAACGGCTTGGTTTCAGAAGCACGACGACTGGGAAGCGACGGCGGACTGGTGCGGTATCGCCTGTCGCTGGCTTCGTGGACGTGGTGGTTGCAGCACGCGCGCAACAGCCGCGTATTCCAGGACAAGAGCGTTCGGCAGATCGTCGATGAAGTGCTCGGTGCACATGGAGACCTCGCCAATTGGCAATGGGCGCAGGGCTGCGATGAACTCCTTGGCGGCCATGTACGCAGTTATTGCGTGCAGTACCGTGAAAGCGACCTGACATTCGTGCAGCGGATACTGGCCGAAGAAGGCCTGGGCTGGCGCCTGTATGCAAACGCACAGGCCAAGTGCGGGAATGGCATGGAGATATTCGCCGACAGTGTCGCCTTGGCCGAAGATGGAAGCAGTGCAAAGGTCGGTGTCCGGTTCCATCGCAGCGATGCAACCGAAGCAACGGACAGCATCCAGAGCCTTGGACGCCGCCGGGCGCTGACCAGCACGAGCATCAGCCTGCACAGTGATGACTATCGCCGGGTTGAAAGCATTGCGCTGCAGTTGCCGGTGGAGGGTGGGGGCAACCAGTCGCAGCGCGAAAATCATGATGCCGTCGGTGCGTATGCTTTCCGCAATGGTGATGCCGCGGACCACTATGCAAGGCTTCAGGCGCAGGTACACGAAGCCCATGCCCGGACGTGGAACGGCCAGGGCAGCGTGCGTGGCTTCCAGTCGGGTACGTGGCTGCGTGTGCAGCAGGCGCCGTTTGTTGACGTACCGGAATTGCTGCTGGTGGAAGTGGAGCATGCAGGCATCAACAACCTGCCGACCGATCTTCGCCAGGCATTGAATGATGTGATGGGCGAAGTGCCCATGGCTGGTAGCCCGGCCTGCTGGCAACAGGCGCGGAAAGTGGGGTATTGCAACCAGTTCAAGGCCGCTGAACGCGCCATGCCGTGGCGCCCGTTGCTTGAAGACGAAACCGGTGCGCGGCTGAATCCACGCCCGACCGCGCCGGGTTATCAGACCGCCGTGGTGGTTGCCGGGCATGACGGGAGCGGTCAGGACGTTCATGCGGATTCGCTGGGGCGGATACGCGTACGCTTCCATTTCCAGGACGAGCAGGGTGACACCACCTGGCTGCGGGTTGCCCAGCGCTACGCTGGGCCGGGTGTGGGGAGCCAGTTCCTGCCACGTATCGGGCAGGAAGTGGTGGTTGGTTTCCTGGAAGGCGATATTGACCGGCCAATCGTACTCGGCGCGCTGTACAACGGCCGTGGCGAAGCCGGTATCGCACCGACACCGGCTGGTGCGGAAGGCAACGAGGACCGCTCGGCGTATTCGCAGGCAGCCGACCAGCGTGCAAGCGCCCAGGGCAATCTCAGTGGCGGACATGCGCCTGTCTGGCATGCGGCAGGCGGCGGTGACGACGCGCACCGGCATGCCGGTGCGCTATGGGGCATCCGTTCGCGGGAATGGGGTGGCGGTCAGGGCAGCAATACGCTGCTGTTCGACGATTCCGACCAGCAGCTGCGCGTGCAGCTGGCCAGCAGTCAGCAGACCTCGCAATTGACCATGGGCCACCTGCGGCATCAGGCGGACAACTTCCTGGGCAGCCTGCGCGGTACCGGCTTCGAGTTGCGCAGCGATGGTTGGGGCGCGGTGCGTGCCACTTCCGGCGGTTGGTTCAGTGCGTATGGACGGGGCCCTTCCAGCCCGGCCGGTGAAGCAGTGCAGCCATCGGCCCTGCTCAAGCAGCTGCAGACAATGAGTGAGCGGTTCAACAATGTCGCTCGAACCCACCTGACCAGTCCGTTGGCCATGCAGGAAGGTGCGCGCGGCATGGCGCGGTCAATCGTGCAGCCCGACCAGGCGCCGCTGGCCGCGCTATCGGCCAGTGCCAGAACCACCGTGTCCGGGAGCGAGTTTGGTACTGCCCGCGGTGAAGCGCCGGAGCGGCAGGCGCAAGCAGGTGAGGGGCGTGTACCGCACAGTGGTGATCCTCTGCTGGGTTTTGCAGCGCCTGCCGGCGTCGTGCAGGTAGCAGGCCAGGCGCTGCACTGGACGGTAGGCGAGGGTTTGTTGCTGGCCAGCGGCGGTGACAGCGATGCAGCCGTGCTCGGCGATGCGCGTCTGCATGCGAAACAGGCGGTGGGCATGCTTGCCAATGCGCTGGAGGGCAACGTCAATGGCAATGCGCTGAGCATCGTCACCGGTACGGGTGAGTTGAATGTACTGGCTCAGAACGACCTGGTACGTATCCAGTCGCGGCAGACACTGCGCGCAGCCAGCGCACAGGCTGCGGTGGAACTGGCCGCAGGAAAGACCTTGCACGTGGCTACCGCAGGTGGTGCAAGCGTGACCATTGAAGGCGGCAACATCGTCTTCAACTGCCCGGGAACCATCACGGTGCATGCCAGCAGGAAATCATTCGTGGGGCCGGTGCAGGGGGATTACCCGCTGCCGTTGTTCCCCAAATCCGTGTGCGTGGAATGCATGTTGAAAGCGGCTGCCTCCGGCGCGCCGTTCGCAGCGCTGCAATGAGGTTGCCTGCTTGACTTCAGTATTTGCCAACAACGCATTGTCGCCGGCCGCACTCGCATCACTGGCAGTCACCATCAGCAGCAGCGGCGTGCCGCCTACCTGGGCGGTCGTGGATGCGGCATTGGTGGATGCAGGCCCCTTCCAGGCACTGATCGAACGAAGTGGTGGAAGCATCGTCCATGGCTATGCGGGTTCTGATCTGGCCGCATTCGGTGACAGAGGGGTTCTGCTCGTACCACTGGTGCGTGACCGCGTCCGACAGGCGGCACAGATCGAAAGGCTTCTCGAACTTGGCAACGGTGCCACTGCATTGAGTTGGCTCAGCACGACAGCGGATGTGCCGGCGCTGCAGGCGTTGTGTCTTTATCTGGGCATGGCCAGCATCAACGATCGGAAACAGCCCATTCATTGCCGCTTCGCCGATACGCGGGTCTTGCCTGCGTTGCTGGAACAGTTGGATGCGTCGCAGGTGGCGCGGGTCCGGTCGGTAGTGGACCAATGGGCGTGGGTGGACCGGCAGGGACACTATGCCCATTGGGCGCCGGTCGCATCATCCGTTGGGCCAGCTGACAGGCATGTCCATCTGCATCTGGGGATCGACCAGTTCCGTGCACTGCGCCGCAACGGCGAAGCGGACGCGATATTCACGCTGCTGTGGGAACAGACACCAAGCCTGGTGCCGGGCGCGCAGATGCGCGGAGACTTCTATTTCGACCTGGTACGCATTCTGGAGACTGCCTCGCAGTTCAATGTGAATGACTTGAAAAGTCGTCTGCAGTTCGCAGTGTTGAGTCTTGGCTGTGGAGAGGATTTTCATACGCTCCCGGCACTCGGGCCGACATGGGAAGGCGTGGGTGCTGGCGAGTATCTCCTGGTAGACAAGATGCCACTCTGGGGCAATGCCATCTGGGAACAGCTGGAATACCGCCGGCCAGAGGAAGAGCGTGGGGTGTTGCCGTGATGAACAGCCACAGTTGCACGCTGGGCGTTTCCCGGCCAAGCAAGGTTGAAGTCTCCAGTGCGGTCATTGAATCCGTGTCGCCGCGAACAGGAAGGGAAGTATGAGCAGATACATGTCGAACGCTGGAAGCGGACAGGGCCGTGGCTCCGTGGATTCGCGTGGTGCGGGAGCAGGGTCGCCCGGCCAGGATGTGTCGGGAGCCATCTGGCATGCAGCCGCACTGGCACGAACCATGTTGCTGATCTGCCTGTTGTCCTTCGTGGCAGCCTGCAATGCCGGAAACGATGACGATACAAATGCGACGGCAAGCATCAATGGCTACAACTCTACAGACCAGGCTATCCGACCGTTCTCCATCAACGGGTACGGTGGCACCGGCATCGGTGCCTATGCCGGTGGCGGTTCGGTTTGCTGCATTGTCTATCCGAAGACGTGGTATCCAGGCCTGACCGCAAAAGTCAGGTGGGCGACCAGTAGCGGAAAGTCCGGCGGTGATCCGACCAAAACCTGGCATGAAGCGGTAGTTCCCATCGAGCGCTACGAGAAAGCGGGATCTTTGAATATCCATTTCCTGCCCGAGGGCAAGGTGCGGATCCTGGTCTGGAACGGCACTCCCAGGAGCGAGGGCTATCCCGGGCCTGGCTACCCGGTCGCCCCGCCGGGGTGGTCGTCGGAGGGAACTGACGATGATCGTCCTGATCTGTTGCCGGAACCTGCGATCAAGCCTGAGGAAGTCCGATGAGCAAATTCAGCGTGGGTTGGTGGGCAGTCGAACGCCGTAGCGATGCTTCGACCGAAGCCTGGTATTTCGCTGACGAGAAACACGTCACCGGAACCGCGTTGTTGCTGCCCAATGGTGATCAGTTGCTGTACTTCCGTCCGAGCGAGAAGCAGCCGTATCTGTTGCGTGACTGGTTGTCCAGTTACGAACCTCTCGGCAGCGCCGATGAAGGGGACAGCTGGGACAACGACAAGTATGGGGCGAAAGCGAACGCCAGCATGCAGATGCCGAAGGACTTCCCGCGGGCCACGCGCAAGCCCAGTGCACGGGAGCTTTCAGCGCGTGCCGGCAAGGCGGATGCCTGCAAGACGGATGGCTTGAGTTGCGTGCGCGAGATCCATGTCGGGATTTTCTTTGATGGCACCAACAACAACATGGACCGTGATCGCAGCAGTAGCGGTCATTCCAACGTGGTCAGTCTTCTGGATGTGCACAAACTCGACCAGATGGAGTACTTCAAATACTACATTCCGGGCGTGGGAACGCCTTTCGGAAGTATCGGCGAACAGGGGGAAGACAGTAAGGGAAAAAGCATGGCCCGGGGCGGTGAGGCTCGCATCCATTACGCACTGATCCAGTTGTACAACGCGGTTTCCATGTCAGCAACTCAAACCGATTTGATCCCGGATAGTGAAGCCGAGGGGCTGGTTAAAAGCATATGGAGTGGCCTGAAAACGGTCTACCGCGGTAGCAACCAGAAAATGGTGGGCATCTTCAAGGATATCGACCAGCGTCTATTGACCAAGTTGAAGGACAAGCGCCCCAACATCACACGTCTGCACCTGTCTGTATTTGGTTTTTCCCGCGGCGCCGCCGAGGCACGCACCTTCGTCAACTGGGTCAAGCTGGCTACTGCGGGCAAGGTCGGGACAGCGGAATTGAATATCCGTTTTGTCGGCCTGTACGACACCGTCGCTTCCGTACTTTTGGCAGACTCTTCGCCTGTGGGGGGCGGGTTTCTTGATTGGGCCAACGGGAGCATGGGTATTCCCGCCGGCGTCGAACAGACCGTGCACTATTGCGCTGGGCATGAAATTCGCCGCTCGTTCCCGTTGTCTACCCTGCGAATGGGCGGGGACTGGCCGGCGCAGGCCAAGGAGTTCGTCTACCCCGGTGTGCACTCGGATATCGGCGGCGGATATGCGCCCGGAGACCAAGGCAAAGCACGCGGTGGCCGCAGTGATCTGCTGTCGCAGATACCCCTGAACGACATGTATTTTGAGGGTGTCAACGCCGGGGTGAAACTTGACCCGCTGGATAGCATCGACGCGGCCCTGGCCAGCGACTACCGGGTCGAGCCCGCATTGCAGAGCGCCTTTTCTGCCTACCTGCAATGGACCCCGACCAACGAGAAGGGAGAGAACGTCACCGGAAGCAAGCGTGGGCACATGGAAGGGCGCATGCAGACACAGATGCAGCATTACTGGCGCTGGCGTGCGAAATACACTACCGATGCGGCGCTCAAGACACTGAAGAGCTGGACCAATGCGAGCCCCCAGGACAAGGCGGACCTTGAGGAGGGCAACAAGGATTGGCAGGTTGACCTGCAGCGCGCACGGGCGGCGCATGAGCCGCAGACGGTAACCCTTCCCATCGGTCTTGGGTCGATGAAGTTGAACGTGCCGGCTTCGCCATCACAGACGCAGCAGGATGTGGTCAGGGCTGCAGACAACACGGCCCCGTTGCCCGCCGATGTTGATCGCTTCTTCGATGACTATGTACACGACTCGCATGCGGGCTTCTGGATGCTGGGGCCGATCACACGCATCGACAAGGCGATCTTCGTCAACGAGATACGCAAACGTAATGCGCTGCGTGAGCGGCACCTGGCACTCGCCAAGCGCTACAGCGACCTGCGACAGCATGACGCCGCGGTTCGTGAGTACATGGCTGCACAATCCTATGAACTGAATCGTTTCGAGCAACAGGTGTTGCAGTCGAACCCAACGGATGTTGACGTCAACAGCGACACCAGCCATGCCGACGTGCCACTGATGCGTGACGCAGATGCCGACGACCTGCGTGACAACATGGGGTTCGAAGGCTGGGTCGTGAAGAACGTCGTGGGTTCTGGCACGCGCCGCGAGCCGAATGGGGTAGGGCAGTACCGGCATGTGATGGATCGCGATCACGAGCGGTTCCTGCAGCCCGGCCGGGAGCTCGACTACCAGCTCGATCGGGCGACTGATGCGGTGAGTGAAAAGACGCAGGAAGTCATGGATGGCATTCGGGGGAAAGCTTCCGACATCAAGGAAGGGGCACAGCGTGCCGTCGGTGATGCCATCGATAACGCGGTGGATGCCGGCAAGGAAGCGGTCACGGATGCGATCCAGGACGGAATCAAACGTGTGATTCCTTCAGTTCTGCCGCGTTTCTAGACCGTGATCTGCGCTTTCCCGGGACACGGCTGCGGCTGATGAAACATGGGCACATTGGCGTTCACCAATAGCGCGCAATCGCGGGATCCGGGCATTTCCATGGCCCGGATCCCGCCGCCTTCCGTTTGAGGGAGCGCGGAGAAGGTTCCTGCTCAGTCTTCGCTGCAGACCGATTGCGGGTCCAGCTTCGGTGTCTCGACGTAGCGATACATGGCCGGGTCAAAGACAAGCTTGATCACCTGCGGTGGGGCATCTTCCTTGCCGGGCGCCGCGCACAGACGGGTTGCGGTCAGCTCAGGCCACGGCAGGGTGATGGAGGCCGGGACAGCGATTTCCTTGAACTGCCCCTCCAGCACCTTGATGGCGGTGCCATCGCCACATTGCACGAAACCCATATGGTGCAATACGTCGACATCGCCGTTGTTCGTACCAAAATCCTTGACCAGTTGATCAGGCCGGCCATCCGCATTGAGGTCAGGTGTCCCGGCGCTGTAGGTCTTGCCGACGGTCAGGCTGTAGAGGCAATCCTCTTCCGCATTCGGTGGGCAGACACTAAGCCGCCCCTGCTCGAACGTCTGGATCTCCACACGCTCGTCGATCGGCGTGGCCGCGCAACGTTGCTCCAGCGTTTGGGCGGGGGTTGCCGCCGAGCAGCTGCTGATGCCACAGAAGAGCAGGGAAAGAGCCAGGCTGGCTGTCGCACGTGTCATTGATCAGATTCCCGTGGTGTCAAGCTGGAAACTGTTGCGACCATCGCGCAATGTCCCGAGTTCATTGGTGATCGTGTAGTTCCGGTTCGCGCGGCCCGGGTAGACGGGCCACGCAGCCAGATCATTCTGGGTGCTGTTGATGGCTGCGGCGTCCGTCAGAAGTTGCGCGGTGATGGCGCGCTCGTGCGCGTCGTTCCATTGCGCAGGCGCATTGGGCCAGTTCAGTTGCGCGTTGGCGGCGATGGCATTGCGGATCGAGTTGGGCACGCTGCGGCCGGTGACATGGCCTGGCCGGAAGATGTGCCAACGCAACAGGATGGCCATCGCCTTCTCGGACGTGCAGATAGCCCCCAGCGTTGCGGTTACATGGGTCTGCCCGGAGGTGATGTCGACGTTGATGGCCCGGATATCACGCAGACGCAAACGCACCATGTCCCACATGGCCCGCTGCACGCTCGCCATGGTCCTGCCTGCCATCGCGAAGCGGTGGAACCAATGCCAGGTCTTGAAGTAATCCGCTTCAACCGGGGTTCGGTTGGCCATGGGCAACTGTTGGTTGGCGGTCGCATCCTGGGCCAGCGCGGCGACCGCCTGGGCAGGTTGGGTCTGTTCGTTGTGCTGGCGGACCCAGCCTTCGTACTTGCGGGCGGTCCTGTTCCATAGGGCACCGGCATTGGCGGTGGTCCAGGGGCTTGAAGGGAACAGGCCGAAATTGCCGAAGGCCGATAGGTAGTCTGCCTGGTTGCGGTGGAGCAGGTAGGCAAGGAAGCCGGCCAGCTCGCCATTGTTGTAGCCGTTCGCCGGATTCAGGCCCATGGTCCAGTGGCATGGGCCCAGCGATATCAATGCATCGTCATAGCCATTGATGCCGTCGAACGTGCCCATGCATTCCTGCTCGGCGGTCGCTCTGACCACGCGGAAGGTGGACGTGGTGGCGCCGTTGGGATTGGCGATGAGCGAGGCCAACGTGGACGCAGGCCCGATCAGGCGTTCCGGCGTCATTTCCGCTTCGGTCCAGGTATGGGTGGGTACCTGGCTCTGTGCCCCGCCGTACCCGGCATAAGTCGCGTAGCCACCCAGTATCTGGTACTGGTCCTGGTTACGGGTGGCCGGGTAGGTGTAGTGCCGGGTGAAGTCGCGCGTGAACATCCGCACGTACGCGGTGACGGCCCGGTTGGCATTGCGGATGACGCCCTGGGTGATCTCGTTGTAGTTCCAGATGTTGATGCCATTGGCCACTGGTGCGGTGCGCTGCCCGTTGGCGCGCCCGACCTGCCATGCCTCGATGACGACGGGGCATCGATAGTTGTTGCGCAGCCAATGTTCGATCGCCGTGCGGGTAGCTGCATTGACCACACCACTGACAGGGCCGGTGTAGCGCGCGCCATTGGCAACGCGGTCCAGTGAACCTACGTGGTAGCTCTCCGGAGGATTGGAGTTGGGGCGAAGGCCCATCGCAGCGACTTCCGGCGCGGTCAGCCCCGCCTGCGCCTGCCAGCCATGCAGGCGGCCGACGTTGAGCTGGGCGACATTGGCCATGCCGGCATAGATCTGGAATTCGCGGACGGCCCATTCGGTGGTACGGCCGAAATCTCCATCGGCCGTGCGGATGAACAGGAAGCCGAGCGTCCTCAGATCGCTCTGCAACTGGCGCACGTGTTGTGGGATGGCGACGGTGGCACCGCCCTGGTTGCGCGGCGTCTGCGCGTTGGCTGCAGGTGGGCGTGGATTGTCTACACCGCCCCAACGTGGAGCGCGATTGGCTGCCACGTTCCCGTCATTGTCGTTTCTTCTCAGATCGTGGTTGCCGTAGAGCATGCATCCGTCCTAGATGTCGTGATCGTTGGCCAGCGATGAGATCCCCGCAAGGCTGGGGGCCGTAAGGCCGGCCATGTCACGTGCGCGGTGGAATCGTTGAAGTGCCATCTGGCTGAGTGGGCCGAAGTCACCGTCAATCGCACCGTCGTAGAAGCCGAGGTTTTTGAGCCGGGATTGCAGGCCCGAGTGGTCCGTGGTCGGGTTCTGGGCAGCCAGGTCCAGCGTCCATTCCCAGGGATGGTTGTCCGGACCGAACGGGAACACGGTCAGCCTGCCTTCGCGGGCCCCTTCGGGAAGTTCGTGTTGAAGGACGCCGTCCCCTGGAAGCACGCCATCGAAAACCTGGTCGCCGACGGACAACGAGTATGGCTTCCCGGCAAGCCCTTCAAGACCGAACTGCTGCGCGACACGCAGGCCGAACTGCTGTGGAAGGAGTGCAGTTCCCTTGGGCAGGTGCTCCGGGATGACGGGGTTGGTGTCGGCCCCCTTGAAAGGATGTTCACTGGCTTTGACTGTGAACTGGCCCGGGCAACTGAAGGTGATGTTGCCGCCCTCCAGCGTGATGGCGCTGTTGCCCGCCTGCAGCACGACTTTGGTTTGGGCCAGGACATCAATGCGCTGGTCCGTGGCAGTGAAGGTGAGGGCCTGTTCGGCCAGGAGCTCCAGTTCACCGTCGTTGGCCTGAAGACTCACCGGACCATTGGCCGCAATCAGGCGGACCGGGCCACCCTGCGCGAAAAGCGAAACATTGCCGCCGGATACCGTGGCAATGGTTTCACCCGCACTGGCATGCAGATCCTGCTGCACCGTCAGCCCCAGGTTCTGGCCTGCGTAGGCAATCGCACTCGCAGGCGTGGCCCACGCCATGTGATTGGGGGCTTCCGCCAGCAGCAATGGCTTTGCCAATCGCTCGACGGGCTGCTCGCCCGGGTTGCGGCCGTCGCCCGGCTTGAAGGCAGATTGACCGCCCACATCACCCTGGAAACGTCCCTGCGTCTGGGGATCGATCAATTCGCGCAACTTGCCGGTCTGCTGCCACGCACTGAGCCCTGGCACCTGCTGCTGTTGTAGGGTCTGCTGCATGGCTTCCAGACTGCGCTCGGCGCCCTTGAGCTGGGTGACGACACTGCCGTTGTCCATCACGGTGGACGCCGCGTTTTCATGTGCGCTGGCGGACAGCAACAGACCTTCGGCAGCGTGTACGTTGCTCCAGCCATGCGTGGCCAACTCGAATCCTTCGCCGCGCAGGGCGCCACGCGAAGTGTTCTGGTGCTCGATGAGATAGCCCAGTTCCAGCCGGCTGTCAGCCAGCGAACTATGCAACCGCGTGCGGAGTTGCCCCGGCGTATCGTCGACTACCCATTGCTGTGTCCCGCTACCATCGTGGGACGCCGTATGCAGCCCGCTGAGCACGCCGGGATGGTGCGCGGCTTCATCGGAGCCACCACCGAAAGGCGGCGGCACGCTGCCGTTGTAAAGCTGCCCGGTGATGCGAGGCTGATCGATGTCGCCATGCAGGAATTCGACCAGTACTTCACTGCCAATGCGTGGCAGGAAGGCTGTACCCCAGTTTGGGCCTGCGACCCATTCGGCGACAGCGACCCAGCTCCCGCTGGTGTGGTCGCCGGGTGCATGGCCGCTTTGCTTGCTGCCGGTATCGGTCAGCCCGCCGGCGTTGGGCGAGGGGCCACGCTGCCAACCGAACTGAATGCGAACCTGGTGTTCACGGTTGGGGCTGAGGGTTGCATCGGCGACGCCGACGACACGAGCAGACTGCGGGCCATGCAACGTCGGCCTGTCCTGCGGAAGCGGACGGACCGCCACCTTCGCATCGGTGGCCAGAAACCTGTTGCGGTAACTGCCGCGTTCAAGTTCAACACTGCCGAGCAGATCGGCAATGCCGTGCTCCAGGTTGTTGACGGCGACATGCTGGATGGCGAGCAGCTGGAAAGCCTGTCCTTCGTGCTGCGGGTGTTGGACCAGGCTGAAGACAGCCCCCGCCGCAAGGCTGCGTTCGCTGCCGTTGCCGGTGAACAGGCGCTGGGGAACACGCAGTGCATCCAACCGTGCCTGTGCATCGTCCTGCGCCCAGCGGGTTTCAGCAAAGCGCCCTGCGCGGGGCTGTACGTAGACTTCCAGCGGTGGCAAATCGCCGGCATCGGACTCGTGTTGCGCCGCGACTGCGTTCAATTTCTCGCTATGCCAGCTGGCAACGGTGCTGATGTTCGGCACAAGCTGCTGGCGTTCGGAGAAGCCGGTTATGCCGTCACTGCTTTCCGTTGCATGGGCACGGTGGAAGCGGACCGAGCCCAGCTCTGGTCTTTCGCTGGCTGGCTCGAAGATGACCAGCGTATGTGACGCGTCACCGCTCGATGACTGTTCGATCCGCCAGGCGAGGCCAGCCTCGGCAAGCAGGCGACTGACGAATGACCAATCCGTTTCACGATACTGGGTGGTGATTTCACGTGCGGGAAGGGCCGCCTTTACATCGAAACGGTAGTTGGCCTGCGGGTAGTCGGCGAAGATGGCTTCGCAGATGCCGCGCGTATCCATGTTCGGGAAAATGACGGCATTGCGGCGCAGCTCAAGCAATGCAGTCCATGGTTCGATGGTCAACTGGTAACGTGCCAGCCCGCCATCGCTTCCCAGCAGGGATGCCGCGGTGCACAGCCCATGCCATTGCCGCAGCGAGCCATCGGCGAGACGGAGTTGCAGGGTGAATGGCTGCTCCAGCCATGGATCGGTGTCCAGGTAGGCATCGGTGGACAGGCAATCAACCTGGAAGCATGTACGGCCGCAGACATTCTCTTCACCTTCAAACCGCTCTACCACCAGCCCGTCCTGCGGGCCCTGCAGGCGGATCAGACGATCCTGGTGGGAGGGTTCTGCAAGAGACGAAAGAAGCGCGGAGCTCGGGATATCCATATCGGCAGGCTCATGGGAGAGTGATCGTTATGTGGGCAGTTCGTTCCGGCATCTGCACCACATCGTTGTATGCAGCCATCTGCGACCGGGTTTCATGGCCCATGTACATGCGCAGCCCAAAGAAGGCCACGACACCGAAGCAGCCCACGAGTACGGCCGGCACCCACATCGGGATGACCCGGCGCAACTGGTGGCGGAAGCTGTCCGGCGGAAGCGCATGTGGTGCAAACCCATGGCGCTTGCCTTTCAGATAGACGATTTCATCGCCCAGGCGCGCCGTGAGGTACCCAAGCTTCTCCGTGCCTTCCAGTCGATACCTGCCTTCGAAACCCATCAACAGGCAGTAGTGGTAGACCTCCAGCGAAGGCAGGCGTGCGGCGCCCTGTCGACGCAGCTCTTCAAGCCGATCGAAGAAGTGTTCGCCGGCAAGGTGTTCACCGAACAGGCGCAATTGCAGCGGATTGCGTTCCCATACTTCATGCAATGGGGAGTGCTGCGACAGGATCGCTTCGTCGACGGCCGCGCAGAAGGCGTATTTGCCTGCATACACGTCTTCCGACGAGATCCCCAGGCGCATTGCGTTGCGTTCCACGCCGTCCAGAAATTTCTGCACGGTCTGCACGAATGCTTCCGCGTCGGTCGGCAATTGCCCGCGCTTCAGAAGCAACAGCAGATAGAAGCCATCGGACATGAGGCCCAACAGGCTCTGCGGGCTACCCGTTCTGGTGGCATCCGCCGGCGCCGTTGCCTGGGAGGTCAGCGATGGCATGGGGCCGGGAGTAGGGGGAAGAGGCGAGTTCATCATGAGGTCACCGCGACGAGTTCCATCTTCAGATCAGTGATGCCGGCGGGCACGTAGATCATCAGGGATTGGGACTTGAGCATGCGTTCGTACAGCGCGCTTCGCGCATCCAGTTCGAAGTAATGACTGCCCGGGCGTACGGGGATGGCGGCAGGTACCTGCGCTGCGTGCGTCAGCTTCACGCCAGGCAACGCGGACAGCACGCATTTTTCGACATCGTCCGGCGCACCCACCTTGAAACGTACCGGCACGCTTTGAATGAGTTCCTG
>RCUS01001240.1_pt1 | contig 13790 bp, 8 predicted proteins | sample 2166221 | NCBI WGS metagenome assembly RCUS01 (sample SAMN09932758, study PRJNA488358) | compost metagenome | isolation source: compost soil in cyclohexanecarboxylic | place: Germany: Experimental Botanical Garden | reverse complement strand
CGAGTAGCTTGCTGCGTAGCTCAGTGGAAAGCTTTGGATATTTCTGTTCGATGGTCGCAGCGATTTGAGCGACCTTGTCAGAGGATAGCTTTTGGCTTTTAGGAAGTGGTATCGACTGCGCCTGGCAGCCCGCCAGGACTAGTAATACGCAGAGGGGTAATATCGTTTTTCTTGCCACAGGACTCCTGCTGATCTATCAGAATTGTCTAATTGATTTTGTTTCTGCTTTCTGTCCGAAGTCTTTATTAGTTATTCGCTTGGTTTCAAGAGCTTTCGCCCGAAGCGCTATGCCCTATGTGCTGACCGATCCGTCGGCCAAGGTGTCGTGGAAGCCAGCCATGCTTGGCGTAAGGAAAACGTGTTGCTAGCAGCTCGTAAAAGTGGGCGGTTCGATAGCTTAGCTTAGGATGAGTGAGGTGTTTAAAAATAAAGGCGCTTTTTAGCACCTTTGCATTTAAAGTTAAAATGCTTTTTCTGACTGTATTGAACAGCGAAAACTTACCGTAGGGTGGTAATCTTTTTGTAGCGGCTCAACGCCCCAGCGGCGGACGGCGCTAGCAGTCGCAATTGTATCTTCTAGTACACTCGTACCTCGTCGAATTCGTTGGGTGCCCGTGTCTGGTCCCTGTGGATTTTCGATGGGTGAATACCGATAATAATCCTTATCGTACCAGTCATTTACCCAGTCCGTCGCATTGCCCGAAAGGTTGTAGATACCCAGTGGGTTAGGGACAAATCTATCCACAGGAAATGTATCCATCTCGTCGGGTTCTGGAAAGTTTCGACCGTAGTTTAAACTGCCGTTATCAGTGGGGAACACCACATGGCGGCCTCGATTTCGAGCAGCATATTCCCATTGTGCTTCAGTCGGTAGGTCTACGGCATAACCACTCAATTGGCCTAACCAGTTGCAGTAATATTTGGCCTCTTGCCAGCTTTTAGTGGGCGCGGGAAGATTTGCTTGAAAGAGATATTGTAGGTCTTTACGGCTTCTATATTCTGCATCGAATAGCGGCTTGCCGTGAACGGTAAAAAATAAATCGAAGTCCTGAAGTTTAACTTGGAATTTTGAAAGGTAGTAGCTGTTTAGTTTGACGGGGTGAACGAAGTCGTCATTTCCAAACATAGTGATGCGCCCCATCCGCTCTGGCTCTACCCCGCATGGCCACTCACATAAATTTGTAGGGTCATCATCATACGGCCAACCAAAATCCCCCATCTGAAATTCACCCCCTTCGACAAACACCATGTTGTCTAAAGACTGCACCACGGTGGCGAGTAGCTTGCTGCGTAGCTCAGTGGAAAGCTTTGGATATTTCTGTTCGATGGTTGCAGCAATCTGAGCGACCTTGTCCGAGGAAAGTTTTTGGCTTTTAGGAAGTGGAATCGATTGGGCCTGGCAGCCTACTAGCACTAGTAACGCGCAGAGGGGTAATGTGATTGTTCTTGCCACAGAATGTCCTTATGCATGTGAAGTGGGTGAATGCGTCGTTTCATTAACTTTAGCATGGCGCCTATGAATAAAATATTCAACCAACTTGTACTGGGCGCGATTTGTGTTGGCTGTATTGGTTTTTCGTATTTTCCATTTCAGATGATTCCCACTGATCTGTCAGAATTGTCTTTCTGGTTTTATATTGGCATTCGGTCTGAGATTTTTATTAGTTGTTTGCTTGGTTTCAAGAATTTCCGTCCGAAGCGATAGGCCCGATGGTCAATCAGCTGACCGATCCGTCGGCCAGTGTGTCGTGGAAGCCAAGCAATACTTGGTGTAAGGAGAAAGCTTTACTAGTGGGCTGTTTTATGGCTTGGCTTAGAAATAATGACGCGTTTAAAATGTGTTTTCTGGTTGTATTGAACAGCGAAAGCTCACAGTAGGGTAGTAATCCTTTTGTATCGGCTCAACGCCCCAGCGGCGGACAGTACTGGCGTTCAGTAGCGGGCCTTCTGCCACATAAGCACCTCGTCTAATTCGTTGGGTTCCCGTATCTGGACCTTGCGGATTATCGACAGGTGAAGAGTGGTAATAGTCTTTGTCGTACCAGTCATTGACCCAGTCCGTCGCATTACCCGAAAGGTTGTAGATTCCCAGCGGATTAGGGGCGAATCTATCGACTGGGAATGTGTCCAGTTCGCCGGGGGCGGGGAAATTTCGCCCGTAGTTTAAACTGCCATTATCAGTAGCAAACACCACGTGCTGGCCACGATTTCGAGCAGCATACTCCCATTGTGCTTCAGTCGGTAGATCCACGGCATGTCCACTCAATTGCCCTAGCCAGCCGCAGTAGTCCTTAGCCTCTTGCCAACTTTTAGTAGGCGCGGGAAGGTTTGGTTGAAAGAGATCCTGCAAATCTGCACGCCTTCTATACTCTGTGTCGAATAGTGGCTTGCCGTGAACAGTAAAAAATAAATCGAAGTCTTCAAGCTTGACTTGAAGTTTCGATAGGTAGTAACTGCTCAATTTAACAGGGTGAACGAAGTCGTCATCCCCAAACGGGGTGATACGCCCCATCCGCTCTGGCTCTACCCCGCATGGCCAGTCACATAAATTTGCAGGGTCATCATCATACGGCCATCCAAAATCCCCCATCTGAAATTCACCCCCTTCGACAAACACCATGTTGTCTAAGGACTGCACCACGGTGTTGAGTAGCTTGCCGCGTAGCTCGGTGGAAAGCTTTGGATATTTCTGTTCGATGGTTGCAGCAATCTGAGCGACCTTGTCCGGGGAAAGTTTTTGGCTTTTAGGCAGTGGTATCGATTGCGCTTGGCAGCCTGCCAGCAGCAGCGTGCAGAGAGGGAGTATGAATTTTCTTATCACCAGGATGTCCTTATGCATGTGAAGCAAAAAACGTTGATCGTCGCGTTTCAAATGCTCCAATATGGTTTCAGTGGCTAAGCTATTAAACCGAATTTGCTATGTCAATTCGGTTTTTGCAATGGCGCATCATTGCAAGTCAATCGGCTTCTATGCTCTCTCGTTGGGAAAAGTCCTACTCGTTTATCAGAATCGTCTGATTGGGTTTTTTTCCATATCTATTTAGGCTTCTTCGAGCCCGATGCTGATCTTATTTGCAGGGGCGGGTTGTCGGGTGTCTCCGTTGATTCAAGTATCTTGAAGGCCGGGGATTGTAAAAAATATTGATTTCCCTTCAATGAAAAAGCCAAGCGATGTCCTACTCAAATAAATTATCAACGCACTATTTTGAGCTCGCGAAGTCGGCTATTTGCAAACAGCGTTTTGCAGGTGAAGACGTTCGTTTTTCGAGCGAATTCGAAGCGTTGGAGCATGAGTTGGCTAAAGCTCAATCCATGCATGAGAGCGGGCAGACCGATTGGCTGAAAGTGCAGGAAATTGCTGAAGGGGTGCTCCGGACCCAGTCCAAGGATTTGCGGGTTGCAGCGTGGTTGACCTGGGCGCTGTACCAGTGTGAGCAATTCTCCGGCCTGGTAGCGGGCATGGCGATCTTGCATTACCTGTGCGACCAGCATTGGGCCGAGGTTCACCCTGTCAAACTGCGAACACGTGCCGCTGCCATCGGCTGGCTGGTGCCTCGTCTTGAACAGGTGCTGGCCGACAACGTCGCGATCAAGGGGCAGTTGCCGCTGTTTCGTCGCTTGGTGGAACACCTGGATGGCCTTGAAGCCGCGTTCACCGAGCACATGGGTGATGATGCGCCGCTGCTGTTGCCGGTGTGTCGGCGCTTGAAAACCATGGTTCAACGTGCTGCCGATAACCAGCCGGAACCGGGTGTCGTGGGTGCGGCAGTGGCGCAGGTTAAACAGGTCGCAGCCCAGTTGCTCACGCCTGGCGCGCCTATCGACAACGAGAAGGAAGCCCAGCGGGCCTTGCGTACCTTGCAGGAAAACGCTCGTCCGCTCAACGCCTGGTGGCTTAAGCAGAACGCTATCGATGCGCGTGCGCTGCGCTTGAACCGCACGATGCTGTGGCTGCCCATTGACGCCATTCCCGAGCGCAATGCCGAACAGATCACCGCATTGCGCGGGCTGCCGGCCGACAAGCTGAAAATCTTCCAGGAGCGCTTTGCCAATGGACAGTATGCCGATCTGTTGGTGGAGCTCGAAGCCAGTCTGGCCAGGGCACCTTTCTGGTTCGACGGCCAGCGTCTGGTCTGGGAGTGCTTGCAGGGCTTGAACGCCGATCAAGCGATGCGCGAAGTGGAATTTCACTTCGCCCTGTTGCTACAGCGACTGCCGGGTGTCATCGAGCTGCATTTTCACGATGGCACGCCTTTCGCCGATCCGTCCACCCGCGGCTGGATCAGCGCTCAGGTCATGCCCCATCTGCAAAGCGCTAGCGCGCCGCGCAAGGTCGAAGGCACTGCCGCCCAGCCGGCGTGGGAGGAAGCCCTCGACGCTGCGTTGCCGATCCTGCGTAAAGATGGCCTCAAGGTTGCCGTGCAGTTCCTCAAGCAAGGGTTGAACAGCGCCCGCGGCGCACGTGCACGATTTCTCTGGCAGTTCAGCCTGGCCCGCTTGTGTTTCATGGCCAAAAAATACGAACTGGCCAAGACCCAGCTCGAAATCCTCGATCAAGAATTACAGGGCTCGGGCCTAGATGCCTGGGAGCCTGACCTTGCCCTGGAAGTGCTGCACCTGCTGCATAACTGCTGTGAGTTGTTGCCGCAGAACCACGCAGTGCGCGAACGCAAGGATGAGATTTATCGCAGGCTGTGCCACCTCGATCTCGAAGTGGTACTCGAATAGGCCCCTGGGCCAACAATCGCAAGGAAAAATGTCATGGCCAAAGAAGGCTCGGTAGCCCCCAAGGAACGCATCAACGTCACTTTCAAGCCCGCTACAGGCGCAGCTCACGAGGAGATTGAGCTGCCGTTGAAGCTATTGGCAATCGGTGATTACACCCAGCGCGCAGACGAGCGCAAGGTAGAAGACCGAAAGCCGATCAGCATCGACAAGGTGACCTTCGACGAAGTGCTCGCCAAGCAGGAACTGAGCTTGACCCTGAGCGTGCCCAACCGACTGCAGGAGGAGGGTGATACCGAAGAGCTGGCGGTCACGCTGCAGGTCAATTCGATGAAGGACTTCAACCCGGCCAGCCTGGTCGAGCAAGTGCCTGAGCTGAAAAAGCTGATGGAGTTGCGCGACGCATTGGTAGCCCTGAAGGGGCCGCTGGGTAACGCCCCTGCATTTCGCAAAGCCATCGAAGGCGTACTCGCCGACGACGAATCACGTGGTCGTGTGCTCGGCGAGCTGGGCCTGAACGCCGCAGCCCCAGAAGCCTGAGCCCTCCACCCGCCAAGGAAGCCAACGCAATGAGCACCCGCGCAGCACAACAGAACAGCAATCAAAGCGCCGAATACAGCATTCTCGACAGCATCATCGCCGAAACTCGCCTGACCCCGGATGACGAAGCCTATGGCATCGCCAAACGCGGTGTATCGGCCTTTATCGAAGAGCTGCTCAAGCCACAAAACAGCGGCGAGCCGGTCAAGAAGGCCATGGTTGACCGCATGATCGCCGAGATCGATGCAAAGCTCAGCCGTCAAATGGACGAAATCCTTCACCACGAACATTTCCAGTCCTTGGAATCAGCCTGGCGCGGCCTGCAGTTGCTGGTTGACCGCACCAACTTCCGTGAAAATATCAAGATCGAAATTCTCAACGTTTCCAAGCAGGACTTGTTGGACGATTTTGAAGATTCGCCAGAAGTGATGCAGGCCGGGCTGTACAAGCATATCTATACCGCTGAATACGGTCAGTTCGGTGGTCAGCCGGTCGGCGCAATCATCGCCAACTATTTCATGTCGCCAAGCTCACCTGACGTGAAGCTGATGCAGTATGTATCCAGCGTTGCGTGCATGTCCCATGCACCGTTCATTGCCGCTGCCGGTCCGAAGTTCTTTGGCCTGGAAAGCTTCACTGGCCTGCCGGACCTGAAGGACCTGAAGGATCACTTCGAGGGGCCGCAGTTCACTAAATGGCAGAGTTTCCGCGAATCGGAAGACGCTCGCTACATTGGTTTGACCGTACCGCGTTTCCTCCTGCGTAACCCGTACGATCCGGAAGAGAACCCGGTCAAGTCCTTTGTCTACAAGGAAACCGTTGCCAACAGCCACGAGCACTACCTGTGGGGTAACACCGCCTACGCGTTCGGGACCAAGCTGACTGACAGTTTCGCCAAGTTTCGCTGGTGCCCGAACATCATCGGCCCGCAGAGCGGCGGTGCCGTAGAAGACCTGCCTCTGCACCATTTCGAAAGCATGGGCGAAATCGAAACCAAGATTCCGACCGAAGTTCTGGTCAGCGACCGTCGCGAATATGAACTGGCTGAGGAAGGTTTCATTTCCCTGACCATGCGCAAAGGCAGTGACAACGCGGCGTTCTTCTCGGCCAGTTCAGTGCAGAAGCCGAAGTTCTTCGGCATCAGTGCCGAAGGCAAGACCGCAGAGCTGAACTACAAGCTCGGTACTCAACTGCCGTACATGATGATTGTCAACCGCCTGGCTCACTACCTGAAAGTGCTGCAGCGCGAGCAGCTTGGTTCGTGGAAAGAGCGTACCGATCTCGAGCTGGAACTCAATAAGTGGATACGTCAGTACGTTGCCGACCAGGAGAACCCGAGTGCCGAAGTACGTGGCCGACGTCCGTTGCGCGCTGCGCAGGTCATCGTCAGTGATGTGGAAGGTGAGCCAGGCTGGTATCGCGTCAGCCTGAACGTACGGCCACACTTCAAGTACATGGGCGCCGATTTCACCCTGTCGCTAGTGGGGAAGCTGGATAAAGAGTAACCCGGTGATGACTGGATACGGCAGCCTTTTCGAACGCTTGAGTGGCGAAGCCGGCAAACGTGCCGGCTGGAGCCGAGAGGCGTGCGCCATGACATCGGTGACAGCCCATCTGAGCAAGATGCTAAGCACCCGGGCGGGCAGCGTGCAAACGCTGTCCGATTATGGGCTGCCGGATCTGAACGACATGCGCCTGAGTCTGCACGATGCCCTGAGCCAGGCGCGGCTGGCCATTGAAAACTTCATCGAAGCCTATGAACCGCGCCTGAGCAATGTGCGTGTCGTTGCCCAGCCACGTGACCACGATCAGCTTCGTTTGTCTTTCAGCATCGAAGGCCTGCTGCAGGTTGAGGGATTCAAACGCCAGGTCAGTTTCATTGCGTGCTTGGATGCTAGCGGCCAGGTCAAGGTCATTTAAGTCAACGACGATAGCGGCCAACACCGAAGTCCGCTATTGCGATGGCTACTTATTTCACAACATTTACACCCACGAAAAGCAGGGAGCTGCGAGTGTCCTTCAACCACTACTACCAAAGCGAACTTACTGCGCTACGCCAGCTGGGTAGCCGTTTCGCTGAGCGTAGCCCAGCGTTGGCGCCGTTTCTCGGTCAGGCGGGACGAGATCCGGATGTGGAGCGCTTGCTTGAAGGTTTCGCCTTCCTGACTGGCCGCCTGCGACAGAAGCTTGATGATGAGCTGCCTGAACTGAGCCACTCGCTGATGCACCTGTTGTGGCCCAACTACATGCGCCCGTTGCCAGCGTTCAGCATCCTCCAGTTCGACCCGCTGGAACAGTCCGGGCCGGCCTTGCGCGTGGCGCGTGAAACGCCGGTGCAGAGCACGCTCATCGATGACGTGCAGTGCCGTTTCCGTACCTGCTACGCGACGGACGTCTTGCCGTTGAAGCTGGCGGCGTTGAACTACTCGGTGAAAGGCGACGGTGCATTGCTGTGCTTGCGCCTGGAGATGGGGTGCGATGGCCATCTGGGTGAGCTGGACCTGAGCCGTCTGCGCCTACACCTTGCTGGCGAGCGCTACATCAGCCAGATGCTTTACCTCAGCCTGTTGCGCAACCTCGAAGGGATTGAGCTGGTACCACTGGACGGGGAGGGTGAGCCCGTGTTGGGCGTCAGCGGCCATGCCTTGTCGTTCAAGCTGCCCGGCAGTCGCGTGCAGCCAGTGGGTTTTGCCGAGGAGGAGGCGTTGATCCCGTACCCGCTGAACACCTTCCGCGGCTATCGCTATCTCCAGGAGTATTTTGCCTTCCAGGACAAGTTCCTGTTTGTCGACCTGAACGGCTTGGATCTACTCAACTCCCTGCCGGAGGACACCCTCAAGCAGATGCACGGTCTGGAGGTGCGTTTCGACATTCGCAAAAGTGGTATCCAGCGTCTGCGACCGACGCTGGACAACGTGAAACTGTATTGCACGCCGATCGTCAATCTATTCAAGGTTGACGCGCTGCCGATCCGCCTCGATGGCAAGCAAGACGAGTACCTGCTGCTGCCGGCTGAGTACGACCTGAAAACATGTGGCGTGTTTTCCGTGGAAGCGGTGACCGGTTGGCGGCCGGGCGGTCTGGGTTATCAGGAATATGTACCGTTCGAATCCTTTGAACATGACCCAAGTTTCGATGTTGCGGGAGACCGCCCGCACTACAGCATCCGCCAACGTTCCTCGTTGCTGCATGAGGGCCTGGACACCTACTTGAGCTTTGGCATCCGCCACACCGAAGCCGCTGAAACCCTGTCCATCGAGCTGACCTGCACCAATCAGAACCTGCCGCGCCGACTCGAGTCCGGCCAGATCAACCAGCGGTGTGAGCAAACCCCGGAGTTCCTTACCTTCCGCAACATCACCCCGGTGACCTCGAGTTACGCACCACCGCTCAATCGTGACTTCCTGTGGAAGCTGATAAGCAACATGTCGCTCAACTATTTGTCACTGGCCAATGTTGATGCACTCAAGGTGATTCTCGAAACCTATGACTTGCCGCGCTACTACGACCAGCAACTGGAAAAGGTCAGTAAGCGCCTCTTGGACGGGCTCAAGTCAATCCGCCATGAACATGTCGACCGGCTGCATAGGGGCCTGCCGCTGCGCGGTTTGCGCACCGAGCTGACCATCGACCCGCAAGGTTATATCGGTGAGGGCGACTTGTTTGTCTTCGCCTCGGTTCTCAACGAGTTTTTCGCGCTTTACGCCAGTCTCAACTCGTATCACGAGCTGAGGGTAAAAAGTACGCAAGGAGAGGTGTACCAATGGACACCACGAATGGGTCTTCAGCCCCTGCTTTAAACGGGTTGACTCGGGTCATCCGCGAGTACTCGTTGTTTCAGGCCGTGCTGCTGGTGATGGATCGGCTGCGTGAGTCACATCCAGGTCTGAGTGAAGAGGATCTCTACGAGCAGTTGGAGTTCCAGGGCAATCCGAGCCTGGGTTTCCCTGGTAGCGATGTCGATCGCGTGGAGTTCTTCGAGGAGCATGGGCAGGTACGTGCGCGCCTGCGTTTTAACCTGATCGGGCTGTTCGGCTCTGGCTCGCCGCTGCCGGCGTTTTACGCAGAACAAGCCCTGGGTGACAGCGAAGACGGTAACCCGACGCGTACCTTTCTTGACCTGTTCCATCATCGCTTGCAGCGGTTGATGTTGCCGATCTGGCGAAAGTACCGCTATCGCGCCAGCTTCAAGAGCGGCGCGCTCGACCCGTTTTCTGCCCAGCTGTTTGCCTTGATAGGCCTCGGTGGCGAAGAAATACGCAAGGCCGGCGAACTGAACTGGAAGCGTCTGCTGCCGTACCTCGGCTTGCTCAGCCTGCGAGCTCACTCGGCGGCGCTGATCGAGGCCGTGCTGCGTTACTACTTCAAGCATGCCGAGCTGGTGATCGAGCAGTGCATCGAGCGCCGGGTGCAGATTCTCCAAGAACAACGCAACCAGTTGGGGCGTGCCAATAGCCAGTTCGGCGAAGACTTGGTGCTGGGCGAGCGGGTGCGCGACCGCAGCGGCAAGTTCCGCATCCATATCTACCAGCTCGACTGGCAACGCTTCCATGAATTTTTGCCGATCGGTTTCGGCTACCAGCCGCTGTGCGCGCTGGTGCGGTTCACCTTGCGTGACCCGCTTGACTACGACATTCGCCTGGTTCTGCGCCAGGAAGAAATCCGTGAACTGTGCATCGGTGAGCAGAACACCTGTCGCCTCGGGTGGACCAGTTGGCTCGGCCGTGAGCACGCGGACGGTGTGGTGACCCTCGGCAGCAAAATTCGTTAAGGACAGATGATCATGATCAATGTAGACCTGCAGCAACTGATCCAGGCGTTGGACGCCGACACTCGCCGAGACCTGGAGCGCTGCGCCGAACGTTGCGTCGCCCGGGGCGGCAGCAAGATCCTCATCGAGGACCTGCTGCTGGGCTTGTTGGAGCGCCCGCAAGGGCTGCTCGCACGTGCGTTGCAGGATGCCGAAGTGGATGTCGGCGAGTTGAGCGCGGCGTTGCAGCCACAGGTCGAGCACAGCGCCTCGCGCAACCCGGTGTTCGCTCCGGAGTTGGTGCAGTGGCTGCAGGATGCGTTGTTGGTGGCCAACCTCGAACTGGGTCAGACTCAGGTAGAGCAGGCCGCCCTGATCCTCGCGTTACTGCGCAACCCGATGCGTTACGCCGGAAGCCGTTACCAGGCGCTGCTGGCCAAGTTGAACAGCGAGCGCCTGAAGGATTTCGCCCTGTCGCAGAAGGAGGAGCCGGCCAACGCTAACCCGTCGGTGCCTGGCGAATCATTGTTGCCGCGTTTCACCCACAACCTGACCCAGCAGGCCCGCGAGGGCAAACTCGATCCGGTGCTATGTCGTGATGACGCGATACGCCAGATGGTCGACATCCTCGCCCGGCGGCGTAAGAACAACCCGATTGTGGTCGGCGAAGCCGGCGTTGGTAAAACTGCGGTGGTCGAAGGCCTCGCTTCGCGGATCGCTGCCGGTGAAGTGCCGCAGGTGCTCAAGGATGTTGAGCTGCTGTCGCTGGACATGGGCCTGCTGCAGGCGGGCGCCAGTGTGAAGGGCGAGTTCGAGCGTCGTCTCAAGGGCGTGATCGATGAGGTCAAGGCCTCGCCGAAGCCGATCATTCTGTTTATCGACGAAGCCCACACCCTGATCGGCGCGGGCGGTAATGCTGGCGGTTCCGACGCGGCCAACCTGCTCAAACCGGCACTGGCCCGTGGCGAGCTGTGCACCATCGCCGCCACCACCTGGGCTGAGTACAAGAAGTACTTCGAGAAAGACCCGGCCTTGGCCCGCCGCTTCCAACCGGTGCAATTGCACGAACCGACGGTCAATGAGGCGGTGACCATCCTGCGTGGCCTGGCCCAGGTCTACGAAAAGAGTCACGGTATTTACCTGCGCGATGATGCAGTGGTGGCTGCGGCTGAATTGTCAGCCCGTTACCTGGCTGGGCGTCAGCTGCCAGACAAGGCGGTGGATGTCCTCGACACCGCCTGTGCCCGGGTGCGGATCAGCCTGGCGGCAGCGCCGCAAAGCCTGGAACGCCTGCGTGGCGAGCTGGCCGAGGGCGGCCGTCAGCGTCAGGCGCTGCGCCGCGATGCCGAGGCCGGTTTGGCGATTGACCAGCAAGTGCTGGACGCGCTGGAAACCCGCCTGGCTGAAGCTGAGGCTGAGCAGCACGTCATGGAAGCCTTGTGGGGTGAGCAGCGGGCCCTGGCCCAGCGTCTGCTCGAGCTGCGCCAGCAGCTGGCCAAGGCCCGCGAAGCGGCGGCGGTCGAAACCGTCGTTGCCGACGTGGAGGAGGGGGGCTGCGTCGAAGCGCTGGAAGCCGAGCTCAGCGAAACCCATCGCGCGCTGACCGATGCCCAGCGTCAGGAGCGTCTGGTCAGTTTCGAAGTCTGCCCACGTCTGGTGGCCGAAGTGATCAGTGCCTGGACCGGTGTACCGCTGGAGCAGCTGGCTCGTGAACACAACGCCAAGGTGGCGAGCTTTGCCACCGACCTGCGCCTGCGTATTCGTGCGCAGGAACAGGCCGTGCATGCGCTGGACCGTTCCATGCGCGCCACCGCCGCGGGCCTGAACAAGCCGGATGCACCGGTGGGGGTATTCCTGCTGGTGGGGCCCAGCGGCGTCGGTAAAACCGAAACCGCGTTGGCCCTGGCTGACTTGCTGTACGGCGGTGATCGCTTCATCACCACCATCAATATGTCCGAGTTCCAGGAGAAGCACACCGTGTCACGCCTGATCGGCGCGCCGCCGGGCTACGTGGGTTACGGCGAAGGCGGCATGCTTACCGAAGCCGTGCGACAAAAACCCTATTCGGTTGTGCTGCTCGACGAAGTCGAAAAGGCCGACCCGGATGTGCTTAACCTGTTCTATCAGATCTTTGATAAAGGCGTGGCCAACGATGGCGAAGGGCGTGAAATCGACTTTCGCAACACCTTGATCTTGATGACCTCGAACCTGGCCAGTGACTGCATCAGCGCACTGTGCGAGAACGGCGAGCGGCCAAGCGCTGAGACCCTGGAAAAAACCATCCGCCCGATACTCAGCAAGCATTTCAAACCGGCGTTGCTGGCACGCATGCGCGTGGTGCCCTATTACCCATTGGGCGGCCCGGCAATGCGCGAGCTGATCGAAATCAAGCTGGCTCGTCTGGGCGAGCGTTTGAACCGTCGCCAACTGGATTTCAGTTACTGCCAGAATCTGGTCGGTCACCTGGCCGAGCGCTGCACTCAGAACGATAGCGGCGCGCGCCTGATTGACCACTTGCTCGATTTGCACGTCTTGCCGTTGGTGGCCGACCGTCTACTCGACGCCATGGCTACTGGCGAGCACCTCAAGCGCGTGTACGCGACGCTCGACAGTAGCGGCGGCGTGACCTGCGAGTTCGCCTGAGGTGGGTGTGATGTTCACCCTGGTACCGCAACCGCTGGTCTACGCCGAGGCGCTGCTGGCGCATTTCGCCAGCCTTTCACGGGCGGCCGACGCTGCCACGCTGCTGGGCGACTTCGTGCGGGCGGTAGCCGGGCTCAGTGGTTGCGAACTGAGTCAACTGTACCTGCTGGATGCCACACATGTTCGGCTGGGTCTGAGCGCCGAATGTTTGGGCGGCATCCTGCAACCGCAGGAAGCGACGAGTCTGCCAGTGGATTACAACGGTGAGCAACTGCTGCAATTCGCCTTATGTCAGAACCGTGTAGTGAGCTTGGTGGGGCTGAATGACAGCCTCCACGAAACCAGTTTCCTGCCGGCTCAGGACATGCCCTGGCACTCGTTGTTGTGCATACCGTTGGTGAACACGCAAAAATCCGTCGAGGGCCTGTTGTTGTGCGCCAGTCGCGAACCGGTCGACCTTCAGGGCTTCGCCGACTCCATGGCCCAGCTGGGCGCCTTTGTGCTCGGGCAATTGCACCTGCTACAACGCCTGCGCCCTACGGTGGACGACGTGGCGCCCGTGGCCAGCGTCTTGGTCAGCGCCAGCGGTTACGGGCTGATCGGCAGAAGCACGGCGATGCGCCAGACCTACCAGTTGATCAGCAAAGTGCTGCATAGCCCCTATACCGTATTGCTGCGCGGCGAAACCGGTACCGGTAAGGAAGTGGTGGCGCGGGCCATCCATGACTATGGTCCGCGACGCTCCCAGGCGTTCATCGTGCAGAACTGCGCGGCGTTTCCGGAGAACTTGCTGGAAAGCGAACTGTTCGGCTACCGCAAGGGCGCCTTCACTGGCGCCGATCGCGACCGCGCCGGGCTATTCGACGCGGCCAATGGCGGCACACTGTTGCTGGACGAAATCGGTGACATGCCGCTGTCCCTGCAAGCCAAGCTGTTGCGTGTGTTGCAGGAGGGAGAGATTCGCCCGCTGGGCTCCAACGATACCCACACGATCGACGTGCGCATCATCGCCGCAACCCACCGCGATTTGGCTGCTCTGGTCAGCGAAGGCAAGTTCCGAGAGGACCTGTACTACCGCCTGGCGCAGTTTCCGATCGAATTGCCGGCCCTGCGTCAGCGCGAAGGCGACGTC
>RCUS01001238.1_pt1 | contig 13799 bp, 6 predicted proteins | sample 2166221 | NCBI WGS metagenome assembly RCUS01 (sample SAMN09932758, study PRJNA488358) | compost metagenome | isolation source: compost soil in cyclohexanecarboxylic | place: Germany: Experimental Botanical Garden | reverse complement strand
TTGAGCATGAAATCGCGGCATGGCGTGATCCAGCTTTGCAGGCCGAAATTGCCCGTGTTCTTGTGCGAGGTGCATGCCAGGCCGGGAATGCTGTCAGCCGTGATGGGGGACGCCAGGCCGCCTTGCACGTTCTTTTCGCGGATCGATTCAGCCTTGCGCTTGGCCATGCGCACGCCGGTGGAAAACTCGCGGAAGAAGCCCGTGCTGTCCATGTCATAGATGGCGTCGGCGCGCCAGTCGGTCGAGCTGCCTTCGTCGTGGCTGTGGTTATCGTAGAAGCCCAGCAGCGTGTAGTTCTTCGGATCGGCCATGTCGTAGCCGGGGTAGCTGATCTGCGCGCCGCCGTTCACATTCGTGCTGCCGACCACGCTGGTCGGATGGGCGAGGAAGTCGAGGATGGGGAATTCGCGTTCGAAGTTGCTGACCGTGCGCGCCAGTTCCGTCGTCACGCGCAATTGCGGCGTGACATCCCAGCGCGCGCCGATGGCGCCTTGCGAACCGATCGAGCGGTCGCGCCGCGCCTGGGTCGAACCGAGGGTGAATGGCGACCATGGGCCGTCGATCTTGCCGACGGTGCCGGCCTGGTTGGTGCCGGGGATCAGGCTGATGTCCGGATTCTGACCCCATGGCAGCGAGCCGACGAAGAACTGGCTGTCGAACGCATGCTTGATCAGGGTCGACATGCCTTCGGCGTAGATTTCCACCTGCGAGTTCGGGCGCCACTGGAAGGCGGCGTTGGCGGCGTAGCGCTTGCGGTCGCCGACGGTGGGAATCATGCCGACGGAATCGGGCCCCGTGATGTTGCCCGCTTCCGGACGCGCCACCGGTTCGGCGTTCCAGATCGTCTCGTCATAGTATTTGCTGCGCTGGTAGGACAGGCCGACCAGGGCGCCGATTTCGCCGTACTGCGTTTTCCAGCGGTTCGAAACCATGCCGCTGACGTTCGGATCGGTGGAGCCGGATTTGTCGCGGTGCTCGACGCGCGTGTTCACCGACGAGGTGAAACCCTTGAAGTCGAACGGGCGGTTGGTGCGCACGTCGATCACGCCGGCCGTGCCGCCCTCGACCATGTCGGCGCCCTGCGATTTGTACACGTCCACGCGCTGCAGCATGGCCGTCGGAATGTCGGCCAGGTACAGGCTGCGGCCCACCGAGGTAAACATCTCGCGGCCGTTGAGCAGGGTTACCACGCCGGGCAAGCCGCGGATGATGACGCCGCCCGCTTCGCCGCCTTCGCGGCGCACCTGCACGCCCGTCACGCGGCCGAGGATTTCAGCGACGTTCTTGTCGGGGAATTTGCCGATTTCGTCGGCGACGATGGAGTCGACCACCTGGTCGTTGTTCTTCTTGATCGTCTGCGCGCTTTGCGCCGCGCGGCGCACGCCGGTGACGGCCACCACGGCCATGCCCGATGTATCGGCTGGCGCTTCGGCCGCCACTTCCGGCGCCGCCGCCTGCGTGCTTTCCAAGGTGGCCGGTTCGACGGCGGGCGCCTGCTGCGCCCAGACGGACGCGCTGCTCAGCAGCCCGGCGCCGGCCAGCGCGGCCACCGTGGCCTTCAAGGTCAAGCGTGTGTTTTGCCGGGACGTGGGGGTGCCCGTTGCTATCCATTGGTTCATCTTGTCTCCACCTGTATTTTAGTTATGTTGAGAACGCTGCGGCAGCCGCCGCCAGAGCTGAAACTTGCTCAAGAATCATGGTATGGGGAATGACTTTGCCCCACAAATCACTTCTTTTGCGATGTCAATATCAATTCCGGTATCCCTGCTGCATTCATGCGCCCTAGCGGCAGGCGCGCGAACGTCACGCTGGCGCGCCAGCGTTGCAAGGTCTCCACAGGGCTGAAAAATAGTTTTGTATTTTTTGCGGCTGGCCGCGTTGAGGTGGTGATGCAGCGGCGCCAACGACGCGCGCCGCCATCCCACTCACTGAAAGGATCACACCATGACCACACTCACCACCGTCGCCACTACCGCCACCGCCACCGGGTTTCTGCTGCAGCACCTGCGTGCCGAGGGCTACCAGGCGCAGACCGACAGCGATGGCGATATCGTTTTCCGCTTCGAGGGCATGGGCTATGTGCTTTGCCTGGACGCCGACGACATCCAGTTTGGCAAGCTGCTGCTGCCGAATGTCTGGCCGATCGAGTCGCCGCAGGAGCAGCAGCGCGTGCTGGTGGCGCTCGATGAAGTGAACCGCCGCATCAAGCTGGTGAAGGGCCATGTGGTGCGTGGCCAGGTGTGGTTCTGCATCGAGATGCTGCTGCTCGAGCCGCAGCACTGGACGCATTTCCTGGCGCGCGCCACGCGCTCGCTGGCGCATGCGGCTTCTCTGTTCGCCAGCGAAATGCACGCCAGCGCCGAGTAACTTTTACGCGACGCAGGCGGCGGCCGTTTGTGCCAGCCATGCCGCCAGCTGCGCCTGCGGCATGGGGCGGGCGAAGTAATAGCCTTGCAGTTCGTCGCAGCCGGCGTGGCGCAGCACGGCGGCATCGGCCGCGCTTTCCACGCCTTCGGCCGTCACCGTCAGGCCCAGGGTGTGACCGAGGCCGATGATGGCCTTGGTCACGGCCAGGTTCTGCGGCGAATTGTGGATGTTCTGCACGAAGCTCATGTCGATCTTCAGCTTGTCGAGCGGGAAGCGGCACAGGTAGTTCAGGCTTGAATAGCCGGTGCCGAAATCGTCGATCGAGATGGCAAAACCCAACGCCTTGATCGCCTGCAAGGTGGCGACGGTGTCGTCCACGTGCTCCATCAGGATCGATTCCGTCAGCTCGAATTCAATCCGGCCCGGCGCGATGTCAAACTCGCGCAGCACCTCGCGCAAGGTGGCCGCCAGGCTGCCGTTTTTCAGCTGGATGGCCGACAGGTTGACCGATACGCCGATATCGCCCACGCCCGCCGCGCGCCAGGCCGCGTGCTGGCGGCATGCTTCGCGAATGACCCAGGCGCCGATCGCCACGATCAGGCCCGTTTCCTCGGCCAGGGGAATGAAGCTGTCGGGCGCGATCAGGCCGCGCTGCGGATGCTGCCAGCGGATCAGGCTTTCCACGCCGTGCAGCTGGCCGCTGTGCGCATCGACGCGCGGCTGGTAGTACAGCACCAGTTCGTGGCGCTCGATGGCATGGCGCAAATCGCTTTCCAGGTGCAGCTGCTGCAACTGCTGTGCTTCCATCTGCGGCGTGAACATGCGCGCATGGTCGCGCCCACCGCTCTTGGCCTGGTACATGGCCGCGTCGGCGTGGCGCATCAGGGTATCCATGTCGTTGCCATGGTCGGGGTAGATGGCCACCCCCACGCTGCACGAGACATGCAGTTCATGGCCTTCCACCTGGTGCGGCTCGCGCATGGCGGGGATCAGCCGCGTGTCGAGCAGGGCGCCGATGGATGCGGCATCGCCGATGCCGTTGAGGATGACGACGAATTCATCGCCACCGAGGCGGCTGACGGTGTCGCCTTCGCGCACCAGCTGCAGCAGGCGTGCCGACACCGATTGCAGCAGCGCGTCGCCCACATGGTGGCCCAGGGCGTCGTTGACGCTCTTGAAACGGTCCAGGTCGACGAACAGCACGCCCACCTTCTCGCCACTGCGGCGCGCCTGCGCGATGGCGGCGGCCAGGCGCAGCTTCGACACGTGGCGGTTCGCCAGTCCCGTCAGCGCGTCATGGTGGGCCATGTGCTCGATCTGCCGCTCGCTGGCTTTGCGTTCGCTGATGTCGAGCGAACTGGCGATGAAGTGCGTGGTGACGCCATCGAGGTCGCGCACGGCATTCATCACCAGCCAGGCGGGATACGCTTCGAGCGACTTGCGCTGTATCCAGATCTCTCCCTGCCAGTAGCCGCGCCGCGCCAGGGTCTGGCGCAGGCTGTCGAGCTGTTCTTGGCTGTTTTTCGGCGACAGCAAAAAGGCCGGGCGCTTGCCGATCAGTTCCACCATGTCGTACAGCGCATGGCGGCGGAATGCCTGGTTGACGGTGATGATGCGCATGTCGGCATCCATCACGATCAGGCTTTCGGCCGAGGCCTCGAAGACCTTGGCCCACAGTTCCAGGCGCGACTCCATCAGCTTCATCTTGTTGATCGGCGTGAAGGTCGACAGCACGGCGCGCTGGCCCTGATAGTCGATCAGGCGCGCCGAGATCAAGGCCCAGGTGGGCGTGCCGCCGCCGCTCCAGCACACCTCGAATTCATCGACGGCGCCCAGGTCGCTCAGGCGCTGGAAGAAGCGCGAGCGCGCCGGCGCGCTCATGCCGCCCACCCACGGGTCGAGTTCCAGGCCGCCTTGCCACGCGTGCGCGGCCTGGTTGGCGTGCAGCACGCGGTGGTGCGGGATCGAAGTGACCATCAGCGGAATGGGAATGGCGTCGACCAGCTGGCGCTGCGCGTCGGCCGCACTGGCGCGCGCCACCAGGTCCTGCTGCGCCACGCGCTGAAAATCGAGCTGCTGCAGCATGGTGTTGAAGGCGCTGACCAGGCGTCCCGTTTCATCCTCGCTGTCCCAGACGGCGCGCAGGCTATGGTCGCCCGTTTCGCGCACGTCCTGCGCCACGCGCGCCAGGCGGCGGATGGGCAGGGCGATCTGGCGCGCGACAAAAAACACCAGCCCCAATATCATCACCAGCAGCAGCACGGCCGTGCCCAGGTGCAGCCACATGCGCGTAAAAAAGCCATCCACGCGCAGCTGGATCAGGCGCTGCAATTCTTTGGCCGTGTCGCGCCATGCCAGGCGCAGCGCGGCGAGCGCCACTGCATCGCGGCGCAGCAGTTCCTGCCTGCCGGCGGGATTGGCCTGCGTGCCGGCCAGCGCCTGGGTGCTGGCGCGGAACTGTGCGATGGCTTGCCGCAGCGCCATGCGCGAAGCGTCCAGGTGCTGGCGCAGCAGTGGCGTGCTGGCCTCGAACGCTTCCGTGTAGTCGCTGCCGATGCCGCCCATGGTGGCGTCCATGCGCCCTTCGAGGATCAGGAACTGCGTCTGCATGCGCTGGCGCTGCGCGCCTTCGGCCGTGGCCAGCTGCAGCGCCAGGTCGCGCGTGCTGTTGATCACTTCCAGCAGCTCGGGAAAGCGCAGGATCACCAGCGACATGGTGTAGTAGCTGTCGAGGTCAGGGTCGAGGATCAGGTTGGACTGGTTGCCCACGCGCGTGAGTAGTTCGCGTCCGGCGGCGAAGGCGGGCGATGGCCCGATGCCGTCATGCGCTGGCGGAGCGCCGGCCTGGCGCAGCAGGACGGAAAACTCCCCGCTCAATTGCGCGCTGCGCATGCCCGTGCCGAACCGGCGCTCGGCCTGCTCGATGGCGGCGGCCGAGCGGGCGGCATCGGCGGGTTCGCGCGTCAGCGGCAGCAGGGCGTCGCGGATCACGGCGATGTAATCGTTGCCCGCCATCTCCTTGCGCGAGAAGTCGATGGCCAGGTATTTTTCGTTGATGAGGATGCCGGAAATGAAAATCACGGCGGACAAATCGAGCAAATAGATCAAGGCCAGTTTGCGCCCCACCGTCAATTTCCCGATCATGCGCGAAATTCTGCCCACCATGCGTGCACCACCTTCTTGTCAGCCCAGTTTGTGTTTTCTAATGAGCAATTTTCATGCCTGAATTTACAAGCTTGCAAGGAGGATATTGGCTGTGTTTGCACCATGCGGGTGCGCACAGGGAGGCGGCGCGCCAATAAAAAAGGGCGGCCCGCAGGCCGCCCTCGCATGCCGTCAGGTTGCGCTTATGCTTCGGCGACGCGCTTGGCGATGTGCGCCAGCGCTTCTTCCACCTGGTCGATCAGGATCAGGCACAGGTCGCCCTCGCCCAGGCGCGCCAGGGCCTTGTCGATGGCGACGAATTCGCCGTTGATTTCATCGATGTGGGTAGTGCGCTTGGCGCCGTCCAGGCCCTGGCGCAGCAGTGCCACCACTTCGCCGTCGGCGCGGCCGCGCTGGCATTGGTCCTGGTACAGCAGCACGTCGTCAAACGCGGCGCCGAGGATTTCCGTCTGCTGGCGGATGTCTTCGTCGCGGCGGTCGCCGGCGCCGCTGATGACCACCGAGCGGCGCTTGGCCGGCATGCTTTCCACGGCCTGCACCAGCGCCAGGATGGCGTCCGGATTGTGGCCGTAATCGGCGATCAGGGTGGCGCCCTTGTAATCGAAGACGTTGAAGCGGCCCGGCGCATTGTCGGCTTCATTTGCGAAGGTTTTCAGGCCCAGCGCGATGGTCTTCCAGTCCAGGCCCACTGCCCATGCCGCGGCCAGCGAAGCCATGACGTTGTCGACCTGGAAGCCGATGGCGCCGTTGCGCGTGATCGGCACCTGCGACAGGGCGATCTCGTGGCGCTCCTGGCCCTGCGCCGCCACCAGTTTGCCGTCTTCGACGAAGACCACGCGGTTGCCTTGCGCGCGGTGCGTGGCCATCACGGGGTGCGTCTTGTCGGCTGCGAAGAAAGTCACCGTGCCGCTGCAGTTCTTGGCCATGCGGGCCACGGCAGGGTCGGTGGCGTTCAGCACGGCCACGCCGCTGTCGGCCACGTTCTGCACGATCACGCGCTTCAGCACCGCCAGGTCTTCCACGGTGGTGATGTAGTTCAGGCCCAGGTGGTCGCCGGCGCCGATGTTGGTGACGACGGCAACCTGGCAGCGGTCGAAGGCCAGGCCTTCGCGCAGCATGCCGCCGCGCGCCGTCTCGAACACGGCCGCGTCGACGTCAGGGTGCAGCAGCACGTTGCGCGCGCTGCGCGGGCCGCTGCAGTCGCCGCTGTCGATCTGGCGGCCTTCGATGTACACGCCATCCGTGTTGGTCATGCCGGTGCGCAGGCCGGAGGTGGTGAGCAGGTGGGCGATCAGGCGCACGGTGGTGGTCTTGCCGTTGGTGCCGGTGACGGCAACGACGGGGATGCGGCCATCATCGCCTTCGGCGAACATGGCGGCGATGATGGCTTCGCCCACCGGGCGCGGCTTGCCGAACGATGGCGCCAGGTGCATGCGCAGGCCCGGTGCGGCATTGACTTCGACGATGCCGCCATTCTGTTCTTCCAGCGGTTTCAATACGCTGTCGGAGACGACGTCCACGCCGCAGATGTCCAGGCCCACCATGTGCGCGGCCGCGACGGCGCGCGCCGCCACTTCCGGATGCACGTCGACGGTGACGTCGGTGGCCGAGCCGCCCGTCGACAGGTTGGCGTTATTGCGCAGGATGACGCGCTGGCCCACCGGCGGCACCGAGTCGGCCACATAGCCCTGCTTGGCCAGGCTGGCCAGGGCGATGTCGTCGAAGCGGATTTTCGTCAGCGAGGTGGCGTGGCCGCTGCCGCGGCGCGGGTCCAGGTTGACCTGGTCGACCAGTTCGCGCACCGTGTGCTGGCCGTCGCCCACCACTTGCGGCGGGTCGCGGCGGGCCGCGGCCACCATCTTGTTGCCAATCACCAGCAGGCGGAAATCGTGGCCCGGCAGATAGCGTTCGACAAGGATATCGTCGCGGAATTCCTGCGCCGCGATGAAGCCGGCCGTCAGCTGCTCGCGCGTGGTGATGTTGACTGTCACGCCCTTGCCCTGGTTGCCGTCCTTCGGCTTGACGACCACCGGCAGGCCGATCTCGCAGGCGGCGGCCCAGGCATCGTTCGCGTCGACGGCGACACGGCCGTGCGGCACCGGCACGCCGGCCGAGTCCAGCAGTTTCTTGGTCAGTTCCTTGTCCTGTGCGATGGCTTCGGCGATCGCGCTGGTGCCGTCCATTTCGGCGGCCTGGATCTTGCGCTGGCGGCTGCCCCAGCCGAACGTCACCAGGCTGCCTTCGGTCAGGCGGCGGAACGGGATGTTGCGGGCCACGGCGGCGTTGACGATGGCGCCCGTCGATGGACCGAGGCGCACGTCTTCATCGAGTTCCGTCAGCTGGTGCAGGGCGCCGGCCAGGTCGAATGGGGTGTCGTCCAGCGCGGCTTGGCACAGCTTCTGCGCCAGTTCCAGGGCCAGGCGGCCAACGGCTTCTTCCGAGTATTCGACGACGACCTGGAAGATGCCCGTTTCCAGGGTCGGCGTGGTGCGGCTGAATGTGACGGGGCAGCCGGCTTGCGCCTGCAGGCCCAGGGCCGCCAGTTCCAGCACCTGCGCCATCGGCGCGGCGTTGTAATTGCCCAGCGGCTGCAGCGGGCTCAGTTGCGGAAAGAGTGCGCGCAGGCGGGCTTCGAAGCCGGGCAGCTGGGCGATGTCGAGTTCCTGCGTGGTGCAGGAAACAATGGCTTCCACGGCGGTGTCGTGGCTCCAGAGGTTAGGGCCCCGCAAGGCCCGTACGCGAGATACTTCCATAATTAAACCGTAATCCTGTTGTGTTCTTGTGGGCCCGGCCGTGCTGGCCGGGCTTGAGTGCTGCTTTGCCTTAGTTGCCGATTAGTTGCCGATGCAGCCAGGGGCAGCGTCAAACGTGCGCAAGCCTGCGCAAATCAGGTCAACGGGCAGTTTCAGGGCCCAGGCGGCGGCGGCCACGGCCAGCACGCTGTCGACATTGCCGGCGGTGGCAGGCTTGAGCAGGTCCAGGCACAGCAGGACCGTTTCGATGCCGCCTTCGGCCAGCACGATATGGTTGCCGCGAACGAAAGCGGCGCGCTGCCCCGCTGCCAGTTGGGCTGCGATGGCGGGCAGGCTGCCATCCTGCGCGTACAGGGTCACGCTGCCGTCGCACAGCTCGGCCAGTTCCAGCACTTGCGGGTGGGCCGCGTGCAGCACCGCCACGCCGCTCGGCACGACCACGTCGACCTGGCTGCGCACGACCTTGTACAGGCCCGCATCATCGAGCACGTCGAAGTCCTTGACGCTATCGAGGCTGCCCATGTCCGTCACGATGCCGACCTGGCATTTGTCGTAGGCCAGGCCTTCGGCCAGGATCATGCGCGGATTGCTCTCGAACAGGGCGGTCTGCACGGTGCGGTTGAGCAGCAGGCGCTGGCCCGCGTCCCAGTTCACGCAATCGCTGCTGACGACGCGGCGCTGGTCCAGGTACATGCCTTCGCTGCAGACGGCGCCCGTGTGCAGACCGGACAGATTAAGGAGTTTGCACAGCATGCGCACGATCAGGCTGGCGCCGCGCGTGCCCGTCACGCCGATCAGCGGAATGCGGCCCGTTTCCTCTGGCGCAAACAGGTGGTCGACGATGGCCGCACCGACAGGGCGGGGCTGGCCCACGCCCGGCTTGATGTGCGCCAGCAGGCCAGGGCTGGCATTGACTTCGATGATGGCGCCGCGCTGCTCTTCCAGCGGACGCGTGATGTCTTTTGTGACCAGGTCGATGCCGGCGATATCCAGGCCCACCACGCGGGCGGCCAGCAGGGCCGCATGCACGACGGACGGATGCACGTCGTCCGTGACGTCGATGGCCACGTTGCCGTTCGGCTGGATCAGCACTTTCTGGCCGGCCTGCGGCACGGACAGGGCGGTCATGCCCTGGCGCTGCAGTTCCAGCACGATTTCACCCGATTCATGCGGCTTGACGGTGCCCAGCGGGAAATCCTCGCCTTCGCCGCGGCGCGGGTCGGTATTGATTTGCGCGTTCACCAGTTCCAGCACGGTGGAGGTGCCGTCGCCATCGACCCACAGCGATTCGCCCTTGGCGGCCGCGATCAGCTTGTTGCCGACGACGAGCAGACGGTGTTCGTCGCCCGTGATGAAGCTTTCCACCAGCACGGCCGAGCTGTCGCCCTTGCGCGCGGCCAGCTCATAAGCGGCCTTCACGTCGCTTTCGGTCATCAGGTTCAGCGACACGCCGCGGCCATGGTTGCCGTCATACGGCTTGACGACGACAGGCACGCCGATGTCCTGCGCTTCTTCCCACGCCGCCTCGGCGCTGCGTACCAGGCTGCCTTCGGGCACGCGCACGCCGCACGATTTGAGCAGGAATTTGGTGAGGTCCTTGTCGCTGGCGATGCCTTCGGCGATCGCGCTGGTGCGGTCCGTTTCGGCCGTCCAGATGCGGCGCTGCGCGGCGCCATGGCCCAGTTGCACCAGGTTGCCGTCATTCAGGCGCAGCGAAGGGATGCGGCGTTCGGTGGCGGCATCGACGATGCTGGCCGTGCTCGGGCCCAGGCAGCGCGAATCGACCATGTCGCGCAGCGGCACCAGGGCCGCTTCCAGGTCGAAGGCTTCATCGTTGATGGCGGCCATCAGCATGGTGCGCGCGGTCGCCAGGGCGGCGCGGCCGACGTGTTCCTCGCGTGTGCGGAAGGCCATCTTGTAGACGCCGCGCTGGCTGGTAGAACGCGTCTGGCCGAAACCCGTGCGCATGCCGGCCAGGTTTTGCAGCTCCAGCACCACGTGCTCGAGGATGTGGGCCGACCACGTGCCTTCGCGCAGGCGCTCGAAAAAGCCGCCCCGTTCGCCCACGCCGCAGCGGTGCTCGATCATGCCAGGCAGCCATGCGACGAGACGCTCGTACAGGCCGGGCAGGGTGTTCGATGGGTAATCTTCCAGTTCGCCGATGTCGACCCAGGCTTCAATCACCGGGCGGTAAGTCCAGATGTTGGGGCCGCGCAAGTGGGTGACGCGGACAAATTCGATGTTCTTCTTCTTGATCATGTAAGTGGTTTCTTGATAACAAGCCAGGCGTCTGGGCGCCAGATACTTTATGTTGGCTTTACAGAGACTTTTCAGGCTCGTGCTTGGTTCTTTATCCCGGGTATGCGCAGTGTGCCACCTTTAGCGGTCTCTTGTCGCGTTTGCCTCTCGTATTCTGCTGGTGTTGCCGCTCTAATTGTTACTAAATGTTGCCATTATTATTAAAAACACACCATCTTGTATCCTGGCCGAGACATTTGCCTGGCTTCCAGCTGTTGTATACTTCAGCGCTGGCCCGGCGTTGCAAAAGCGCCGCGCCCGGCTGGTACTTCCTGTCTCGATCGCGCGTTTTTTTACGCCGTTTTGCCATCATTCCTTACCGGGAAGCATCCATTCGATACAATACAGGAAATTGCCACTGGTGCATCAACCCCGCCATCGCGCAGTACACAAACATTGATAGGGCACTTGCCCCATCCCCCAAATCCCGCCCTGTGAAGGGCTTGGCCTCGAGCCGGAGTATGCTTTACGATGACAACTGAACTGAGTGTTCCTGCAACAACTATCCCCCTCACATCACTGCCTGAACACTGGCTGGCGGAAGTGGAAAGCAACCTTTCTCCAGGGGAGAACGTTTTAAGTAGCGTTGAGGTTGACCTCGATGCGCGATTACGTTTCACAAAAGGCATAATAGTTGTCACCGAGAAGCGCCTGCTGGCCCGTTCGCCGGGCGAAAGCGCCTGGAAAAGCTGGTCTTTCCGCCCCGGACTGCGTCTCACGCACCACGATCACGCCGGCGTCGGCCACCTGGAACTGTTCGACGACCACGGCCGCCTGGCGTCGTGGCGCTTTACCCTGGGCCAGAACCTGCACGCCATCCGCGTGCTGGAGCAGTTCGTCGAGCGCCTCGACAGCCACCTGACGGGCCAGCCCGTGCTGGAAGCGGAACAGGAAGTGTGCCCGAGCTGCAAGGCGCCCCTGGAGCCGGAGCAGGAAGAATGCCCGATCTGCGCCAAGGTGCTGCATACGCCGCCATCGACCTGGACCCTGTTCCGGCTGTGGCGCTTCGCCCATCCCTACCGTGGCCAGCTGGCCCTGGGCTTCATGCTGATGCTGCTGAGCACCGCCGCGCACATGATTCCGCCCTACCTGACGGCACCGCTGATGGACAATGTGCTGATCCCGTATCAAAACGGCAAGCATATCGACCCGTGGCTGGTGGTGTACTACATGAGCGGCTTGCTGGGCTCGGCCCTGCTGGCCTGGCTGCTGGGATGGGGCAAGACCTATGTGCTGGCCCTGGTGTCCGAACGCATGGGCGCCGACTTGCGCTCGGCCACGTATGAACACCTGATGAAGCTGTCGCTGGAATTCTTTGGCGGCAAGCGCACGGGCGACCTGATGGCGCGCATCGGCAGCGGCAGCGACCGCATCTGCGTCTTCCTGTCGCTGCATTTGCTCGATTTCGCTTCCGACGTGCTGATGATCATCATGACGGGCGTGATCCTGTGGTCGATGAATCCGTGGCTGGCCATCATGACCCTGGCGCCATTGCCCTTCATCGCCTGGATGATCCACCTGGTGCGCGACCGCCTGCGCACGGGCTTTGAAAAGATCGACCGCGTGTGGAGCGAAGTGACCAACGTGCTGGCCGATACGATTCCCGGCATCCGCGTGGTGAAAGCGTTTGCGCAGGAAAAACGCGAAGCGGCCCGCTTCCGCGACGCCAACGCGCACAACCTGGCCGTCAACGACAAGCTCAATAAAGTCTGGTCGCTGTTCTCGCCCACCGTTTCCTTCCTGACGGAGATGGGTTTGCTGGTCATCTGGTGCTTCGGCATCTGGCAGCTGTCGCGCGGCGAAATCACCGTCGGCGTGCTGACCGCCTTCATCGCCTACAGCACGCGTTTCTATGGCCGCCTCGATTCCATGAGCCGCATCGTCTCCGTGACGCAGAAATCGGCCTCCGCCGCCAAGCGCATCTTCGACATCCTCGACCACGTGTCGAGCGTGCCGGAACCGGCGCAACCGGTGAAGCTGGAGAAGATCGAAGGACGCATCGACCTGCGCGAAGTCGGTTTCCGCTATGGCAACCGGGCCGTCAACCGTGGCATCACCCTGAACATCAAGGCGGGCGAGATGATCGGCCTGGTGGGCCACAGCGGTTCGGGCAAGAGCACCCTGGTCAACCTGATCTGCCGTTTCTATGACGTGTCGGAAGGCGCGATCCTGCTTGACGGCGTAGACATCCGCTCGTTCGCCGTTTCCGACTACCGCCGCAACATCGGCCTGGTGCTGCAGGAGCCGTTCCTGTTCTTCGGCACCATCGCGGAAAACATCGCCTACGGCAAGCCGCACGCGACGCGCCAGGACATCATCGCCGCCGCGCGCGCCGCGCATGCGCACGAATTCATCCTGCGCCTGCCGCAAGGCTACGATTCGATGGTGGGCGAGCGTGGCCAGGGCCTGTCCGGCGGCGAACGCCAGCGCATCTCGATCGCCCGCGCCCTCCTGATCGACCCGCGCATCCTGATCATGGATGAAGCCACATCGTCGGTCGATTCGGAAACGGAAAAAGAGATTCAGAAGGCGCTGGACAATCTGGTGCAGGGCCGCACGACCATCGCCATCGCGCACAGGCTGTCGACCCTGCACCGCGCCGACCGCCTGGTGGTGCTGGACCGTGGCCAGGTCGTCGAAGTGGGCAGCCACGATGAACTGATGGCGAAAGAGGGCGCCTATTTCCGCCTCTACGAAGCACAGGCGCGCAATAATGAACTCGCCCTGGATGACAAGGAATAAGCATGGCCAGCACAACTTTTACATTACACCGCGACACCTTCGGCAAGCTGGTGATGACGGACGCGGACGGCCAGGTTTTTGAAGGCGTGGCGCCCGTGCGCGCCTTTCCCATCCAGTCGCCCGACGAAGGCATTTCGCTGGTGCTGGGCAATGGCAAGGAAGTGGCATGGATCGACCATGTCGACGCCTTGCCGGAGCCGACCCGCAGCCTGCTGCAGGAAGAGCTGGAAGGGCGCGAATTCATGCCCGAGATCGCGCGCGTGAAAAGCGTGTCCAGCTTCGCCACGCCATGCACCTGGTACGTCGACACGGACCGGGGCGAGACGCAATTCGTGCTGAAAGGCGAGGAAGACATCCGCCGCATCGGCGCCGCGTCGCTCCTGATCGCGGACAACCACGGCATTCACTTCCTGATACGCGACATGTTCAATATCGACAAGACGACGCGGAAGATTTTGGATCGCTTCCTGTAAG